>Ga0157378_10000937_pt1 | contig 26852 bp, 22 predicted proteins | sample M65metaG_FD_115309 | JGI IMG/M metagenome (GOLD analysis project Ga0157378, IMG submission 115309) | Miscanthus rhizosphere microbial communities from Kellogg Biological Station, Michigan, USA - M6-5 metaG | ecosystem: Host-associated > Plants > Roots > Rhizosphere > Soil | place: USA: Michigan... | reverse complement strand
CCCGCCACTTCGTGATGTCCGGCGGGATCTTCGGCGCCGAGGAGATGGAGCGTTGGGGCGTCGTCAACCTGCTCTTCCAGGACCACGACTTCGAGGCCGCCTCGCGCAAGCTCGCGCAGGAGCTGGCCGAAGGGCCGACGAAGGCGCACGCGATGACCAAGCACATCCTCCGCCGCTTCCGCGAAGGCGGGATCCCGGCCGCTGACGAGGCGGTGCGGACCGAAGCGGGAGAGCTGTTCGCGACCGAGGACCTGCAGAACGCGGTCCAGACCTTCCTCGAGCACGGCGGCCCCGGCCACGCCGAGTTTCACGGTCGCTGAAGGTAGGCTCCGAGCAATGCCAGGTGTCCCCGGAATGCCGAACGTCGACTTCGACGCCATCGCCAAGGGAATGACGATGGCCGTGCCCTTTGCCGGCTACCTCGGCCTGGAGATAACCGAGGTCGGCCCTGGCGAGGCGACCGTGGTGCTGCCGCGGCGGCCAGAGCTCAACAACCACGTCGGCTCCCAGCATGCCGGTGCGCTCTTCACTGCCGCAGAGACCGCTTCGGGGGCGGCTTTCGTCGGCGCCTTCGCGGTGCGGATGGGCGACGTCACGCCGCTCGCCAAGTCGGCCGAGATCGACTACTTGAAGATCGCCCACGGCGCGATTACTGCGGTCGGCACCCTGGGGATGGACGCCGCCGAGGCCCTCGCCACGCTCGACGCCGAGGGCAAGGTCGAGTTCCCGTGCGAGGTCGAGCTCAGAGACAAGGACGGCCAGTTGGTTGCGAGCGCGACCATCCACTGGCACGTGCGGCTCAAAGGGTGAGGCGAGCGGTCCTCAAGCGGTGAGGCGTTCGCCCGGCAGCCGCCGGGTCGACCAGAAGGACGCGAGGACGAGCAGGGCGGCGACGAGGAAGGCGAGCTTCAGCGATTCCAGCTGCGCGTCTTCGTAGTGGCTGACGAGCGCGTCGGTTTCGGCGGCCGGGACTTGCGCGGCGGCGGTGGCTTCGCGGACCTGCGTCGAGGGGACGAAGCTGCCGCCTGCGCTCAGCTGCACCTCGACCTGCTGTTCGACCTTGGCCGAGACCTGCGGATCGTCGGCGATGTTGCCGGTGAAGGCGGTGGCGAGGCCGGTGATCACAATGGCGCCCAGCAGCGCCGTGCCGAGCGAGGACCCCAGCTGCTGGGCCGTGTTCTGCAGGCCGCCGGCTTCGCTTCGCTGCTCGTCGCCGATCGCCGACTGGACGACGTTGCCGAGCTGCGAGACGACCAGCCCCATGCCGACGCCGAGGACGCCCATAGCGATCAGGAACGGGGTGTTGTCGAGCTCGGGCTCGATCGTCCCCATCAGCAGCAGCGAGGCGACGAAGACGAGGGCGAGGCCGACGCGGACCAGCAGCCTCGGCGCGAAGCGGGAGGCGAGCCGCGAGCCAACCAGGGCGCTGACGAAGAGGCCGACCGAGGTGGGCAGCATGCGGATCCCGGTTTCCAGCGCGTCGAGCCCCTGGACGATCTGCAGGAACAGCGGGATCGTGAAAAAGATCCCCATCAGGACCAGGTTCTGGGCGAGCAGCATCGAGACCCCGCCGCGCAGCGAAGGGATCTTCAGCAGGTCGAGGCGCAGCAGCGGTTCCTCACCGCGGGCCTCACGCCGCCGCTCCCAGGAGGCGAAGCCGGCGAGGAGCAGGCCGCCGGCGGCGAGGACGAACGGGGTCAGCGAGAACCCGAACGGGGTGATCGGCGAGTCGTGAGGGGTGATCCAGCCCCAGTTGCTCGCCTGCAGGACCCCGAAGACGAGGACGGCGAGGCCGGAGGCCGAGAGGACGCTGCCGACCCAGTCGAGCGTCGGCTTGCCGGGCGCGCGCTCGGGCTCGGCCATCATCCGCGTGCCGAGCAGGATCCCGGCCGCGATGACCACCTCGCCGACGAAGACGTAGCGCCAGGAGAAGTCGGTGGTAACCCAGCCGCCGAGGATCGGGCCGACGGCGATGCCGGCTCCCGCGACGCCGCCGAGGACGCCGTAGGCGACCGCCCGGTCGCTGTCGCGGTAGGTGCCGGCGACGAGGGCGACCATCGCCGGCAGGACCAGGGCGGCACCGATCCCCTCGAGGATCGACCAGCCGAACATCAGCGAGGGGACGCTCCAAGAGGCGGCCGTGAGGCCGGAGCCGATCGCGTAGATGACGAGACCGATCGCGAAGACGCGGCGGCGGCCGAAGATGTCGCCGAGCTTGCCGCCGGTCAGCATCAGCCCGGCCATGACCAGGGCGTAGAGGGCGATCACCGACTGGATCGTCGTCACCGTCGTGTCGAAGTCTTCGACCAGCTGGCTGATCGCGACGTTCATCACCGCCTGGTCGAGGACCATCAGGAACTGCGCCGCCGCCAGAACCCCGAGTACCGCCCACTTGGTCACCCGGCCAGCCTATGCGCTGGGGGCGGGGGATAGGGTTTGGATAGATGGCCTCGACCGTTGATGCCGCAGCGCCCGCGTCGAGCTCGTCGACTCCGCCACAGGCCAAGCTGGTCCTGACGGCGCTGATCGCGGTAGCTGCGGTCGCCAACCTCAACCTCGCCGTCGCCAACGTCGCCCTGCCGGACATCGGCAAGGCCTTCGACGCCAGCCAGACCGGGCTCGACCTCGTCGCCGTCGGCTACTCGCTCGGGCTCGCCGCCTCGGTCCTCTACCTTGGCGCGCTGGGCGACGCGCACGGCCGCAAGCAGATGCTGCTGGCCGGCACCGCGCTGGCGATCCCGGCCTCGCTGGCTGCCGGCTTCGCGCCTTCGATCACCGTCCTCTTCTTCGCCCGCCTGATCGGCGGCCTGGCCGCCGGGATGGCCTTCCCGACCACGCTGGCGCTGATCACCGCGCTTTGGAGCGGGCCCGAGCGGACCAAGTCGATTGCGCTCTGGTCGGCGCTGGGGGGTGGGATCTCGGCCCTCGGGCCGCTGGTCTCCGGCGCCCTGCTCGAGCACTTCGACTGGGATTCGGTCTTCTTCGTCACCCTGCCGCTGGCCGCCGTCGCCCTCTACCTCGCCTGGCGCTTCGTCCCCGCCCACGTCAACGAGACCTCCGAGCGGGTCGACAACCTCGGCGGCATCCTCTCGGTGCTGATGGTCGCCGCCCTCGTCCTGGCGATCAACTTCGCGCCGGTGCCAGGCGCGGGCGCCGCGGCAGCCGGGCTCGGCGTCGTCGCCCTCGCCGCGGTCGTCGCCTTCGTCGTCCGCCAGCGCCGCGCCGCGCCGCCGCTCTACGACCTCGAAGTCGCGGGGCGCCGCATCTTCTGGGTCGCGGCGTGTGCGGGGATCATCGTCTTCGGCTCGCTGATGGCGGCGATGTTCATCGGCCAGCAGTACCTGCAGAACGTGCTGGAGTACTCGACCCTCGACGCCGGCCTGGCGATCCTGCCGGGGGCGATCGGGATGGTCCTCGTCGCCCCCCGCTCGGCGAAGCTGGTCGAGACCAAAGGGGCACGCTTCACCCTCCTGCTCGGCTACGCCTTCTGCCTCCTCGGCTTCGTGGTGATGCTGCTGCTCTGGGACGAGACCGCCCCCTACTGGCACATTGGCCTCGGCTACCTGCTGATCGGCGTCGGCGTCGGCTTCGCCGGCACCCCCGCCTCGCACTCCCTGACCGCCTCGGTGCCGGTGCACCGGGCGGGTATGGCCTCGGCGACCGCTGACCTGCAGCGCGACCTCGGCGGCGCGATCATGCAGTCGATCCTTGGCGCCCTGCTGACCGCTGGCTATGCGGCGGCGGCGGCCACGGCGGTCGCCTCGGCGCCGCACTCGGTCTCGAACAGCGTCGAAAATGAGCTGACCAAGTCCTTCTCCAGCGCCGCCGCGGTGGCCGAACAGCACCCCCGCTACGCCGAATCGATCGTCGAAGGGGCGCGGGGGGCTTTCCTCCAGGGCGACGCCTGGGCCTACGTCGCCGGGATCGTCGCCATCTGCATCGGCGCCCTGCTCGTCGCCACCCGCTTTCCCGATCACGAGGGCGAGAAGAAGCTGCTCGCCGCCTACGCCGAGGAAGACGGAATCGCGCAAAACGGGTAGGGGGCTCCTGAAACCGACGAAAAGGGAGCAAGGATGGCGACGAGGAGCGGCACGGCGGAGTGGCTGGGCGATCTCAAAAGCGGCAGCGGCACGGTCGAAGTGGGGGAGGGCGTCTTCAAGGGCAGCTACTCCTTCAGCTCCCGCTTCGAGGAGGGCGATGGGACCAACCCCGAGGAGCTGATCGCCGCCGCGCATGCCAGCTGCTTCGCGATGGCCCTCAGCCTCAGCCTCGTCCTCACCGAAGCTGACCACCCGCCCGAGTCGATTCGCGCCCGGGCCCGCGTTCAGCTCCGCATCGTCGACGACCTGCCGACACTGGCCAAGATCGACCTCGATGTGGAGGGCGCCGTCCCCGGCCTCGACGACGACGCGTTCCGCTCCTACGCTGAGAAAGCGAAGACCGGCTGCCCTGTCTCCCGCGCCCTCGCCGGCATTCCCGAGATCAGCCTAGACGCCCGACTCGCCTAAATCCCGCCCCCATCCTTTAATCTCGACACTCGCCGGCCACCACCCGGCCTCTCGCGCCCGTAGCTCAGCTGGATAGAGCGTCGGTCTACGAAACCGAAGGTCACAGGTTCAAATCCTGTCGGGCGCGTTGACGTGCTCCCGCTTGGGAAGCGGGGTTTGGGCTTCTTTAGGCGCACCTAGAACTCAACAAACGGCCTCTGGGGCAAGTCCTGGGGCAAGTTGAGTTTCGGGAGAGGTCCTCTACGGCCCCTTGCGTGGGGCCGTGGGTCCACCTACGTTCGCCGCCGACAACGGCAACCAAAAGTGCCCCCGGCTGCGCAAACAGCCGAGGGCACTTCGCACAGGAGGCGTAACTCCCATGCACGACCACCCTACGGGCGCGGGGCCAGATCGCGCCATCACCACCTGGGAGGAAGACGAGCGCGAGCAGCGAGCGCTCCTTCGCCAGGTCCTCGAGCTCCACCCCGAAGCTCTCACCCAGGATGAGCTGGCTCGGGAGCTCACCGGCGGCGGAACGAGAAGCTTCACGGACCTCGACGCGATTTCAGCGAGCGGTCCGCAGTCTGGCCGGTTCCGGCCTGATCCATCGCCCCTGTGAGGACGAGACGGTCCGACCAACCAGGGCCGCCGTCCGGCTCCACGACCTCCTCCTGGAGCGCTGATGGACGGCCGACGGAGAAACCAAGAGGTAGCCGAGCGGATCGGCCACAACGTGTTCCTGGCCCGTCGTCGCGCCGGCTACTCCCAGGAAGAGCTGGGAGCGCTCTGCTCGTTGCACCGCACCGAGATCGGGATGATCGAGAACGGTGACCGCTCGCCGCGCTCAGACACGCTGATGAAGCTGGCTGGAGGCCTCGAAGTGGGGGCGGAGGTTCTGCTGCGGGGAATCGAGTGGATTCCTCCCGGCCGATCGACCGGCGGCGGCAGCTTCGAGGTCATCCCCACGGGTTCGAGGGGAGGCTGAGAGATGGCGGCCGGCAAGAGGTCCCACAGGACCCCGGAAGAGGGGCTGCTCTTCGTCCTTCGGCACCCGCTGCGCAAGCGGTTGCTGAGGTTCTACCTCGAAGCCGAGGGAACGCTGAGCCCAAAGCAGCTGACGCTTCTCGCGAGCGAGCCGGAGATCTCGATCGTTGGCTACCACGTACGCGCTCTCGCCGAGAACGGCGCCGTGGAGCTGGTCAAGACCGAGCCGCGTCGCGGCTCGGTTGAGCATTTCTACAAGGCGACTGACCTCGTCGACGAAGTGCCCTGGGGGCGGGCGGCGCTGGGGATGGAGCTGTTCTAGTGACCGAAATAAACGAGACCACGGAGGTCGTGAGCGCCCGGCTCCCCTTGGACCTGGCGGCCGAGTTGAGGCTCATCTGCCGGGTCGATCGGGTGTCGATCTCGGACGGACTCAGGGCCAGCGCCTACAGGTACGTAGCGATCCGTCGTGCGGACGGAGAGTTCCAGGCGCGTCTAAAAGAGCTCGTTGAGAAGGACCGGGAGACCGTGGAGAGGCTTGCGAACGCGCCCTAGCTTTCCCAAGCCCGGTCACGGCGAGCCAGGCCTGCCATCCGCTTTCGGGGTTAACGCCTAGTCGGGCGCCTTGGGTTTGTCAGAGGGAGGACACAACTGGTCATGGAGGAGGCGAAAGCAGTGGCTTAGCCCCCGTGCTCGGCGGGAGGCATTTCCGTTTTGGCGCCGATGAAGACGAGCTTGTAGTCGCGGCGTTCGTCCAGAGGGTCGGATAGCAGCACTTCCTCGCCGTCCTCGCGCATCCCCAATGCGTCTAGGACTGAAAGCCCAACCGCGCGCATCGTCCCCCGCACCTCCTCTGCGGATCTAAAACGCTCGAGATGACGGATGGGCTCAGGTAGTCCATCGCCGGTTATCTCCGATTCGAAGATGGCTGGCCCAACTTCCCCATGCCCGCTCCAAATCCATCTGGATCCGTCGTGCTCAACTTGTCGATCCCCGAAGTAGCCGCTCGCGTAGGTCGACCTAGAGTTGACGTCGAAAAGGAGTAATCCATCCTCGGCGAGGTTCCCTCGCATCGCCGACAGCGCGAGGCTGAGATCGTCATCGCCGAGCAAGTAGTTGACCGAGTCATTGAGCGAGAGGACGAGATCGAAGTTGCCGATATGCGGGAGGTCCCGCATATCGGCCGGTGAGAGGCGAACTTTGCCTTTGCCCTCCGTGGCCGCAATAGCGAGCATCGCCGGCGACAGGTCGCAGCCCTCAACCTCCCAGCCCCGCCGCAAAAGGGGTCCAAAGGCTCGACCAGTCCCGCACGCAACGTCGAGAGCTTTGCCGCGGGCGGGCAGCCCGTGTTTTCGAAGCTCAGGCAGCAGCAGCATCCCTAACCACTTCTCGTAGTCGTTGGCGTGGTTGAAGGCGTTGTAGATCGCGGCGAACGGCTCGTAGGCCGTCAACGCTGGGTCCGGTTCCATCGTCGCGCCAGCCTAAGCGCTCTCTGACGGAAAGCGCAAATAAATAATCCGGGATAAGCGGGGGACCCGCCTCGAACATCGCCGAAGCGCTGCACCCCCGCTTTTGGCTCTAGATCAGCCGTTCTTATGGGTCGACACCACCGGCACGGCGGTCTCAATCGTTCCGATCTTCATGTTTCACCCCCTTCCATTTGTTTGCGGATAGGAGGAGTAAAGACCGCAGTACGGGTTCCAGAGCCGTTGGCCGTTCGGCGCAAGGGCTGGACAGGTCGTCCTCAAGGCGTGGGGCGCCCTTGAGGCCTCGTCTGGTAGGTAGTGGGTACTCGTGCGTTCAGTCGATGCAGAGCAATGGGCCCCGGGCTCCTCAGCCCGAGGGGGGAGCGAGGCGACGCTTCCACATGCTGGCCAGAGCTACTTGGAGCGCCTGGGGGTCGTCTACATGGATCAGGTGCGGCTAACGATCGTCACCGAGCTCTACATGCGCGAGATGGGGATGCGGCAGTTCTATGGGACCATCGGAGGCAGTTCCTACGACAGCGTTCGCCGACATTTCCTCAAACTGATCGAATTCGGATGGCTTCGTTATGTCAGGTCTGCCAAGAGTGGTCGGGGGAGGCCTGAAAAGCTCTATCGCTCGACCGAACTAGCCGTAATCGACACTGATACGTGGCGCACCCTCCCGTTCTCGATTCGCGATGCGTTCACGGTTCAGTTGCTTGAAGAGATGGGCGGTCGCGTCGCGGAGGCGCTGCGAGAGGGGTCAGCCGATAAGGGCGCTGATCTCATCCGGACCTTTACGACGATCGACGTGGATGAGCTAGCGTGGTGCGAGGCATATGCTGCCGTCGAGCGCTGCTTCAACACCCTGGTTCGGAAGCAGACCGATGCCAGAATCCGCTTAGAGGCGAGCGATGAGGAACCTCAGTTGGTCGTCGTCAACCTCGCCGCCTTCGAAGCCTTCAGGGAGGTTGCGCCCGGCTCTGCCAAGCGACTGCCCGAGCCCCTTCCGAAAGCTGTGGGGACAGACACCTTGCCCTGGCCGGAACGAGTCGGAAAGGTCTTTCGCGATCGCCTTGATCTGGCCATCGTCGACCAGCTGACCCGGGAGCCGAGGACTCCGGAACAACTGCAGGACACATTCGGGGGCGCGAGTAGTGGCTACTACCTCCGACGCTGTAACCGACTCGCGGAGCAAGGATGGGTCGTGCGCTTCGACTCGCAGACCGGCGGCGAGTACTACGGAGCGAGCGTTCCGCGATTTCGAGCTGCTCTGCCTGACGTTTGCGAAGCCGACATCTATAGGAAGGTTCCACAGTCTGTCCGGCGGGGTCCGTCGTGGAGCGCCTTCAAAGAGTTTGCCGCGACCTCCATCCGCGCCGTTGAAGCTGGCACCTTCAACAATCGGACGGATCGGCATATGACTATGAGCCCTCTGCTCGTTGATGCCGCGGGGCGCGAGCAGATCGTGCGAGCCCTCCAGAGCTTCCGAGAGGATCTTGCGGGGATTGGACGAGATCTTGAGGAGCGCCGACGACAAATCAAGAAACTCACCACCTTTCCCGCCGGGTTTTTGTTGTCGGCGTTCGATGCGCCCCTGCGAAAACTCCAGAGTAGATAGGCTCAAACCTATTTATTTGCACAAAATGTCTTTGATTTAGCTGAGCGCTCAGTCAAGAATCGCTGAAGCGGAAAGGCATGCCAAGCCGGTCCTTTGGGATCCCCTGAGCAGCCTCGCCCCCGTCTTCGGCAAATCCGACAGTGCTTACTTCCTCCAACACCACCCCGAGCCACCCCACCGCGTGCAGGGGGCCTGAGCGATGAAAACGCAGGGGGGCGATGACTTCTGTTGGCAAGACGTCGCCCCCCTCATCGTTCACCCGACGAAGGTCACAATCATCGAACTCTTGTGGCTTGAACAGCGCCCGCTTTCGGCAACGCGGATGGCGAAGCGGATTGATGATCCCGAATTCACTGTCGCCCTACTTGACTATCACTGTCACACCCTGTTGAAAGCCGGTGTCCTGCGGCTGGAGGGCACCGTCCCAAGGGGAGCGTCGAGCGAGAAGTTTTATTGGTTCGCACCCCAGGAAGGCAGCTGCAATTGACGCGGCAGCAGCGGCGGGAGCCACCGCGCGACGATGAGGAGGCGGCTGCCTTCAAAGGGCTAGGCGAGGCCGTGACCTTGATGCGCGAGGGGAAGGGCATGGATCGCGACGAGCTCGCGGCGAAGGCCGAAATGACGCCGGCTGAATTGGCCCAGGTCGAACACGGCGAGCTGGATGAGTGGTGGGGTGGCCTCCGGATGATCGCGAAGGCGGCGGGAAAGCCTCTCTCCACTCTGCTGAGCGAGGCCGAAGAATCTTCGCCTGGGAATGGTGGCGAATCCGAGCGGGAGCGTGGGGGTGGGTAGACCCCGCCCATCCCCAGCGCTCGGCCAGGTCGTGCGGGCGCTGCGCGGAGATCGGGGGCTAGTGCAGGAGGCGCTCGCACGAAAAGCGGGTGTCACTCAAACCACGGTCTCATTCGTCGAGCGCGCGGTTGTTGATCCTCGTAGGAGCACGGTCGAAAAGTTGGGCCAAACGTTGGGGGTGTCGATGGATGACATCGCGTCTCGGGTCGTGAAGAACGAACGCGCTACGAGGCTCTCGGCGTGACTGATGAACACTTCACCTGGGAAGCCCTTGTCCCTCATCCAATCCACCCGGCCAAGGTGGCCATTATCGAAGCCATGATTGGATAGCTGTGCCTTTGGCGCCGCGCGAGCTCGATCTCATCTTCGACGAGCAGTTCGGCGTGTCGCCCGTCTCTTACCACATGCGGAACCTCGCCAAGTTTGGTGTCGTGAAGAAGGTGCGACATCGGACGGTCCGTGGGGCGTTGCAGACGTTCTACGTGTTGTCGTCGACCGAGCTTCCGTTCCCCGACCCGCAGCGAAGGCATGATCACGGAAGATGAGGGTGGAAAGTCAAGAGCAGGAGTTGGAGAGCATCAATGAGTTTGTACGCCGACACGCTGCCCGGCCTCGCATTCTTCTCGGGCTGCACCATGACGGCCCTATGTCGCCTACACGCATGTCGAAGTCGCCCATCGGGAAGGGAATCAAACCCAATGTCTACTCCTACCACTGCAAGGCATTGGCGCGTTTCGGCCTCGTTGAGCCTGCACACAGCGCCGGAACCAGCCGTGAGTCCTGCTTCAGGGTGACCGATCGTGTCAGCCAATGTGTGATTGACGCCGCGGCCCTCGCGGCGATCTCCGCGCTGATTATGACCATTCCCGCTGCACTCGCCCAATGGTTGGAGCAGCCTTACATCAACGACATTCAACTCATCGTCGAAGCGTCGAGCCGGCCGCGGGGGGAGGCTGACGGCGCGGCGGAGGATAGACCTCCAAGTCGTCGACCAGGATGACCTAGGCCGGTCAAGCCCTCTCCGACGAGGGCAAATTCCTACCTAGACATGCTGTCACCTTTGCTTGAAGCGTGCAGCGAGAACCAGGCTGTCAGGCGGGAAGCGAAAGGATCTCTGGGTTGGACGACATGACTCGGAGTTCTCCTGAAGTAGTGACCGTGAAAACTTCAAGCAACTTTTAGGTATGTACAAAGCTCCCCCTATCGGGTTGGGTTCCCGGCTCAGGGCCGCGCACGGGCGGAGCTGGACAACAAACAACCTGGTCAACGCAGGACGCAAGGGAGAGATATGACGGAGCGTCAAGGTTCGAATCGAGGCAGCGATCCGACTGCAGGACTTGCCATGGCGGGCCGTCCGCCTCGCGTCTTGGTCCTGGCCCTCGCCTTCTTGCTTGCTGTCGTTGGATCGGCGTCCGCGCTCGCGGCCGGTGATACCGCGAGCGGGTCCTCTTCTATACCTCCCAGTCAAACGGACGTTGCGGCAGCCATCGAATCAGGTGAGTCAGAGGGGCTACCTGAGCTCACTGATCGGTCTGCGGCAGAAAATGTGCCTCTCGAAGGGCTGCAAAGAGAAGAAGCGGTGGAACTTCTCAATGGTGTCTTCGGAGGACCGGTCGAAGCGGCGGCGGGGATCTACGACGAACTCCAGGAAGCCACGCTCCTGAGTCCCCATGTTGCCGTTTTGCCTGAAGCCGATCCGGCTGGAGCCGACGCGGCGGGCGAAGAAGAGTCTGGCGCCGGCTCTGAAGGCGGCGAACCGCAGCCCGAAAGTAGTCCGGGTCGAGACGCGGTCGCAGAAGCGATGCCCGAAGCGGAGGGACGAAAAGACAATGGACCTCCTCTCGAGGCCCCGGCGCAACCAGCAGACGCCTCGCTTGTGGACTCGACCGTCCCACTTGAAGTGGGGAATGAAGAAACGCTCGATCTAAGCTTGGAACGTAACGAGGACGGCACTTTGGAACCCGTCGCCCCGCTCGTGCCGACGCGGATCCCCGGCGACCTCAACGACGAAATCGGATTCCCGGAAACCGGGATCAGCATCGAAGTCGCTGGCTTCGCGACTGAACGATCAGCCTCGATCAGCAGCGGCAGCGTCGCCTTCTATCCCAACGTGGCCGAGGACACTGATCTGGCGATCTCGCCGACGCCGGGCGGGGTCGAGACCTTGACTCAGCTGCGTAGCGCTGCGTCTCCTAACGTCAGCACCTATCGCTTCTCGCTTCCTTCTGGCGCGAGCCTCGTGGAAACCGAAGAAGGCGGGGCGGAGGTCCGATCTGGGGAAGACCTTCTTCTCAGCGTGCCGGCGCCCACTGCGATCGACGCCGCTGGCAAAGCAGTGCCCGTCAACCTTCAGATCACCGGAGACACCCTCGAAGTGCACGCCGAACCTGACGGAGACGCTTCCTTGCCAATCCTCGTCGACCCGCTGTTCCAGACCTACGAATGGGGGGCGAAAAACACCACCGCCGGGATCTGCAGCAATAGCTTCGAACCCTTCGGCGAAGCGCAGTGCAACAACCGCGAAGAGTGGGGATACGATCTGGTCAGCACGGCTGGATACCAGCACATGCAGGTTGGCAGCACTGACAATTACACGCCGGGCATCACCATAAGAGCAAGTGGATCACAGAATAAATATGACCACGGTACGGTTCTCTACACCGTTCCCCGCTACTTCAAAGAAACGCCCCGCCCCACCAGCTTCATCAAGAGCCTGAAACTTTCCAACGTGACCTGGCAGGCTGATGGCCCGAGCGCCAGCCCGTATCTCTTCATGGGGATCTGGGACGCGACCAAAGCCAGCTGGGTTCAGTACTACCAGCAGACGGGTCAAAACGGGCACGGAACCAACAACCCTGCCTTCGTCTACAACTTCGACGACAAATTTGCCGGCGCCACCGAATACGATCGCGAAGCGAAGGTGGCTCAGGTAGGTATCAACGCCACTGAAACCACGGCGGACAGCCTCGCGAAAGTCTACGTCGGAGCGGCCACGGTCGAGCTCGGTGATGAAGGTGCGCCAAAAGCGCCCGAACCCACTCCGCAGACCCAGTGGGTGAATCAGTCGGCTCCCCCGATCGCCTTCACCGCCGTCGACTACGGTCTCGGCGTCTACGCCATTTCGGCCAGCACCGAAGAAGTCAACGCAGAAGGCAAACCCCTCAAAACCTGGAGAGCAGCAGGCGGCTGCATCGGAGTCGGCGATTCCGCTTGTCCCCAGACTTGGGTTTCCTCGAAATACAACGTCTATATCCCAAATGCACCGGCGCTCACCTATGAACCAAATGTTCTCCCAACCGGGATCAATTATCTGAAGGTGGTTAGTGAAGACCCGGTCGGCAACAAGTCAAGTACCTCCTTGGAGGAAGTCCGGGTGGACCACATCGCGCCGACCCTCGCCGTCACCGGCTCGATCACCGAACAGGAACAGCTCGGCACCCGCCGCGCCACCTACACTCTCAAAGCAAACGCTGCGGATGGCAACGCCGAATACCCGCAGTCCGGGATCGCAAAAGCCGACGTCAAGATCGACGGCAAAACCGTGGCGATGGAAGGAAAACAAGCAGAAGAATGGTCACCAAAATGCGCGACCAAAAACTGCCCCCTCTCGGCGGAATGGACGCTGAACACGGCCGGCCTCGCCGAAGGCAGTCACACCGTCGAAGTGATTGCCACGGATGCCGTGGGTCTCTCCACCGCCAAAACCCTGATGATCGAAACCCGCAGCGCGACGCCTCCGACGCTGGCGCTGAGCGGCTCGATGACCGAACAGGCGAGCCTTGGTACCTCACGCCCTCGCTACGTTCTGAAAGCCAAATCGACCGCGGTGGCGGCCGGCTTCGAAGCGCCGACTCTTGGGGCGCCCGCCACCTATGTTGCCACGCTCGGCGGCACTCTTGGAGAAGGAACTGGCCGCTTCTACGAACCCGCTGACGCCGCCACCGACACCAAAGGCAACGTTTGGGTCCTCGACTCCCAAACGCGGGTCGCCAACCAGCTGCAGGAGTTCAACGAAAAAGGTGAATGGCTGCGCAGCACCGGGAGCGCGGGCTACGGAAAGTTGAAAACGCCCTTTGGGGCCGCGGTCGACGCCGGCAACAACGTCTGGGTCGCCGACACCGGCAACAACCGGATCGTCGAGTTCAACGAAAAAGGCGAATTCGTCTTGACCTTCGGGACCGGCGTGAACAAAACCAAGGTCGAAGCTGGCGGCACCGAAGCCGAAAAGAACCTCTGCACCGCGGCTTCCGGCAACGTCTGCCAGGCGGCGACGGCCGGAAGCCTCGCAGGTCAGCTGAAATCCCCCCAGGGCATCGCCCTCACTGCCGGCGGCAACGTCTGGGTCGCCGACACCGGCAACAGCCGGATCGAGAAGTTCGGCCCGACCGGCAACCTGCTCAACAATCTCTCCGGCGAAGGGACCGAACTCGGCAAACTGAAATCGCCGTCCGCCATCACCGTCGCCCCCGACGGCTCGATCTGGGTCGCCGATACCGGCAACAACCGGATCGAGCAGTGGAACTCGAGCCTCGCCTTCGTCCGGACCGTCGGTAACAAAGGAACCGCCGCCGGTGAATTTCAAACCCCCTCCGGCATCGAGGCAGACTCGACCGGTGCGATCTGGGTCAGCGACTTCGGCAACGGTCGGGTACAGGAGTTCGACGAATTCGGCACCTTCCTCCAAAAGTTCAACGATGCGGCAGGCGCGGCCGGCTCCCCGAGGGGTTTGGCAGTCGATGCCAAGGGCTCAATCTGGGTCAGCGATCAGTACGCCTTCAAGACCTACCGCTGGACGGTCCCCGGCTTCCCCGTCTACGCGAGCTCGATCGGCAGCTCAGGCTCAGGCAACGGCCAGTTCACCGAACCGGTCGACGTCGCGACCGATAGCTCCGGCAACTTCTGGGTGCTCGACGCTGCTCAGAATCGCCTGCAGGAGTTCGATGCGACCGGAAAATGGCTGCGCACCACCGGTGGGGCCGGTGCTGGCGCCGGGAAACTGAGCCTCCCAAAGTCGCTGGCCACTGATTCGAAAGGCAACGTCTGGGTCGCCGACACCGGCAACAACCGGATCGTCGAGTTCAACGAAAAAGGCGAATTCGTCTTGACCTTCGGGACCGGCGTCAACAAAACCAAGGTCGAAGCTGGCGGCACCGAAGCCGAAAAGAACCTCTGCACGGCCGCCTCGGGCAACGTCTGCCAAGCGGCCACGGCAGGCAGTCTCGCAGGGCAGCTGAAAGGCCCCCAGGGGGTCGCCCTCACTGCCGGCGGCAACATCTGGGTCGCCGACACCGGCAACAGCCGGATCGAGAAGTTCGGCCCGACCGGCAACATGCTCAACAACATCTCCGGCGAAGGGACCGAACCGGGCAAACTGAAATCGCCCTCCGCGATCACGGTCGCCCCCGACGGCTCGATCTGGGTCGCCGACACCGGCAACAGCCGGATCGAGCAGTGGAACTCGAGCTTGTCGCTGTTGCGGGCGGTCGGCAAAGAAGGAAGTGGCGGTGGTGAATTCAAATCGCCAGCGGCAATCGAGGCAGACCCCTCGGGGAACATCTGGGTCGGCGATCTGAAAAACAACCGCGTTGAGGAGTTTGGCGAAGGCGGCAAATATCGCGGCCAGTTCGGAGCCAACGGAAGCGGAAAGTTCAGCTTCTCGACTGCGACGGGAGTGGCGGTTGACGCGAGCGGATCCATCTGGGTCGCCGATTCCGGCCATCTCAAGGTCCAGAAGTGGACCCAGGAAGTGCCCCGTTCCGAAATCACGACCACGCTTTGGCTCGACAACAACCAGCAAAACGGCCTTCACGGCACCTGCAAAGGGTCAAGCTGCACGATCGAACCGCAATGGACTGTTGAATCCAAATCGCTGTCCGCTGGGAGCCACAGCGCGAAAGTGAAAGCGGTCGACGGCCTGGGTCGCAGTACGGAAAGCACCGTCTCCTTCCAGATCAGCCCCGACACGACCAAACCGTCCCTCGAAGCAGGAGGAGAACTCGTCAACGCTCCCGAGGGCTGGATCGAACAGGACACCTACGGCTTCAACGCCACCGCTAGCGATGGGGGGGTCGGGGTGACCTCCATCATCTTCAAGATTGATGGACAGCAGGTGGCGTCAGCGTCACAGTCATGCCCGGACGGGGGATGCAAATTGACCCTGAGCCAACAGATCAGCATGGCGAGTTATGCCGGGGGTGCCCATCCGGCGGAACTGCTCGCGACCGACGGCGCGGGCAACACGGCAAAAGAACAGTGGACGATCAACGTCGATCCGGAAGGTCATATATCGACGCAAGAGGTCAAAGCGACCCTGGAAGCGGTCGAAGGGACCTCCGAAGAAGCTCCAATCGCTCCGAACGAGGAACTTCTGGAGCCGGAACAGATGGAACTCGGCGATAACCCCGAACTCCAACAGGGCGGCACGAGTATCACGAGCACCGGTGTCCCGGACCTCACGACGATGACCACCAATCCGGCGGCCGGCTTCACCGTCACCAGTCCCTATGGAGAAACGACGATCGTCCCGAAAGTAACTGAAGGTGTCTCTAATACCTCGATCGTTGAAGGGGTCGCCGGCGTTTCGGCCAATGCAGGCAGTCAGGTCGACAGCGTGGTACGGCCTCAGTACAACGGCGTACAGACCTTCCAGGCGATCCGCTCGGAAGCGAGCCCGGAAAAATACTCTTGGACGGTTCACCTTTACGAAGGCCAAGTACTTCAGCTCGCGGATAGCCACCATGCAGAGGTCATGTACGAAAGCGGCAAACGGGCGTTCCTAATCTCGGCAGAAGAAGCCCACGATGCGACCGGCAAAGAAGTACCAACCTCCCTCGAAGTCAGCGGAAATGTTCTCACCCTCAAGGTCGAATTTCACAGCAGAGGGTTTGTCTATCCGATCCTCGCGGGGGCGGGATGGGAAACCAGCTATCGAGTGCCGATTCTAATCGAAGGTCCAGAAGACCAACTGGAAATACTAGACCGTGAAAAAGCGGAACATGAAGCAGCCGCTGCGACCGGCTCAGGAAGTGCAATCAAACCACCCACGAGCTGGGCCGAAGCCGAAGCGCTGCTCATGGAAGGTGGCCCAGATCAGGTTGAGGCACCACCTTCCCCTCCTTCCGATGGCGCCTCTGCCAGTAGTAGCAAGCGGATTGTCATCCTCGAAAAGTACGAACGATGCCAAGAGTATAGCTGCGAAAATTGGAACATCTGGATCGGTGGCGGGAAAGAATCCGAACACCCACATGCCGTACATGGAGCGAACTATTCGGAATGGGTCTCCGGAACGACCGTAATTTGTGGTTACTACATATCCGCGAGCTATGAGCTAGCTGGGGGAGCGTCCATATTGCAACTGGGCTGCGGGTTCACTGGCCCGTGGAAAGTCACCAAAGGCGAAGGCAAGCATCTCACGGTGTACTCGCGATTCGACGTGTCGGTCCTGATGAACACCCCTCAGGCTACGTGGGTGTTACACGACTATATCGCCCTGCAAAGTTATATCTGGCCGAATGGATTCAAGGATCATGTTCACCAGCACTGGGACGGCGGCCCTGCCGTCACTTGAGCTATAAGATAAAGTCGAGGGTGCAATGCAGCGGAACTTGACCTCATCGGTATTAGTAGCAGCCGCCTGTCTCATCGTGACAGGAAGCAGCGCATGCGGATCCCAAACCGTGTCAGGCAGCGGAGGGATGGACCCATGCATCATAAAGAGCAGGAGTTCCGTTTCCCGTATCCAACCGGAAAACAGCGGCCTGTCCTGCAGTGCGATTCGATCGATTTTGGAGATTCTCCCAGATGCGACTGGAGTGTGGCCGCTGGATGACGACCAAGGGAAACCGCTCTGGGTGTGTCGTATCTTCCCAAAGGCAGCGCTTCCGCAAGAAGTCAGATGTCAGCACGGTCGGAGCCACTTCGAAAAAGTGCGGGCGTCGGGAAAGCATCCGACGGCTTAAGGGGGACCTTGGTCCGAGAGGCCAGATGCCTGTCTGGTCGAGCGCGAGGGGCGCGGCACTTCGACGATGGTCTTGGAGAGCGTCAGGGAATGGCTGGCAACCGAACCAAGTGAGCGCTACCGACGCGCTTACGACGCTTGGCGGAAGGAGGACAACCGCAGCCTTGGCCGTGAGCAAGAGCGTGCCGTAGCCGGCAAGGGCATCCGCGACCGCTGGAAGACCACGGTGGGTGTCCGCGCGATCCCGGGCTCGGCTAGGAGTAACCTCCCCTTAAAGGCCGAACTCTGAGCCGCTTCCAGCGTCGCCAGACGATGACCGCTCTGGGGCTTCCCCCCTCGGTTTGGCCGCCGAGGGTTCGATGATCGGCGACGCCCGAGTGGCTTCCTCGTCCGCCGCAGTGGAGGATTCTTCGGCTTCCCCGCTCTCGACACCGAACTCGTTGACCGTCTGCTTCGGGCTCGCCGTCTGGGTGGCGCTCTCGGTTGATGGCCGGATCCGCGAGGGGCTGATCCTGCGGCGTTCAGAGTGCGGGGATCTCCTCGGCTCGGCTTTCCGCTCTTCTGTTGCGGGGCTCGACGCCGTCGGGATCTGAACAGCAGGTGCCACGGCCCGCGGCTCGACCGGCTTCTCAGCCTCCCTGGCCGCTCGCGGATGTTGGGGTTGAGGTGCGTCGCCGAGACCGATCTCTGGGCCACCGACCCCGCTAACCGCCCCGGCGAGGCAGGCGACCACCGCCACGCCACAGACGCCCGCGGCCGTGCGGCCGGCTCCGCCAAGGGCGGCGGCATTGCCGGTCTCCGCCAGCGGGCCGACCCGGGCGCCACCGAGGAGTGCCGCGTCGCGAACCGTCTCCGCGGCGCCCTGGACCCACTGCAGCACCCCTCGCGGCAGCGGGCGGCGCCGGCTCGCGACAAAGGCCGGGACCGCGATCTCGGGCGCCAGCAGGCTGCGGTCGAGCATCTCGTGCAGGCGCTTGAGCGCGGCCTGGTGGTGGCGGTCGACCGCCGACTTTCCCCAGCCGAGCCGGCGTCCCGCCGCCCGGATGCTCAGGTTCTCGAAGTAGACGAGGGAGAGCAGCTTCCGCTCGCGCTCCGGCAGATATCCCATCGCCTTGACGACCCGCTCCTGGCGATCGTGGTCGATCGCCACCTCCTCGGGGGTCGGCGCCGAATCGTCCGGGAGCTCTGCCGCGCTCTCCAGCGAGGTCGTGGCCGGCCGGCTGCGCTGGGCGTCGAGGATCTTGAGCGCCCTGCGATAGCCGATCACCACCAGCAGGTTCACGGCTTCGTCCTCGCGTCCGGCCAGGAGTCGGACGGCAAAGTCGACTCGAGCCTGCGCCATCGCTTCGGGGCATGGCGCTCGATCCACTCCCTCGGAAAGCGCTTTGCGTGCAGCAGCCGCACCAAGCCCTCTTCTGCCCGGCGCAGCTCCTGCTCGGTTACCTGGCCCCTTCGTCTGGTTGCCTGCTTCATCTCAAAACCTCCAGCCCGGTAGGAGCACCGGCACGGCGGGCAGTTATCCCCGCCGTGCCGGAAGGTCTCCGATGAGCTCTGCTTAGGGCTTCACCCGCAGCAGCACTTCGCGTGAGTTCCCGGGCTCGTAGGGAAGCCCCACCGTCCTTCGCACCTGGGCGCGCATCACGTAGGTGCGCCGACTGTGGGCCTGGGTGAAGCGGTAGCCGACTTCGTAGTGCCCGCCGTTCCGGGTCCGGTAGCGGCGAAAGGCCCGCTATCCCTTTCCGTCCTTCACCTGCAGCACCACGACGACGTCGTCGTTGTGGGGGCCGGGGATATCGCCGTAGAAGATCGCCTTGTGCCGGTTGTGGACGACCTTCCTGCGGAGCCGGAGCGTCGGTTCGATCTGGGTCAGGACCGTCGCGTGGTCTTCGATCTCGCGGTGGCCGTCGCGGTAGCGGGCGATGATTTCCCGCGAGGGACCGGGCGCCACGGGGAACTTGTAGCTGCCGTCTGCGCTCGTGATCGCAGTGCCGATGAACTCGGCGCCGCCGTCGGTCGTGACCCGGGCGAAGACGCAGACCGCCGCCTCTTCCACCGCTCCCCCGGCGCCATGAAGCGAGCCGCCGGCGATCGAGCCCTGGCCCTGGTGGACGGTCTTGACCGCCTCCAGCTTCTCCCCGATGCCCGCGCTGAGGCTCTGCCCGCCGGAGGCCGCCGAGCGGGGGCAGTCGTAGGAGAGCGGCACCTCGGCCGGTGCGCCGACGTTCCCCTCCGCATCGGAGAGCCAGAGCCGCAGGGTGTAGTCGCCGGCCTCGCGGGGAGCGTCGATGACGACGAGCGCCTGCGGGTTATCCCCGGCGATGTCCTTGGTGGCGAGAGCGAGGCCGCCCGAGTCGTCGAGCACTTGGTAGTGCTGCGATCGCAGGATCGAGATGGTTCGCCATCCTGGGCCGCGTACTGCTCCGCCCAGGCGTCCTCGGCGACTCGCCGCCAGTAACGGTCCTGGTCGTCCTCGCTCCACAGACCCAGCGACCAGCCTCGCGTCAGGAGGTCGGGCGTCTCCCCGACCTCTAGGATCAGCCGGCCGAGGCTCGCGACCTGCTCGTCGGTATCCGCCTGGCGCCGGAGCCATCGCCTGGTTTTTCGCATACGTGTTGAACAGGAACTCCCACAGGTAGGACTCGGTGCCTTTCAGCGCCGGGTTGCCGTTGACGATCTCCTCCATGCGCTTCCAGGCGAAGCGCTCCAAGTGCATGGTGTAGATGTCGTCGGTGATGCCCTGCTCAAACCAGCGGCGCCACTTCTCGACGCGGGGGTCCTTCATTGGGGAATCGTTGCGGATCGCCTCCACCAAGCGGCCAGACGGGGCAAGAAATCGGCCAACCCGAAGACCAAAAGCGGACCTCGATCGCGGGCCACGAAGATGTCCCCGATGTCAGATCAGAGCGCAATCGAGTGGACTGAGGCCACCTGGAACCCCGTCACCGGCTGCGACAAGGTCTCGCCCGGCTGCGCCCACTGCTACGCGGAGACCTTTGCCGAGCGCTGGCGCGGAGTTCCCGGCCATCACTACGAGCAGGGCTTCGATCTGCGTCTCTGGCCCGAGCGAATCGAGCAGCCGCTGCGTTGGCGCCGGCCGAGGCGGATCTTCGTCAACAGCATGAGCGACCTATTCCATGAGCGAATCCCTGAGGAGTTCATCGCCGAGGTATTTGAGGTCATGGGCCGAGCCGACTGGCACGTCTTCCAAATCCTGACGAAGCGCGAGGACCGGCTGGTCGAGCTGGCCCCCGATCTCCCCTGGCCTCCCAACGTCTGGATGGGCGTCACGATCGAGAACAGGCGATTCGTCGGTCGGGCAGACTCTCTGCGGGAAGTGCCGGCGGCGGTCAGGTTCATCTCCGCAGAGCCTCTGCTGGGTCCGCTCGAAGGGCTGGACCTCACCGACATCGACTGGCTGATCGCGGGTGGGGAGTCTGGGCCTCGGCATCGTCGCCTTGATCTCGATTGGGTTCGTGATCTTCGCGAACGCTGTCACGATTCCGGTACCGCGTTCTTCTTCAAGCAGGTGGGCGGTCGGACCCCGAAGGCTGGCGGCCGAGAGCTTGACGGGCGGGAGTGGAACGAGTACCCGGCGCGGGTTCCGGCCCTGGTTTAGGGCGTCCGGCGGCGCTGAAATCCTGGGGCGGTTCGTGTGCCCCACCGACGGCAACCACTTCTTCGAGGAGCAGTCAGAGACCTCGCGCCGCAAGATCGAGGTCTACGGCAAGTACCTCAAACCGCTCTCCTACAAAATCCTCTCCAGGTATCAGCGGCTTTGGATCGTTGACGCCTACGCCGGCGCAGGGGCATACGACCCCGACTCGGCAGGAAACCGGGCCGCCGGATCGCCTCTGGTGGCAGCGAACTTCGCCCGTCAGCACAACGTCGATCGGGCCAAGGCCGGGAAGAAAATCCGCCTTATCAACGTCGAGGCGCACCCTGAGCGCTTCGCTCGGCTCGAGGAGACCCTGATGGGCTTCCGTCCCGACGTAACGAACCTGCGCGGCCGCTTTCAGGATCACCTTGACGATGTCCTCGCGAAGATCGGCAGCGATCCGGTCCTTTTCTTCATCGACCCCTTCGGCATGGAGGGCGCCGACATTCGGATCATCGAGCGCATCCTGGAGCGGCGGAATAAGACCGTCACCGAGCTGCTGATCAACTTCAGCGACTGCGGCTTCCTCCGGATGGCCGGCAACCTTGACGCGAAAGCGAGCCGGCCGCAGGACCTCGCCGCCGCTCAGACGAAGGTGAAGACCCTCGATGCGATCTTGGGCACGTCTTTCTGGCAGGGCGCTTGGCGAAATCCCGAGCTCACGACTGAGGAGAAACTGAAGCAGGTCGCGAAGCTCTACTCCGATCAGCTCCGAGCGCTCGGCATCGACCACGTCCACGGCGTCCAGATGCGTGACACCTGGGACGGGCCGACCGCTTACCGGCTCGTCTTCGCGACCAGGTCTGCCCACGGCGTCTATCTCATGAGCGACATCGTCGCTCGCTTCGAGCGGGAGCTGTTCGATGCCCGTTTCGAAGGGAGCTTCGATCTCATCTGGGCAGCTGAACAGCGCAAAGAACGCAAGGCTTCCCTGAGAACTGAGATCCATGAGTTCGGCTTGGCTCGGGGCGAGGCGACGCCTTTGCAGGTCTTCCTTCACTTCGGGCCGCTCTGCTTTGGGGAGTGGACGCAGACCGACTACATGGAGTGCTTGCGTGAGCTGGTCGGCCTAGGGGGAATCGAGCGAGGAAACGCCGTTGGCATCAAGCCGCGGGAGCAGCTTCATTTCGTGCCCCTGGCCCAGATCGACCTCTTCTCCGGGACTGGGAACTAACCGATCGGCGTCAGTGCTGGCTGGGGCAAGCAATGGGGCAAGAAGCCCTACAGATTCCAGCCCACCTCAGCCGATTCGCTTTGCCGCAGAACCGCTTGAAATGACGCCCCACCTAGCCCAGCCGAGCCACCGCTTCGGGCTACGAAACCGAAGGTCACAGGTTCAAATCCTGTCGGGCGCGTTTGCGCGATGCCGCTTGGGAAGCGGGGTTGTGGGCTGGACCCGGAGCCTTGTGCGAGCGAGCTGACGATTCATGAAGCATCAGAGACCAGTGGGAGTCGTTGTGCGCCGAGGCTCGGCCGTCGTGCTGGCGGCGGTGGCTCTGCTGGCGCTCGGTGTTTCGCTGAGCCTGGTGATCAGGACGATCGATGACTCGGAGGCGCCCATTCAGTTCAACGAGCTGAGTCGGCAGGTTCCGCTCTCTACTGCGCGGCCGCATTTCGTCAGCCAGGGGGGAGTCCCCTTCGGCTTCTCTCCGAAGTTCAAGCGTCCTGCCCATGTGACGCTTCTGTTCAACAGCATCAACCGCAACACCCAAGAGGCATCGGTCACTGCGTCGGTGCGCGTACCGCCTGTGCTTCTCAAACACCTGACCACGCTCAGCGGTGAATCCGCGATAGCGACGCGGGAATGGTGGCCACATCTCACCGCCCGCTCACGTCGCGCTTCGCTGGAGTTGCGCTTCCTGAATCAGTTTCCCGGAGCGGGAGACGTCAGGCGGCGAGTATCGCTCCGTCGCTTCTTTGACCCCCGCACCTATGCGCCGACGGTGCGCATTCCCCTGACCCTGCCGCTGCAAGGAGAACCGCAGGCATACCCCAGCGACTGGTACCAGCTTGAGGGAGACATCCTGCTTTGGCCGACGGAACCGTTCGCGATAAGAGTCAGCGGATCCGTTCCCGAACTCCCTGTCGTCCTCTCCTACGCAGCCGGCCCCGCGATGCGCGGCACCACCTTGAAGGTGGCCGATGGCGGCCCGCGCTTTGACGCCTCGAGGATCGATGCGGTCATAAAAACCTCCTCTCGCAGCAGGGATGTCGCCTACGGGATAGCGATCATCCCGACCGTCCTCGCCGCCATCGCCCTGCTTCTGCTCCTGCTTGACAGACGGCGGACGGGCTCCACGCTGCGCGGCCAGGAGATCGCTCTGACGCTGGTGCTGGGCGTGCTCGCGGTGTTGCCAATTCGTCAGGTAACGGTCCCGAGCGAACTGGCGGGCCTTACCCGGGTAGATTTACTGCTTGCTTTCGGAGTTGTGGCCGCTGTAAGCGTTCTCTTGCTGGCGCTGGCCATCCACTTGTGGAGAGGATCTGAGGGCCCACTTGATTCCGGGCGCTCGACCGAAACCTTCGAACATGGCCGACAGGTCTGATGGTTGCGAGTGCTAGGTGGCTTGCAGTGAGATCAACGTGCAGACGGTCGACTACAACGAGGCGGGGACCGAAGCGGAGCTTCTGGCTGCGCAGGTCGACGACACGCAGTCTCTCGACCCCGTGTACGCGAAGCTCGACAGCTTTGTCGAGGAGCTGAAAGCCCAGCAGCGCAACGCGGCGGACTTGCTGCCAGCCGATGCCGAGCCCGGGGTCGGGTTCATGCTGAACCAGAAGCGGGATGGCAAGACGCTGCTGCAGACCATCGCGATTTCCGGCCGCGAGAGCCTCTGCGACCCCGAGGGCGAGGTTCGCAAAAAGCTCTCCGAAGTCACTCAGCTTGGCACCGGCGCTGTGGTCAGCTCGGTGATGTTCACGCTAGGCCTGCCGGTGATCGCCGTGCCAATTGCGGTCGCGATCGTCGGCATGATGCTGGCGATCGGGATCAAGGGCTTCTGCCAATGGGCCTCGGCGCCCGCCGATGAGCCTGCATCGGCTTAAGGCGGAGCTCGGCGCGGCCGAGTTCGCTCCCCACGCACAGGCGTTTGACCCGGCGCTCGACCTCATCTCTGTGATGCCGCCGGCCGCCGCGTTTTTCTTCGCGAGCACCTGGCCCCAGGGCCCGACCGGCTTCGACCTGATGCTGGCGGAGCCCTGGGATGAGGACACCATGAAGGACTACCGCGAGCTCGGCGCCGAGGACCGAATGGCGGTGCTGGCCTGTGTCGGGTTCCTCAACCACGAGCTCGTCCACCGCGTTGACCTGCTTGCGACTCCATTCGGAGTCTCCTTTCACGGCAAGGCTTGTTTGGAGACGATCGGGCTGCTGCTGGAAGGGGCGGAGCTGATCGCCACGCTCGAGCGGCAGGATCCATGGCGTCCCCTGCGCGACATTCCGCCGGTCGCCGAGAAGCTGGTGGTCAGCGACGGGATGGACACGCTCAACGCGCGGGTGCGCTGGTTCGACGCGCTGCGGGGGGCGGCAGCCAGGCATGTGCAGCCCGGCTGGATGAGCGACCCGGGGGTGCTGAGCCTGGCGGGGGTCGACCTGGAGCGGGTTATCGTGCATGAACTGATGCCGACGGTCCTTGTCCCGGGCGCCGACGGCACGTACCTGCGGCCGCTGACGGTTCTGGAGAGCCGGGCTGTTGCGCTGACCGGCTTGTTGCTGCTGAACCGCCTCGGCGGTGACGACTACGCCGCGGTCGAGGTGGCGAGGTTCCTGGAGACCTTCTACGCGCCGCGCGAGGCGTTCCCCGACTACCGCTTCCTGCTCGATCTCTTCCTCCGTCTTTGGGGGCGAGAGAACCTCCTCGACCTCGCGATCGAACGTGGCGCGATCGGGCTGACCGGCCTTCTCAAGGCCGTCTCAGTGGTTGGTTGGTACGGCCTGCACGCGACGCCCGAAGCGAACTCGGAGGCGCCGCTGAACGCCAGCCCGATGCTGCGGGTGGTGATCGCGATGCAGGAGCTGATCAAGTACCTCGGCCAGGGCAACACCCTCCTCGAGGGGGTTCCCTTCCTGGACGCGGTCGACCGTGGCGATGGGGCGGACATCCTCGGGTTGACCGACAGCCGCGAGACCCTGGACTACTCGCTGCATTACGTGCGGGGGGTGCGCCGCCACAATCAGGCCGCCAATCCGAACCCCCACCTGCTCGCCCACTTCGACCATGTCCTGGCCTTGCAGGAAGGCCAGATCGAGCGGCGCCGCCAGCACGGGTACGAATTCGCGGCCGGGCTGCCCGAGGATGGCTCCGTGCTGCGCGGCCTCACGGCGCCAGAGTGCGACCAAGATCTCTTCTTCGACGAGGAGCCGCCCCCTGAGCCGGTGCGCCGGTGGTTTGCCCTGCGGGAGAACCTGCTCTTCCGCGAAGCCCGTCCCCCTGAGTTCTGGCCGGAGCTGTGGAGCACGATCGGCACCCATCCCGGAGCGAGCGGGCTGAGCTCGGAGGAGGCGCGGGCGCTGGCCCTCTCGCGCGCCCGGTTCGTCGGCGAGGACGGCATCTGGCCCACCTACAGCGTGATGGTGGAGAGCGAGGAGGAAGGGCGGGCGCTGTTCGTGCCAGTCCGCGACTCTGCCCTACGGCGAACCTTCGACGCCGGGGAGGGGCCGAACGTGGAGACGGAGTGGTCGGCCGTCGGCCTGCGTGGAGAAGCGCTCGCGGCGCTGAGGGTTGGCTTCGTCGAGACGGAGGAGGAGGTCCGGCTGCTGTTCTCCTTGGAGCGGCACCGCGGCATGGTCGAGGCGCTGATCGAGTGCGGTCGCCTGGTGCTGGGCAACGATGAGGCCTTTGCCGCGGTGCAGCGCGGAGAGCTGCATCCGAAGATGATCTCCTGCCCGGTGGCCGCGTCGGCGGAGGTGCTGGAGACCGCCGTTGAAGCTGCGACCGCGAAGGCGCTCCTGACCAGATACGAGCACGGCTGGTCGGTCGAGCTCGATGAAAAGGGCGGTGCTCCGCTCGATTGGGCCGTCGAGGCCTACGGATGGCACGAGCCGGCCGAGGCGGCCTTGTTCCTCGCCGAGCTGAAGGGCAAGGCGCTGGATTATGCGTTAATAGTGGGGCTTCCGTCGTTGCCCGAGCCCGGCTTCGCGGTGGTGCTCACCGCCATCGGCCCCAGCGCCAGCGTCCGTCGCTTTCGCGAGGAGCGGATCGCGGGGACCGGCGGCGAGGTTCACCAGCTCAGCGAGTCTGAGGCGCGGGAGCTTGCGTCGGCGGCGCTGCTCGAGGCGAACAACGAGCTTCGCTCGCGGGGCTTGGGGGGCATCCGCTTCACCGATCTAAAGCCGCGTGACGTGCGGCTCGACTGAGTCGTCGCATGGGGTTGTCGTGTCTGCGGGGCGGGGCGACGACGGACGAGGCGGTACCCTGACGGGCATCACGGAGGATCGATCGACACCGGTGATGGCGCCGGCGAAGCGCAGGCGGTTTCCGCGCTGGGCGAAGGTCGGTTTGGTTCTCTCGGTCCTGGTTGTTGCCTCTGCCGTCCTGGCCCTGCAGCAGGGTGGCGATGGCGGCGGCGGGCCGCTGAACGCGATTGCTCAGGCAGCGGAGAAGACGCAGGGGGTTTCCGGGGGTCGGGCGTCGTCTATATGTCTTCGCCACACTTCGGCTCGCTGCCGGACGGGGCCAAGTGGATCGGGCTCGATCTCGACTTTGCGCTGGAAGAGGGGACGGAATCGCTCGCTCCGGCCCAGCCCGATGCGGAGGGTCAGCTCGAGCTGCTCGCACGCGTAAGCGACGACATCGTTGAGCTCGGCAAAGAAGAGGTGCGGGGCGTGCCGACCACCCAGTACCGCGGCACGATCCCCGTCGGCGACCAGGCGGACCGGATGAGGGACCTG
>Ga0157378_10000933_pt1 | contig 26975 bp, 21 predicted proteins | sample M65metaG_FD_115309 | JGI IMG/M metagenome (GOLD analysis project Ga0157378, IMG submission 115309) | Miscanthus rhizosphere microbial communities from Kellogg Biological Station, Michigan, USA - M6-5 metaG | ecosystem: Host-associated > Plants > Roots > Rhizosphere > Soil | place: USA: Michigan... | reverse complement strand
TGGGAAATTTGCCACGTGTTTTTTAGAATGCTCAATGAATCCGTCGCTCTCCGAAATACTAACCGCCCGATTCTATGAATGGGAGGCGCGAGGCCGGGGCTGGCACGCCTTCCCGTTCACCGTCGAGCTCGAACCCGAATTCTATCCCTTCTTTGGCCACTATGCCCCCACACAGCAGGTGAGGGATGATAGCAGGCGCCCGACACTGCTAAGTAGTATTGTCGATATATTCAAGGGCAGGCACAAAATGGTCTTAGAGGAAAATCCCTGGGCTGCAATTCCACCGGTTGCGGCATACAAGAATGAGACGTACACGGACATATCCGTGTACAGCGTGGTACTACCGAAGGGCGAAAAGATACAGGTAGAGGACATTGAGCAACTGCTGCTCATGCTCTCATATACCGAGTACCCGGTCAGTTTTGAGATCGTTGCAACCAGTGCGGCAATTAGCATCCAGTTTGCTTTCAGGGAGCGTGATGCCACACACGCATATGGGCAGGTCAAGGCTTACTTCCCGAGCGCGGTATTGACCAAGAAAGATGACGGGTTAGAAATACTATTAGAGGATGCCAAAACATGCGTTGCTGACTTCGGACTTCGGGAAGAATTCATGCGGCCGATTAAGATGGCGCATGAGGTTGACCAAGACCCATACAAAGGGTTATTCGCAACGCTTGAGCAGTTAGAGAGAGGTGAGCGCGGAGTAGTACAAATCCTGTTCAAGGGCACTACCAGTCCCTGGGTGCAGAGCATAATACGGTCCGTGACCGACAGTAAAGGAGGCTCATTCTTCGAAGACGCGCCCGACATGGTCAAGCTTGCCCAGGAGAAAGTTTCGTCGCCACTTTTCAATGTGTGCATCAAGGTTGCCGGCCAGTCTAACAACGGCAACAGGGCAACGGAAATAGCACGGAATATTGGGACGGCGCTCATGCGCCTAACCAATTCAAAAGGTAATCAGCTTGCATTGCTTTCGCAAGAAAACTATCCAATCGATGACCTGATTGGCGACGTATTCCTTCGCCAGTCGCACCGCCTTGGTATGGTACTCTCAAGCCGCGAGCTTGCCACCATAGCGCACTTTCCGACCGATGAAATTACCTCTCCCAAAGTCGAGCGGGACACTAAGAAAACCAAGGCAGCCCCCGAGAGCGCCCAGGGACATGATTTCGTTCTGGGACTCAATACATATCATGGGCAAGAGCAGTTGGTAAGCATACCCGCAAGCCTTCGACTCCGGCATATGCATGTTATAGGAGCGACCGGTACGGGCAAATCCACTATGCTGTTATCCATGATTGCCCAAGACATGCAACAAGGCAATGGCCTGGCAGTCCTCGACCCGCATGGCGATCTCATTGAATCCATACTCGCATATATTCCTAAAGACAGAATACACGATGTAATTGTCATAGACCCTGCAGACGGAGAATTCCCGGTAGGCTTCAATATTCTCTCAGCACATTCAGAGATTGAAAAGGACATCCTTTCGTCTGACTTGGTGGCCGCATTCCGAAGACTCAGTACCAGTTGGGGTGACCAGATGAACAGCGTATTTGCCAATGCCATACTTGCGTTCCTGGAGAGCACACAAGGCGGCACCTTGGTTGACCTTAGGAGATTCATCATCGAAAAGCCGTTCCGTGATGCATATCTCAAAACAGTCCAAGACCCGCATATCGTCTACTACTGGCAATATGAATATCCATTGCTTAAAAGCAATTCCATCGGGTCAATCCTTACACGGTTAGATACATTCCTGCGGCCGAAGCTCATTCGGAACATGGTAGCTCAACGGAAGGGTTTAGACTTTGAGAACATTCTAGACACGAAAAAGCTATTACTCATTAAGTTGTCGCAGGGATTAATCGGGGCCGAGAATAGCTTCCTGCTTGGTACATTCTTTGTCAGCAAGATGTACCAGGCCGCCATGGCACGGCAGGCTAAGTCCAAGGAACTTCGGAGCGACTTCTTTTTGTATATCGATGAGTTCCAGAATTTCTCCACGCCATCCATGTCCCACATATTGAGCGGTGCGCGGAAGTACCACCTCGGCCTCATTCTCGCCCACCAAGACATGCAGCAGCTGCAGAAGTACGACACTGAACTTGCAAGCTCTGTTGTTGTGAATGCCGGCACCCGTATCTGTTTCAGGCTGGGCGACACGGACGCCAAGCGCTTCGCCCAGGGCTTTTCATATTTCGAATCCGAGGACTTGGAAAACCTACATGTCGGAGAAGCAATTGCCCGTATCGAACAACCCAATTTCGATTTCAGCCTTACCACCATTCCACCACCATATGTACCACAAGATATTGCTGAGCAAACTCGTCATTCCGTCATTGAATCTTCGCGGCAGAAATATGGAACGCCACGAGAGCAGGTCGAAGAAGGCTTGTCGCATATTGGCAGGATAGAGCCTGAAACCAGACGAGAAACAAAAGAGTCAGTGCCAACACAAGCGCTGCCAGAAGCACCGCGGCCAGCGATACCGGAGGCACCTCCCGTTCCTTTTACTCCCGTCGTTATCGCTACCAAAAGTCCCACCCGGAAGAAAGTAGAAACGCAGCATCGGTATTTGCAGACACTTATCAAGAAGATGGCAGAATCGCGTGGGTACAAGGCGGCAATTGAAGAAACCACACCGGACGGTAAAGGCCGGGTTGATGTGAGCCTAGAACGGAATGTTAAGCGCACAGCAGTAGAGGTATCTGTTACAACTGATGATACTTGGGAGATTCATAACGTGGAGAAATGTCTTGCTGCTGGATATGACGAGGTAATTGTTTGTTCCGACGATCTGAAAAACTTGGGGCGTATCCGGAAGCTGGTTGCAGATACCTTTACTCCAGAGCAACAGAAGAAAGTTCTTTGCTATGAATCCCAAGAAGTGATCCAGTACTTTGACCGGCAAACTATGCCGGAGACTGCAACAGAAACGGTGTATAAAGGGTACAGGATTAAGACCGAATACAGCAGTTCAACTATTGGTGAGATGGAACGGATGAAGGAGAATGTTGTGAAGCTTGTGACGGATTCGATGAAGAAGAAAGGGCAGAAATAGCAAGCATGAAATTGGAATAGAGAATCGCGAACCGGATTTGGCCTAAAGTAATCCACATTATAGATGCTATCGAAACGGTAACAAAAAAACCAATGCCGGTAAAATAGCCCAATTCAATTGCGTAGAAATCCATATATATTATAATAAACTTAAATGTCCGAATTTCTTTATCCTCGATTCTTCATAAGTAGTCAATATTTGAGGATGCCAAAACTTAGGATTTATAATGGCTAAAATAAGCAAATTCTTTTACACTAGGAGCAGTCCGCCTATGTATGTAAAAATAATGAGGACTTTTTAACGGTCGCTTCGTTCGTTTTATCATCAGTACTGTTTTTGCATCTTGGCGGCATATTTCAAAAAATTAGATGAATTAAGACAGAATTGATCGGACATTTTATGGCTATTATTTACTAATAGCCATTTTTTTGTTTATTTGGTGGAAAATAAAATAAAACATTAATTTTGATTGATATAAAAATTTTACTTTTTTATGGCATCATCAACAACTACAGGAGTAATTCGTCTTGAATTTCCATACAAACGGATTCGAGTATTTCCTGATCGGGATTTGCGAGCAACAATTATCGAACTGTCTATGATTGATACCCGAATTATGCAAAGACTTAGAAACACAAAGCAATTGGGCAACTCTAACATATCATATCCAACAGCAGAGCATTCCCGATTTTCGCACTCGCTTGGTGTATTATATTGGGTTTCAAAAATACTAACTGCTCTAAATGATAATTATAACTCATCGTTCAATAAGATTAGACTGCAGAAAATGAACGAGATCGTCAAGAGCTATATAAAGCGCAAGCTAGCTATAGATGAGAGCGGCGTAAATTCAAAAGTATTCGAAAGCGACACTTTTTTGGGCGTGACATGGTTTGAGCAACTGGTTAGATTATATGGTCTACTTCACGATATTACACACATCCCATTTGGGCATACAATTGAAGACCAAGCTTGTTTATTTGAAAGACATGACGACGATCTGGATAGACTAAATTTCGTCTTTGATATGCTGAAGAATGAAGTGAAGACGAGCTATCATTTTACTGAAAGCGAGTACGCAGATCAGTTGCTGCCCATTACCATGGAATACATTAATCTTGTTAAACTAATGTTCGTTGTAGGTTCAATTACCAGCGATCCGAATTCCGATGATGAAACTCGAGAAGTTTGGATAAAAGAATGGGAACTAATGAACATTGAAATAAGAGAGCCTCTCCTATTGTCTTATGACATTGTTAGCAATACTATTTGTGCTGACTTAATGGATTACACACTTAGAGATACTATGTTCGCTAGTATGCCAAAAACATTTGATAAGGTGCTACTGACCTGTATGAAAATTGTCGAATACAAAACAATTTTTTTTGAAAGGAAAAAAATATCGAAGCAAATGTTTCGTCTTGGAGTAAGCGTATCTCGAAAAAAGGTGAGGCATGATATTATCACCGCTATCTTGGACCTGCTAAGAATCCGCTACGATTTAACTGAAAAGGTCTATTACCATCATACAAAAGTTATCATGGATGCCATGCTCGAGAAAATTCTCCGTTCTTTACCCAATGAGTCCTTATTTAACCCAAAAGAAATATATTTACAGTACTTAGGTGATGAGGGTTTTCTCCGACTTCTAGAAAAGAAGTTGGCAACTGAGCATTTAGATCATGGTAAGGAAATACTTGACAAAATGTTTAATAGAAATTTATATAAAACAGTATTCAGAATAAACAAGGACGAGCATTTAAGTAGGATAGGCAAAAATAATGTAATAACCTGTAGTAAGCCAACTGGTAGAAACCAAATCGAACAAGAACTAATCACGGAATTAAGGGATACATACAATACGTCACTTAGCGATGGGGACATTATTATTTCTTATCCGCCAGAAAAAATGCAAAAGAAAATCGCAAAAGCCTTGATTGAATGGAGTGATGGTCAGATATTCACATTTGAGAATTTGCCTAAAGAAGCGGGATATTCTAATGAAGTCGGCATGCTAACCGAACGCTATTCCAGCCTTTGGAGTATGAATGTCTTTGTAAATCCCAATAAAATTCAATACATAAGATTAATCGAATCTATATGCGAGCAAAAATTCGACATAAGAAATGAGTCAATATTAAAAAATTATCTTAAGGAAACTTATTCTGAGCATTATAATTCTCACGATGAAATGATTAAGATCAATCACAAAGTTATCTCTCTTGAATCGAATTTTATTGTATCTAAGGCAGCAAAAGGGAATTCGAAAATAAATGATAAAGATAGAGTTGAAATGACAGAAAATGCCTATATGCAAGCAATCGGAGAAAGGAGAGAAAAGAGGAAATCTTCAAAAAAAGCAAAAGACGAAAAACCAGACGCCCCTTCTCTAAATTTGTAATTTTATGGATTATGCTTTATTTGGACCATTTAAAGGAAAAACTTAAAATAAATGATAATGACGCGATAATCGAAACAGCTGTTAATTTTATAGCGAGAGATCAGCCAACTAAAAATCCAAATCTAATTGAGCATCAAATTATTGATGAATGGTTTAGTGAGATATTTTTGCGATGGAACATAGAAACAAGAGTACTAAATTTAAGTCAATCTCACTTCCTGGGCAAACTTGAACCAAAGTTAAATGGATTCATTCTAAATTTAAATAAGAATCTTTTCCCAACTCAGAAGCGTTTTGTAATTGCTCACGAGCTAGCTCATTTATTGTCTTTTGATGTTGGAAAAACTTGGCCACTTTCCAGCATAATACATTCTAAACAAGAGGAATATTATTGCGATAGAATTGCCCGAGCTCTTTTGCTTCCCAGCAGTTTGATAGATTTAAGATCAATAGATATAATTAATTTTACTGCCGAAAATATGACGGTCTTAAAATCAACTATAAAAAAATTTGAAATTTCTGGTTGGCAGGTAATAAAAAAAATACTGGAAGATCAAAAGGAGAAATCAGTCATCGGGATATGTTGGAAATATAAGAATTCTGCCGATAATCAATCGCATCTGAAAATCATAGACTTCCATAGCCAATCAGGAATTTTTATTCCACGAAATGATAGAATATTCATTGAGCAATCAAAAAAAACTGAAGCATCTTACAGAAAGCGAAAATTTCATTTAACAAGTTCTTCGAAGAATACCGAGAATTCTAAACCTAATATGGCGCCACTGTCATCATTTAAATCACGCGACATTTATCGTGGCTTTGATTTGGTTTCTTTGGGGTCTTTGTATAATAAAGAACTCTTGACGACTTCAATTTACCACGAGACTTCGGCAGGCATATATGTTTTTCAGATAATTAAGCTGGATTCATAGGCGTTAATATGATGTTGTAGCGCTGAACGGTTTTGAACTCGCCCCATCAATCATAAGCTTCAAATACATTGAGTACCGTGGCAGATGCACCAAATCCAAAGCTGAGAAAGTCGGAAAGAACTCTTTCTCCAACAATTCCGCATCACTCGCCCCAACGCGGAAGGATATGAGGGTGCCACAGTTCCCGAATATAGCCGCCCGAACCTTCTCATGGAGCTGGTCGAGAAACTGGTTAGCCATGAATACTCCAAGCCCATACTTCCTGGCCTCTGCTAGCATGTCGACAAAGCTCAGTGTGACGAATGTGTGGCACTCGTCAATATACAAAAAGAACGGTTTCCGGGTGTGCTCTAGCTGCTTTGCCCGATAGAGCGCTGCAAGCTGTATGGAAGTCACCAGCATGCTGCCTAGGAGCGTACAGGCATCTTCACCAATCAACCCCTTGCTGAGGTTACAGATGAGTATTTTGCTGCCATCTAAGACCTGTTGCAGCCGAAAGCTGGTCGTCTTCTGACCCACGACATTCCGGAGCGGAACGCTTGTCAGGAACAGTCCTGTTTTGTTTAGGATTGGAGAGATCGCTTCTGCTCGAAGCGTAGGAGAGAACTTCAAAAACTCATTTTGCCAAAATGCGATTGTGTGCTCATTCGTTACATAGGCCAGTATCTTGTCCCGGTGCAGAGTATCTGTAAGAAGTGGCTGAATATCCAGTAAGGTTGCATCGGGATATGCAAGCAGGGTCAGGATTGCAAATCGAAGTATGTACTCCATACGAGGCCCCCAGGATTCCGCAAACAGCTTCTTGAAGACTGACACAAGGCCCGAGGCTACTAGGTGGTGATAATTAGGATGTACACCATGTAGAGGATTAAAAGCAAGTGTATGCTCCAAATTTGCAGGGTTGAAGTAAATGAGGTCATTTTTTCTGTGCTCGGGTATATGGTTAATAAGATTCTCGGCAACGTCTCCGTGGGGGTCTATGACACACAGGCCTTTGCCTTTCTCTATGTCGGAGAGAGCCATGTTGGTAAGCAACGTACTTTTGCCGACGCCTGTTTTCCCGATACAGAAAATGTGGGCAAGCCGGTCTTTGTCTTTGATGCCAAACTTCTGATTGGCGTTTCGGTAGTTGGTTACTCCAATCGGGGTTATCTGATTGTCTTCATGCATGCTCTTAGCATAATGCATGGTGGTCAATAAATAAGACAGACAGATTTACGTTTTTTAGATGCTCACGTTTCGATCGGCAACTTTTCATGTTTTAGATTCAGTGTCTCGATTATAGGTTTGCTGGCATATAATTTGTCCCTATCAAGTACATAATCTTACAAGTTTGCTTTTAATGAAATTATTTAGCATAAGGGTGTTAGGAGAAAGGCTTTGGCTGAATTTTCAATATTCTTCTGTAAGATTCTGGAAACAAACAATACCAAAATGATTTTTAATTTCAACATAATGCACCAAATTTTGCATCGGAATAAACAAAAATATTTTTTACGCACACTTTAAAATAGAACGAAGCGAAAAATCGGAATAAATGGCTAACTTGATAGAGTCTGTTTCTAATATGGATAGTTTCTTAAGTGTCTAATACGTGTTTTATGAATACATCTACGCCGCATGATAAGAAAGATATTATTTCTTATGATTCCAAGCTGGGGAGGACAATATATAAAGGCCCCTCAGATGGATTATTGAAACTCGTTGAAAAGAAATTTAGACACAAAATCTTTTGGCTTATCGCCTCACTATTGGCGATTATCGTTCTCCATCTTCTGCATATCGAAAGTAATATCAGCATTCTATTTAAACATTGACTTTATTTTCATTGACCCACCTTGCGGTTCAAGTGGTTTAATTATTACTTTGTAGCATATCCAACATTAAAATTCTTCAAAGCAAAAATTTTGACCAAAATAAAAGAACAGGGTCATGTAGACCCCGTTCCTTTATTCGACCTCAATACAAGCAATAGCCTCAAACATCTTCACATGATTCAGCGTGCGATGAATATGTCTTTTCGCACCGAGCGCGGCAAGTCGTTTATGTTCCGGGAACTTGTGTACAACCCCTTCAACAAGCGCCGCCTTATTCCCTCTCCCAGAACCTCTATACCGCTCCATAAGCCGCGTAATAGTGCAAGTAGCCATCTGCATGCCAGACTGCTCGCAAAGCTGCCGTATGGACTCCGTAAGGGCGGTAATGTTCGCTGAGCAATGGGAAGGCTTGGGAGTTTTAATGACTATCCTGCTCACCTCATACCGGGCCACCGCCCTGGCGATCGTTTCAATCATGATCTCATGCTTCTCGGCCGTCCAAGGCCCGTAGAATGTTCGCACCCGGTAATCCGCAAGCTCTCCGTCGTACACCACCGCCATGCCCATGAATCGAGTACCAAGACTAATCCCGAGAATGTTTTGCATGGAGCTGGATGAGTCTGTTGTAGTAGGCGGCTCGGTTTTGTATGTTCGGCTTTGAAAGAACGTAGCGCACTTTCTCCCGTAGGAACGATTCGGAATATTTCAGCACGCATTCAATATGCCAGTCTATTGATTTCCTATCATTGAGCATGTCGGCGATCTCATAGGCCAGCTGCACTTCTTTACTTTGTTCCATTTGTTTACTCTCTGTGGTAAACGAGCCGAAAGAACAAACACACGTCGTTCGTTTTTATTTTTAATAAACGTTTTACGTTCGTCGTTATGCACTTTTTAATGAATGATTCTTGGTTAATAGACGCTGCGGGGTCGTTCATTACCCGCCTGTATCGGCCCCGAGCTGTTGTCCTTTACTGTCCGTTAGAAGCTTGCGCCGGTGCTCAATTTTCTGGGCAATCTTTTTCCGCAGTTCGTAGTAAATCTGACTCTCGAAGCGCTGGTAAATGATGGCGAGACCGATGGCATTCTCGAGGCTCGGATTTGAGATACCGTTCTCCCATTCAGATATCCTTCCAAAGTTTTTTATATCGAGGAGAAAGGCTACTTGCTTGAGGCTATACCCGGCCTCATTGCGAAAGTGTTTTCCCCGATTTGGTGGTTGATATTTCTTGTCTCGATTCATGCGAAAATCGTAACAAAAAGAATAGACGTAGCTTAAGGCTGATCTATTTTCCATTTATGGAAAACATCAAAATGCGGAAGTCGTACGTGGCTTATCGCAGATGCCTAGTGCTAAACAAACATATTCAGCATACCATGGTCTTCTAAAATATTTCTAAACTCGCCTATTCCATTTTGATACTGATGTGATATCTTCTTTGCACATGGAACGAACTTTTTTGCAAAAAAGAAAAATTGCTCTTAAAAAAAGTATTGCCAAAAATATTTGGTCGGCACTTAAGTACTTCCTTCTAATGTACTGCTCGCTTAATATTGCATCGTACCTATTCTATTTGATTCAAACTCACTTCAATCAACAGTGATAATTACTGTGGTGGCAGTGTGTGAGGTAGTATGTGATTCTCGGAGCGTGTTATCCGAAACTTGTTGAAAACACGCGTTTCTATCCCGTGTTGAACTACAAATGTACTTCGTGTAAATGCAAAGTCTTTCTCAATAATCTTCGCATTTTCCGTGGGTACTTTTTCTTGAGCAATTCGTATCGATAGCGGTTAACATCACTTTCGCTATGCTCTAAGTAGAGAGTCCGACGAAGCTTTGACATTTCTTGTTCAAGACTGTCGACCTCACTTTCATGGTCGTTTTTGTTAGAACCTAATCCTTTTTCATCGACAGCATCATTCCAAATTATTTTTTCTCTTGAGATGTTATCCGCGCTTCTATTAAGAATAATTTTTTTGGAATTAAGCAAGGCGGACTGAGTATCAGAATGAGCCCTGGCCTCCGCGTAAATTTGATATAGCTCATCTATACTTCGTTCATATGCTACCTTCTTTGCGGTTACATCTTCATATGTAGAATTCTTGTTGTTGGGTCTAATGACATCAGCGCTTCTTAATCTAGTTTCCCGGTAGTCGGTCGGTTTCTTCCTTGTCTCTATTCTCCTTATTAATTCTCCTGAGAGCAAATTTTCATCGTCTGCGATACTGTAATCTTCTAATTTTGAGACAAACACCACACCATCCTTACTATAAAAAATCCGATTGCCATCGGTAACAAATTCACCGTCTAATATGTATTTTGGATTGTGATTGTGAAGGGATATTGGAATATGAGTGGAGGTAATGACAATGTTGAAAATAGGATTGTGAAATGTAAATTTTTGAGTGTCGATACGATAATTTTCATGCATATAGGATGCGGGGTTATTTATTTTGGTTGTATCGTAATGTGGTGAAATAAAAGTATCCTCAAAAAGATACGTATGACCGGCACTAAAAATCAGAGGTCTATTATATAGCTCAGCTATCTTTTCCGGACTAAGACCATAGACCGGCATTTTGTAATAGGAATAATTATGATAAACGCTCCCGTTTTTTATATAACGATCTAGTGTTGTGAACGAATCAACACGGGTCACATGATTATTAAAGGAAGATATGCGCTGCGCGCAAACGCTATGCGAACACAAAAAATTACTGCCCGCAACACACGCGAAAATTATGGCATATACTCTTTGCATACGTTGCATCTTTTCTTTTTACGACAGGATTTTCGACAATACGCAGAATAGTCGGCTGATAAAAATATCTGCAATTCATCCCACCGACGATGTAAGATACCTCTTTTGACGCCCTCCTCAGCATATCCATAATTGAGCCAAGCCGTCTTTATTTCGGTTGTATCTGCAAATTTTAGAATCTTTTGTCGCAACGAATTGTTGCGATTTAAGATCTTACCGGTATTGTAGTGATAGCAGACAAAGGCATCATACTGATTTTGTGACAATCCAATCTTCAACGTCCTATCAAAACCCATGCCTTTGACTTCATGCTCTAAATTGCCCACGATTATTTCCAAGACAGCATTAGCTGTAGGCACATCTATGTGATTGTTTTTTATGCACGTATCAATATGTGGTACTTTTTGTACGATTGGGCTATGAATATAAAACCCCCAACCAAAAGTAGAGTCTTTTAAAACCGTATCAGTCACATATAACGTGTCACTATATCCTTCGTATACTTTTAAGAATTCATATCCTGAATTCGAGAACTGCATATCCGGCAAATTTAATAGTCTGTCTGACCCATTGGAATTCGAAAATGTTGCGTAGCGTGCCGGAGGAGCAACACCCTGTCCAGCTACGTTCAAAGCAAATAACATAAATAGCAGTATGAACGTTTCGATTTTTCTCACTTTTGAACTATTTGTATCTACCTGAAAAAACTAAAAGATTTTTATGTATATCTTTTGACACAAAGTTAAAAACATATTTCTGATTTGAAATAAGGGAAAATACGCAATTTTAATATTGAAGATACTCATTTTTTAAACTGATAATCATCGATATTTGCTACTTTTTTCATTGGCGATCACAAGATTCTCAGACTATGTAATTATTATATTCTGGTTTGCGCAGAGATGGGAAACTTCCAATGAACCATAAGTAGATGAGATCAATAGCTATCTACTTCAGTGCAATTTCCGACTTAGGTATGTATGTAGAATCGCTGTGAATATTTGAAGAACGACCTGCGGAACAACGGCATTGCCCTGCATCTTTATTGTCTCCCGTCTCCATTTTGAAATGGTAATTCCGTCCAGTTCAGCGGGAAGCCCATCATCTCGACTACAAATCGCGGGTTGAGTTGCCCATGAGCTCCAGTAGCCGCGCAGACAAAGTCTGGCAAACTGTTTGAAGGTTTTCTTCCTACTCTTTGCAGCGTTTTCGGATTTCGCGCTCCTTTCCAGTCCCGCGCGGTTGGAGTCGGAAACATGGCTGCCCACCGCGAGAGCGTCAAGCTGCCTAGCTTTACTTGAGTGCTCTTCATCTTTGCGGTGGCGCCTGAAGCGTCCATAGTGATCCGAGTGGGCAACAAACCAGACCCGGTAGCGTCTGTGTGGCGCATCGACACTGCAAGCTGGCAGTATGAACGCTTGGACTTCGTAGCCAAGAGTTTCCAAGTCAGAATGGATCTGCTCGAATACCAGTCCATCGTTCCAATTAATGATTCCGTAAACATTCTCAGCGATGACCCATGTCGGCTGAATTTCTTGTATAACTCTAAGCATCTCCGACCAGAGATATCTGTCATCCTGTGTCCCTTTACGCCTGCCTGCGTTACTGAACGGCTGGCAAGGGAATCCTCCGGTAAGTACGTCAATTTTTCCTCTGAATTGTTTTGCATTGAATGTCTTAATGTCATTGACGCGTCGCGCGCCTGGTCAATAGTAGTCGAGTATGCGATTGCAAAATGGGTCTATTTCGCAATGAAACACGTTTTCCCATCCCATTGTTTCCGCTGCGAGATCGAATCCGCCACTCCCTGAAAACAGGCTCCCATGATTTAGTGTCATGATCTAATGCTACCCGACAGCATTACTTACAAATAGGGCGACAGAATTACTATTTCCAAAACCCTTCTGCGAGGATGGATGCAATGTATAGACCACAGGTTGTTTAAAGACGGTTGTGAGTTGCGAGACAAAAAATTGTATGACATTAAGACCATCTTCTGAGGAGTATTGGAACTTAGGCAACACCGCTAGGCGGCACCTGGTAGAATTGAGTTGTTAAGTATTGTTTGCAGAAAAGGCTTGCTATGCTTAGCAAGGTTGTATAATCTAACAAGTTCGAGAACAGCATAATCTTCCCCGCAAGACAAAGTATTAGAGGCATCATAACGTAGTAAAAGTGACTGATACGCTTCTGTTGCAACGTATTTTAGTTCACCGTTCTCAATATAGAGTTCGGAAAAGACTTGCATCACAATATCCCTTTTTTCTGTGTCCAATGCATGTTCAAAATACGCAGCAGCATGCCGTGCCAGCTCGGAAAATGATATGACATACTCCAACATTGCTTTCGTAGAAATGGATAACTCGAGTATTTTTTGCTCATAATCCGTAAGCATAGCGGTAAGCCTACCTTCTTCCTCGATGATCTGTGCTGGAGTAAAAACCCCTGTGCGAAGTAGGTTTAGCTTGTCTGTAGCTAGGTAAGCTACATTTTCCACAACCTTATTTTTCTGCAATCTCAAGTCTTCGACCTGTTTGTTTCTCCTTTCGGCCTGGGTATTCAGTTCTTTGTATGCATGAGCCTCAATATCCCGTAATTCCTGTTCGGTAAAATGGATACGGTCGAGCACTTTCTGTACGCCTTCGGTAATGAATTTGTCGTTGATGTTCTTCAAGAGATTGGCACAGCCCTTTTGGCATCGGGAGCGATAGTATGTCTTGCCCTTCTGTACATACGGAGAGTATACCCGTTTACAGGTGCCGCACTTTACAAGACCTCGGTAGGTAAAGAATGCCATGTTAGGATAATAAACCTTTACAGCTTTCTTTTTAAGAACGGATTGCACTTTGTAGTAAGTGGCGAGGTCAATGAGCGGCTGATGTACCTTGCTATCGAACAACTCGCCCTTATGGATCATCTTGCCAATGTAGAATGGATTGCTAAGTATGTGCCAAATACTTGCCTCGGTAATGGGACGAGTAGATTTCGGAATTTGCTTTAATTCTAGTCCCTGCAGTTTCTCAGCCCTAGTACGTTTGCGGCGGCAGGGCTTGGTCGTTAAGCCTTGTTTATTTGCCCATTGGGCTAGGGTGCTAAAACTCCATTCTCCAGTGGCGTAGAGCTCAAAAATGCGCCGCACAAGGTAGGCCCGTTCAGGGTCAAAGGGTTTACTGCCAGAGCCTTCGCTTAGATAGCCAAGCGGTGGAGTATAAATACACTGCCCCTCATTTCTCAGCTTCTTATTGGTATTCCTAACTTTTTCGCTAATAGTACGTGAATAATGGCGAGAAAACATGCCGTCAATGTCCATGTGCAGCGCACCGGAACTACTGGCATCGTATTTGATCTGTACAAAGCGCACGTCGATACCTTGCTTGAGCAGTTTCTTAGTCAGCATGTCGTCAGCTTCATTGCGGCTGAATCTGTCCCAACACAGGGATATGACTCCTTTAAATTTTTTTTGCCGGAGGAGATTTACAAGTATCAGGAACTTCGGGCGATCTACTGAAATGGAAATGGTGCCATCGGGGTTTGTTTCAAATTCCGAGTCTTCTTTGAAGCCCGAATGATGTTCCGTGATATACCCATCAGTACAAAAGCCCTCTATCGAAAGAGGGGCAATTTCGATTCCCTGCATGGCTATATCCCGTTGTATTTCCTGTGCCTGATATTCAATAGAGTTCTTTTGATTATCGGCATCGTCAGTGCTTTTACGAGTGTAGGCTAGGTAGCAGTCTGCATATTGGCTACCTATTTTTTCGAGGGGGTTTAGTGTTTTGGTCATAAGCTAAAAGCCTTTCCGACTTAGTTATTTGCCCGTCCTTGATAATATACCCTTCAGCTATAAGCCGGACATGAATGCTCTTGAGAGTTACAGCAAAGGCAGAAAAAACATCTATCGTTTTCGGAGTAACGATTGAATTATTCTCCAGGTTGTTGTTCTCGTCAAGTTCAGGCATGGGTACCTGTATTGTGGCTTGAAAACACTTGTAACAAAGACGGACAGTTTTACCCTAAATGGAAGACTCGAATGAAAGCCAGTTTTCATTTTCAATAACTAGCACCTCCAGAATATTCCGTATTTGCTAAGGCAAGTGTTAGTGCAGACGCTGTACCTCTCACAAGGTACAATTTTGCTAGCCCGATATCGTAACAGCCATATTTCAACACCCAACTTATTTTTTTTGCGTAAAAAAATATACGCGTTTTCGAGTTGGTAACTATCTCACCCTCTGTATACGAAAAACGCAACGAACTAACACTCTAAAAAAAAGTATTACCAAGGTGTATGAAAATTAACGCTAAATCCGTTATACATAAAAAGAGTGTCAATTTGATGTAAACAAGACCTTTTGATGAGAATCATGTTCCAACATAACTATCGTCATTTGGTAGCCTCAAATAATAGCAGAAATTCGCAGAATAATGTTTAATAAGGCGAGGAACTCTCAAACAACAAGCGTGCCAGCATTTTCAAAAGTGAATATTAATTGATCCCAAAATTTACCTAATGCTTAATAATCGAAGATAAAAAGAAAAGACAGAGATACTTTTTTCTGCAATAAATTTTGTTCATTACAAAAATCCGTACTTTCGTTACAAAAATCGCTTCGTTCATTACAAAAGAAATGCTTGTTCATAGCTTATTTAATATGACGCATTTTTATTTAAATTTGTTAAACTATTGCTATTTTTTTGTTAAAGTCAGGGTTAAGAAAATTTTTGGGGTACGATTCTTGCGTTATTTAGTAGTATGTTTGTATCGGAAACCCCACTCTACAGCAATCTTAAAAAGAGGTTAGTAAGCCTATTCTACTTTTGTAATACATAATTATGTGTTACAATGGATGAAATATGCTTTTCTAACTTTTAAAACTATATAATCATGGCCAGACCAATCAAAACAACCCCAGTGCTCACGGGGAAAAATTCTGCGCACTTTAATAGAACTCTGACATCTAACCTTAATAACAAGGTTTCCCGGGAGGATAGGGAGAGAATTCTAAAAACGGTCACCTTAGTTACTAAGCAAACACAGCAGTAAGAATTGGAAGTGAAAATCCAAGATTATCTATTTGAGGCGCTTGCTGAGGATACAGATTTGAACAGTTTCGACTGTGGTGATGGCGACATCAATGAATTTCTGAAAAGTGACGCATTGCCCTATCAAAGGGATAGACTAGCTTATACATATTTGTTTTTAAAACGCGACGATAAATCAATCGTTGCGTTTTTTAGTATTTCCAATAATTGTTTAAAAGACGAAAAGGAGATAACTAGCGCTAAGCAAGCTATGGGACGAACTCACCGCAACGTTAGTACACCCTTTCATGAAAATGTTGAGGAATACCCAGGAGTGTTAATTGGACGGTTGGGAGTTCACAAAGATTTTCAGAGAAACGGACTTGGAAATCAGATAATGGATTTCATAAAAGGGTGGGTTTATATCGATCATAAGCCGGCGTTTAGGCTTTTGATGCTCGATGCATACAATCGTCCGAACACAATGCGTTTCTATACGAAAAATGGTTTTATACCGCTGCTTGAAAATGACACCAAAGACGATACTCGCTTGATGTATTTTGACATTTTACGGCTTTTTGATAATTAGTATATTTTCGAACAAACGACTTTGCTTCTATTTTAGGTTTAGTATTTTTTTGTACCACCATCGACAGACTGGATGAGTTTCCTTTATTTTATCTTCATTCAGATTGTCTAAATCAATTTCATAGATCGGATGACCAGTATTGTCAACTGTGCTCTTTTCCATACCAATGCTTCGACAGAGGAGTGAGCCCATATCTGTCCATGCTATTGCGCACATTTTTCTTAGCAAAACACCTTGCAATCGATATTTTTCTATTTTGTCAACCATCGCCAGAATTAATAACTCTGCCCTCTTACCGCGATGCAGGATGAACCCTTCTTTTTCACTTTTTTGCACTGCAATAGATAGTATTAGTAGATAATATTCTCTGCAAGTTTGATAATTCAGTATGTCTTCCGCTTTGATTTGATCTTCTTGCAATTCACCCGAAAAGAATCTTTCATAGGTTGCTTTGTTTACTGGAATAGCATTAATGTAACCGTCCACTTCATTTATTTGTGTGTTTATCATGAAGGTCCAGATATCATTTTCAATTTCAAACCACTCCATTAGTTTTATTATGCTAACTGGGCAGGCTTGGTAAATTTTGTCATTATAGACAATCTGGTCTATTTCTGTTCCTTGAGCTAAATAGTTTTGTGCTATCAGCCGATCGTTTATCGACCCACCTTGAACTATTATCAGGGAGTGAGGTGGATGGCCCATGAGTTTATTCTTTATGTAGTCAACAAAGTGAGACGCATATTGGAAGCTGCTATGGCCAAAATACGGGTTATGTGAATTAATAATGAAAGCTGACTGCTGTTGAAATCCATGGTTTGCGGAAGGTTTTGTATTTCTTGTAACAAGAAATGAAGATGAAGCGACCTTGTCCTTGCCAGTGGTTTCGTTGTAAACATCCTTTACCTGGTCATTGAGAATTAACTTAAACCAATCATATTCGGCAGGAATAATTGATCCAAATAGGAAAATTTTATCAAACTTTATCTCCGGATATTTAAGCAACGCTTTTGCAAGAATCCATGTGCCCAAGCTATGTGCCATTATACTTGGCCGCTTGTAGTGATTGTCGAGATTGAGATCATGGTCGCGACTATTTATTATAGATGCATACCATTGTTGAAATTTTTCCACCCTTCTATCGCCAACCCATGGCCACAGCTTGAATCGGTAATCATAGGGTGCTGATTTCAGCCCTTTTTTGCCCAGCTCAAGGTTCAGATTGTTTTGCCATTTGCCATTGGCGAGCCATCCATGAATGGACATAACCGTGTCCGGCAGATAGCAGAATTCAGATTTCGCTTGTTTATTATTTTCACCATTTTCAGCCTTATTACTCACCGAGTCATCGTCGTGTGTATTGATAGCTTTTCTAAGAAAAGGTAATCTTGTTGACTGTGCCTTCTGTCTATTACGTGCAACTCTCCGCTCTTTTTTTGACATAAATAATTTTATTGAGCAATAATATTATATTGAAAAATTTAGGTTAAATATAAAATTTGTTTCTAAACAATAATACAAATACATAATAAATATATATGTGAGCCCATCTTATGCTTGAAATATTGCTAAGTAGTGAAGCTAGCTGGAACTCATATGTTTATGTTGAAAGTCTTTCAATCTTCAAACTGCTTTTGAATCAATAAATGAATGGCTTAGAAAATAGGATGTAATTGGTAATTTCGAAACACTAAAGCCGACATGTCCCATTCGAGTTCGATTTACTATTTATCGTAATTCTGTCCATCTGACAGACTAGCTTATTTATCTTTACTATGTAAATAAAATTCACTAAAAATTTTATGTACATGGAACAGAAAAAACATGTCGGAATTTGGGTCAGGGTATCAACCGAATTCCAAGTCAAAGACGACAGCCCCGAACACCACGAACAAAGAGCAAGATATTACGCCGAAGCAAAAGGCTGGGAAGTAATAGAAGTGTACCGATTAGAGGCAATCTCCGGCAAAACAGTCATGGAACTGCCGGAAGCGAAGAAGATGCTGCGGGACATTCAAAGCGGCCGCATAACCGCCTTGGTGTTCTCCAAACTGGCAAGACTAGCAAGGAACACCAAGGAGCTATTAGAATTCTCCGAACTGTTTAGAAAAGCTAATGCTGATATGATTTCCCTCGCGGAAAACATAGACACAAGCAGCCCGTCCGGCAGATTGTTCTTTACCATCATTGCTGCAATGGCAGAATGGGAGCGGGCAGAGATTGCCGACCGGGTGGCCGCCTCAGTGCCAATCCGGGCGAAAATGGGCAAGCCACTTGGCGGACAGGCATCGTATGGGTACCGCTGGCTTGGAAAGGAACTTGTCATCGACCAAGGTGAAGCCCCAATTAGAAAAATGGTGTACGAGCTATTCCTCGTACACCGGAGAAAAGGCACCGTAGCCAAAACGCTCAATGAGATGGGCTACCGCACCCGTAATGGCTCAAAATTTAGCGACACCACCATTGGGAGGCTATTGCGAGATTCTACGGCCAAAGGGGTTAGGATTGCCAATTACACCAAGAGCCTGGGAGATAACAGAAAATGGGTAATCAAGCCCGAAAGCGAATGGGTGCAGCTTACCTGCCCGCAAGTAGTAAAGACGGAGATTTGGGACGAATGCAATGCCATACTTGACCAGCAAGAAACGAAGAACAAACGGCCAGTCAAAATTGCCGTCCACCTCTTTACCGGAATCCTTCACTGCGCCTGCGGCTCCAAAATGCACATTCCGTCTGATGGCAAGAAGTATATCTGTTACAAATGCCGGAAGAACAGAATCGCAAGTGACGATCTCGAAGAAATCTATTACGAAAATCTCAAAAGCTTCCTTTTGACAGATTCGGACATCGAGAAGTTTCTTTCAAGAGCAAATCTGACAATTGCAGAAAAGGAAAACCAATTGGTGCAAATGAACAAAGAACGAGACAGATTGCAATCCGAAATGGACAAGACAATGCAATTATATCTTGCAGGACAAATACCGACAGATGGATTCGGTACCTATTACAATCCATTAGACCAGCAATTAAAACAGATACAGAGGAATATTCCTGAAATCCAAGGGGAAATAGATTTCCTCAAACTCGAGTACCTCAACTCGGACATGGTTATCGAGGAAGCACAGAATCTGTATGGGAGGTGGAATACGCTAGAGAGAAAAGGTAAGAGAACGATTGTGGAGCAGATCACAGATCGCATCACAATCGACGGGGACGAGCTCAATTTCAAGTTCGGCTATAATCCTGCCTTTTTCCTAAATCCCCCCGATTCCCAACGCAACCTCAAGGATTCATACTGGCTATAAGCATAAACGATGCGGGAAAATCCATGCTCACCTTGGCGCGGCTTATTGATACACGCCGCTCCTCCATAGGTTGTCGCATTACCTCCAGCACGGTGCGCTTAAATTCAGGCAGCTCATCCAGGAAAAGAACGCCGTTATGCGCCAGTGATATTTCGCCCGGCTGGGGTATGCCACCGCCGCCTACCAGGGCTGCATCGCTGATCGTATGGTGCGGCGAGCGGAAAGGCCGCCGCGCCACCAGCGAGGTGTTGCCGGGCAGCTTGCCTGCTACCGAGTGTATCTTGGTTGTCTCCAGCGCCTCGTGTAGCGACAGGGGTGGCAATATAGTAGGCAGCCGCTTGGCCAGCATGGTCTTGCCCGCACCGGGCGGCCCTATAAGTATGGCATTATGGCCGCCCGCTGCTGCTATCTCCAGCGCCCGCTTCACATTCTCCTGCCCCTTTACATCACAGAAGTCAATGTCAAAAACGCTTTGCGCATCATAAAACTCTTCGCGGGTATTTACCTTCAGTGGCTTCAGATCGCTGGTGCCGTTGAAGAAGTCTATTACATCTTTTATATGCTCCACGCCATACACATCCAGGTTATTGACCAGCGCGGCTTCACGTGCATTTTCCTTAGGCACTATCAGCCCCTTGAATTTCTCTGCGCGCGATTGTATAGCTATGGGCAACGCGCCCTTTATGGGCCGCACCGAGCCATCAAGCGACAGCTCGCCCATGATCACATATTCATGTAGTTGTTCGGTGGGTAATTGTTCGGTGGCGCCGAGAAAGCCAAGAGCTATGGGCAGATCATAGGCCGCGCCCGCCTTCTTGATATCGGCAGGGGCCATGTTCACAACCATCTTTGCCCGCGGCCGGTTGTAGCCCGAGTTCATGATAGCAGATAGTACCCGCTCGGTGCTTTCCTTCACCGCATTATCGGGCAGGCCCACTATATAATAACCCAGTTGGCCGCCCGGGGTATCTACTTCTATAGTTATGGTGATGGCATCTACTCCGTAAACCGCACTGCCAAATAATTTTACCAGCATCTCCGTTTGTTAGGTGCACAAATATACTACTTGAAGCATTGAGACCTTCAGTTACATGTTCTTCCCAAAAGCGCGGCTTACTTCACCGAAATAAGGTTCATAATCCATTCTTCCGGCTGCTCGGTGGGCAGGTACTGGTAGTAATAAAACACCATACTGTCGGTGGCATAGTTGTAAGCAAGGGAAGATTTAATAGCGCCCATAGTAGTATCAAATTTAACTACATGGTTCGCCGAATCGGTACCCGAATATCCTAAGGTTACCTGGTAGCAGGGAACACTGATGAGCCGGTCAGAGACACGTGATATGGCCAGGCTCGTATCCTTGAAAGCTGTGTGTACCGCAGGCTTCAGGCGGTAGTATGTACTATCAGTAAATGTTCCTGACCATAAACGGGCGCCAGTGACTGGTGCTGTGTAATCAATAACCGGTACCTGCGCAGCACCATGGTGCTTACCGCAGGATCCCATGAGCGCAGCGAATGCGACCACCGCTACAAGCAGGAACGAGGTAACTTGTTTCATAGGGTGCAGCCTTCGTTAGACCATCAATATTAGTAGAAAGATGCTAATAAACTTAGGCCTGGGCCGGGCTTTCAGGCATTATAACAAAAAATATTTTACAAACGTGCTAACGTTCTTACCCTTTCATACGCCTATATTATCAGAAGGGCATTGCAAAATGCTCTTCACCATAAACCCAAAGATCATAAACCCTATTTCTATTAACCCTTACTTAAATTTTTGAGTGCTATAAACCCCTGTAAACCCTTTACCTATTACCCTCCCCTCATGTGAATTACCTATAAGCCCCGGACGCCGGGGCTTCCCTTTTTAAATACCTCCATATGCTCATTATTACCCCTCTTTTTTACCATTCAGAAACTTTTTCTACCGTTCAGAAACTTTATTTCACTTCTGCCTGTTATGCGTTGTATGTTAGCCTCAGATCCGAAATAAAGACAATAATTATTGGCTTTGTAACCGGGTAGGTTGGAAAAATAATCCCTAACACTCTGAACTGCAAAAGCTCCCAAGGGGGCTTTTTGCTTTTGATGCTCAATCTTCCCCACGCCGGAATCCGATTCGTTTGCGGTTTTGTTGTTCAGCCTGCTGCCGATCCTTTTTCAGCAGAAAGTTCAACGCGTCGAAAACGTTGGCAAATTGTTTATCGTACTTGTTTTCCAGTTCCTTCAGCTTCTCGGTAAGGTCCTTATGGGTCAGTGCATATTGCCGCATAAATACAAATGCCCGCATAATGGCGATACTCACCTGCACTGCGGTTTCGCTTCTTAATATGCTCGAAAGCATAGACACTCCCTGTTCTGTGAAGACATAAGGTAAGAAACCAGCGCGCCGGTATTTTGAAGAGCCTATCGCGAACTGCGAGGCATTTAACGAGGAGGTCACAATTTGTGACCACATACCATCCCACTCTTTTGCCGTAAGCTGGAACATGAAATCCGGTGGAAATCTGCTCACGTTTCGCTCGGGAGATGCGGTCGCAAATTGCGACCACATACCTTTCCTGGTTCGGTAAAACTCCCCAACTCATCACAAAATGTGATTTTGTGACCGTATTCCATGATGGTGCCGCGATGTATTCCTTATTTTTTTAGAAGTGACTAACGACCATTCCAGTTCACACGTCATTAGTAAAGAAAAAGCAAAACCAAATTTTATGAAAAATACTTCCTTAAAATCGTGGGTGCTATTATGCCTGATAGTGATCGTAGTTTCATCATGCAAAAAAAGTGAACCTACTACGATGCCCGCGGCCCAAACGACTAAGACAACTACCATTACCCCGCCGGTTTATCCACTACCACCTTATTATACCAATAAAACGAAACTTAATAAATTGTTTTCTGCTTTGCGCAGCACTCCACAAAGTCTCACTGCTATTGCAGGTATCAAAAATTCGGTTGCAGGAGCAAATGGGACTGTCCTCACTTTTTACCCAAATTCATTTAAGGATGCAAGCGGCCACACTATTACAAGTGGAACGATCAATATTCAGCTGACAGAAATGTATAAACCTGGTCAGATGATTGCAAACAGGGCAACCGCAACATCCGGTGGGATTCCGCTTATAAGTGGCGGACAGGTTTGTATTTCAGCTACAAAAAACGGTCAGGAAGTCTATGCAAGTAAATATGGTATAGCCTTTCCGCAACCTGTTACTTCGGGGCAGCATATGAACCTGTTTTATGGGAATACATCGAATGCTGATTCTCTGGTTACATGGACAGTGGCCGATACTTCAAAAGCAGGTACCAGAGCAAGCGGAACGATGTATGATTCGGCGTATTCTGTTAACGTCAGATATGAATTTGACTCCTGTGCAAACTTTCATTGGATCAATTGCGATTATTTTTATAGCTATTCCGGCCCACTTACTGATATTAAAGTTGTTGTGAATGATACCAGTTTCAATCCATCTAACACAGAAGTTTTCCTGGTATTTCCAACGATAAATTCAGTAGCCACCTTGGATTACTACAATTCCGCGACCAGTACATTTGATCTATCTCCCGGTCACTTTGTTTCGGTTGGTTTCCCAATAGACGTTGTAGTAATTACAAACAAGAATGGAAATTATTACTATTTTCAACAAACCGGCATAACAACCACAAATGGACTTTCTATAACTGGCCACATGATTTCACATACTTTATCCTATATCGCCGCAGAATTAAGCACTTTATAAACAATATCAGAGTCCTACAATTCTATACACACATTCTTAGCCTCGGTAAAGAACCGGAGGGCATCCCAGCCGCCTTCGCGGCCTACACCGCTGTTCTTAAAGCCTCCGAATGGAGTACGCAGATCGCGTAGCAGCCAGCAGTTCACCCATATGATACCGCTATGCACCTGTGCCGCTATGCGGTTGGCGCGGCTCACATCTTGGGTCCAAATGGTGGCGCTCAGGCCGTAGTCGCTGGTGTTGGCTAGTTGCAGCGCTTCATCTTCCGTCTTAAACGATTGCAGCGTCACCACCGGGCCGAATATCTCTTCCATATTGGTGCGGCAGTTCGGGCCCAACCCCTCTACAATTGTCGGCGCTATGAAGAGTCCGTTGGCACAGCGTCCTTCCACGCTCACTGCATGCCCGCCTGCGAGTATCGCTCCGCCTTCTTCCTTAGCCAGCGCTATACAGCTCATCACCTTGTCGTAGTGCATCTTGCTCACCACTGCGCCCTGGCGGCTGTTGTCGTCGAGCGGGTCGCCTACGGTGAGCTTTTTGGTACGGGCTATAAATTCGTGCTTGAACTTTTCATAGATGCTCTCTTCCACCAGCACCCTGCTTCCGCACAGGCATATCTGCCCCTGGTTGCTGAATGACGATTGCAGCGTGGTGCGCATCATCTTGTCCCAGTCACAGTCGGCAAAAATGATGTTGGGGTTTTTGCCACCCAGCTCCAGCGATAACTTCTTGAACATAGGCGCCGCAGCAGCTGCTATCTCGCGGCCGGCACGTGTGCTGCCGGTAAAGGATATGGCCTTGATAGCCGGATGCGCCACTATGGCCGCACCGCAGCCCGGGCCGGTACCATGCACTATGTTGAGCACACCTGCAGGCAGGCCCGCTTCTATGCATATAAGGCGGAGCAGGTAAGCAGTCATGGGTGTTATCTCGCTGGGCTTCGCCACCACACAATTGCCGGCGGCCAGTGCAGGCGCTATCTTCCAGGTAAAGAGGTACAGCGGAAGGTTCCACGGCGAGATACAGCCCACCACGCCCACAGGTTGCCGCAGGGTGTAGTTGATCGCCTTGTCTTCCATATGGTGGCTCTCCGTACTGAAGTGCATGATGCCCGTGGCAAAGAACCGGAAGTTGCTCGATGCCCGCGGTATATCCACCCGCTTGCTCAGCCATAGGGGCTTACCGTTGTCGTTCGTCTCGGCCAGCGCCAGCGCATCCAGGTTGTCATCTATCAGTTGCGCTATGCGGTTCAGTACCTTAAAGCGCTCCTCGGCAGGGGTAGTACTCCAGATACCAAATGCAGCCCTGGCTGCGCCCACTGCCTCATCCACATCCCTCGCATCGCTGTCTGGTATATGGCTATACAGCTCACCGGTGGCAGGGTTGATATTATCGAGGTAGTTGCCGCTAAGGGGTGGTTGCAGCGCGCCGGCTATATAGTTGGATATGTGCGAAGGAGCTATCAGATTCATGGGTGCAAAAGTAGCTGATAATGGGCAAAACGCTTATTTGCCGCCGCAAAAGCGCTTGTCCACATATACTTTCCTGCCGTGCTTACCCATGTAGTAGCAGCCGCCCTTTGGCCCCTTGTGGTACACCCTGCGCGGGGGTGGGGGCTGGTTTACGCCGCCCTTGTACGCTGGATAGCGGAAGTCGGCATAATTCATCGGATCGGGTGAACGCTCATCCTCGCCCATATAAGAGGGTACTTTTACTATAGATGCCGACAGCGCCAGCCCCTTTTGGGCCACCGGCCAGTTGATCTTCGCAGTATCTGTGACCACATATTTCTTTTCCACCCAGCCACCGAAGTGGTTGTGAATGCCCTTCGCATCGTCGAATTGCAAGCTAACCCGGTAAAATTGCTTTTTTACTGCCAGGCTATCCCAGTAGGCCGGCTCATATGGCTCCACCTTGAGCCGGCATGGCGCATGGGCTATGGCCACAACGCGGTACTGCCGCTGAGGCCGGTCTCTGATAATGAGGTTGTCGGTATTGACATAAACGAATTCCTGGGCCGCTCCAAACAGCGGAGACAGTGAGAAAGCCAGCGCAATGACCAATCCGGGTAGTAGCCCATTTTTCACATAGCCAAGTTAATAAATAGCAGCAGAACTAAAGGAAAGTACATCTGATTGCTAAATAAACCACGCGCCAAATTTTGTAATATGCTGATTATCAATGCGTATTTCAGATCACACTTCTTTTTCCGCTTTCTGCAAAATTCTATTCCCTTTTTTGAAATCCCCGCTGCCCGGGGCATAGTTTCTTTGCACAAAGTTTATTGCTATGCGTTTTGCTACTTGTCTCTTATTAATATCTTCCTGCTGCCTCACAGCAGCTGCCCAAACCCATGATACTGTATCGTTGAACAGCATCCAGGTAAAGGCCTATAAAACCTTCAACGGTGTAGGCCACATCAACGAAACAGCCGGCCAGGTGATATATTCCGGCAAGAAAAATGAGGTGCTCGCTATAGATAGCCTCAACGCCAACAAAGCTGTGAACAATACCCGTCAGATTATAGGCCGCATACCCGGACTGAATATTATTGAGACCGAAGCGGGGGGATTTACCGCCAATGGCATAGGCTTCAGGGGCATAAATCCTTATCAGTCTATAGAGATGAACACCCGCCAGAACGGCTACAATATCTCGGCAGATATCTTTGGCTATAACGAAGCTTATTACCTGCCCCCCATGGAGGCCGTTGGCAACATTCAGTTTATGCGGGGGGCGGCCGGCCTGCAGTTTGGTCCGCAGCTTGGCGGCATGGTGAACTATATCATCAAAGACGCTCCTTCAAAACCATTTGAGATGACGGTGGCACAGACAGTGGGCAGCTACGGCCTCTACAACATGTATGCCTCTGCAGGTGGTACAAAGGGCAAGTGGCAGTATTTTGGATTTGTGCAGTACCGGACCATGGACGGCTGGCGCGCTAATTCTGACCAGAAGCAGACATCAGCTTACGCAAAGGTTGCTTACAATGCGTCTGAAAAGGTGAAACTCTCGCTGGAATATACCATGCTGCGCAACCGCATACATATGCCCGGCGGCCTCAACGATTCTGAGTTCGCACAAAACCCGCAACTTTCGCTGCGTGCACGCAACTGGCTGCAAAGCCCCTGGAATATTGTGAATGCCAACCTGCAATACAAGTTGTCGCAGGCCACTTCACTCAGTCTCAGCACATCTTACCAGTTCAGCGAACGCAGCCTTATATGGCAGAACGAAGATAGCTGGTACCCCAACTTTGCACCGGATAGCGTGGGTGCGGGGCGTGAGTTGGAAAGAGAGTACTTCAACAACCTCACCAATGAGTTACGG
>Ga0157378_10000932_pt1 | contig 26977 bp, 27 predicted proteins | sample M65metaG_FD_115309 | JGI IMG/M metagenome (GOLD analysis project Ga0157378, IMG submission 115309) | Miscanthus rhizosphere microbial communities from Kellogg Biological Station, Michigan, USA - M6-5 metaG | ecosystem: Host-associated > Plants > Roots > Rhizosphere > Soil | place: USA: Michigan... | reverse complement strand
GAGATTCGACACCACCACCACGATGGTCTTCTTGCCGTAGCGATCGATGGCCATGCGCGCGGCGCGGCCGAGGGCGCGGGTCTCGTCGCGCTCCGCGTAGATGTTGCACGACACCATCGACGCGGGAACGGCGTTGTTCGGATTGAGCAGCTTCAGCGCCACGACAGTGCCGGTATCGATCGGAAAGCCGTGATAGTCGACCGTCGCCGTCTGCATGCCGAGGTCCTTGCAGACGCCTGCGTAGAGCTTGCCGAACTCCGGATCGACGCGGAACGAGTACGGGATCTCGCCGAGCTCGTACCAGTTCTGATCGACCAGCGTCCATTGCGGATTGGCGGCGGTCTGGAAGAGATGGCCGATGACGGAGAACCACTGCGTCGAATACAGCAGCATCAGCTCCGCGCCGGAGCGTTCGATCTCGCGGCCGATCGCTTCGTAGCTCTGCTTGAGCGAGGCCCAGCCGGGATTGCGATCGGCGCCGAGAAGAATGTGCGGCTGTCCCGGAACGAGGTACGCCTTCTGAATCAGACTGCTCACGATCAGTGGACGTAAGAATCGGCTTCGACGTCGACGTTGCGCGATTGCACGATCGAGGTCGCCAGCAACGCGCGGCGGCCGATCTCTTCCCACTGTTCGGTCTTGACCAGGTCCGGCACCGCCAGCGACGCGCCGAGGTTGACGGCGATACAGCCGGCATCGAGATAGCTCTCGATCGTGTCGAGCGGCACCGGACCGCCGGCGAGCATCGGCACGTCGCGAATAGGACCGCGCAGGGTTCGGATGTAGTCGGGTCCGCCGAGGTAAAGCGCGGGGAACACTTTGACGATGTCGCAGCCGGCTTCCCAGGCGTGAATGATTTCCGTGGCCGTTCCCGCGCCGGCAATGGAGAGGAGATCGTTTTCCGTGGCGTATTCGATCACCTGCGCATTGGTGTGCGGCGAGACGATGATCTTCGCGCCGGCGCGGCGGGCCTGCGCGGCATCGTTGGCGTTACGCACCGTGCCCGCGGCGATGACGACGTCGAGCGCTGCGTACTTTTGCGCGAATCGCGCGATGAGGTCAAAGGCATCGGGCGTGGTCAACGTCACCTCGAGGATTCGTATCCCGTTCCTCGCATACGCCTCGGCCACAAACTCCGCGGCCTCGACGCTTTCTTCGCGCACGACGCCGACGATCTGCTCCATCGACACTTTTTCAAACAGTTCTTTGCGAGACATGGTGGAAAGGATATCGCGGATGGGCTTGCGCGGTCTCGGGGTTGCGGGGTCTCGCGGTGTTGGGGTGCTCGGTTGCTGAGTTGCTGGGGTTCTTGGTGCCGACCGAAAGATCCTTGCTCTGACCTAGCAACCCAGCAACTCTGAAACCCAGCACACCGCGAGACCCCGCAACCGCGAGACCCCGCCGCGACCCCGAGCCCGCCCGACCCCGTAGTAAGCTAACCACCCCATGGTCCTCATCAACAAGGCGATCAACGAGGTGACGGTCAAGCTCGTTTACTACGGGCCTGGCCTCTGCGGGAAAACGACTAATCTCGAAAAGATTTACGGGAATCCGAAGCTCGACAACAAGGGCAAGATGATCTCGATGTCGACGGAGACGGACCGCACGCTCTTCTTCGACTTCATGCCGATGGAGCTGGGGACGATCGCCGGGCAGAAAGTGCGCGTGCAGCTCTACACCGTCCCCGGCCAGGTCTTCTACGACGCTACCCGCAAGCTGGTGCTGCGCGGCGCGGACGGTGTGGTCTTCGTCGCCGATTCGCAGTCGTCGATGCACGAGTCGAATCTCGACAGCCTGGAGAACCTGAAGACGAATCTGCGCATCAACCGCATCGATCCGGACAAGGTGGCGCTGGTCTATCAGTACAACAAGCGCGATCTGCCGAACGTCGACACGGTCGAGGCGATGAACGCGTACCTGAACCCGAACGGCGTGACTACCGTCGAGGCCTCGGCGATCAATGGCACCGGCGTCACGGCCACGCTGCGTGCGGCGGTTGCGCGCATCCTCGACAACCTCAAGAACAACGTCGACACCACGCTGCACGAGGAGCCGGAGCTTGGCGCGCCCGACATGACCGCGAAGTCGGGCGTGACGTCGATGTCGGCGGGAACACCGAAACTGTCGATGAAATCGGCGCCGGCGTTCGATGCCGACTCGACGGTCACTGTTTCGCCCTTCGAGGTCGAGCCGATCGACGTTGCGGTGGCCGAGGAAGAGGATCCGTTCGGGGCGATGGTGGCTGTCGAAGTCGAGCCCGATCAGACGGACGATCCGTTCGCCGCCAGCGCCACGGAGATCCACGACGCCGGCGCGGAACGGGCGGAGCTGCAATCCCTTCTGACTTCGGCGACCGAAGTCGTCCGCGCTCTCGAAGAGGCACTCGATCGCGCTCGCGCGCACGAAGCTGCGCTCCGCGCGAAGATGTAGACCTGGGGGCGCGGACGTTCCGTCCGCCGCCCTTGGCAAGATCCTGCTCAAAACTGCGGACGGGACCTCCGCGCTCCCAGGGGCTGCTCCCGCAGGCATTGTTCTCGCTCTACGTGCTTCATCGATGCCTGATGACGCACCAGTGAGGCGGCCTATCCTCGGAATCCTCTCGATCCTTCTCCTCTTTTTTCTCTACCGCGTCTTCGCCGTCTACACCGTCCGTTCGGGCGAGTGCCGGCCGAAGCCGGTGGATGCATCGGTGCGCATCCTCACGCGCGACGAGGCGGGGCGGCTGGTCTCCTTCCCGGAGCGCATCAGCTATCCGCAGCAGCAGCGGCCGCTGATCGTCATGACCTACAACATCGAGGGCCACGATGAGCTGTACGACACCGACCACGCTGCCAAGATCGCGGCGACGATCAAGCAGTTTCATCCCGACATCGTCGGCCTGCAGGAGGTCCACGATCACACCTGGCAGGTGCGCTTTCGCAATCAATTCGAGGAGATTCGCCGGCTGACGGGCATGAAAGGGTTCTATGGCCGCAGTTACCGCAGCCTCGGCGGCGATTTCGGCAACGCCATCCTCACGCGCGGCGAGATCGTCTCCGCCGTGGTTCACCCGCTGCCGAGCATCGGCGAGCCGCGCAGCGTGCTGGAGTCGGTGATCCGCATCGACGGCGCGACGCTCAATGTCTACGTCGCTCACCTCACGGCCTGGGCGCAGATCAACGCGAAGTCGCGCGGCGAGCAGCTCGATTGCCTGGCCAAACATGTGCGCACCAGCCGCTATCCGTACCTTCTGCTTGGCGATTTCAATGCCTCGCCGGCGACGGCCGAGGTGGAGAAATTCGAAAAGGAAGACGCGGCGCAGCTCTGCGGGCCTGACATCAAGCTGACGCATCCCTTCCTCGGGACACGGATCGACTACATCTTTGCCGACTGGGGTTGGCGCGTTGCCGGCACGCGCGCCATCAACACCGGGCCGTCCGACCACTACCCCGTCATCGCCGAACTTTTCTGGAGCAGAGACTGATGCCGAAAGCGAAAACGAAGACGCGCCGAATCGAGAAGACCGCGCACGGATCGCACGTCATCCGCGTGCCGATCATCCTTTTCGCCGCGCTGATCCTGGCGGTGATCGGACTAACGATTCTGCTCTGGTCGGCCGAACGCGGCGAAGATCCGCATCTCAACGTGAAGAATGTCGGCGATTTCGCGACGCTGCTACCGTCGATCGTCGGACTGACGCAGTCGAGCCTCGACGCCGGCAACAAAATCCAGCTCCTCGAAAACGGCGATCAATTCTTCCCGCTGCTGCTGCGCGACATCGCCGGCGCGAAAGAGAGTGTCCACATCGAGTCGTACATCTGGTGGAAGGGCGCGATCTGCGGTCAGCTAGCCAACGCCCTCGCGGCGAAGGCGCGCAACGGCGTGGAGGTGCGGCTGCTCGTCGACGCCTCGGGCGGCCACAAGATGGACAAGGAACTGGCCAAGTTGATGCTCGACTCCGGCGTCCGCTTCGTCCGCTTCCACCCGCCGACTCTGGCGAACCTCGGCCGGCTCAATAACCGCGACCATCGCAAGGAGATGATCATCGACGGCCGCATCGGCTATGTCGGCGGATATGGAATCGCCGAGGAGTGGACCGGCCATGGGCAGGACAAGGACCACTGGCGCGACGCCGGTCTGCGAGTCGAGGGGCCGATCGTCAATCGGATGCAGGCGGCGTTCTGCGAGAACTGGATCGAGGAGACGGGCGAGATCATGGCCGGCGAGAAGTACTTTCCGCACCTTCCGCCCGTAGGCTCGACGCGAGCGCATCTCGCCTACACCTCGCCAACCGGCGGCGTCTCGTCGGTGCAGGTCCTGTACTACTTGGCGATCAAAGCGGCGCGGCGCGAGATCATCATCCAGAACCCTTACATGCTTCCGGACGACGATGCGATGGATGCGCTGAGCGAGGCCGTGAAGCGCGGTGTCGACGTGAAGGTGATGGTGCCGGCGACCGCGTCGACCGACAGTCCGATCGTGCAGCACGCCAGCCATCATCGCTTCGGCCTGTTGTTGAAGGCCGGCGTCAAGGTCTTCGAGTACAAGAAGACCCTGCTCCACCAGAAGGTGATCATCGTCGACGGCATGTGGTCCTGCGTCGGCTCGACGAACTTCGATCGCCGCGCCCTGCAACTGAACGACGAAGTGAGCATGGGTGTGCTCGATCCCGCGCTGGCCTCGCAGCTCAAGGCCGTTTTCGACGACGACATGAAGTTTGCCGAACAGCGCCACTTCGACGAGTGGCACCACCGCGGCCTGTGGCACAAGACGGTGGACGGGCTGGCGTACCTGGCGGGATCGCAGCTGTAGTCAGTGGATTAGTCGATTAGGAAAGCAGAGGCGAACGCGCGTTTCCTAATCTACTCATCCACGAATCTACTAATCTACTGCCTCCCATGGCCACTCTCCCCGTCGAAGGACGCTGGTCGGTCAAGTCGCTGTCGAACGACGACACGGCTGCAGCTCTGACGTTCCTTCGGCGCGATCCGCTGATTAACGTCTATCTGATCTCGCGCATCCTGGAAGATCGCTTCGCGCCGTCGACGCAGACCGTCGAGGTCCGGCACAACCGCGAAGTCGTGCTGGTGGCCTCGCTGGCGACGAATGTCGTGGTGGCCGGCGATCGCGAGCTGCCGCAGGACATCACCGAAACGGCCATCGCCGTCATCGCCGAACGCATCATCACGCGCATGCTCCCGGTGCGGGCGATCATTTCGCCGGCACATCTGGTGGAGATGCTTTGGGCGCGGCTGCGAACGCGGCTCGATCCTCCGACAGTGGTGCGTATGAACCAGCCGGTCTACGCGATGCGCGGGCGGCTCGACTATCCCGATCTGAAGGAGTCGCGCTACGCGACCATGCGCGATCTCGAAGCGCTCGTCCCCGCCTGCGCGGCCATGCATCGCGAGGAAGTGGGGATCGATCCCCTCGATCGCGATGCCGCCGGCTACCGGGAGCGCGTCCGCGAGCTGGTCGAGCAGAAGCGCTCCGTGATCCGCGTGGTGGACGGCCGGATCGCCGCGAAGTGCGAGTACTCGGCGGTCACCAGCGAGACCGTGCAGCTGATGGGCGTCTGGACCGATCCCCGTTTCCGCCGCTGCGGCTACGCGCGCGCGCTGCTGCGCGAGGTCTGCGGCCACTGCGCGCGAAAGGGGAAGACGGTCACGCTCTTCGTGAACGACTTCAATCTGCCCGCGATCGCGCTCTACGAGGAGCTGGGGTTCCAGCGCATCGGGATGAATCGGGCCCTGATCTGGTGAGGCTTGCCGCCGCAAGGCCTGAACATTGCAGAATTCACCGCTTGCCCGGGTTCACGCGGCCAGGAACCGCGTACCGGCCGGAGGTTGAAATGGCCGAGGTTGGCACAGTCAAGTGGTTCAACAACGACAAAGGCTACGGCTTCATCAAACGCGATACCGGCGAGGATGTCTTCGTGCATCACAGCGCCATCCAGGCGCAGGGCTACCGGACGCTGAACGAAGGCGAGCGCGTGGAGTTCGACGTCAAACAGGGTCCGAAGGGCCTGCAGGCCGAAAACGTCCGCCGCGCGGATGAAGCGCAAAGCGCCTAACTTTCGCGAGGCCCGAAACGCGCCATCACGCAGGCCCCGAGCGTGCCGCCGACGGCGAGCGCGGGAAGGGCCTGCCCCTGCCCTTTGAGCGCGAGCAGCAGCGCCGCAAGCCCTCCGGCGACGAGGATGAGCGTACGCAAAGCTACGTCCTGGAGATCGAATCGCATGATGTGGGTGCGGCGATTGGAGCGCCGTGAGAGGGGATTGTAGCAGAGGGCGCCGCTGCTCATTGTCCGAGGTAGACTCCTTCGCGGAGTTGACTACGGAACGACACCGACATCCCGCAGATCCGATTGCCTTCATTCAGGACTGTGTCCGCAGGCGCGCTCTGTATTGGACTTACCACGTGAACATGCGGCTTGAACAACGGAACATCTCGCGGCATGAAATACTCGCCGCTGTCGATTCGTATCAGATCGTCGAGGAGTACCCAGACGATAAGTATCTTCCGAGTTACCTGGTCAAAGCAGATTCGTCATTCCATGTTCTGTTCGCGACCGATATCGCGGATCGCAACGTGCGCGTCGTAACGGCGTATCGGCCGGATCCCGATGAGTGGCATCCTGATTTGTTGCGGAGGAAAACACCATGAAGTGTCGGATTTGCGGTGCCAGACAGCAGTCCACAACGACTGACCTTCCGTTCAAGACGGGAGATCATTCGATCGTGATCCTAAAGTCGCTCCCGGTCTTTCAGTGCGATCGCTGCAGCGAGTACTCCATGGACGATCCGACGTTTCAGCGCGTCGAAGAGATTCTGGCTGGCGTCGGCTCGGGTATCGAGCTCGAAATCATCCCATTCGCCGCGTAGCGACTACATCCTCTCCGGCACCGGAATCCCCAACAACCCCAGCGTCGCCCTCATCGTCTGCCGGAACACCTCGGCGCACACCGCGCGGCGTTGCCGCTCGGCCGGGTCCTTCTCATTGAGGATCGGGTACTTGTGGTAGAAGCTGTTGAACTTCTGCGCCAGGACGAAGAGGTCGTGCGTGATGATCGAGAGCTCCAGCGCCTCGGTGGCGCGGCGGATCGCGGCGGGGAGCTCGGCACTTAGGCGCACCAGCTCCCACATCTCGTCGGTGAGCCCTTCGGTCAGCGTCAGCTAGTCGAGTGAGGCATCGTCGAGCCGGGCGTCGACGCCGCGCTCGGTCATCTTGCGGAAGATGTTCTCCACACGGACGGTCGAATACTGCAGGTAAGGACCGGAATCGCCTTCGAAGGTCAGCGCTTCGTTGAAGTCGAAGGCGATGACTTTGTTGCGGCCGTACTTGAGCATGAAGTAGCGCAGCGCGGCGACCGCGATCTGGCGGCCGAGTTGATCCAGCTCATCATTCGTCAACCCCTCGCCTCGTCCCTCGCGCACCGATTCTCCGGCCTTCTCCGCCAGCGCATCGATCAGGTCATCCGCCTTGACCCCAAGCCCTTTCCGCCCCGACATCTCGATGTACGGCTTCTTCGAATCCTCCTCGGAGACATCGATCCCGAGCGCCTTCGCCGTCGCCGGCGTCAGCGCCACCATCTCGTACGAGAAGTGGATCGAGTTCTCCGCTTCGCGTGCGTGACCGAGCTGGCGGACGCCTTCCTTCACCACCTTCTGCAGATAGGCCTGACGCACATCGATGACGTTGACCACCTTCTTCGCGCCGCCGAAGCGCGGCGCATCGGGCGATCCCTCGCCGCTGGTCGACTCCCACAACACGTGGCCATCGGGGTACTTCGAAAACTCGCGGAAGTTGAAGGTTCGGTCGAGCAGGCCGAACTTCCAGAGCTGGTAGGCGATGTCTTTGCCGGTGTACGTCACCGTGCCGTTCGAGCGCACCAGGATCTTGTCCGGCTCGTTCATCCCCTCGAACTCGGCGCTCTCGTCGAGCTTCATCACCCAGCAATCTTTGTGTTTCCCCTCGGTCTTCTGGATCACGGCGCCGCTCGCTTTCAGCAGCTCGAACGCCCGGTCCCAGAAGTGCAGATTGATGATGTCGCTCTCCTTCGGTAGCAGGTCGTAGGTGATCCCGAGCCGCAGCATCGTGGCGATGTGCAGCTTGACGATGGCGCGGGCGATGGTCGACGCGAATTCGAAGGTCTCGCCTTCGTGCCGCTCGATGGCGTGCAGCGTGTCGCGCCGCCATTGCATCGCATCGGGATTTGCGGCGTAGTAACTGGCCATCTTCGAATAGACGTCCCAGCAGTAGTAGTCGAAGCGCACGCTCGGGTCGTCGATCATCGCCCTGACCTCGGCCAGCGATTTCGGCTCGAGGTGAGTGAACGCGACCACGACGTCGGCCACCTGCACGCCGGTGTCGTCGATGTAGTTCTGCGTCTCCACGCGGTAGCCGAGCCACTTCATGCAGCGCACCAGCGTGTCGCCGAGGACAGCGTTGCGGAGGTGGCCGATGTGCGCGGCCTTGTTCGGATTGATGTTCGTGTGCTCGACGATCACGCGCTCGCCGGTCGGAGATCCGGGCGCCATCGCGCTGCGGATGTGCGCCGCGGTGAAGGCGCCGCGGTCGAAGCGGAAGTTCAGGTAGCCGGCTCCCTCGACAGTCACCGATTCGACGAACATCGGCAGTTTGAAGCCGTCGACCATCGCCTCGGCGAGCTCGCGCGGCTTGCGTTTCAGCGCCTTGGCCAGTTCCAGGCAGAGCGGCGTGGCCAGGTCGCCCATGGCCAGCCGCGGCGGCGCCTGAAGCACGACGCGATCGACGGCGTGGCCGAAGAGCGTCAGCACGCGTGCGGTCAGCGTTTCGGTGAGTTGCTCGGTGATCTGTTCGAGGATCAAGTCGTGCTCTCCAGTAACGATTCGCCGGTCATCTCTGCCGGCTTCTCGATGCCGAGGATGTCCAGAATCGTCGGCGCGACATTCTGCAGTGATCCGCCGCCGTGCAGCGAGCCGAATCGTTTGTGCGCATCGACCAGGATCAGCGGCACCGGGTTGGTCGTATGCGCCGTGTGCGGCTGGCCGGTGGCGGGATCGAACATCAGCTCGGCGTTGCCGTGGTCGGCGGTGATCAGGGCCACGCCGTCAACCTTGGCTACCGAGGCGAGGATTCGATCGATGGCGACATCGGTGTCGTGTACCGCTTCGACCGCCGCTTTCATCACGCCTGTGTGGCCGACCATGTCGGGATTGGCGATGTTCATGATGATGACGTCGAACTTCTTCGACACGATCGCTTCGACCACCTTGTCCGTCAATTCGACCAGCGACATCTCCGGTTTCAGATCGTACGTAGCCACCTTCGGCGACGGGACGAGAATCCGCTCCTCGCCGTGCGACTTCGTATCGGAGCCGCCGTTGAAGAAGAACGTGACGTGCGCGTACTTCTCGGTCTCGGCGATGCGAAGCTGTTTCAGGCCGGCGTGCGAAAGGACTTCGCCGAGGTGGTTCTTCACTTCCTGCGGCGGGAAGAGCACCGGCAACGTCCAGTCTTCGCGATACGAATTCATCGTCGCAAGATGAACCTTTGGATGCAGGGCACGGTGGAAGCCGTCGAAGGTTTCGTCCTTGAACGCCGTCACGATCTCGCGCATCCGGTCCGCGCGGAAGTTGAAAAAGACCAGCGAATCGCCGTCTTCCACGCGCCCGCGATGCGCCCCCTCGGCGGTCAGCACCGAGATCGGCTCGACGAATTCGTCGGTCACATTTTGCTCGTAGAAGCGGCGCAGCGTCTCCAGCGGATCCTTCGTCTCGGAGCCGACGCCCAGGGTCATCAAGTCGTAGCCACGCTGCACGCGTTCCCACCGTTTGTCGCGGTCCATCGTGAAGTAGCGGCCGATGACGGTCGCCAGATGCGCCTGCGGTTTGCCGTCGATGTGGGCGAGCAGATCACCGAGGTATTTCTCGGCAGATTTCGGCGGCGTGTCGCGGCCATCGAGGATGGCGTGGACGAAAATGTCGTTCGCTCCGAGGTTAATGGCGGCGTCGATCAGACCGTGCAAATGCTTCTGCATCGAGTGGACGCCGCCGTCGGACAGCAAACCGGCGAAGTGAATGGCCTTGCCGTGCTTGACGACATCGACGAGCGTCTGATTCGCCTCCAACTCGTGCCGCGAGACCGCCTTGCCGATGCGAACGATGTCCTGATCGACGATGCGTCCGGCTCCGATGTTGAGATGCCCGACCTCCGAGTTGCCCATCTGATTGCGCGGCAATCCGACCGCGCGCCCCGAGGCTTCGAGCGTCGTCCAGGCCGAGTCGTGATACAGCCGGTCGAAGCACGGCGTCGCCGCCTCGGCAATCGCATTCGATTCCGATTCGCCGCGGCAACCAAAGCCGTCGATGACGATGAGGATCAGGAAAGGGCGGGACATGGTGCTCGGTGCTCGGTTGTCAGTGGTCAGTGGTCAGTGGTCAGTGGTCAGCTTCGAAGGGCCGAACCATATCAAACGATCGGAGAGACGAGCTCAAGCACCGTTAACCGAGCACCGAGCACCAATACCCGAGCACCGATAACGCGGCAAAGCCGCAAAGAAGCGCAACCTGCTACACTTCCGGCCACTAGCGTTCAGCACAGCGGGAGGGGGCGGACCCATGAAGACCTGGGAGTACAAGATCATCAATGTCCGGTCGGAGAATTACTCGATGGATCCGCGGCGCGCCGAAGAGTTGAACCGCCTCGGCGATGACGGGTGGGAGCTGGTCAGCATCACCTCGATCAACTTCAAGACCGGCGCCACCGATCACATCGGCATGGTCTTCAAGCGGGAGAAGCAACAGCACCCCGCGTAACTGCTAAAGTTCCCCGGAATCAATCGGAGTGAGATCCCATGCCGAAGAAAATCCTCCTCGCGGATGACAGCATCACCATTCAGAAAGTCGTCGAGCTCACCTTCTCGGACGGCGACTACGAGGTGACCGCGGTCAACAACGGGGCCAAAGCGATCCAGAAACTGGCCGAGATGCGGCCCGACATCATCCTCTCGGACATCATCATGCCGGAGAAGAACGGCTACGAAGTCTGCGAGTTCGTGAAGTCGCACCCCGAGTACCGCAACATCCCGGTGATCCTGCTGACCGGCACGTTCGAGCCGTTCGATCCCGACCGCGCCGACAAGGCCGGCTGCGATGCGGTGGTGACGAAGCCGTTCGAGTCGCAGAGCCTCATTCACAAGGTCGAGGAGCTGGTCCAGGCGAGCCAGAACATGGCCGCGTCGGAGCCGGAGCCGGCCGCCGCGATCGCCGATCCGTTCGCGCATGACAACGACATCTTCTCCGCCGCCCCGCCGCTGCCCTCGTCGTCAGCTTCCGATATGCCCTTCGATGCGCCGGCCGAGGATTTCGCCGGCGAGACACGTGCCTTTTCGCGCATGAGCTTCGAGGAGATGCAGCAGATGTCGAATGAGCCGAGCCTGCCGACGACCGCGCCCCAGCCGGCGATGCCGGAGCCGGAAGCCCCGCCCATTCATCCGCCATCGGTCGAGGCTTCGCCGTGGGACGAACCTGCCCCGGCATTCGGCGGCGAAACGCGCGCATTTCCCCGCATGAGCTTCGAAGAGATGCAGCAGATGGCCGCGGAGACGACGGCCACACCGCCACCACCCCCGCCTGCACCGCCGGCTCCCGAGCCGTCGCCGTGGGATGAGCCGCAGGACGATGCTTCGACGCGCGCGATTCCGAAAATGAGTTTCGAAGAGATGCGTCAGATGGCCGAGGCTGCACAGCCGCAACCGGCGCCATTCGAAACGCCGGCAGCGTCGCCAGAACCGGAGCTCTCGCCGTGGGATGAGCAGCCGTCCGTTTTCGCCGGTGAGACGCGCGCCTTCAACCGGATGAGTTTCGAAGAGATGGAGCAGATGGCGGCCGCTCCCGCGGCAACGCCCGAGCCGTCGTGGGCTCCGACTGTCGATCCGTTCGCCGAACCGGAACAGGAACCGGCGCCGGCGCCCGCCGCGGAAGAACCATCGTGGTCGATGGCAGCGCCTGTCGAAGAGGCAGCCGCGCCGCTAGTCAACAATCAGATCACCGATGACGTGAATCCGCAGATTACGGATGACGTCAATCCTCAGATCACCGACGTCAACCCGCAGATCACCGACCTGACCGACGAGCAGGTCGACCGCATCGCCCGCCGCGTGGTGCAGCTCATGTCCGAGCAGGTCGTCCGCAACATCGCCTGGGAAGTGATCCCCGATCTCGCCGAGATGGTGGTGAAGGAACGGATTCGCCAGCTCGAAGCGGAGGCGTGAGGAGAGTTGCTGGGTTACTGAGTTGCTAGGTTGCTAGTAGCTCAGCAACCCAGCAACCCAGCAACCCCATGAAGATCTATACCCGCACCGGCGACACTGGCGAGACGTCGCTGTTCGGCGGCGCGCGCGTCCGAAAGGATGATGCGCGGATCGAAGCCTACGGCACGATCGACGAGCTGAATTCGTTCCTCGGCGTTTCCCGCGCCAGCTGGCCGTCGTCATCGCTCGACGGACAGTTGCACCTCATCCAGTCGGATTTGTTCGATATCGGCGCGCACCTAGCGTCGCCGGGGACCTCCCGTTTCGCCGGTCCCGATCCGGCGCGCGTGGCGTCGCTGGAGCAGTCGATCGACGCGATGGAGTCCGAGCTCGCACCGCTCAAGACGTTCATCCTCCCCGGTGGCAGCGTGGCTGCCGCAAACCTTCACGTCGCCCGCACGATCTGCCGCCGCGCGGAAAGGCTGGTCGTTTCGCTTCGCGATGAGGATGAGGCGACGAAGGCGTCGATCACGTATCTCAACCGGCTGTCGGACTTCCTGTTCGTGGCGGCGAGGTTCGTGAATCACCAGCAGGGTGTGGCGGATGTGCCGTGGACACGGCAAGCGTAGCGCCGTCGGCTCGATGGCGGTTTGCCTCATTGCCGCCGAGCCGGCGGCGGTCCAGCCGGCGGGCCGCCAGCGCTACGTACGAAACGAAACGGCCCCGCCGAGGCGGGGCCGCAATGCAAATCGAATTGGTCGGGGCAAGAGGATTTGAACCTCCGACCTCACGGTCCCGAACCGTGCGCTCTAACCAGGCTGAGCTATGCCCCGGGAGTTTGACCGCGCCGGAAGAGGCGCGAAAAAGAGACGCGGATTCTAGGGGAACCGCGCAGCCGGGTCAAACCGGGCATCTTCGGTGTTCATTCCGTACATAGCGGTGACAATGTCCGAGGAACGGAATCGCGCGGAATCCGCTCTCCTCACCCCGCCGTTTGCATCCCGCGAAGGGGGACTTCATGTCCAAGCGTTTCTTCACCTTACTCATGATTGCTGCCGCGCCGCTGTTCGCGCAGGAGCCGCAGCCGGCAACGCAGCCGTTCACCGAGCGCGTCGACGTCAACCTCGTGCAGCTCGATGCCATCGTCACCGATTCGCGCGGCAACCAGATGCTCGGTCTCGGCAAGGACGATTTCGTCGTCAAGGAGAACGGCCAGCCGATGCCGGTCGATTCAGTCGACTACTTCACCAACCGCCGCCTCATCAACGCTCCCGAATCGGCCGCGAACTTCAAGGTCGAGCGCGTGCGCGAGGAGCGGTACATGATTTTTTTCTTCGACAAGATCACCTCCGATTTCACTTCCCAGGCCGAGATGATCCGCGCCCGCAACGACGTCATCCGCTTTCTCGATGACCGCCTGCGCGCCGAAGATCGTGTGGCCGTCGTCGGTCACGACGTGAGGCTCAAGGTCTACAGCGATTTCACCTCCGACAAGGCCCAGATCCGCCGCGCGCTGAATGACGCAACGTCCTACGGACTCGGCCTGCGGACGAAGAGCGCGGCCGGCACCGGCCCCTCGATCATGCGCAACATGGACATCGACCGGATGATCAACAAGACCGGAACCGTCTACGAAGCGCTCGATCTCCTCGGCGATGCGCTCCGCCCGATTCGCGCCCGCAAGGACATGGTCATCTTCTCGAACGGCATCATCGGTCCCGATGAAGATGTCCGCGGCGGTCTGATCATGGGCCGCAGCCGTTACTACGATCCGATGATCGAGTCGCTCAACAGCGCCGACGTGACGCTCTACCCAGTCTCGCTGCAAAGCGGCATGGTCGAGCCGGAGTACGTGCACCAGAACCTGGCCACGATGGCCAGCGACACGAACGGCGAGTACTACCGCCTCCACGCCAGCTACACGACGCCGCTCAAGCAGATCGAGAAGAAGACGGCCGGCTATTACCTGATCAGCTACTACACAAAGAAGCGCCCCGGCGAGCACGGCTTCCAGAAAGTCAGCGTGGCGCTGCGCAACCCCGAGTTCAAAGTCACTGCGCGCTCGGGCTACTCATACGGCGATTAGCCGGATCCGCTCGCCCGGCGCAAGCTGGGCGAGCTTCCACAAGTCCTCGGATACTACCGTCGCCGGCTGCAGATAGCCGCCGGTGACGGGATGGTCCGGCCCCATCGCCACAAGGCTCCCGTCCGGATGCCACTGCAGCGTGCCGAATTGCATCCCGCAGGATGGCAGCTCGCGTAGCGCTCGTAGCGCCGGCGGCTCGCCGGCTGTACCGCCGCCGGCTCGACGGCGTAGGCGTATTCCGACGCGATTCAACTCCGGCGTGACTTCCCAATCCTCGGGCAACGGCGGCGCCTCGTGAGGGCCGAGCACAATCCAAATGTCATTCCGAGCCCGCCGGAGCCCTGGGAACGCGGACGTCCCGTCCGCCGCCAAGCAGGATTCTGCCAAGAACTGCGGGCGGGACGCCCGCGCTCCCAGGGACGTGCCTGCCTTGATTACGGTCGGCGCCTCCGCGTAACGCGCTCTCATCTCGTCAATGCCGCCTTCGATGGCGAGATATCCCCGCAGCCCTCCATGAAACCGCCCGAGGTTCAGCTCCTCGCCGATGCCGAGTACGAACGTCTGCACATTGCCGCTGCCGTCGCAGAACGCGGCGCGACGCGGCTGGCGAAAGCGCAGTCGCGGCGCGACCAGAACGCATTCGAGCAGCGGCGCATCATCGTTATTGCCGACCGCACGATTCGCCATCGCAGCGGCAAACGGATCGAACGGTCCGCCCGGCGAAACGCCGTAGTCGGCGCGTTTCCAGTCGCGTGGGCCGACGATCGTCGTGAGCTGCCCCGGCGCGACGACCTCGGCGAAGACATCGCCAACGGCCTGGATGTTTGCGGAGGGCGGGTCGAAGGCGGCGATCGAAGCCGGATGAAGCGAGATCACATCGCCCGGCGCGAAACGATTCGGCGGCTCTACATTCGGATCCCACAGCGTTGCATTCGTACGCCCGAGGAGGTTCCATCCGCCGGGCGAATCGACGGGATAGAAACCGGCCATCGCCCCGGCGATGGCGAAGCTGCCGCGCGGAACGAGATTGCGCTACGTCGTCCGGCGCGGCATCCGCCATTCGTCCGGCCATCCTTCGAGATAGGCGAAGCCGGCGCGAAAGCCGAGGTAGCGGGCGGTGAGGCGGATCGACGGGATGTGTTGCATGAACGCCTCGCGCGTGACGTGCGCGTGCGCCAGAAACTCATCGAGGTCGGGACCGGAGAAATCGACGTCGATCACATGTGTCCGCGGAGTGAAGGCGATCGGCGGCACGTCATCGAAATCGATCGCAGGCTCGCCATCGAATACGACGTAGAGCGATTGCTGGCCGACGATGCACGCGATGACGTTCGGTCGCCCGCGCAACGCAGCGGCCCGGGCGTGCAACTCCGCGGCGGACACATCCGCGCCGAAGTCGGCGAGAAGGCCGCGATCGCCGGCTGGCGTCACTTTCGGGCGCATGCGCGCTGATGGTAACGTGCCGCCCCACCATGGCAAACGACCACGTACACGACGGTTGCAATCACAGCTCGATCCTCCAAGACATCGCCCGCCAGGCGATGATCGACCGCGGACTCGCTCCCGATTTTTCCGCCGAGGCGCAGAAACAGGCGGATGCGATCGCAGGGCCGGCCAACGAATCCGATGCCTCGATCCGCGATCTCCGCAACCTTCTCTGGTGTTCGATCGACAACGATGACTCGCGCGATCTCGATCAGCTCACCGTCGCCGAGGACCTTGGCGGCGGAAACGTGCGGGCCATGGTGGCGGTGGCCGACGTCGACGCCCTGGTCAAGAAAGGCTCGCCGATCGATGATCACGCGCGCCAGAACACGACCTCGGTCTACACGGCGTCGCGCATCTTCCCGATGCTGCCGGAGAAGCTGTCGACGAATCTGACCTCGCTGAATGAGAACGAGGAACGGCTGGCCATCGTCATGGACATGATCGTCGCCTCCGACGGCTCGGTGACGAAGGGCGACGTCTACCGCGCCCGCGTTCACAACAAAGCGCAGCTGGCGTACAACGCCGTCGGCATGTGGCTGGAGTCGAAGGGCGAGATGCCGGCCAAGGTGAAGGCGATTCCGGGCCTTGCCGAGAACCTCAAGCTCCAGGATCGCGTGGCCGACACCATGCGCGAGCTGCGGCACGAGCACGGCGCGCTCGATCTCGAAACCATCGAGGCGCGCGCGGTGATGAAGGACGGGCACGTCGTCGATCTGCAGGCCGAGGCCCGCAACAACGCCAAGAACCTGATCGAGGACTTCATGATCGCCGCGAACGGCGTCACGGCGCGTTTCCTGACGGAGAAAGGCCTCTCCGGTCTGCGGCGCGTGGTGCGTTCGCCGGAGCGGTGGGATCGCATCGAAGCCATCGCCGCGAAGTACGGCGAGAAGCTGCCCGGCGATCCCGATTCCGCCGCGCTGGAGGAGTTTCTCGTCCGCCGCCGCAAGGCCGATCCGCTGCGTTTTCCCGATCTGTCACTTGCCATCGTCAAGGCCATGGGTGCAGGCGAGTATGTCGTCGAGAAGGCCGGGCAGGAATCGATCGGCCACTTTGGGCTGGCCGTGCGCGATTACACGCATTCGACGGCGCCGAACCGCCGTTTCCCCGATCTGATCACGCATCGCCTGGTCAAACCGGCACTCGCCGGCGGCAAGCCGGGCTACACGGATGACGAGCTGACGGCACTGGCGCAGCACTGCACCGAGGCCGAGGATGCGGCGAACAAGGTGGAGCGGCAGGTGCGCAAGTCGGCCGCGGCCTGCATCCTGGAACCGCGCGTCGGCCAGCGTTTCGACGGAATCGTCACCGGCGCGTCGGAGAAGGGAACGTGGGTCCGCGTTTTCCATCCGCCGGTCGAAGGGAAAGTCGTGCACGGCGGCCACGGAGTCGATGTCGGCGACAAGGTCAACGTGAAGCTGGTCGATGTGAATGTGGAGCGCGGCTATATCGACTTCGTGCGGTAGCCGGCCAGCGCGATCAGCATCAGCGCCGGCGCGATCACGTGCATCAGCAATCGGTCGGCGGTGACGGCGATCAGGTCTGAGACGATCCAGTCGGTGGCGATGTAGACGCCGATGTAGACGGCGAGCATGGCCGCGATGACGGCGATGGCCAGCCTGGCCGCGCGGCGATCGACGCGCCATGCGAGCACTGCCGCGATGACGACGGCGATCCAGAAAATGCCCCAGCGCGCGAAGAGAAACATGTGCGTCGGAAATGCCGCAAGCGCGTGACCGAGGTTGTGGAGCTTCCCGAAGACAGTCGGCAGCATGCGGAGGATGTCCTCTTCGTCGCCTGCTGGGATGCGCGCGCGCCAGACGAAGAGTGCGGTCGTCGCAACGGCTGCCGCGATGGCCGGAATGGCAATCCGTTTGCGGAAAACGAACGCCCCGATGATGAGAAAGACCAGCGCGAACGGGAGGCCTTCGCTTTTCGTCAGGACGAGGAAGGAGAGCCAGAGGCCGAAGCGGATCGGCGAGCCGGCGCTGACCAGTTCGAAAAACGCTCCGGCCGCAAACGCGGCGAGCGCGATGTCGTTGTAGGCCGAGAGCGCGCCTCCCTCGTGCTCGACGACGAATTGCGGGATCCAGACGAGGAGCGCGGCACACCAGGCGCCTGCTGCGGGAGACACCAGGCGGCCGATCCGTTCGCGCACCAGAAGGGCGAGCGCGATCAGTAATCCGAGGTAGAGCCAGCGAATCTGGCGGTCATCGAGATCGTGGGCGATGCCGAGGATGGCCGCGCTGTCGAGCGGGATCAGGATCGGATAGTGATTGCGGGGATCGAGCGTCGCGCCGCGGAAGAACGGCCCGTCGATCGATCGCTCGTGCGCGATCCCTTTCGCTTTCAGCACCCAGAACGCGCGGCCGTCGAAATCGCTGAGCGGGGTGATGGCGGTGATGAAGGTGAGGGCGACGAGGGGAAGGACGAGCAGGATTGTGGGGAGTGGGGCGTAGGGAGTGGGGAGTGGGAGTTGAATCCGTGGCTCGCGACGGCGGCGTTTCAGCTCCCACACCCCACTCCCCACAACCCACACCCCAATCAACGCCAGTGCTGCCACCAGCGGCACATGAACCAGTCCGGCGAAAAAGAGCAGCGTTCCTGTGAGACCGGCGCCGAAGAGGAATGCTTCGCCGAGGCTTCGGCGTCCGAGGCTCCAGCCTGCAAGCGGGAAAAGGATGAGTGTGACGAAGAGTCCGATCATCGTGGCCAGAGAAAATCGGTGCGGCCATTCAGCTGGCGAGTGGCGACGTAGGCGTAGACCTCGCCGCTGACGTTCGGGACGCTGTTGACCGGCCAGGTGATGAAGGCGTGCGGAGCAAACGTGACCGGGTTGCCTGCAACGATCGCCGTCACCGGTGTTTCGCTCGGATTCAGCACAAACAGCTTCGTATCGCGATAGACCGGCGCTACAGCGATGCCGGTGGCCGGTCCGGTCGCATTCGGCAGCAGCGTTGCGTCGTCATGACCGCGGTTCGCGAAGTAGAACGCCGCGCGCAGCGGCTGCGACGAATCGACTTGCATCCAGCCTCGGTCCGTGACTCCGAACAGCTGGTGCACGAAGTCGTAATACGCCGCCGTGGCGCCTGGCGCGATCGTCAGCGTCTTCACCATCCCTTTCGGCCAGAACGTCGCGCGCACTTCGGCAGCCGCGGGATTGGGATTGGCGATCGTCGCCTCGATGACGAACGTCTCCGGCGCCGGACCATCGAGCGATGCGGCGATCGGCAGGATGAAGGTCTTCGACGGCGCGCTGAGTTGCGGCGTGGCCACCACGCGCCGCCCAGCGCGGAGGTCGCGGTCGCGAAGAGCGTCGTATGTGGTTCGTTCGACGCGATTTGCATACACCGCAACGATCGTCTTCGGCAGCGCCGGCTCGTTGGCAGCATCGCGGTAGTTGTTGCGGCCGACGAAAAGGCGCGTTCGGATCGGATAAAGGTAGTAATTCGCGAAGACGGCCGACTCGACGCCACGCGGTGTAGCCACGAGCGCCACCGGCTCGTTCGCGGGCAGCTCGCGACGAAGCGCTTCCACCGACTCGTACCACGGCCCCATCTGCTTCTCGCGCCGAGCCTCGTATCGCAACGGCAGCAGCATCCGCGCGTTGTTCACGAACGCGACGAGCCGCGGCAGCGTGGTGGCGGCGAGCGACAGGAACAGCAGCGCGCCGGCGACGCGCGGGATCAGCGATCGGCCGTTCATCCTTCGCCGACCGAGATCACCTGATTGTTGGCGCCGAGCGTGACCATGCGCGGCTTGTGGGCCAGCGTCTGCCCTTCATGAAACGTGGCGAAGGCCATGATGCTGACGGTGTCTCCCGCGCGCACGGGCGAGCGGATGCCGGAGTGCACCGCCACCTCGCCGCTCCCCTCCGCCGCCGGCTCGATCCAGGTCCGGAATCGCTCTCCGGTCGCCACATTGACCACATCCACTTCCTCGAACGGCAATATCTCGGCGGCGCGCATGACGTACGCGTCGACCCGCAACGCCACCGGCCAGAGCGTGGCCGCGCCGGTGACGACAGCGTTCTGGATGACGGCATGAAGGAGGGTGCGCATTGCGGATCGCGCGGCGTTTCGCTCTCAGGCGCGCGCGATTCGTATGTTATCAATCAGCCGCGTCCGCCCGATGCGCACCGCGCCGGCGAGGAGAAGATCGCGGCGGAAGTCGGCGGGCGGAAGGAACGTCTCCGGGTCGACGAGGGCGAGATAGTCGACTTCAATGCCCGGCGTCTCTTCGATCAGCTGGCGCATCAAGGTCTCGATCGCACTCACGTCGTGGATGTTGTGCGCGATGGCGTCTTCGCCGGCCCGCAAGGCGCGATGCAGTGCGGGCGCGAGTTTTCGCTCATCGTCAGACAGGTAGCTGTTGCGCGACGACATGGCCAGGCCGTCATGCTCGCGCGCGGTTTCGGCGAAGAGGAGGCGCACCGGCACATCGAGATCGCGGACCATTCGCTCGATCACCGCACACTGCTGCGCGTCCTTGCGCCCGAAGACGGCGAGATCGGGCTGGATGATGTTGAAAAGTTTGAGGACCACTGTGGCCACGCCGTCGAAGTGTCCGGGACGGCGTTCGCCCTCCAGCGGCTTTGCAACCGCTCCGACAGACACCGTCGTCTGCGAGCCGGGCGGATACATGACGTCGAGCGTTGGCAGAAAGAGGAGATCGACTGCTTTCGACTCGAGCAATGCCGTGTCCCGCGCTTCATCGCGCGGATAGCTGGCCAAGTCCTCCTTCGGTCCGAACTGCTTCGGGTTGACGAAGATGGAGACGGCGATGAAATCGGCGCCGTTTTCGCGCGCGGCGTCGATTAGCGAGAGGTGGCCTTCGTGGAGGAAGCCCATCGTTGGGACGAGGGCGATGGTTTTGCCGGCGGCGCGAGCGGCACGGGCTTCCGCGATGGTCGTGGCGACGATCAATGCGTGACCTCGTTTGAGAAAGAACTGCCGCCGGGCCGGCGGCGGTACAGCCGTCGAGCCGACGGCGCTACGCCTGCTCTGCTCATTGCGCCTTCGGCATCTCGATCACGATGCCCTCTCCGTACAACGCCCGCAGCTCATCCGCGCTGGCGGCGTGGAACGACTCCTTCGCGTCGTCGGGGAAACTGCCGTCGCGGACGTCGGCGAGATAGTGCTCGATGGCGGCGCGCATCTCGTCGGCGATGTTCGCGTAGCGGCGGACGAACTTTGCCTGGTGACCGTCGTAGAGGCCGAGGAGATCGTGGAAGACCAGCACCTGCCCGTCGCAGGCGGGGCCGGCGCCGATGCCGATCGTCGGGACCGACACGCGCTCGGTGATTATCGCTGCCAGCTCGGAGGGGACGCATTCCAGCACGATCGCGAAACAGCCCACTTGATCGAGTGCGAGCGCTTCATCCACCAGGCGGCGGGCATCCTCGAGATTCTTCCCTTGCAGCTTGAACCCGCCGAGGGCGTTGACCGACTGCGGCGTGAGACCGATGTGGCCCATCACCGGGATCTCGGCATCGAGGATCGCTTCGATGGCGCGGATGCGCGAGGCCTTCCCGCCCTCGACCTTCACCGCGTGCGCGCCTGCCTGAATGAAACGGCCGGCGTTGCGCACCGACTCCTCGACCGACAGGTGATACGAGAGATAGGGCATGTCGCCGACGACCAGCGCCTGCGACGCGCCGCGCACGGCGGCGCGCGTGTGGTGAATCATGTCGTCGACAGTGACGCTCAGCGTATCGGGATAGCCGAGAACCACCATGCCGAGGGAATCGCCGACCAGGATGATGTCGCTGCCGGCGGCATCGGCCACCCTCGCGCTCGGATAGTCGTACGCGGTGATCATCCCGATGCGCTTCACACCCTTCATGGCGCGGATGGCGGGGACGGTGATTTTTTTGTTTGTCATTTGCTCCTCCCTTGACCGTTCAGGAGGAGCGAAGGGTGAAGAGTGAAGGGTGAAGAGTGAAACCGCGCGGGCCTTCACTCTTCACTCTTCACCCTTCAAACTTCATCTACCCCGTCTCGGTCCGTCGACTCAGGATCCAAGCGGTACGTAGTACTGCGTGCCCTTCTTCGCGTTTGCGATCTGCTCGATGAGCTGATCGAAATGCTCGGGCGTGTTGACGAAATCGATCTCGTTCGTGTTCACCACCAGCAATGGCGTCTCGTCGTACCGGTAAAAGTAGTGCGAGTACGCGTCGCTGAGCTCTTTAAGATAATCCTGCGAGATCGACTTCTCGTACGCCCGTCCGCGCTTCTTCACGCGTTTGAGGAGTGTATCAAGAGACGCCTGCAGGTAGATCACCAGGTCCGGCTTGGGCACGCTCTCGCGCAGCATCTCGTAGAGCCGGTTGTAGATCATCAGCTCCGAGTCTTCCAGGGTCATGTAGGCGAAGATCTTGTCTTTAGGGAACGAATAGTCCGCCAGGATCAGCTCGGTGAAGAGATCGCGCTGCGAGATCGAACGCTGCTGGTCGTAGCGCGACAGCAGAAAGAACAGCTGGCAGCGAAAGGCCGCGCCGCGCCTGTCTTTGTAGAACTCGGCGAGGAAGGGGTTGTCGACGTCTTCGAGAACCTTGGTCCCGCGGAAGCGCTTGGCCAGCTGGTTGACCAGCGACGTTTTCCCGACGCCGATCGGCCCTTCGACGGCGATATGACGAAACGGCAGCGGCGGCACGGCGCAAAGGATAAAGGATTCAGGGACGAGGGACGAGGGAAGAGGGAAAAAGCGAAGTCCTCGTCCCTCATCCCTCATCCCTGCCTCTGTGATACAAACCGCGCCCCGATGCTCGCCCTCGAAGACTATCGCCTCCCCAACGGCCTCCGGGTCGTCCTCAACGAAGACCACTCCGCACCGCTCGTCGCCGTCAACCTCTGGTATCACGTTGGCTCGAAGAACGAGCGCCCCGGCCGCACCGGTTTCGCCCACCTTTTCGAGCACATGCTCTTCTCCGGCTCGGAGCACGTCGGTAACAACGAGCACTTCCGCTACGTGCAGTCGGTCGGCGGCGTTTTGAACGGGACGACGTTCTTCGACCGCACGAATTACTTCGAGACCCTTCCCTCCAACTACCTCGCCCTCGGCCTTTGGCTGGAGTCGGATCGGATGGGCTACTTCCTCCCCGCGCTGACGCAGGAGAAGCTCGACATCCAGCGCGAGGTGGTGAAGGAAGAGCGCCGCCAGCGCTACGACAACGTTCCCTACGGCACCGCCTTCGAGCGCCTGCTTCATCCTGGCTACGATCCCGATTACTCCTACCACTGGCCGACCATCGGCTCGATGGAAGACCTAGGCGCGGCCTCGCTCGACGACATCCGCGAGTTTTTCGCCACCTGGTACCGCCCCGACAACGCCACGCTGACGCTGATCGGCGATTTTGTCCCCGAGGAGGCGAAGGCGCTGGTCGAGCAGTACTTTGGGCCGCTGCCATCCGGCGGTCCGTTTCCGGCGTTCGATCTCGAGCGCCGGCCGTTGAACGGCGAGCGGCGCGAAGTTTTTCCGTCGCCGGTCCAGCTGCCGCGCGTCTACCGGCTCTATCACTTCCCGAAGATGGGCCATCCCGACTGGATCGCCGCCGACCTGCTCAGCTCCGTGCTCAGCGGCGATAAGGCCAGCCGGCTGGAGAAAGCGCTCGTGCTCGAGCAGCAGATCGCTACCGACGTTGCCGCGTACGTGCTGCCCACCGAGGCCACCGGCATTTTCATGATGCAGGCGACGGCAAATGAAGGCGTAGCCATCGAGGACGTCGAGCGCGCCATCGATGCCGAAATCGCTCGCCTTGCCGGCGAAGGCGTCACGGCCGACGAGCTGACGCGTGCAAAGAATCGCGCCGAGGTCGAGTACGCGCACCAGATCGAAAACTACGACTCGCGCGCCGATCTGATCGGGATGATGTCCACCTACTTCAACGATCCCGCGCTGGTTCACACCTGGCTCGATCCCTATCGCGCCGCCACTGGCAACGATCTGCAGCGCGTGGTGCGGCAGTACCTCGTCGCCGAGAATCGCGTGACCAGCTTGTTCGTCCCGGAGTCCGTATGACCATCGACCGTTCGATTGCTCCGCAGCCCGGTCCGCCGCGGCCGTATCACTTCCCGCACGTGGTCCGCCGCACGCTCGACAACGGCCTGCGGCTGCTCGTAGCCGAGAATCACAATGCGCCGCTCGTTTCCGTGCGCTCGCTCGTCCGCTCCGGCGCCGACTACGACACGCCCGAACTTGCCGGCCTGGCTTCGCTCACCGCGGAGCTGCTCGACGAAGGCGCGGGAACCCGCGACGCAGTCCGTCTCGCCGAGGACCTCGGCCTCCTCGGCGCATCCCTCGGCAGCGGCGCGGATTGGGATGCGTCGTACATCTCCGTCGATTCCCTCTCGCGCAATTTCGCCGATTCCTTCGCCATCTTCGCCGACGTCAATCGCCAGCCGATGCTGCCCCAAGCCTCGCTGGAACGCGTGCAGAGTGAGCGGCTGATGGAGCTGCTCCAGCAGCGCGACGAGCCAGCCTCCATCGCCGGCAAACGCTTCTCCAACCTGATCTACGGCAACGGCACCTACGGCAACACGGTCCTCGGCAATCCCGAGTCGGTGGCGCGGATCAAAGTCGATGACGTCCGCCGCTTCTACGCCACGCACTTCGTCCCCAACAACGGCTCGATCGTCATCGCCGGCGATGTCAATGCCGAGACCGCGCTTGATGCCGCCTCGCGGTTCTTTGCCGACTGGCCTGCCGCCGAGCTCCCTCCGCGTCCGGAGATTTCGCCGAAGACGTTCGATGCGAATCGCATCTACCTCATCGACCGCCCCACCGCCGTGCAGTCGGAGATCCGCATCGGCCACATCGGCATCGCCCGCAGCACCGAGGACTACTTCGCCCTCTCGGTAATGAACGCCCTCCTCGGCGGCGTTTTCAATTCGCGCATCAACCTCAACCTCCGCGAAAAACACGGCTACACCTACGGCGCAAGATCGATGTTCGCCTTCCGCCGCCAAGCCGGGCCATTCGTGGTCAGCGCTCCTGTGCGCAACGAAGTCACCCGCGAGTCCGTAACCGAGGTTCTCGCCGAGCTACGCCGCATCCGCACCGGCGACATCGAAACGGGCGAGCTCGAGGACACGAAAAACTACATGATGGGCTCCTTCCCCTCGACCGTCCAAAGCGCCGGCGACATCGCCGGCCGCCTCCTCGACATGGAGCTCTACGACCTGCCGACGGATTACTTCGACCGCTACCGCGAAAACATCGGCGCAATCTCGAAGTCCGACGTCGAGCACGTCGCCCAGAGGTACATCGACCCTGAGAGCGTAATCATCGTGATCGTGGGGAATGCTTCGGAGATCCGCGAGCCGCTCGGCACTCTCGGGATGCCGATTCATGAGTTGGATATCGAGGGGATGGCGATCGCGTAAGAGGTGGCTACGTATTTCGGGGGCGCGAGCCAATCATTCATTCCAATAGCCAGGTCGCTTCCGTGCGTGAGCAATCGCCACAACCGTCGTTCGGTACTCTTCACGCCGGAAGATCACCCCATAGGGAAAATTGTTGACCGGTAGCTCTCGAACATCTGGTTCCTTGATGCCATACACAGGACCACCGATGTTCGGGAAACGCTCGATCAGCGCAAGTACCTCGTAAACCTCATTGAGGAATCGGTTGGCGAGGTCTGCATCGCGGGCTCGATACCATTCGACGGCCTCGCGCAAGTCACGCTTGGCAGTGGGCCGCAGCCGCACGGGCTTCAACGCGAGAGCACTTCCCGCCGAATCTCACCGAGCGCTATGCGCCAGTCTTCATCGTTCTCCGGCTCGGCGTCGGCTTCGGCCAACCTTCGCTTGATTTCTGCGGCCCACGCCTCGCGCACATCCTCTTGCTGCTCATCCAGACTGGCAAGAAGCTGTGCTGCCATCTTCGCGCGATCTTCGACGTTCAGCTGCAACGCCTCTTCGAGAAGTCTGCTTGCTTCGTGTGTCACGCCGTTCATCCTAGCATCGCGTGCGGGGCGAGGTCCCGCGAGGTCATCCTGCAGCGGCGACGCTATAATCCATCCCCTCGATGGAGCAGCTCCAACTTCACTACGTCGATCTGGGCGTGCCGCGGGTCATGGACCTGAAGGATGAGCTGTCGGTGGGGCGTACCGAGGGGAACGATCTGATCCTCAACCACCCTTCGGTTTCGCGCAAGCATGCGAAGTTTGAGCTGCGCGGGGAGTTCTGGTGGATCGTCGATCTGAAATCAACGAACGGCGTGAAGCTCCACGGGAACCTCGTCACCGAGGGACAGGTGGCGGCCGGGGACAAACTCTCCGTCGGCTCCGTCCAGCTCGAGGCGCGGGCATTGCCGTCGGTCGATTTCAATGCCGACTCGATGTTCGACAACCCCTCGGGCACGGTCATCCGGCGCATCTCCGATTTCAACTCCGAGTTCGGCCTGGACATCAACGAGGCCCTGCTGGAGAACAAGGGCTCGATCACCAGACCGCCGTCGCAGCCGGGCCTGCGCGAGCCGGCGGTGTCGCGCGAAAAGATTTTCCAGGTGCTGGTGCAAGTGGCAAAGGCGCTGCTGGCGTCTGAAGAGCTGCAGGTCGTGCTGACCACGGTCATGGACATCATCTTCCGCTACCTGCCGGTGGAGCGCGGGCTGATCATCCTCTTTGACGAAGAGGGCAATCCGATCCCGAAGCTGACCAAGTTCATCGACGGCGCGGAACAGCAGGACATCCCCATCTCGCGCACGATTCTGAAGATGGTGGCGCAACAGCAGGTTGCACTGATGACCTCCAACGCGCTGGAAGATGCGCGTCTCCTCGGCGGGAAGTCGATCGCCATCCACGGCATCCGCTCGGCGATGTGCGTGCCGCTCTGGAACCGGCAGCGCGTCATCGGTGCAGTGCAGGTGGACTCGCCGATCCACATTGGCAGCTTCACCGAAGAGGATCTCGACCTGCTGACGGCGCTGGCGAACTTCGCCGCGGTGGCCATCGAGCGGGCGCAACTCGCGGAGAAAATCGAGGAAGAGCGCAAGATCCGCTCGCGCATGGAGCGCTACCACTCGCCGGCCGTCGTCGACGAGATCGTGAAGGGCTCGATCACGGCGGAGTCGGAGGTCAAGAGCACCGACGTTTCGATTCTCTTCGCCGACATCAGCGGCTTCACCACCGTCTCCGAAACGAAGAAGCCGGAGGAAGTGGCGGAGTTTCTCTCGCACTTTTTCTCGTGCGCG
>Ga0157378_10000931_pt1 | contig 26982 bp, 20 predicted proteins | sample M65metaG_FD_115309 | JGI IMG/M metagenome (GOLD analysis project Ga0157378, IMG submission 115309) | Miscanthus rhizosphere microbial communities from Kellogg Biological Station, Michigan, USA - M6-5 metaG | ecosystem: Host-associated > Plants > Roots > Rhizosphere > Soil | place: USA: Michigan... | reverse complement strand
TTCCGCAAAATTATCCGTGGGCGGCGGAGACGAAGTCGTCCATTCAAGTCCCGTGGCACCCCAGGGATTGGGTTCAGCCACCGGACCATAGCGCATGGACCAGATCAGGTAGATCAGAGGAATCAGATAGCCGACGCCCAGAACCGTTGCCCCGGCCGAAGACATCACGTTCAAAACCTGGAATTCCTCGGGATAGAAAGCGTAGCGGCGCGGCATGCCCAGATATCCGAGAATAAACTGCGGAAAGAACGTCAGGTTAAAACCGATAAAAATAATCACAGCGGCAATTCCCGCCCACATGTTGGGATATTTCCGGCCGGAAATTTTCGGCCACCAGAAATGAATGCCACCGAGATATCCCATCACCGCGCCGCCCACCATGATGTAGTGAAAGTGAGCCACGATGAAATAGGTTCCGTTGAGGTGTACGTCCGTCGCGAGCGAGGCGAGAAACAACCCGGTCAATCCGCCCATGGTAAAAAGGCCGATGAATCCGAGGGCGTACAGCATTGGAGCTTCATAGGAAATCGATCCTTTGTACAAGGTGGAGGTCCAGTTGAACACCTTGATAGCGGAAGGAATCGCGACGAGGAAACTTAACAAGGAAAAAATTAAACCCGCGTAAACCGATTGTCCGGTGACAAACATGTGGTGTCCCCAGACCAGAAATCCGAGGACGGCGATGGCTACGCTCGAGAACGCCACAATCTGGTAGCCGAAAATGCGCTTTCTTGAAAAACAGGCAATGATCTCGCTCACGACCCCCATGGCCGGTAAAATCATGATGTACACGGCGGGATGCGAATAAAACCAGAACAAATGCTGGAACAGCAGCGGATCGCCGCCGAGCGCCGGACTGAAAATGCCCACATGAAACAAGTGCTCGAGGGCCAGCAGAAAAACGGTAATGGCCAGGACCGGCGTGCCCAGCACCATGATGATGCTGGTCGCGTACATGGCCCACAGAAAGAGCGGCATGCGGAACCAGGTCAGGCCCGGAGCGCGCATCTTGTGAATGGTCACGATAAAGTTCAAGCCCGTGAGGATCGAAGAAAAGCCCGTTACGAATACGCCGATGGCGACTGCCGTGACTTGCGTGTTTGAGTATGTGCTGCTGTACGGCGTATAAAACGTCCATCCAGTATCCACCCCGCCGGCAATCGCGGAATACAGCGTGAACAGGCCGCCGACGATGTAGATATACCAGCTCAGTAAATTCAGCTTCGGAAAGGCCAAGTCCCGTGCGCCCACCATCAGGGGAACCAGAAAATTTCCAAGAACCGCGGGAATGGACGGAATCAGGAAAAAGAAAATCATCACGACGCCATGCAGCGTGAATAATTTGTTGTAAGTTTCCGGCTGCACCAACGCGCCCTGCGGCTCGACCAGGTGAATGCGCATCAGCACAGCAAACGAGCCGCCGATGATGAAGAAGAACGTAATCGACACCAGGTACAGAAGCGCGATGCGCTTATGGTCCAGCGTAAACAGCCAGGACTTCCAACCGTAATCCGCGTTCAGATAATTCCGCGGAGCGTGCACGCGTGGTTCCAGCGTGGCCGTACTCATTTCTTCCCCTCTTCCTTTGGCATCGGTTGCGCTTTGCCCAGCGCGCGAAGATAGGCGACTACGTTGTTGATCTGCTCTTCGGTCATCTGCCCCTGAAACGACGGCATGATGGGGCTGTAACCAACGACCACTTTGGCTTTGGGTGCGAGCAACGATTCGCGCATATAGGCATCGTCAGCCGTGACCGTCTCGCCCGTGGTCAGCTTCACAGCATTTCCATAAACTCCGAGCAACGACGGGCCGAGCCCGCTGCCGTCGGCCACGTGGCAGGTGGAGCAGCCGCTGGACTGGAATATTTTTGCTCCAGCCTGTTCCATGGATTCGCCGGGCGTTCCTCCGGCGAGCCAGCGCTCGTACTCGTCAGGTTCCTGGACAATGATCGATCCGATCATTCCGGCGTGAAACGCGCCGCAGTACTGCGCGCAAAAGAGATGGAAAGTTCCGGTCTTGGTGGCTTCAAACCAAAGGGTCGTGAAGCGCCCGGGCAGCACATCCTTCTTGACGCGGAATGCAGGCACAAAAAAATCGTGAATCACGTCTTCCGAAGTCATGGTCAGCTTGACAGGACGGCCCAGCGGCACATGAACTTCGTTGATCTCGCGCTGCCCTTCGGGATGCTCGACCTTCCACATCCACTGCCGGCCAGTGACGAAAATTTCCATTGCGCCGCGGGGCGCTTCGGAATTCCGGAAATACAGCATGGAACTCCACACGAAAATGCCCGCCACGATCAGCGTGGGAATGGCGGTCCAAAGAACTTCCAGTGGAAACGAACCCTGAATCGCCTTGGGGCGCTCGGAGGGGGAGCGCCTCCGATACTTGATCATGAAATAAAAAATAATCGAGAAAATCAGGGCCGTGAAAAACAGGGTGACAGCCGTAAGAAAGAAGTACAGCTGATCCACCGACTTCGCGATCGACGAAGCCTGCTCCGGTTGAAATGGAAGGCTCTGCATCAAAATCGTATCCTCACTTCACCGGTCCTCATCGCGCCTTGGCTCCCGCAGCCGGAGGAATTCCGGAAGGCCGCTTGCGCTCGCGAAGAAACATAATAGTCATGAAAATTCCCAGAACCAGGACGGTCAGACCGCCGGCCGCCCGCAGGACGTTCATCACCACGACGCCGTATTTGCCGGTCATTGGATCGTACTGATAGCAGTACAGCAGCGCATGATCGGTCAGAGTTCCGATCTTGCCTTCGGAGGCTTCGACCAGTCCCAGTCGAAAATCCCGAGCCGGATACTGCACACCGTAAAAGTAGCGGTTAATGCTCCCGTCCGGCGTGAGCACGACAATGGCTGCGGCATGGGCATACTGGCGAATCGAAGCGTCGTAGGCGTACTGGAAGCCCACGACATTGGCAAGAGCGTCGATCGATTGCTGATCTCCCGTTAGAAAGTGCCAGTGATCGACAGCGCCGGGCCGCCCGTACTGGCCGATGTAGACGTCACGCTTCGCCTTGGCCAGAGCCGGAGTATCCCTGGGCTCGAAACTGACAGTCACGGCCTCGAAATCCTTGCCGAGATTCAAGGAGATCGCATTCATCGTGCGCAGTTCCCCGTTCAGGACTTCCGTGCAGAGAGCCGGGCACTCAAAATAAACCAGTGACAAGACGATGGGCTTTTTTCCAAAAAAATCACCGAGTCGCACGGATTTCCCCGTTTCATCGCGAAACGCAAGAGCCGCGGGAACCCGCGTATTCAGATTTTGCGTGATTCCGACCTTGTTCAGAATGGCGGGAGTCGTAACCCGCTGCGCGCTCGTGGAGAAAGTGGCGAGTCCGGCAAGCAGCGCCAAGGCGGAAGCGTGGATTCTAAAATTCATTATTTCTTTTTCGCCTCCGGTGCGGGCTTTCTTGAATCCGGCGAAGCAGGTGCGGATGCGGGCGCTCCCTGCACGGGCACTCCCTTTTTTACAAGAAGTTCCATGGCATCTTCGATCGGCACCCGCGCGGTTCCGGCCGTTCGGTTTTCCCATCCATACGTGTGCAGGGCTTTTTCCTGGTCCTCGCGAAATTTCAGCCAGTCCACACGAGGGTTAACCTGCAGTTGCGGCCCCATCGGCAACTGCCGCGTGTCGGCAAAGGGAGAATCGGTCGCCGGGCGATCCACATCATGCGCCGAGAAAAAGCGGAACATGCCCCAGCACACCAGAGCCGTCACGCAAAGAACCGCGCCGAGAGCGATTAAAAAATTAAGGACTCCGCCAGTATTCGCATCGCGCGTTTCATAGCCGGGCGTGGTTCGCGGAACGTTTTGAGATTTATCCATGTTCGACCGCCTGCGCAACGATTTCTTCCATGCGCGGATCGTGGACGGGCAGAATCGGCATGCATTGCAGTTGCCGGAGAAAATAGGCGAACCAGATTCCTCCCAGCCCAAGAGGAAGCGCCACATCCATCCAGGTGAGACGCACGTTTCCGCCGCCAAACGCCGGCAAGACCATCCAGTACATATCGACAAGCCGCATCATCAGAACGAGTAGCGCCACAATCAGCAGCGAACGCGTCCGCCGCTTCACGTGCCGAAACAGCAGCAGAAAAAAAGGAAAAAAGAAACTCAAAATTACCAGGAGAAGCCCTACATGGCCCCAAACGCCTTCCATCCTGCGCAGGTACCAGGGAATTTCATCGGAAAGGTTGCCGCCCCAGATAATCAGAAATTGCGAGAATTCCAGATAAGCCCAGAGCATCACGAATGTCAGCAGGAAGCTGCCCAAATCCTGAAATTGCGCGGGCCTTACCACCTGCGAGAGGGGTTTGCGGTCGGAGAGCCACACCAAAATGGTGATGGAAAACGCCATCGCCGAAAGTGCCTGGGACACCATGAACAGCAGCCCATAAATTGTGGAGTACCAGCGCGGTTCAAGCGACATCACCCAGTCAATGCTGGCGAACGTTACGGTGAATCCATACAGCACAAGACCGATGCCGCTCAACCCCTCCATGCGCATCCACAGCGGAACATTGGCTCCGCCGCCGTCTTCCTGCCGGGACCACAGGTTCAGGAAATAGGCCAGCGTAAACCAGACCGCGAAATAGAAAACCATGCGCAGCGAGAAGAATGCGGGGTTGAGATAAAAATGTTTGGCGACGATTACCGGATCGGTTTCGCCCGGTCGCGACCAGATGTAGAGCGACTTCATTCCAACTAGGAGCGGCAGTGCTGCGACGGCCATCAGGGGAAGGGTGCGGCTGGAAGCTTCTAGAATTCGACGAATGACTAGAGCCCACCTCCCTCCCGTCAGGTGCTGCACCATCAGCAGTGCAAGCGAACCTAGCGTAATGCCGATCCAAAACAGATACGCGATCAGATAGGAACGGAAAAATTCAGCCTTATCCGCCATTCCTGCAGCGAGGCACACCGCAACGACCACGGCGCCGGCGATGGCCGGACGTGACGGCGAGACTTCAAGCTTCAACGTAGAGTCCTGAACTTCGCTCATTTCGGTTGGCCCGTCAATTTTTCGCGCTCGGCATCCGGTACGTCGGCGATCGGCACCTGCCGGCTCAATTGCAACGCACGGATATAAGCAATAATGGCCCATCGGTCGGCGGGCGGCACGCGATACCCGTATGGATACATCACGCCAAAGCCGTTGCTGATCACTTCAAAGTAATGCCCCACGGGCGCTGTGCGCATGCGGTCCTCATGAAACGAAGGCGGGTGGCGGAAGCCGCGCTGAACAATCATGCCATCACCATCGCCCGCGAAGCCGTGGCAGGGAGAACAGAAAACATCGTAGCGCTCGCGGCCGCGTTCCACGATCTCCTTCGTCACGGGATATGGGAAAACTTCCGAAGGCTGTGTGTTCACCTTCCCGGTGTAGAGCAATTCCTGCGGGCCCATGGTCAATTCGCCGCGCGGAACCGTTCCCGCCACCGGCAAGCGCGCGGACTGTCCGTCGCCAAAAAAGTCCGTCGGATCGTAAGGGTTGTAGCGTGGCTGCACGTGCATATCCAGGCGGCACCCGGCGCACACGAACAGCAGCGCGAGGGCGGCCGGCATCCATGCGCCCGCGTAGGGCTTCCGTGGGTTCGCGCTAGGGCTCAATTTCGACCACCTCACGCGGATTGAGCGTCTGCATGAATTTCCGGGTCAGTTCGACGTCAAACAAAGGATCGCGCGCCTTGATGCACAGGAAAAAGCGGTCGCGCGATGCCAGCGCGAAGCGCGGAACGTTAAAAACCGGATGATACGGAGTGGGCAGCCCGTTCATCGCCAGCATTCCGAAAACGGCGGCAGCGGCGGCGAACAAAATGGTCAGCTCAAACGTGACCGGAATGAAGGCGGGCCAGCTGTTCAGCGGCCGGCCTCCCACGTTAACCGGATAACTTACGACCGCCGCGTAATACTGCAGCGAAAATCCCGCGCACCCTCCGAGCATTCCCGCGAGCATAACCACGAGTGGCAGCCGCGTGCGATGAAAGCCGACTGCGTGCGCCAGGCCCTCGATCGGGAACGGCGCAAACGCGTCAATGCGGCGGTATCCCGCGTCATGCGTGTGCCGGGCTGCCTCGAGCAATTGCTCGGGCGTGGCGAATTCAGCCATCAATCCGTATATGGTCTCTTGCTGTTTCATCGCACCATAGCCGTGAACGGAAAATAAACTTCGGCGACGCTCGCCCGCATGCGCATCAGTCGGCCGCCTTCTTCTCTTCCTCGCTGGCCACCAGCGTGCGCATTTCGAAAATTGAGATCAGCGGCAAATAGCGCAGGAAGAGGAATACCAGGAACAGAAACAGTCCGATGGTTCCGACAAACGTAGCAATGTCCCAGCGCGTCGGGTAGTACATGCGCCACGAAGACGGCAAGAAATCGCGGTGCAAGCTGGTGATCACGATGACGAAGCGCTCCAGCCACATGCCCACGTTCACCACCATGGCGATGGCGAAGAGCGCGCCCACCTTGGCGCGAACCTTGCGGAACCACAGAAATTGCGGAGTAACGATGTTGCAGGCAATCAGCATCCAGTACATCACCGCGTATGGCCCGGTCATCCGGTTGATGATCATGAAGCGTTCATATTCATTGCCGCTGTAAAAGGCGGTGAACGCTTCCATCATGTAGCCATAGCCCACGATCAGCGCGGTGGCCAGCATCACTTTGCCCATATTGTCCAGGTGACGCAAGGTGATGAAATCTTCCAGGTGAAACAATTTTCGCACCGGAATGGAAAGCGTAAGCACCATCGCAAAACCGGCGTAGATCGCGCCCGCAACGAAATACGGCGGGAAAATCGTGGCGTGCCAACCAGGAACGATGGCAAATGCGAAGTCGAAGCTCACGATCGTGTGCACCGACAAAACCAGCGGTGTGGCGAGACCCGCAAGAAGCAAGGAAGCCGTCTCATGGCGCTCCCAATGAACCGCCGAACCACGCCAACCCATCGCCAGCAACCCGTAAATCATTTTGGCGGGGCGATTGCGCGCGCGGTCGCGGAGCGTGGCGAGGTCCGGAATCAGGCCAATGAACCAGAACAGGAGAGAGACCGTCGCATAGGTGGATACAGCAAACGCGTCCCATACCAGCGGGCTGCGGAAGTTGGGCCACATCTTCATCGTGTCCGGATAGGGAAAGAGCCAGTAACCAAGCCACGGGCGGCCCATGTGGATCAACGGAAAAATTCCCGCGCAGGAAACCGCGAAGAGGGTCATGGCTTCCGCGAAGCGGTTAATCGACGTGCGCCACTGCTGCCGCAACAAAAGCAAGATTGCCGAAATCAACGTGCCGGCATGGCCGATTCCGATCCACCACACGAAATTGATGATCGCGAATCCCCAACCGACCGGAATGGTGATGCCCCAGATGCCGACACCCATAACCAACAGGTAGGTGGTTGCCACCATCAGCACCATGACCAGGGCGAAAGAGATGAGAAAGCCGAAAATCCACCACTTCGGCGTGCGCCCTGACAGCACAATCGAGCTGATTTTGTCGGTAACGGAAGCGAAATCGTGCCCCGGGCCGAGAATCGGCGCGTTCAGGATTTCGTCCGCCGCCAGTTTGTCGCTCGGACTATCGGACATCGGTCATTCCGCTCGTCATCTTTGATATTCCACTCATCGATTCGTTGGTCATTCCGTTCTAAACGGCTCCGGTCTTTTCGATCTCAGGATTGGGGTTGCGCAACTTTGCGAGATACGTCGTGCGGGGCCTCGTGTTCAGCTCTTCCAGCAACTTGTAATTGCGATTATTGGCCTTAAGTTTGGAGACGCGGCTGTTCGGATCGTTGATATTTCCGAATACAATCGCTTCCGACGGGCACGACTGCTGGCAGGCCGTGACAATTTCGCCGTCGCGTATCGGGCGATCCTGCTTTTCAGCCTCAATTTTTACGGCGTTGATGCGCTGCACGCAGTAGGAGCATTTTTCCATCACGCCGCGGCTGCGTACGCTCACGTTGGGATTGCGCATGCCGAACATGCTGGGCGTATCCCAATCCGAATAAAGATAAAAATTAAAGCGGCGAACCTTGTACGGGCAGTTGTTGGAGCAGTAGCGCGTGCCCACGCAACGGTTGTAAACCATTTCATTCAGCCCTTCCGAACTGTGCACCGTGGCGGCCACCGGACAGACCACTTCGCAGGGCGCATTTTCACAGTGCATGCACAGCACCGGCTCGTGGTACGTGCCAGGATCGTCCATGCCGCCTTCGTAGTAGCGGTCGATGCGGATCCAGTGCATGTGGCGGCCGATGATCACTTCTTTTTTGCCCACAACGGCGATGTTATTTTCCGCCTGGCAGGCCACCACGCAGCCGCCGCAACCTGTGCAGGCGTTCAAATCAAGGGCCATGCCCCACTGGTTGCCCTCGTATTTCACGTCGGGATACAGCGACAGCGGATTCGCCTCTGCGTCAACCTGCGCGAATTTCGGATCTTTCTGATATTCCTCAAGCGACGCGATGAGTATCGGTTCGCGCCCTTCCATCGTGCTTTGCGTCTGCGTTGTGGCCAGCGCCCAGCGAGCTCCGGTCCTGCGAATTTCAAGGCCTGTGCCGATCCACGGCGTGGCCAGCGGTCGAATCCAACCGGCGTCAAATCCGGCGCCAGTGCCAACGCGTCCTGCGCGCGTCCGTCCGTACCCCAGATAAACGGTGACACTCTCATCGGCGTGCCCGGGCATCACCCACGCCGGTGCGATGATCGAGCGTCCCTGATACTTCAGCTCGACCGCGTCCTCGCTCTTGATTCCCAGCCGCTCGGCGGTTTTTGGACTGAGCAGTGCGGCCGAGTCCCACGTCAACTTGGTCATCGGCTTGGGCATTTCCTGCAGCCAGCCGTTGTTGGCGAAACGTCCGTCCCAGATCGTGTGATCCGGCCGAAAAATAATTTCGAGCCCCTGAGCGGGAGCCGCCGGGGTTCCTAAACCGGTTCCCTGCTTGACGGAAACCTGTTTTGCAGGAAACGCCGTGTCGGCGACGACGCCGTCACGCAGCGTCTTCTCCCAGAACGCATCGAACCTATCGACGCTGGGGCGTTGAGACTGCCAGTAGTCATGTACGAAATCGTGACTTGGTTTTGCGGCTTGCCCATTGAGCACGGCCAGAAAATCGACTTCCGATTTTCCACCGTAAAGCGGAGCGATCAGCGGTTGGATCACGGTGGCCGTTCCTTCATATCCGCGCGCATCACCCCACGATTCAAGTTGATGCGCCTGCGGAATGTGCCAATGGCAGAGCAACGAGGTTTCGTCTTCGTATAGTCCTAGGCGCGCACTGAACGGCACCTTCGGCAATATTTCCTTGAAGCCCAGATCGGCGGGCGCGTCGTACGCCGGATTGTTGCCCAGGATCAGGAGCGTCGTCACGCTTCCCGCGCGGATATCGGCCGCCAATTGCCCGATGGATTCCCATTGATTGGAGGGCGAGAGTTCGATGCTTTCCGTGAAGTAAACTGTCTTTCCGAAATTGCCCAGCGCCTGATTGATGGCATGAGCGAGAGCGTGAACGGCGGGTGGTTGCTGCTCGCCGGCGACGATTAGAGTCGCACCCGGATGCTGTTTGAGGTCTTTGACAAGCGCCGGAATCCAACTCGCCGGTGTATTGGCAGGAACGGCGGAGCCTTCAACACCACTCGCGCCAAGCTCGCTTACCAGCGCGCGAGCAAAGCCTTCGATGTCAGAAGCGCGCAATCGCAATCGGTGGTCTGCCATCGCACCCGTGTTTGTAGGAGTGCATTCGATGGCGTACAGCCGGTTCATTTTGGATTCGGGCCCTTCGACGCGGCGTTTTCGCGCAAAGTCGCGCGCATAGCGCAGGCATCCGGGGCCGCTCGTGAGAAAGTCTGAGTCGAGTGTGACGATCACCTCTGCCTGGTCGACTCGATACACCGTGTTCACGTACTCTCCAAAAGCGAGCTTCGCGCCTTCGCGCACGTTGTCCCGAGTCACCGATTCGTACTGCACCCACTTCGCGGACGGATACGCCTTCAGGAATGTGGCGATTTGATCGCCGAGCGTGGGAGAAGTGATACTCGGCGTCAGCAACCGTACGCCGGATCCACCGTTTCCTTTTTCAGCGCCGAGCGCTGCCGACAATTCATTCTGAAATTGAGCCCAGCTGCCAATGCGCCCGTCGTGAATTTCCGCCTGCGAGCGGTCCGGATCATAAAGTCCCAGGATGGAAGCCTGTGAAATCGCGTCCGTCGCGCCGAGACTGCCCGGATGATCGGGATTGCCCTCGATCTTTGTAGGCCGCGCCATGTGGCTCTCGACCAGAACTCCGGTGGCTACGCCTCCGAGCGTCACGGCCGTCGCATAGAACAGCGGCTTCCCCGGGATGATTTCCTCCGGCTGGCGAACATACGGAACTATTTTTTGCGTAGGGAGCTTGGTGCAGCCCGTCAGCCCGGCAAATGCGGCTGAAGCCGCCATCACTTTCAAAAGGTCGCGCCGGTCGATTTTTGCCTCGGGATCATTGGCCCCGTGCGGAAACTCATTTTCTTTGTGATTACGGAATTCCGGCGTATCCGCCAGTTCTTCCAGCCCGCGCCAGAATCGCGGCGACTCGCCGCCGCTCGCGGACTTCCGTAACACGGAAATATCCACATCGGGTTGCCCGGCATTCTTTCGATCGATGTCCATGAACTCCCTAATCTCTTATTCCTGCGGGTATTCCTACGGGCTAGACGCCGAGCCCGCGCGCGCTACCGATGGCACGTCGTACAATTCGTGAGCTTCTGCACCTTATATTCGGCCATCAACCGGGTGCCCAACGCTTCCTGATCGGAAGGAGCCCGGTAAACCGAATTAAATACTTCGCTCTTCGGGCGCAAATACTTTTCCGGAGCGTTATGGCATTCCAGACACCAGCGCATATAAAGACTGTTCTCACGCCAGGTGATATTCATTTCCGCGATGGGACCGTGGCAAGTCGTGCAACCGACGCCCTTGGCGACATGTATGCTGTGATTGAAATAAACGAAGTCGGGAAGCGCATTTACGCGCGTCCAGGAAATCGGCGTGGAATCGCGATAGCTGGCGCGCACCGGCTCAAGAATGGCCGCACCGGTCCAGATTTGCGAGTGGCAGGCCATGCAGGTTTGCGTAGGAGGCATCCCGGCCGAAGACGAAACCTCGACCGAACTATGGCAATAGCGGCAGTCCAGCCCCAGTTCGCCGACGTGGTGCTTGTGGCTGAACGGGACGGGCTGCGGCCTCGCATTGTGCACTTCGGTGACGTAGGAGGTCTGATTCACTACGTTGACGGCATATCCCAAAACCGCAATCAGGATTACCGCGCCGTAAATGCTGACGCGAGAGATCGTGTTCGTGCTGCGATGAAAAATCTGAGCCATACTTGCCGCCCTCGGGACACACACCGAGGAGTAGTTCTGGACGGTCTTAGCGCCTCTCTATTGGCCGCGATTCCGGCTTCAGTTTATTGCGGGAAACGGCGCCCTCGACCAGTGAAGGGGGATTCAGCTCGGCGGCACTGCGTTATTTTTAAGATGATTCCGCCGGGCTGTCTTACGGATAATTCTAAAATTCCATTTATTATATTCTGCTCATCCGTCGCCCGCGCAAAACACTATAACAGCAATGTAAAAATAAATTCAATCGTTGTGTTTGATTCGGTGATGCCCGACCCTACAAACGTGACGCAGGACACAGACACGAAGCTCGGAACCTGCTGGTCCTTATACCACTGTAACGCTCCGGTACAATTAGGCATCCAATAAACATCGATCCCGGAAAAGCGGCATCTGTTAATGTTTCCCCGGCGCAATTCATTCGCGGTAAAATTTTGGGCCTCTTGAGGAAAGTTTCATGTGGATCGTTCGGATAGCGCTGACGCGCCCCTACACATTCATTGTTGCAGCGCTGGTCATTGTGCTGATGGCGCCGATTGTCCTGTTGCGCACCCCGACCGACGTTTTTCCGAATATTGACATCCCGGTGGTGAGCGTTTGCTGGAATTATGCCGGACTGTCTCCTCAACTGATGCAGGATCGCATCGTTTCTCCCTACCTTCGTTTCATGACCACGGTGGTCGACAACGTTGAACACACCGAATCGCAAACGGTCGGTGGGCGCTCCATCATCAAAGTGTTCTTTCAGCCCGGGGCGGACGTGCACGTGGCGGTCACGCAGATTTCGGTAATTTCGCAGACCATGATCCGCCAACTGCCTCCTGGAATTTCTCCCCCACTGATCATTACCTATTCGGCGTCGAGCGTGCCCGTATTGCAGTTAGGAATGAGGGGCCAGGGCCTTTCCGAGCAGGAGTTGTTCGACCTGGGAGCAAATCTGGTGCGCAACCAGCTTGCGAATATTGCCGGCGCGGCGATTCCCTGGCCGTTCGGGGGAAAACAGCGCCAGGTTTCCGTAAATCTGGACATTCCCGCGCTGCAGTCAAAGGGTCTTTCACCCGTTGACGTCATTACCGCAATTTCTACTCAGAATCTTGTCTTGCCGTCCGGCACCGTCAAACTCGGCTCTACCGAGTTTAACGTGGAGATGAATGGCTCCCCCGATACGCTGGCCGCGCTGAATAACTTGCCGATCCGCACCGTCAACGGCGCCACGATCTATGTGCGCGACGTCGCCTTCGTCAGCGACGGCTTTTCACCGCAAATCAACATTGCCCGTATGGATGGGCAGCGCGGCGTAATCATGGCGATCTATAAGACCGGAGAGACTTCCACGCTTGACGTGGTTTCGCAGATTTACGCCAAGCTGCCAATAATCAAAAATCTGGTGCCTCCGCAGACCGTGATCACACCCTTATTCGATCAATCGATCTTCGTGCGTGCTGCCGTTCAGGGAGTCGTACGAGAAGGCGTGGTGGCGGCATGCCTGACGGCGTTGATGATCCTTCTCTTTTTGGGAAGCTGGCGCAGTACGCTGATTATCGCCATCTCGATTCCCCTCTCGATTCTGGTTTCGATCACCGCGCTCAGTGCGTTGCACGAAACCATCAATCTGATGACTCTGGGCGGGCTGGCGCTGGCCGTCGGCATCCTGGTCGACGACGCCACCGTGGCGATCGAAAACATCGAGCGGAATCTCGCGCAGGGCAAGGACACCGTGCGCGCCATTTTGGACGGCTCTCAGGAAATCGCCATTCCCGCACTCGTTTCAACCCTGTGCATCTGCATCGTTTTCGTGCCCATGTTCTTCCTGACCGGCGTGGCGAAATTTCTGTTTGTGCCGCTGGCCGAGTCCGTGGTTTTCGCCATGCTCGCCTCGTACGTGTTGTCGAGGACGCTTGTGCCGACCATGGCCATGTATCTCCTGAAAAATCATCATGGCGAGGAATACGCTACTGGAAACGATATTTTCTCGCGGGCGCAGCGGCGATTTGCGCAAGGTTTTGATCGCATGCGCCGCGGCTACCGGGCCTCGCTTTCTTTTTGCCTGGATCGCGCCTGGTTGTTTGTCATTCTATTTCTGGTCTTCTGCATCGGCTCGATGAGTTTGATTCCGGTGCTCGGCCGGGATTTCTTTCCCGGAGTGGACGCCGGATTGATCCGTTTGCATATGCGCGCCCGGGCCGGACAGCGTGTCGAGGAGACGGCTCGAGAGGCGGACGGCGTGGACAATCTGATCCGGCGCGTAATTCCCTCCGGAGACCTTGTCACCGTGCTTGACAATATCGGCTTGTTCAACAGTACGGTGAACACCGCCTACAGCAATTCCGGCGTAATTGGGGAGTCTGACGCGGAAATTCTGGTGGGCCTCAAACCGGACCGCAAACAAACCACCAAATTCTACATCGACGCGCTGCGCGAGAAATTGCCGCAGGAGTTTCCCGGCACGCAGTTCTTTTTTCAGCCTGCAGATATGATTAGCCAGATTCTGAATTTCGGCGTGCCCGCGCCCGTCGATATTCAGCTGATCGGTCCCAACGAGCGGGCCAACTTTCAACTGGCGGAGCAAATTACCAACCGCATCCAGCACATTCCCGGAGCGGTGGACGTGCACGTGCAGCAGTTGCGATCCTATCCCTCGATTTTCCTGGACGTCGACCGCACACGCGTGCAATCCGTGGGCCTCAGCCAGCAGGACGTCGCCAACAGCGTCCTGCTCACCCTGAGTTCCAGTTCGACGGTCTCGCCATCGTTCTGGGTCAATCCGGTGAACGGTTTTGAGTACAACGTTGCCGTACAGGTGCCGCAGTACAAGATCGACACCATGCAATCGCTTAGCAACATTCCCATCGCCTCAGCCATGACCAAGACTCCCCAGATTCTTGGAAATATGGGGACTTTGAGCGTAACCGCCGAACCGGCGCTGCTCAGCCAATATGACAGCCAGCCGATGATGAACGTTTATGCCTCCGTGGAGGGCCGCGATCTGGGTGGCGTGGACGCGGATATCCAGAAAGTGCTGGCCGACTTCAAGAATAAATTGCCGCGCGGCACGCAACTCATGCGCCGCGGTCAAGTGGCCACGATGACTTCGTCGTTCGCCGGACTTACCGCCGGAGTGGCCGTCGCGATTGTTCTGGTTTACCTTCTGATTGTCGTGAATTTTCAATCTTGGATCGATCCGTTTATTATCATCACAGCGTTGCCGGGCGCCCTGGCCGGCATCGTGTGGATCCTGTTGCTTACGCACACCACTTTGAGCGTGCCGTCGTTGACCGGCATGATCATGTGCATGGGCGTCGCGACCGCGAATAGCATTCTGGTGGTGTCCTTCGCGCGAGAACGATTGAATGAAGGTCTGACTGCATCACAGGCCGCAGTTCAGGCGGGATATGTGCGTATCCGGCCTGTGCTGATGACGGCTTTTGCCATGATCATCGGCATGGTTCCGCTGTCGCTCGGTCTCGGTGAAGGCGGCGAGCAAAACGCTCCCCTAGGTCGGGCCGTGATCGGCGGACTGATACTGGCCACGTTCGCCACTCTATATTTTGTGCCGTGCGTATTTTCCCTGGTTCACAAACGGCATCGCCCCGGCCAGCGCGACGGCGCGGATCTCGGAATTATTGAAGCGTGATCTTAAGTAGATGTAAAGGAGCACACGAAGGAATGTCTCACAAGCGAGTGGAGTTGCCGGACGCACCCGAATTTGGCGAACAGCCCTCCGGATCCGAACGTGGGCCGGGTGCGCTGCTGCGCTGGTTCCTGATCCTGTTTTTTATTTTTGTGGTGCTGGGAATCTACGCCGTTACGCAGCGCATGTCCGAACACAAGGCGCTCGCGCAACAGACCGAGCAAATGGCTGTTCCGTTCGTTTCCGTGATTCGGGCTAGCGCGATTGACGCCGATTCAGAAATGGTTCTTCCCGGGACCCTGAAGCCGGAGGTCGAGTCTCCACTCTACGCGCGAACCAACGGCTATTTGAAAAAATGGTACAAAGACATTGGCAGCCACGTCGAGAAAGGTGAAATTCTCGCGGAAATCGACACGCCTGAAATCGACCAGCAGTTGGCGCAGGCACGCGCCGATCTCGTGACGGCACAGGCGAACTTGAGTCTCGCGAACCTGACGGCCGCCCGCTATCAGGATCTGATCAAGACGGATTCCGTTTCCCGGCAGGATTTGGACAACGCCAACGGAGACCTAGCCGCCCGTCGGGCCATGGTGCAATCTGCGGACGCCAACGTAAAGCGCCTGGAAGAGATGGAATCATTCAAACGCGTCTATGCCCCGTTCAAGGGCATTATCACGGAGCGGAATGTCGACACCGGCACGCTGATCAACGCCGGCAATGGCGGCACAGCCACCAAGGAAATGTTCAACCTGGCTCAGATTGACCCGATGCGCGTCTATGTTTCCGTGCCGCAGTCCTACTCTCCGTCTATTCGTCTCGGGCTGAAGGCCTGCCTCTCCCTTACAGAAATGACCGACCGAAAATTTTGCGGACAAGTTGTCCGTACGGCAAACTCCATCGACCCCAACACCCGCACCCTGCTGACGGAAGTGGATGTGCCCAACCCGTCCGGCACCCTGTTGCCTGGGTCCTACGCCGAAGTGCATTTTAACGTGAAGATTACCGGCCAGCGCCTCTCTCTGCCCGTTAATGCCCTGTTGTTCCGCCCAGAGGGAACGATGGCTGCTGTCGTGACCGCCGAAAATCGAATCGATCTGAGAAGGCTTACGATCGGGCGCGATTATGGTAACTCTCTGGAAGTTCTTCAAGGGATCGACGCCGGGGACAGAATCGTGGTTAATCCCCCGGACGCACTGGAACAAAATGAACAGGTTAATCTGGCTCCGGAGGGTACTACCGGCGCGCCGGCCTCCTCGCATGCCACCCCTCCCTCGAAACCGTGAACCGATAATTTAGCCTTTCGAACTAAGCCGAATAAATTCGGAAATTTTCCTTCTCTTTGCCTTGACTACCACTTTGCAGAAGTGTAGCGTGAAGTGGCCGCGCTGTAAGATTTGGCCTCAGCATTCCCTCTCCCGGCGCGACTTGGGAGGGTTGCATGTCAAACGGTCCACAGGTCTCACCCGCAATAGCCTACGCTCCGCGTTTGTTCGAAACGAATTCCTCAATTCGCAGTAAGCCCGAGTCGGCCACCATCTCAAGTCCCAGTGTCTTGCTGGTCGGTCGAAACGGCTCGTGGGGAAGTTCCGTGCTGAAGTCACTGGCGAAATTTGGAAGCGAACTATCCTTCGCCGCCCCGAAAACCGTCACGTCGAAATATGTGAAGAAGGGCGGATACAACCTCATTCTTCTTGATTCCGCGGTTGCGCCCGAACAACGGCGGCAACTCGTATCCCAGCTTGCGGGCTCAAGGGTCTCGATTTTTTATACCTTCCCCGTGGAAAACGGCTGCTGGTGGCTGCCCACATTACGTGACGGACAGGACTGCCACGGCGCGCCGGCATTTCGCAGAAATGAATTTCCGTTGGAATTAGAACGAATGCTTCGAGACCACACGGACGCGAAACTTATTGCGGATTAGGCTCACCCAGGATACAGCGGGCCGTGTCTCTGGCGATCAACAACTCTTCATCGGTGGGAATCACGTAGGCGGCGAGGCGGGAATCGTCACGGCTGATTCGATTCTCCACGCCAATTGTTTTCTTATTTTTCTCGGCGTCCAATATTAATCCGGCCCATTCCAAACCTTCGCAAACACTCGCTCGCACGGCTACGGAGTTCTCGCCTATACCGCCGGTAAAAACGACGGCGTCGGCGCCGCCCATCGCGGCCAGAAACGCGCCGATGTATTTTCGCAGCCGGTAACAAAAAATATCGATGGCTAACTTCGCGCGGCGGTCTCCGCGGTCGCGCGCTTCGTCCTGAAGCACTCGCATGTCATGTGTGAGGCCCGATATTCCCAGGAGGCCCGACTGCTTGTTCAGCATGGTTTCCACTTCATGCGCGGACAGGCCCTCTTTTGCGCCAATAAAGCCCAGAATTGCCGGATCTACATCTCCTGACCGCGTTCCCATCACCAGGCCCTCGAGCGGCGTCATGCCCATGGATGTGTCCACGGAGCGGCCTGCGCGGATGGCCGCGGCAGAACAGCCGTTGCCGAGGTGGAGGCTCACGATGTTGGTTTGCTCTCGCGTCAAATTGCAAATAGTACGGTAACGATAAGCCATGTAACGGTGCGAGATGCCGTGAAAACCGTAGCGGCGAATTTTATAGCGAAGATAGAGATGGTACGGGATCGCATACAGATAGGCTTGCTCAGCAAGGGAGTGGTGAAACGCCGTGTCGAAGACGGCGACTTGCGGAATCTGGGGCCCCAACAATTCCCGCATCGCGCGAATGCCTCGAAGGTTTGTGGGATTGTGCAGGGGCGCAAGATCGATGCAATTCTCGATGCCCGACAGAACTTCGTCCGTAATCAGAACAGAATCCGTAAACGCTTCGCCGCCATGCACCACGCGATGCCCGACTGCGTGAATATCCGCCATGCTTTGAATTTCTGAAACGCCGGACTCCGGCGAGGCCGACCAGCGAACGATGAAATCAAGCGCCGCGGAAATATTCTTCAAGGATTCGGTCATCTTATGCTTCGGTCCGTCTCCCTTCTGCACGGTGACCACGGCTTCCGCACCAATGCGCTCCACTTCCCCGCGCAAGAGGCGCACATCTTTGCCCAGACGGATGCGGTCCAGATCCGTGGCAATGATCTGAAATTTAAGACTCGAACTGCCGGCATTGAGTACGAGAATGTTCATGGATCCTTTTCATGTAGCTCTAAAAGATGCCGATTACACCCCAAGCTTGGTCATTCTGAGCGAAGCAAAGAATGCCTCTCGGTTCCGCGCGTAAATCAAAGAGAGATTCTTCGCTTCGCTCAGAATGACAAGAATTCAATTCAATTGACAAGAATTCAATTCAATTGATACGCCTCGCCTAATCCGCTAGATCGTTCCGTTCCAGATCACCAGCTAATACGGCCACTTCCAATTCTTGATCTCCGGCATGTCATCGCCAACGTCGGCGATGTATTGCTTATGATCGATCAATTTGTCGCGCAGGAACTGCTTGAAATGCGCGCCGCCTCGCTGCAGGCGAGGCACGCGGTCCACCACATCGCCGGCCAGGTGAAAGCGGTCTATGTCGTTCAGAACGGTCATGTCAAACGGAGTGGTGGTTGTTCCCTCCTCCTTGTAACCGCGCACGTGCAGGTTATCGTGGTTCTTGCGGCGGTAGGTCAGACGGTGGATCAGCCAGGGATACCCGTGATACGCAAAAATAACCGGCTTGTCGATGGTGAACATCGAATCGAATTCCGCATCGGGCAGACCGTGAGGATGCTCGCTCGAAGGCTGCAGGGTCATCAAGTCCACCACGTTGACGAAGCGAATGCGCAAGTCAGAAAAGTGCTGGCGCAGCAAATCAACGGCGGCGAGTGCTTCGAGTGTGGGAATATCACCGGCGGAGGCAACTACCACGTCAGGTTCGGCACCCTGATCGTTGCTGGCCCAGTCCCAGATCCCAATACCGGCCGTGCAGTGCTGAATCGCCGCTGCCATGGGCAAAAATTGCAGGGCCGGCTGCTTTCCGGCCACGATCACATTGACGTAATGCCGGCTGCGCAAACAGTGATCGGCAACGGAGAGAAGTGTGTTGGCGTCGGGAGGCAGGTAAACGCGAACGACGTCGGCTTTCTTGTTCACGACCAGGTCGATGAACCCAGGATCCTGGTGCGTGAATCCATTATGGTCCTGCCGCCAAACGTGCGACGTCAGCAAATAATTCAGAGAAGCAATCGGCCGGCGCCAGGAAATTCCGCTCGTGACTTTCAGCCACTTGGCATGCTGGTTGAACATGGAATCGACGATGTGGATGAACGCTTCGTAGCACGAGAAGAAGCCGTGGCGCCCTGTGAGCAGATATCCTTCGAGCCAACCCTGGCACATGTGCTCGCTGAGCACTTCCATCACCCGCCCTTCGGCGGACAGATGCTCGTCCACCGCCAGCAATGGTTCCAGAAATACTTTATCGGTCACTTCATAAAGGGCGTCGAGGCGATTGGAGGCGGTTTCATCCGGACCGAATACACGAAAGTTTTTAGTCGCGGCATTCGATCGCATGACGTCTCGCAAGAATTTTCCCAGCTCGCGTGTGGCTTCCGCATTGGAGGTACCCGGCTTGACGACATCTACGGAATAATCGCGGAAATCCGGCATCACCAGGTCTTTCAAGAGCAATCCGCCATTGGCATGGGGATTTGCGCCCATTCTTTTTTCGCCTCTGGGCGCCAATTCGGCCAACTCCGGAATCAGTTTTCCCTCGCGATCAAACAGCTCCTCGGCGCGATAGCTTTTCATCCATTCTTCAAGCTGACGCAGGTGCTCGGGCTTAGTCGCCAATTCGGCGAGCGGCACCTGGTGCGCGCGCCAGGTATCCTCCACCGGCTTTCCGTCCACCACTCGCGGTCCGGTCCAGCCTTTCGGAGTGCGCAGAATAATCATCGGCCAGACCGGACGCTCCGTCACTCCCTGAAGCCTGGCCCTATGCTGGATCGAGCGAATCTCGTCGAGCACAGTGTCCAGCGTCCCTGCCATGAGCTGGTGCATAACGTCAGGTTCTCGGCCCTCCACGAAGTACGGGTTATATCCATAACCCGAAAACAGCTGCACCAGTTCGCTGTCGGACATCCGCGCCAGAACGGTGGGGTTGGCGATTTTGTAGCCGTTCAGATGGAGAATCGGCAGAACGGCTCCATCTCGCGCCGGATTTAGAAATTTGTTCGAATGCCAGCTCGCAGCGAGCGCACCCGTCTCGGCTTCTCCGTCGCCGACGGCGCAACACACCAGCAAGCTCGGATTGTCAAACGCAGCGCCGCTGGCGTGCGCGACGGAATAGCCCAACTCCCCACCTTCATGGATGGATCCGGGCGTTTCCGGTGCCGCATGGCTGGGAATTCCGCCGGGAAACGAGAATTGCTTGAACAGCTTCTGCAAACCTTCTTCGGATTGCTGAATATTGGGATAGAACTCGCTGTAGCTGCCTTCCAGGTAAGTATTGGCGACCAGTCCCGGCCCACCATGACCCGGTCCCGCGATATAAATCGCGTTCAGGTCAAATTTTTTGATCACGCGATTCATGTGCACGTAAATGAAGTTCAAACCGGGCGTAGTGCCCCAATGGCCCAACAGGCGCGGCTTGATATGGTCGATCTTCAACGGCTCGCGCAGCAACGGATTAGCCAGCAGATAGATCTGGCCCACAGAAAGATAGTTTGCCGCACGCCAGTAGGCGTTCATCCTCGATCGCTCTTCGTTCGAAAGCGGATTTTGTGACGCTGGGACTTTAGCAGGATCGGGTGTATGTGTAACGGCCATTGGATTCTCCTTTTCTGGTCTTCCTTACACTCAACCGCACCACAAATGTGGTTGCATAACGACGCTTCGACATGGAAGCCGGTTGGGCCGCTGGGAACTAGCGAGATTCGGAAACAGGCAACTTGGCCTGCGCCCACTGAAAGAGGCCGGGCAGAAACGGGTTGATGGAATCTGTCTGTTTTGGCGAAAATCGGATCGCGGAGACTCGGAATCCGCTTCTCGCCACGGTTGGGTTTGGCAACTGCAACAGGCCACTTCGCGGTTGCGCCAACTGCCTGGAAGATACTACCGAAATCTGCGGGTTGCCGATCGTCTCTACAAATCGAGCTAATCGAGGGGCGTAGACTTTATTCGGGCTGGGCGAGGTCAGAGTCACGTTTGCCCCGGGAACCTTGATTCGTCCGTTTAATCTTCGACTCGTCGCGGCTTTCTGTCAACCATTCACATGGATCTCACAAATTCGTCGTCGCAGATTGAAACAGAATGGCCGCTCCACGTACCTCACGACTTGAAACGCGGCACCAACTGGAGCGCGTTCTCTCGCTGGATTTTGCGCAGGTCGGCGGACGAAACATCGAACCTATTCATGGCCGTGGCGATCTTTTCGATGGTCCAGAAGGGGATATCGGAGCCAAACAGAAGGTGGTCTTTGGGAATCACGTTAAACAGCGCGAGCATAGCTGTTGGGTTGACCGCGACGCTGGCAATATCGTAATAGAGCTTTTGTAATTCGTGTTCCAGACCGTTGGGAATGGTTGCCGCGCGCTCTTCGGGAGTCAGTCCGCCGCCGGCAAGGCGTGACAGCAGCATTAGAATCGTTCCGCCGCCGTGCGAAAAAATAAAGCGAATGTTGGGGCAGCGAATGAGGGTTCCACTGTAAACGAGGTCCGTGATTGTACGCGTTGTGTCCGTGGGAAATTCGATAGAGGTGATGTTTACCCGCGGAATCGAATTCGCGCAGCAGGACACGGTGGGGTGCACGAAAACCACGGCCTTGCGGCGATTAAGTTCATCCATCACTGGGGCAAAATTCGAATGACCCAGTAATTTCCCGCCGTCGTAGCTGGACAACAGGCCGATTCCATCTAGCTTCAGCACGTCAAACGCATGCTCGATCTCGCGGAGGCTTCCCTCCGTGTCCGGCAGCGGGATCGCGCCCCACATTCCGAAGCGCCCAGGATAATCCTTCACCAACTGCGCGCCGTATTCATTGACGTCTCGCGCATTTCTGCGGCCTTCCTCATTGTTTCCAAACCAGACGCCGGGACTGGAGATGGAAGTGATGGCGGTGGCCACTCCATTCTGATCCATCTGGTCGAGGGAATAGCGTGGCGTCCAGTTGGTGTAAAGGGAACTCGGGACGGGAGGGGCATCGTCCACGATTCGCTTCAGATTGTTGGCGGTGTGCTTGGGGGGATAAATGTGATGATGCGTATCGATGATTCGCGGCCCCGCGGTTACCTTTTGAGCGAACGAACGAGGCGCCACCGCGATCCCTGCGCCAACGGCCGACAACATCGAAAGGATTTCGCGGCGCGAAAAGAAAGGCGATTCCGTGTACGGTCCGGCCATCCGCTTCTTTGCGGAAAAATTTCGTGGTCTCACGATTTTTCCCTTTCCAGACGTACGCTTTGTCCACGTGGTCGGCGCAATTTCAGCGTAAGCGAAAAAAGTTTACGTGGACCGTACGTCCGAGAAGCTTCGATGTCAAGGAGCTTCTCCCCGTTTTTAACCATTGGTTTAAAACGTCAGGCTACGGCCCGCGGGACAAAAGCGAAAGTAGGGGGCTCTTCGAGGACAGACGGAAACTACAGCTCGGGACACGATTGACGCTTACTCGTTGGGCGGAATTGATTGCCCGCCCAACGGGCACGCGAGAGGACTGAAAGTATTTAGAGCCGCGCTATCTCAGCCGGCAGCTTCGGCAGATGATTTCGCCGTTTCGGTTGCCGCGCCACCTGACTTGGCTACGATTTCCAGTCCATTCTTGTTCATATCGAATCTCTGCTTGCGGTCCAGGCCCTTCACGAATTCGCGAGTCGCCTTGGCGACGCCGCCCGGCAGGCTGGAGGCATCCACTTTAATCGTGGATTCTTTCGTTTCTTCGTTCCGGTCGCGATAGCTGAAATGCACCTCAAATGTTTTCATGCACTTTACCTTCCTTTTTTGAAGTTAAAAACCGTCCAAATTTCAAAGCATGTGCGGGTTATGAACACGCCGCAGGAAGTTCAACCCTCACTTCCGGCGATGCTTCTTACTGGGAGCTTTTGGCTTGGAACTCTTTGGTTTCAGAACCCTGACCTGCGCCTTGAGCGCCTCGTTCTCCTGCGCCAGTGCATCCCGCGCAGCCGTCACGGTCTCGAGATTGTTTCCCATTTCTCCATTCTGTTTCTGGAGATCGGCCACCTGGGCCTTTAACTTTTCGTTCTCCTGCAGCGTTTTCGTGTCCTTACAAGCAGATAAACCCAAGCTCAGAGCTACTGCCACTGCAAAGCTCGCCAAGGTACTCTTGCGCGTCATGCGCCATCCTTCCATCGCGTGAATTTGAAATGCACCTGGAGCAACCGATAGCGGGTGAGGTGGGAAGACTCCGCCGACGACACAGCCAGCGTACTGGAGTTTGCAGGCTTGCGCAAGCGTGATCAGAGGTTTTTACAAAACAAACGACTCGGTCGTCTCAATCGTACGGACGGTTGGATCGATCCGCGCAAATCTCTCGCGGGTCGATCCGAGTGATGCTCGTGTCACAATATTCTTTTGCCGGTTGATATTTTCGAGGCACTGGCGCGTAGAATAATCAGGAGAAGGACATGAAGATGAAACCACGGAAGCTCTTCCCTGTTGCCGTCATTCCGCTGCTTGCCCTTGTTCTGGCTGGCGGCGCAATACTATTTGCGCGGCAGTCGACGACACGCGCCGCCCAACAGCAAAAACCCTCAGACGACGCTGGGCAGAATAAAAGTATGCCCGGCATGGATAATTCCATGCCTGGCATGGACATGGATCACGACATGCCCGGCATGAAAATGGGCCAAGGCCCGGAAGAAAAAGATCAGCAGGCCGAGCATGGCGCCGTGGACGCCATGAGCCACATGCATCATCACCAGATGGGTCCTCACATGTACATGACCAAACTGCGCACCTCGACGCCGCAGGATTGGACCAAGGCTGACGAGATCGTCGCGGAATTGCGAGAGTCCATCGAGAAGTACAAGGACTATCACGTCGCGCTGCAGGACGGGTACCGCATATTCATGCCCAATCTGCCGCAGTCTGAATATCACTTCACCAATTATTACAACGGCTTCCTCGAATCTTTCAGTTTCGATCCCGCGCGGCCCACTTCCCTGCTTTATAAAAAAACCAAAACGGGCTACGACCTGATTGGCGCGATGTACACCATGCCCAAACGCGTGTCGGAGGAGCAACTGAATGAGCGCGTACCGCTCAGCGTCGCGCAGTGGCACCTTCACACAAAGCTGTGCATGCCTCCGCGTGAAGAGCGGGGCCACGCGGATCTCACCAAGTTTGGATTACAGGGCTCGATCATCACGAAAGAAGCTTGTACGGAGGCCGGCGGCACGTTCTACCCCGTAATTTTCGGCTGGATGGTGCATGTCTATCCATTCGAGGATACTCGCGAGAAAATCTGGGGGCAGTAGCACAGACACTCTTGGCTGCGCTACGGCAGCACCGCATTCATCTTCTACTCATCTTGTTGTCGCCAAAATTTTACATTGTGTGCGTATAATGACCCCCGGGAGACTATCGTTTGACTTCGCGTCCATCCTCGGCGGTTGAGCAATCGCCATCAATTCCTGCGGAAACCAGTGGCGAGCCCACTCAGCGACTGGAGCCTTCCCGGAAGTACCCGGGCGCTTTAATCGTCGTGGAAGGCATCGATGGCTCCGGAAAAAGTACACAGCTCTACCTGCTGAAACGCTGGCTGGAAATCGGCGGCTACCGTCTTCATTTCACGGAGTGCAATTCCTCGCCGCTTGTAAAATCGGCCACGCGACGCGGAAAACAGCGCCGGCTTCTGACTCCTACTACTTTTTCATTGCTCCATGCCGCGGATTTCGCCGATCGTTGTGAACGCCAGATCCTTCCGCTACTTCACAGCGGGTACCTGGTCCTGGCGGATCGCTACATTTACACGGCATTTGCGCGCGACGTTGCACGAAGCTGTTCTCCGCGATGGCTGCGCAATCTCTATCGTTTTGCGCCGGTCCCGGACATTACCTTTTATTTTCGCGCGCCGCTCGATGTGGCCGTCAAGCGCATCATGAGCGGCCGCCCCAAGCTCAAATACTACGAAGCGGGCATGGACCTGAACTTGTCCCTTGACCGCGCCGAAAGCTTCCGAATCTTCCAGGGACGCATTCTGGCGCAGTACGACGAAATGATTGAGTCCGACAAATTCGTAGTGATGGACGGCACGCTGCCCGTGAATTCTCTGCAGAAGCAGATGCGACAGATGGTGAAGGCGCGCATTGATCTCGCGCGTTTTGCGCCCAAGAAGTCCGCGCGGAGGGCCCTGTGAAGTCGGCTAAGAATGACCGAAAAAATGGCCACTCGAAAAAAGGCCTGGTTCCCTCCGGCGCCACACCGCGCAATTACGGATTGCCTCTTCCGGGCGTGAACGATGAAGAGTTCGGCGGGTCGCTGATCGTCATCGAGGGAATGGACGGCTCCGGCCGTTCAACCCAGATTTCATTGCTCACCGAATGGCTGGAGTCCGAAGGCTTCGCGGTCGAAACGATGGGACTGCGCCGCTCGGGACTTGTGGCAAAAGATATCGACGCGCTGCTTGCGGAAAATACCATCACGCGCATGACGCTCACTCTGATGTACGCAACAGATTTCTACGACCAGCTCGAGCACCGCATCATCCCGGCATTGCGTTCCGATTTTGTTGTTCTCGCGGACCGTTACTTTTATACTCTGATTGCCCGCGCGGTAGCACGCGGCATCGAGCGCGACTACCTGAACGGCCTTTACGAGATGGCGGTCCGTCCCGATCTTACGTTCTGGCTCAACGTACGCCCGGAAGTGGCGTTCGAGCGGGAGTTTCGCAAATCTCACGCCATCAGCTATTGGGAGTCCGGGCGTGACCTCTCGCTTTCCGACGATTTGTTCCAGTCATTCATTCTGTACCAGGCCAAAATCAAAAATGAATTTGAATCGCTTTCCGAGCGCCACGGCTTTCTGGCGTTGGACGGCGAGGCCAGCGTCGTTTCCGTCAACAACGAATTGCGCAAGCGCATCGCCTCTCATCTGGGCATTCAACGCACCCATTACCGGCCATCCTCCGCTTTGGCGCACCTGTGGCGTTAAGACTTCGCAAACCCATCCAACTCGCGGCGATTGACGCCGGCTCCAACGCGTTCCGGCTGATGATTGCGCGCATCCGTTCTACGGACGAATGGGAAATTGTGGAGTCTGTGCGCGCGCCTGTCCGTCTCGGTCACTCCGTATTTACTTCGGGAGAATTCGATCGCAAAACATTGCGCGATGCCACCGCCGCATTTCGCGAATTTCGCAGCATCATGGATGTGCGAGGCGTTACCGCGTATCGAGCTGTAACCACCAGCGCCGCGCGCGAAGCGCGTAACGGCCGGATCCTGATTGAGCGCATCCACCATGGCGCCAAGATCAATCTGGAAGTGATCTCGGGTGATGAAGAAGCGCGACTTGTGCGTGTCGCTGTGCTGCGTGCTCTTCGCGATCTCGATCCGCCCCGCTACATACTCGACTTGGGCGGCGGCAGCCTCGAGTTCAATGAGTTGCGCCGAGGCGTATTGCAGGAAAGCACCGGCTTGCCGCTCGGAACGGTCCGCTTAATGGAAGCGTTTCGCGCCCAGGGCGTGATTCATGAGCACACCGCGAACGAAATCCGCATGCACGTATTGTCCGTACTGCAGAGCGCGCTGCCCTGCCGGCCGGGCCCTTCCCTCGCCTACACAGTTGCGTGCGGAGGCAATGCGGAAACTCTGGCGGCATTGGCCTCCGGACCGAGAGTCGGAGGTTTCACGACCCTCAATACTCGATTGTTGCGCGATCGGCTCTGGCACATTCTGCAATTAAGTGTGGATGAGCGGATGAAGTCATTTTCGGTGCGGCGTGACCGTGCGGAAGTGATGGGGGTCGCGGCCATCGTATTAGTGACCGTCGCCTGGTGGCTGCGTTTGCGTCAGATG
>Ga0157378_10000929_pt1 | contig 27006 bp, 20 predicted proteins | sample M65metaG_FD_115309 | JGI IMG/M metagenome (GOLD analysis project Ga0157378, IMG submission 115309) | Miscanthus rhizosphere microbial communities from Kellogg Biological Station, Michigan, USA - M6-5 metaG | ecosystem: Host-associated > Plants > Roots > Rhizosphere > Soil | place: USA: Michigan... | reverse complement strand
TCGGCATCGGTATCTTTTTGCTCGGCTCGATGTCGACGCAGGGCCGGAGGTCGCTGCCGACGCAATGGAGTTTTGCCGAGGACGCCGCCAAGAAGGCCGGCACTACCGTGAGCCGCAGCGATTGGCGCGTGCTGCTCTCCTGGCACATTGCCGAGACCCGCGAGCAGGCCTATCGCGAGGCCGGCCCGGGCCTGATGCGCTGGCACAACGAGTACACCGTCAAGACGTTGCAGCGGCCGGGCGTGGAACCGTTCTCCTCGCCGGAAGACGCGATCGAGAAAACCGCCGGCGGCCCCGGCGCCGCTTCGACCATCGGCACGCCGGATGACCTGGTGAAGACTATCAAGAACCTGATCGACGTGTCCGGCGGCGTCGGCACCATCGTCGGCTTCGTGCATGACTGGGCGAATCCGGAAAACACCCGCCGGAGCTGGGACATGGTGGCGCGCTACGTGGTGCCGGAGATCAACGGCTATGTCCGCAAGCTCACGGAGTCGCAGAACTTCCTGCGCGAGAACCGAGCGGTGTTCGAACGTGCCGGACAGGCCGTGATGGCCAAGATCATGGAAAACGAAAAGGCCGCCGAAGCGCTGACGCTGACCGGCCCCGGCCGGGTCGCGATCCCGACCGTCAACGCACCTGACTTGCAGAAGGCGGCAGCGAAGCAGAAGGCGTAGCTAAGGCGGCGTGCGAAAAAGGCGACGCCGGAACAAAACAACCTCCGGGCGAAGCAACATTTGGACAAATCGGGACGGCGCGGATATCCTCCGCGCCGTTTCCATTGGTCGGGGCGCGTTGCAGCCTGTTTCCGATTGCTTCGTACCGGCCTCGCGATCTTGTGACCATTTTTAGTGTTCGCCCCGCGGTTTGCAGCGGGAAACAAAGAGTTGTTTACCTTGACCGGGCTATCACGCGACGGCGCGGCAATATTGGGCCGCGACAAACCCGCGTTCCCGGTGGATAATATTCGCGGCCCGAGGTTTCAACCGGAGCAGTTGCCATGTCGATGCAGTCTGTGGCTTCCCCCGTCTATACGTTCACCCCGCCACGGCGTAATTCGCTGACGCATATTCCGGGTGACGAGGGCTGGCCGCTGATCGGCAAGACGCTGGAAGTGCTCGCCGACCCCAAGGGGCAGGCCGAGCGGTGCGCCGCCAAATACGGCCTGCTCTATCGCAGCCATCTGTTCGGCGAGACCAGCCTCGTGCTGCTCGGCCCCGACGCCAACGAACTGGTGCTGTTCGACCAGGCCAAGCAATTCTCCTCGACGCTCGGCTGGGGCCGCATTCTCGGACTGTTGTTTCCGCGCGGGCTGATGCTGCTCGATTTCGAGGAGCATCGCCTGCACCGGCGCGCGCTGTCTGTGGCCTTCAAGTCCGGTCCGATGAAATCCTATCTCGGCGAACTCGACACCGGCATCGCGGCGCGGGTGGCGCAGTGGAAGGCCAAGCCGGGACCGATGCTGTTTTACCCGGCAATGAAGCAGCTCACACTCGATCTCGCGGCGACTTCCTTCCTCGGCGCCGGCATCGGCCCTGAGGTCGACGAAATCACCAAGGCGTTTGTCGACATGGTCGCAGCTTCAGTCGCGGTGATCCGCAAGCCGCTGCCGGGCACGCCGATGGCCCGCGGCGTCAAGGGCCGCAAGCGCATCGTCGCCTATTTCTCCGAACAGATCCCGATCCGCCGCGCCAAAGGCGGCGGTGACGACCTGTTCTCGCAGCTTTGCCACGCCACCCACGAGAACGGCGCGTTGCTGACGACGCAGGACATCGTCGACCACATGAGCTTTCTGATGATGGCGGCGCACGACACGCTGACCTCGTCGCTGACGTCGTTTGTCGGCGAACTGGCGGCGCATCCGGAGTGGCAGCAGAGGCTGCGCGACGAAGTGACCGGTCTCGGCCTTGCCGCGGATGCTCCAATGAGCTTCGACAATCTCGAAGCGATGAAGTTGACCGAGATGGCGTTCAAGGAAGCGTTGCGGCTGAAGCCGCCGGTGCCGTCGATGCCGCGCCGCGCGGTCCGCGATTTCACGTTCAAGGGCTATGCGATCCCGGCCGGGACGATGGTCGGCATCAACCCGCTGTTCACCCACCACATGCCCGATATCTGGCCCGAGCCGGAAAAATTCGATCCGCTGCGCTTCACCGACGAAGCCCAACGCAACCGCCATCGCTTTGCCTGGGTGCCGTATGGCGGCGGCGCGCATATGTGCCTCGGCCTGCACTTCGCCTACATGCAGGCCAAGTGCTTCGCGCGGCATTTCCTGCAGAATCTCAGCGTTTCGCTGGAGCCCGGCTACAAACCGGACTGGCAGATGTGGCCGATCCCGAAGCCGCGCGACGGACTGCGCGTGGTGATCAAACCGCTGTAGGATTTCTCATTCCACGAACGTCGTGAGCTGCGCGCCTTCGTCGGCGACGAATACCGCGATCAGCTCCGCCGGCTCGGTGATGCTGGCATTGGCCGACACCAGATGCACGGCGCCCGGCGGCTCGAAGAATGACTGGCCGACCTTGAAGGTCTCGACCGGTCCGCCGGCGAGCTGCGAGCGGATTTCCCCCTTGGTGATATAGGCGGTCACGGAACCGGCGTGCCGGTGCGCGCGAGTAAAGCCGCCGGGACCGTAAAACACCCGCACGATCGTCACTCGCTTGCCCGGCACGTTCGGCAACGCATGCGAGGAGATCGGCTCGACGGTATCGAGCGTCGAGCCCGTCGAAGCGTCGCTGGCGCAGAGCGGCTCGATCACCGCCGAAATCGCGTCCATCGTCGACGGCAACGCCTTGCCGATGACAAAAGCGCAGGCGAGACCGGCGACGACGGCGAGGTAGAATGGGCGGATGTCGCTGCGCTGTTGCGACCCGAACATGACGGGCATGGAGATTTCCCCCGATTATCGTTCGAACCACTATTCCCGTCTGCCGCCGGCAACGCAAGCGAACCGGTTCCTGCCGGATCTTTCGCCGTTCGCCGGTCTTGCCACTTCATTCACGGTGAAATCCCGCTTTTCCGCCAGACTCGGCCTTATTTTGGATTCCCTGATCTCGTGAAGTGACCACAACGATGACAAAATTGATCGACGAATTCAGGCGCGGCTGGCAGGGAATTTCCCAGCCCTCGCCGCTGTTCAGCACCGGCTTTGCGGTCTTCTGCCTCGCGCTCGCAACCGTGGCGCGCTGGGGTCTGGCCCAGCTCCGCCCCGACGTCTTCTTCACGCCGTACTTCCCGGCGGTGTTCTTTGCCACGGCGGTCGGCGGCTCGCAGATCGGCTTCGGGACCGCCATCGCCGGCGGCCTGCTCGGCGTCATCATCAATTTCAGCGGCACGCTGGCCGATTCCGCCAGGTTTGCGCTGCTGCTGATCTTCTGGGCGGTCTGCGGCCTCACCATTTGGGGCGTCGAGCACTACCGGACCATCGTGGCCCAGCAACGCGAGATCGCCAAGCGCCTGATCGAGGAAGAGGAATATCGCAAGCTGGTCGTCAACGAGTTGCAGCACCGGCTGAAAAACAAGACTTCGACCATCCACGCGGTGCTGCACCAGGTGCTGCACGAACAGCCGCAGGTCTGGGACAGCATCGATCACCGGATCCGCGCGCTGTCGGCGACCGACGACCTGATCGCACGGGTCGACGGCAGCGGCTGCGATATCAGGGACTTGCTGCGCTCGGAACTCGGACCTTACGGCCACGTCCGCTTCAATCTGAACGGCGATCCGCTGTTTCTGCCGGCCAAGCTCGCCGTCAGTCTGGCGCTGATCTTTCACGAACTGGCGACCAATGCCGGAAAATACGGCGCATTCTCCTCGCCGCGCGGGCTGCTTCAGGTATCCTGGTCGACGGCGGACGATCAACTCAGCGTGAGCTGGGACGAAACCGAAGGGCCTCCGGTCGAGCAGGTCGGCGAGCCCGGCTTCGGCACCAGGCTGTTGCAATCGGCACTGCGCGCGTTCGACGGCAAGACCGAAATCCGTTTCCTGAAGACCGGCGTCCACTGCACGATGCAGTGTCGCGTTCCCGCGAATTGAGCGCCGGCGACCGGAATCGCTACACCAATCACGCGAACCGCAACACCAATCGCAAGTCCAGGGCGAGCCGTGTTGACGTTCTGTTAATGACGATCGACGCGACTCGTTTGATTGCGTCGACAAGCGTCACCGTCATGGCTTTTCCCTGCTCTACTTAACGAAACCTACAAGGGACTTTGCCAATCTCCGTCATTATGCACAGTCCATACAAACATGACTTTCAAGCGGCCCCGGCTGAAAATGAAAGCACCATCGATTCCGAACTGAGCATCCTGCGAGATGTCTTCAGGCTGTTGCCGGCCGGCGTCACGGTCCAGGATGAACGCGGCGAACTCCTGCTTGCCAACGATGCCGCCACGGCCTTGCTGCAGACTGCAGCGGGTGCGCCTTCGCAGGCCGGCGACCGCCGCGATACCTGCCTTGAACTGCTCCGCTCCGGCCGCGCCGCTGATATGGAAGAGGCCGTCACCCGTGGCCAGATCAAACAGGTGTTTCTGACCTCGCACCGGCCGGTCCGGATCGCCGACCGCAATTTGCTGCTGTCGAGTTCCGCCGACATTACCGAGCAGAAGGCGTTCGAAGACCAACTGTTCCGCTCGGCCTATTACGACGAGCTGACCGGTCTGCCGACCCGCCGCGTGATCGAACATCGCGTCAACAGCCTGCTGCAGCACGACAACGGCCAGGGTCAATTCGCGCTGGCGTTCCTCGACGTCGACAATTTCAAACACATCAACGACTATTACGGCCACGCGATCGGCGACGCCCTGCTGGTCGAAATCGCCAAGCGGCTCGGGCTCGATCTGCGCGAATCCGATATCCTGTCGCGGATCAGCGGCGACGAATTCATGCTGCTGCTGAATCCGATCCAGAACGCAAGCGAAGTCGCGGAGTTCATCGAGTTCACCCTGCAGCGAATAAAGGCGCCGTTCTTCATCGACGATTCCGAAGTCTTCGCCTCGACTTCGATCGGCGTCAGCCTCTATCCGGAACACGGGCGCAGCTATGACGTGCTGCGCCAGAACGCCGACATCGCGATGTACCGCGTCAAGAACGCCGGCAGGGGCGCCGCCGCATTCTTCGATTCCAGCATGGAGCGGGAAGCCCAGGCACGAACCAAGGTCGAACAGTCGCTGCGGCTGGCGATCCTGGAAAAGCGCTTCTGCTGCGCGTTTCAGCCCAAGGTCGATATCCGGACCAGGGATGTCAAGGGTATCGAGGCGCTGGTGCGATTGAAGGACGATGAGGGCGTGATCCAGGCGCCCGGCACCTTCATCAACCTCGCCGTCGAGCTCGGCCTGATCGACGAATTGACCCATCTGGTGCTGGCCGAAATCGTCAGGTCGATCGACCTGATCAACGAGACCTTCGGCCACACTGCCACGATCAGCATCAACGTCGCGGCCAAGCAGGCCGGCAAGCCCGAATTCATGCGGCCGTTCGCCGAGGCGCTCGAGGCCACCGGATTTCCGAAACGCTTCATGGTCGAGGTGACGGAAGACGCCTTCGTCACCAAGACGCATTTCCAGGACGAAATCCTGCCGATCTTCCGCAAGCTCGGTGTCGGCATCTCGATCGACGATTTCGGCATCGGCTATTCGTCGCTGTCGGCGCTGGCCGACATTACCGCCGACGAGATCAAGATCGACCGCTCCTTCATCACCGACATCCATAAGCGCCCGCGCAGCCAGGGCATCCTGCGGGCGATCGAATCGCTCAGCGAAGCCCTCGGCATGACCGTGATCGCCGAGGGCATCGAGACCTATGAAGAACTGGCCTATCTGCAGGCCGCGACCAAGATCCGCTACGCCCAGGGCTACTACTTCTCGAAGCCGATTTTCCTCGAGGACCTCAAGCCGGCGACACCGCTCGCCAGCGAAGCCCGCGCCAGCCTCACCAGCCGCCCGGCGCAGGAAAGCCGCCCGGCCTATTCGCGCAGCGGCGGCTATCGGCGGTGATTTCCCCGCAGGACGTCCGGTTAAGCTTTAGGTAACCGGTTTTCCTAACCGCTTATGATACCGACGCATTGTATGCATATCCCCGGGAGAAGGGGGAATGCAGAGTCTCTTTCATAAGGTGCGGGGCATCAGCGCCCGGGCCCGGGCGGTCGGACGGCATCTGGCCGCGACGATCCGGGGACCGGTGCTATGGCTGACGTTCTGCGGCGGGCTGCTGGTCGCCGCGATCTTCGCCGGCACGATCATGATGACGGCCGAATTCCGCGAACGCGCTCTCGTCAACGGCGAGCGCGAACTGGAGAATACGGTCCAGTTGCTGGCCCGCCACTTCGACCAGCAATTCGAGGATTCCGACGCGATCGCCGCCGACACCATCGCGCGGCTGCGCATTTCCGACATCGACTCGCCCGTGATGTTCAAGTACCGCATCGCCAGCGTCGACGCCCAGGACATCCTGCGATCCAAGGGCGGCGCACTGTCGTATCTGGGTGACATTTCGGTTTTCGATTCCGACGGCGCGATCATTAGCTGGTCGAGGCCGGGCCTGCCGCCCAAGCTCGACATTTCCCACCGCGCCTATTTTCAGACCTTCAAGTCCGATCCGAAGGCGCCGTCGACCCTGACCGAGGCGGTTCCAAGCCTGGTCAACGGCAATCTGAACACCGTGATTGCGCACCGACTGACCGGAGCCGGCGGTGCGTTTCTCGGCGTCATGACGCGGCGCATCAATCCGGCCAACTACGAGAAATTCTTTGCCACCATCGCACTCGGAAACAGCGCCACCATCGTGATGTTCAATGACGATGGAACGTTGCTGGCGCGCTATCCACGCGTCGAGGCGCTGATCGGACAGAAGTTCAAGAACGCACCGTTGCTGCAGCGCGTCCTGGCCCACGGCAAACCACAAACGCTGCGCCTGGTCAGCCCGATCGACAGTGCCGAACGGCTCGGCTCCGCCGCGCCGCTGCAACACTTCCCGGGCGTCATCATCGCCACCAACACGGTTGCTGCCGCGCTGGTCGACTGGCGCGAGCAGACCCGATTTCTGGTGGCCGCCGCCGCGCTGTCGGCGATGGTAGTCGCACTCATCCTGTTCCTGATCATCCGGCAGATCACCCGGCAGAACCGCGAAGCCCAGCAGCGGCTCGAGGCCGAGCGACGCCAGCTCGATACCGCGCTCAACAACATGATCCAGGGCCTGGTGATGTACGACGCTTCCGGGCGCGTCATCACCTTCAATCGCCGCTACATCGACATGTACGGCCTGTCCACCGACGTCGTGAAGAAGGGCGCGCATTTGCGCGACCTGATGCAGCACCGCAAGGACACCGGGTCGTTCGACGGCGACGTCGACGAATTCTGTTCCAGAATCATGCGTAACATCGCCAGCGGCAACATCGACTGCAGCACCATGCGATGCGCCGACGGGCGCTCGTTTGTGGCGATCAGCAAACCGTTGGCCCATGGCGGCTGGGTGGCCACGATGGAAGACATCACCGAACGGCGCAAGCTCGAGGAAGAGCGCGACCGCAACCAGGCGTTCCTGAGCGAGATCATCGATCACATTCCGTCGCAGATCACGGTGAAGGGCGTGCACGACCGCCGCTATCTGCTGGTCAACCGCGTCGCCGAGGCGCAGTTCGGCATCTCGCGCGAGAGCATCGTCGGCAAGACCGCGTTCGACCTGTTTCCAAAGGACGGCGCCGACATCATTTTGGCCGACGAGGAAATGGCGATGCAGTCGCCCGACGGCAGCCTGTTCAAGGACGAACACGTCTGGGAGAGCCAGGCCAACGGCAAGAGTTACATCACCTCCAAACGGCTGGTGATCCGCGACGCCACAGGCGAACCCAGCTACATCGTCAATGTCGTCGACGACGTCACCGAGCGTCGCAACGCCAATGAAAGGATCGCGCATCTCGCGCATTACGATGCGCTGACCGACCTGCCGAACCGGGTGCTGTTCCGCGAACAGATCGAGCGCGAGCTGCAGAAGGCCATCAGCGGCGAGCAGTTCGCGCTGCTCTATATCGACATCGACGAATTCAAGGGCATCAACGACTCGCTCGGGCACCATGTCGGCGACGAACTGCTGAAGGGCGTCGCCGCCCGTATCCGGAGCTGCATCAAGCCGACCGACCTGATCGCCCGGCTCGGCGGCGACGAATTTGCCGTGATCCAGACCGCGGTCAGGGATCGCGACGACGCGGTGGAATTCGTGACGCGGATTCACGACGCCATCCGCCAGCCCTATCAGTGCCTCGGCCATCACCTGTCGACCGACGCCAGCATCGGCATCGCCCTGGCGCCGCAGGACGGCACCGAGCTCGACCAGTTGATCAAGAGCGCGGATCTGGCGATGTATGCCGCCAAGGCCGAAGGCCGCCGCACCCACCGCTTCTTCGAGCCCGCCATGGACGCCCGCGCCAAGGCGCGGCTCACCATGGAACAGGATCTACGCCAGGCGATGATCGACGGCGGCTTCGAAATCCACTACCAGCCGCTGGTCGATCTCGGGACCAACGAGGTCAGCGGCTGCGAGGCGCTGCTGCGCTGGCGCCATCCCGAACGCGGCATGGTATCGCCGGCGGAATTCATTCCGCTGGCCGAGGACACCGGCCTGATCAATGAACTCGGCGACTGGGTGATGCAGACCGCCTGCGCCGAGGCAGCCGCATGGCCATCCAGCGTCCGCCTCGCGGTCAACGTCTCGCCGGTGCAGTTGAAGTCGCCGACGCTGGCGCTGCGGATCGCGCGCGCGCTCGCCGCTTCCGGCCTGTCGCCGGACCGGCTGGAAATCGAGATCACCGAAGCCGTGCTGATCCACGACGACGAGACCGCGCTGGCGATCCTGCACCAGCTCCGCGCCATCGGCGTCCGCATCGCGCTCGACGACTTCGGCACCGGCTTCTCGTCGCTGAGCTACCTGAAGCGTTTCCCGTTCGACAAGATCAAGATCGACCGCTGTTTCGTCAGCGACATCGAGGTCGACGGCTCGGCGGCGATCGTGCAGGCGGTGGTCAACATCGCAGCCTCCCGCAACATGACGACGACAGCCGAAGGCGTCGAAACCGAAGCCCAGCGCGAGGTATTGCGCAGGCTCGGCTGCACCCAGATGCAGGGCTATCTGTTCAGCAAGCCCAAGCCCGCTGCCGAAATACGCCCACTGCTCGGCATGCACGACGCGGACGCTCGCGCCACCGCCTGAGGCCAAGCTTCCTTGCTATCGCTTACGCAGCCCACCTGTTGCGGTTCTTCTCCGCCAAAATCGGCCTGATCAGCCGCCCGAACCGTTCGGCCTCCTCGTCATGCAGGTAGCCAGACAGGCAGAACGAGTGACAACCGGCATCGATGAACTGCTGCAGCGTTTCGGCGCATTGCGCGGGGTTGCCGACCACGGCGATGCCGGCGCCGGGACGCACCTTGGTGATCCCGGTCCATAGATGCGGCAACAGCAGGTCGCCATGCTCACGGGCGAGCTGCTGCACGCGCTGGTTGGCTTCCGACCTGTTGTAGAGCGTCTTCATTTCCTGCTTCTGGCGCTCGGTGGCGTGGCGCACCAGTTGATCCGCGGCCTCCCAGGCGTCGGTCTCGCTTTCGCGGCAGATCACCTGCAGCCGCATGCCGAATCCGATCTCGTTCTCGCGGCCATGGGCGCGCGCAATCTGCCTGATCTCGGCGATGTTGGCGGCAATCTTCTCCGGCAGGTCGCCCCAGAACAGATGCACGTCGGAATGTTTCGCCGACAGTTCCCAGGCCTGGCGCGAGCCGCCGCCGAGATAGAATCTTGGAAACGGTTGCTGCAGCGGGCGCGGGCGGATATGCGCGCCGGACAGTTTGTGAAACTTGCCGTCGAAGGTGACCGGGCCGCGCGTGGTCCACAGCGCTTTCAGGATCGAGACTTCCTCTTCCATCAACGCGTAGCGCTCTTCCTTGGGATAACGCACGCCCTCGCCTTCGACTTCGCTCTCGTTCTGTCCGGCAATCAGGTTGACGCAGATCCGGCCGCCCGACATCTGGTCGAAGGTCGAGATCATCTTCGCCAGCAGCACCGGATTGATGTAGCCGGGCCGGGCTGCAATCAGCGGCTTGATGGTCGACGAACGCGCCGCCATGAAGGCGCCGGAGATCCAGGCCTCCCAGCAGGTCGAGCCGACCGGGATCAGGAGATATTCGAACCCGGCCTGTTCCGCCGCCTGCACCACGCGATCGCACAGTTCGGGAGAGCCGGGAATCTGCGCATCCATCAAGCCATAGGCGGTAGTGTCGCCATGCGTGGGCAGATACCAGCCGAATTCGAGCGGACGCATGAAAGTTTCTCCCTGTGCGTGCCTGTCTTTTGATCGTCTTGATCGCAGGTTACGGGAGCAGTCTAGCCGCGGATTCTGATTTGTATCAATGTCCGCGGCGGCGTATCCTGATTTCAATCGCATCCTCGGCAACACAGAGTTGAAACCCATGTCACCGGTCTCATTGCTGCTCAACGTGCTCTGGATCGTGCTCGGCGGCGCGTGGATGGCGTTCGGCTGGCTGGTCGCCGCCGTCGTGATGGCGATCACGATCGTCGGCATTCCCTGGGCGCGGGCGGCGTTCAATATCGCGGCCTACACGTTGTTCCCGTTCGGCTCCCGCGCCGTGTCGCGCACTGAGGTTACCGGGCAGGAAGACATCGGTACCGGGCCGCTCGGCGTGATCGGCAACATCATCTGGCTGGTGCTGGCGGGATGGTGGCTGGCGCTCGGGCACGTCATCACGGCCGTGGTGATGGCCGTGACCATCATCGGCATCCCGTTCGCCTGGGCGCACCTGAAGCTTGCCGGAATCGCGCTATGGCCGATCGGCAAGGTCATCGTGCCGGCTTGAACCTAAAACGGCTAGCTCAAGCGGCTTCCGGCGGCTTCAACCGCTCGAATTCGTCGTCGCCGATCTCGGTCTGTCCGACCAGCACGCTGCAGCGCAGGCGCTTGACCAGATAGCTGCCGATCGAGCCGAACCAGCGCGCCAGCGGCCCTTGCGGGCGATGGCCGACCACGACGAGATGAGCGCCGATTTCCTCGGCGACCTCGGCGATCTTCTGGCCGGCGTCGCCGACCTCCAGCCGCGCGGTGGGCGTAAAGCCCAGCGCCCGGAGGCGTTCCACGCCCTCGTTCAGGATGGCGCGGTAGTCCTCGGTCTGCAGCTCGATCGGGATCGTCAGCCCGGCCTCGGGCGTCATGATCGAGGAAACCTCGACCACGGCCAGCAGAAACACATCGGCACGGCAGAGTTGCGCCAGCTTTGCACCCTCGCGCAAGGCACGGCGTCCTTCAACGGAACCGTCATAGGCGAGAAGAACCTTCTTATACATCGGAGTCCCCGTCGATGGTGAGAAGATCAACGGGGCCAAGACTAGCACCAATTAGCCGGAACGGATCAGTTTTTTGGCCGGGAACGCAGCGCGAACCGTGCCACCTTCGTCGTCCCCACCCCCCGGAACGGGCGTTGCCCCTGCCCGGCCAATCGGCTAAATGAAGCCCGTTGCACCCGTAGCTCAGCTGGATAGAGCGTTGCCCTCCGAAGGCAAAGGTCACACGTTCGAATCGTGTCGGGTGCGCCATTCCTCCCCTGCAGCGAAGCCGACGTCGAAATGCTGTCCCTGGGCAGGGCGTCGCGCCAATCGCCGACGCGCTCACCAAAATATCGAAAACAACCCCATGCAAAGTAGCCGGTGGCCGTCTGAACCGGCGCTTTGGGCCGACGGTTGACACATCGGGCAAATCGGGAAGCACTCCGTCCTTCTAATGCGAAGGCGGCTTGTGTGCGGTCCAGCGTCCGTCCATGTCCGGGGTGAACGTCGCCGGGGCGCTCGCCATGGCATCCTTCATCGTCTCGCGAACGATGCCGATGTCCCTGACCAGAGGCGCGTCCTTGAGCATGACGTAGCCCGATCCACCGGCGGCGAGGAAATCCAGCGTGGCCACGCTCAGCAGCGGGTCGTCGCTTCCTGCGGCGGGCACCCCCGTTGCGGTGTCGAGCAACACCTGCCCCGCCAATGTTTCGACGCGAACGAGTTTGGCGTTCGGATCGGTTCCGATCTTGCCGCTCGGCGGATTGCAGTCCTTTTGCAGGACCACTTTCAGGCCACTCTGCATCAGGGCGCCGTAATCCCCGCATGCCTGCGCCGATCGGGTCAGCGCGCTCATCAACACCGAGGCCCGCATCGGACCGACCACCACCCCGTGGTTGTTGAACGGAAATACCTGGAACAGCTTCTCGTAGGTCACATCCCCGGTCTCGAGCGGCGCGCGAATGCCGCCGGTGTTGATCAGGGCGACATCGGTCGCGGAGATCTTGCGCAAGATGTCGGTGAACGCATCGGCGAGCGCGCTCTCTTCGGTGTAATTGGTCTCCACCTTGCCCGTTGCCCGACCCAGGACTTGTCCCGCCATCGGTGCGATCGCCTGCCTTTCCCTGGCAATGAGCTGCACGATGGCGTCGTCGTTCTGAAACCGCTCGCCCTCGTACAGCACGGCATTGGTCGCCGAATCCACGGTGCAGTAGTCCCTGGCCTTCAGCGCGCATTTGGTCTGGAACGTCTCGACGCCGGCATACAGTCTGGTCTGGGCCGGAACGACACCGCCAAGCCTGCGATCGAAGGTCAGATCGATGCGGCCGTAGGCTTTGCCATTGGCGCCGGACTGGATGATCGGGACGGGACCAACCATGACTTCATCGACGAAATGCGTGTGACCCGACACCACGGCATCCACCACGGATCCTCGGGCCGGACGCGGCGCCGACAGCAGGCTATTCACCATGTCCGTCAGATCGTGGGTGTTGGCGTTGCCGTTGTGGATCAGCAACAGAAATACATCCGCCTTGCCGTCCAGTTGCGCACGCACTCTGAGGTAGGCTTCGGCTTCGCGCTCGAAGCACAAGTCCTTCACATTGGCCGGCGTCGTCGTCACGGGAGTGGACATGTTGTCGATGCCGATGATGGCGACGCGAACGCCTGCAACATTCCTGATCAGGTAAGGCTTCAAGAAATCGAGCGTCGCCGCCTTGCTCCAGTCGATCTGAGGCACCGGCTGGCCAGCGGCGGCGATCGCTTCACACCCTTCCGCCTTCACCTCCACCGGGTTGCCGGCCGCATCCCGCAGCGATGAACGCAGGAACGTGTTGGCGGATATCAGCGGGAACTGCGCATAGGGAAGTGCTGCTCTCAGCGCAGCCCGGGGGTCCTGATCGGCGGTCGCGGTATCGACCAGCCAGCCGACCGGACCGAAGTCATAGTCGTGATTGCCGGTGATGACCGCGTCATAGCCGACCTGGCTCATCGCCTGAAAGAGCAGCCTGCCTTCGTTGAAGTTGCTGATCAGCGTTCCCTGAAACTGATCGCCGGCATCCAGCACCAGCACGCCGGCCTGATTTCCGAACTTTCTCGCAAGGCCCGCCTTGATCGCACGCGCCGTGCCGGAGAACGCCGCCAGGCCGCCTTCCGTACTGCCGTCAGCGAGCTGGCTTGCTTCGATACCCCCGTGGATATCGTTCGTGGCCAGGATCGTGATCTGGGTTGGCTGCGCGGCACAGGCGGAAGCCGCCAACACGACGACGCAGCCTGCCATCATCGCAACAAGTCGTCTCCAGCCATTGGCCATCGTCAACTCCACGTTGCATCGGACGGCGCAAACTAACTTCTATTGTTCGCACGGGAAAGGCCCTTCGCGTAAAATTGGTCGTCACGCGTCCGGCGAAAAAAAGCAGCGAAGGTGTGAAGCAGATCACCCCTGATGGCCTTCAGTTGTGATGTTCTGGGCGCAACGCCTCAGGGTTGATTGCACAAGGATTCATTGCATCGGGATCCATTGCATCAGGATTTTTGGACCGCCGACCGGCAAGTCATCAAAGCGGAGAAATTCACGTTCAATTTTTGATTGTATTTTATACATAATTCGCTTGCCGGGAATTGGAACCTGCTGCATGCTCCTTCTCCTTGCCAGCGCATCTGTCGTCTTTCGTTCGGCCCATACCGGCCGGTTCAACGGAGAAGGCCATGACAAGCATTTCGCAACGCGCAAATCCTCTCGACGATACTGACCTCGCCCGGCGGCGTTTCCTCGAACGGCTCGCCATTGCTGCCGGCACGGCAGCGGTGCTGTGGCCGGGGACATCCGCCGGCGCCGTCATGGAATTGTGGGAAGAAGGCGATCCCCTGTGCAGTGTGCATTACGAAGCGCTGCCAAAGCCGGACGGATACGAACTCGATCTGAAATATCTGGAAGACTTCATCGGTGTGTCAGCATTGCTGACCGGCATGCCCAAGTTCGATCGGCATCTGGCAAACCAGTACATGGAGCGGTACGCCACTCATCCGCAGCTCTCGAAAAATCTCGACCTGCTGATCCGCGCCTACCGCGCGCTGCCCGCCAATCCGGGTGAGGGCGACATTCGCAAGAATATCGTGGCATCGTCCGACGGAGCGGTCCGTGCCGGCGCGAAGCAATTGATTTATGTCTGGTACATTTCTGCGTTCTATATCCCGCTCGACATTTCTCCCGGCCCCAAGCCACCCCTGCAGGACGATCCGGCGGACACCCGCAAGAAGATCTGGGTCTACGGCACGCCGGAACAATATGGCCACGGCCTGATCTGGCAAGTCATGCAGGCACACGCGCCGATGACCCCCGGCGGCGCCGCGAATTACTGGGCGACCCAGCCGCCTGCCTAGCACTCTTCAGGTGACCATCGCAGCTCACGTCAAGAAGAGCAAAGGGCCGCCGGTACATATCGATCCGCCGGAAGGTCTCCCAACATCACCGATCACCCACGCCCGGGAGACACGATCATGAGACCAATTCTCGAATACGCCGAATATGATGTCGTCGTCGTCGGCTCCGGTATCGCTGGCGCGATGGCTGCCTCCAAACTCGCCGAGAGCGGCTTTCGGGTCATCATCCTCGAGGCCGGCGGCGTTCCGCCCGATTCCCTCGGCCGCTGGGCCATGGTGCACAACTTCACCAACTCGCCCTCCAAGGCTCCCGACTCGCCGTTCTGCGGCGACGACGTGCTGCCGATCGACCCCGGCGTCAATCCCGGCACCTCGCCGGGAACGTATCGCTTCGTTCAGCCAAACCCGATCGAGGATGGCGGAAAGAACTACTACGACTACGAGGCCGACTCGATCGCCAAGAAGCGTTTCTTCAAGAGCTACTACGAGCGGATCGTCGGCGGCTCGACCTGGCACTGGCAGGGCATCTACATTCGCATGCTGCCGAACGACTTCAAGATGAAGAGCCTCTACAAGGTCGGCTTCGACTGGCCGATCTCCTATCGGGATATCGAGCCCTGGTACGTCAAGGCGGAATACGAGATGGGCGTCGCCGGCAGCGACGAGGAGAACGAACACTATTACGACCGGAAATTCGGCGCCTACCGCAGCAAGTCTTTTCCGATGCCGGCGCTGGTGCCGAGTTATCTCGACAAGCAGCTTGCCGAGGCCATCAACGGCAAGCACGTCCCGAACCACGGGCTGCGGCTGAAGGTCAATACCGTTCCTCACGCCATCAACTCCAGGCCTTACCAGGGCCGCCCGCCATGCGACGGACACACATCCTGTGTGCCGCTGTGCCCGACCAAGGCGAGGTACGAAGGCATCATTCATGTGGAGAAAGCCGTCGCGGCAGGCGCCGTGTTGCGGACCCAGGCCATCGTCACCAAGCTCGACGTCGACAGCGAGAAGAAGTGGGTGTCTCGGGTCTGGTACAAGCGGCCGGACGGGAGCACGGACCGCGTATCGGGCCGGATCGTCATACTTGCTGCGAACGGGATCGAGAACCCGCGCATCCTGCTGTCCTCCGGCGCCGCCAATTCGAGCGACAAGGTCGGACGCTACCTGATGGATCATCCGATCAAGCAGTCCTTTGCGCTGGCGCCGCAGCGGCTGTTCCCCTATCGCGGGCCGCAGACGACTTCGGACATCGCGGCATTTCGCGACGGTGACTTCCGGGCACGCTTTGCCGGCTTCAAGACCTCGATCAAGAACGACGGCTGGTCGAGCACCAAGACCAGTGCGCCGCGCGGCAATCTCATTCCGCCCAAGGATCCCTCCGGCAACCAGAACATGAACGGCACGATCCTGGACTTCGTCGAGAACTGGAGCCTTTTCGGCAAGCCGCTGCGTGACAAGATCAACAATCACGCAACACGGCAGATCACCTTGAACAGCGCCTGCGAGCAGTTGCCGCGCGAGAACAACCGCGTCACCCTTTCGAGCAAGAACGACGGCGCCGGCATCCCGAGGCCCATGATCCGCTACAGCCTCGACGACGACGACTATGTCCGGAATTGCTTCAAGACGGTCATCGATGTCCACAAATTCATCTTCGATCAACTCGGAGCGACCGATCGGGTGATGCAGGCCGACACGCCCGACACCATGATCTATGGCGGCTCCGGTCATATCATGGGTACGACCCTGATGGGCAGCGACCCCAGGACTTCCGTCGTCGACAAGGATTGCCGCACGCACGATCACCCGAACCTGTTCGTGCTCGGGAGCAGCGTGTTTCCCACCAGCGCGACGGCGAACCCGACGTCGACGGTTGCCGCGCTGGCGCTGAGGGCGGCCGAAACCATCAAGCGACAGTTGAAGGGCTGAGACCGAACCGAGGCCCGACGCGCCGCACAGGCGTCACGCTTGTCCGAAGATTTTTTACATCAACGTTGAAGAGGAACACCTTATGCCCGCAGGCATGCTGGAAGTCGCAGGTTCAATCGAAGTCAAGCAGTTCTGGCCCGACGGGCGGTCCGATGCCGACACGACCAAGGTCCTGGTCAAGGTCAGCGGCGACGCCATTCAGTTTCGCAAGAACGCCGCAGCGGCGTTCCAGGCGACCCATGTCTTCGACAACGCGCTGGTGAAGGGGCGGACCACCAAGCCGCCCATCAAGAACGGGCAGTTGACCATTCGCCTGCAAGGCATCGACGCGACCGAGCTTCACTTCCAGCCCTCCCCGCTGTCGAGTGCGGAGAAGAAGGGACTGAGCTCGGCCAAGCTCGCGGCGTACCATGCCGTCGTGCATCCTTACCGGCAACTGCTCGGCGCGACGTCGACCAAGGCCCTGCACGACTTTCTCACCGCGACCGGCAAGCCGACGCTGGATTGCCGGGTCTTCACCCAGGTCGATCACCCCAACGAGGTGTTTGACACCTATGGGCGAATGGTCGGAGACATCGAGGTCAACGTGCACGGCCAGACCATCAACCTGAATCATTGGCTGGTCGAAAAGGGCTGGGCGTTTCCGACCTTCTACACCTCGATGACCAACGACGAGATCAAGGCCATTCTGGATCTGGCAAAGACCGCGCGAGCGAACAAGACGCCGGATTGGAAATACCTCAGCAAGACCATCGGGCCATTCGACTTCAACCTGCGCGAACCGAAGAAGGGCGACCTCAGCGTGCTGCCGACCGACAAGGGACCGGTGATCATGCCGAAGCTGTATCGCCGCTACACGAACTGGTCGGCACGCACCAAGGCGAAGGTTACCAGCCAGAAATTTCAGAAGTTCCTCGCTGCAGGAACCGGCGGCAAACCCGATATCTGCTTCGAGACGCAGGACTTCCTCACCCACAGCGTGAATTCCGCCACCCCGCGAAGGTTCGATGAGTTCGTCGTCGGCGGAAAGACCATCAAGTTCCAGCCGGACGGCCTGGTCTTCAAGGAAGCCACCTCTCTGCTCGTCGGACCCGACAAGAAGCCGATTCTGAACTTCTAGAGCCCTTCCGGTTCTGATTGAATCAGAACCGGACTCTGGCTTCTTGTTTGGACGCGTTTTCTTTACGCGATCCGTATCCACTTCGCTCGCGAACGCACCGAGGTCCGCTAGCGCTTCTCCAGTCCCGCCTGCTCGACGACGCGGGTCCAGGTGTCGATCTGCCGGGTGATCAGTTCGCCCATCTCGGCGCTACTCGACGGCGCCGGCACGCTATCGAGCGTGCGCAGGCGCTCCTGAACCTGGGGAACGGTGAGGGCGTGCCTGACTTCGGTGCCGAGCCTGTCGACGACGGCGGCAGGCGTGCCGGCCGGGACGCCGATGCCGGTCCAGGACATGATGTCGAAATCCGGCGCGACCGTCTCGGCGACCGTCGGAACCTCGGGCGTGAGGCCCCATCGCTCCTTCGAGGATACCGCGAGGATCGTGAGCGCACCCGCTGCAGCCTGGCTCTTGATGACGGTACCGGTATCGACGATGAAGTCGACGTCGCCGCGCAGCACCGCGGTGATGGTGGCGGGGCCGCCCTGGTAGGGAATGTGGGTGAAGCGGGTGCCGGTGCGCTGCGCCAGCAGTTCGCCGGTCAGATGCTGCGTGGTGCCGACGCCGGCGCTGCCGAAGTTGAGACCGCCGGGCTTCTCCTTGGCCTTGGCGATCAGCGCCTGCAACGACGGATAGGCGCCCGCTTTCACGGCGATGAAGAAGGGAAACTTCGCGACGGTGGAAATGAAGGTGTAGTCCTTCACCGGATCGAACTGCAGCTTCTTGTAGAGTGCGGCGGAGGCCGTATGACCCCCGACCAAAAGCTGCATGGTGTAGCCATCGGCCGGCGCCTTGGCGAGGAAGGCGGAGGCGATGTTGCCGCCGGCGCCGGGCTTGGCGTCGACGACGACCGGCTGACCGAGATCCTTCGAGAGCTGATCGGCCACGATCCGCGAGATCACGTCGGCATTGCCGCCCGCGGCAAAGCCGTGCACCAGCGAGATCGGCCGCGAGGGATAACTATCCTGGGCGGCAACCATGCATGGGGTTAGCGTCCACGCCGAAACCAGCAGCACTGCGGCGAACCTCATCACTATCCTCCCTTGGCGTTTTTCGAGCGGTCATTCGACCTTTATTTTTGCGGCGACGGCGGATCGACGCCGAACCTGTCGGCGAGCTTGGCCAGCCGCGCGACCGTGCCGCGCGGCAGCGGAATGCCACCGGCCTCGCGTGCGGCCGCCTCGGCAAAGCCGCGCTCGCCCGGCATCAGGATCGAACTCGTGCCGGCAGCGAGCGGCGAAGCCTTCAGCGCTTGCGCCAGGTTGGTGACCTCTTGCGCAAAACGGTCCGACACGCCGAGCGCGTCGATCTGCACGGCGATCGCGAGCCCGTTCATGCGGCCCGCGCCGTTGCCGTTCAGCGCCGGCGCGATGACGGGATTGTTGACGAGCACGCTGACCAGGATCTCGATCATCAGGGACAGACCGGAGCCCTTCGGTCCGCCAAGCGGCGTCAACGTCGCGACCTGCTTCGGGTCCGTCGTCGGCTGCCCCTGCGCGTCGACGCCCCAGTCCGGCGGAATGGCTTTTCCGGCATCTTTCGCCGCCATCACCTTGCCGAGCGCGACGTTGGCGGTGGACATGTCGAGCACAACAGGGTCGCCGGTCGACGGCACGGCGATGGCGAGCGGATTGGTCGATACCGCCGAGCCGCGCGATCCCTGGTAGGCCATCAGCGGGCCCGATGCCGTCATGACGATGCCGACATATCCCTTCGCCGCGGCCTGCAGCGCGTAGTAACCGATCGCGCCGGCATGGGTGATGTTGCGCGCCGCGCACCAGGCCACGCCGAATTTCGAGGCCTGCGCGACGGCCTCCTGCATCGCGGCAACCATCGCGGTGGCGCCTGGTGCCCGCGCCGCTTCCAGCACCGAGATCGCGCCCTTGCGTTCCACGATCTCGGGTTCCGCGTCGGGCTTGATCGTTCCCGCCTCCACCATCTCGACATAGCGGGGAATCCGCAGCACGCCGTGCGAATCCACGCCGCGGGCGTTGGCCCAGACCAGAAGCTCGGCGGTCTGCTCGGCCTGCTTGCGGCCGAAGCCCGCAGCGGCGAGCAGCGCCGCGGCATAGCGCTGCAGATCCGCGCGACGAAACAGGATGTCGGCCGCGTCGCCTGTCATCCGCGATCCCTGAGCGGGGTCGGGAAGAAGCGGTCGAGCCAGGAGCGGATCAGCACGCGGGTGCGTGGCGCATCCTTTTCCGACAGCGGGAAATGCGAGGTGCCGTTGACAAGCATCAATTCCGCAGGCTGTCCGGCCTTTTCGTACATCCGGATCGACTGCTCGGTCGGCGTGACGACGTCGTTGGCGGTGTGGAACAGCAGCAGCGGACGGGGCGCGATGTTGGCGACGACGTCCTCGGCGCGGAAATCATACATGCTGATCGCGGTCTCGACCGGCACCTCCATCAGCGCCTTCGGCGACAGGTTCTTGCGCAGGCTTTCCGGAATCGGGACCACGTCGAAGCGCGACACCCACATGCTCTCACCGGTCGCGGCCTTGTGCTGGCGGCCCTGGTCCAGAATGCCGGTGAATTTCGCCCAGGCTTCCGGCGTCGGATGCTGGCCGCGGAACTTGCGCTCGCCGTCGCCCCAGCCGCAGGAGGAGATCACGCAGGCGAAGCGCTCGTCGATTCCTGCGGTGTAGACCGCCACCGCCGCGCCAAAGCTGTGGCCGATCACGCCGATGCGTTTGGGGTCGACTTCGTCGCGCGCGGCAATGAAGGTCAACGCGTTCTTGGTGTCGGCGACCTGATCGAAGCAACGCACCTGGCCGCGCGCGCCCTCGCTCTCGCCGCAGCCGCGCAGGTCGATGCGGAAAGCGCAGTAGCCGAATTCCTCCAGCATGCGCGCCTGCAGTTCGGCATGCGACTCGTCCTTGGTGCCGACGAAGCCGTGCAGCACGATGAAACACGGCAATCGTTCGCCGGGGCGGCGCCCGTCGGGAACATGCAACACGCCGGACAGTTTCAGTCCGTCCGAAGTGAACGACAGTTTTTCCTGCATGTTTGCTCCGTCGAGATCGATGTGGCGGCGCCGGAATCTGGCGCGATCAGCGCTTCGCGGCCGGCGCGAAAGGGAAATGATGCGCCAGCCATGGCTGCGGCGCCGGTATGCCCCAGACATTGAGCGCGCGGACATTCTCCGGCCGCTTGAGCTGGGTGATGATGTTCGGCTGATAGTTGTCGTCATCGGCAATCAACGCCATGCCTGCCGAGCACTCGACCATGACGCCAGCCGCATCGACATAATAGGCGTAGAGGTTGTCGCCGGGCCGGTGGCGCCCCGGGCCCCAGGCGAGCTGCTTGTCGTACTGGTCCAGGAGATCGCCGAGCCGGCAATACTCGCCGAAATCCTCCAGCTCGAAGGAATAGTGATGCAGGCCGGTGGCGCCGCGAACGATCCCCATGATGTGATGCTGCCGGTTGGCCCCGCGCATCCAGATCAGGCCGTCGTCGGCCAGCTTCTCCGACAGTTTGAGGCCCATGATCTGCTCGACATAGCGCTGGGTTTCGGCCGGTTCGGGCGAGGTGATGTTGACGTGGTCCATCCGCAGCGGATTGATGCCGGCGCCGAAGTGGCGGCGGTCATAGATGCGGTCCGGGATCGGCGTGTGAACCTCGAAGGTATGGCCCTGTGGGGTCGCGAACACGACGCCGGCCGCGCAGCACTCCAGCGACGGCTTTTCCGACAGCACCTTGCAGCCGGCCTGCGGCACGCGGGCAGCCGCTTCCTCCACCGCGCGGGCCGATACCGCTTCGAAACCGACGGAGCGCACGGCGTTGTGGCCGGCGCGATGCAGCACCAGTTCGGCGGTCCGTCCATTGGAGGCGAGCCAGGCCTGGGCTTTATCGCTGCGCGTGACGTGCAGGCCGAGAATTCCGGTCGCCTCGCGCGTCACCGCATCGACATCGGTAACGTCGACCTGAACGTGCCCGAGCGAATTCACGAGATAGGTCAATTGGGCCTCCCGGCGTTCTCTTGCTTGTTGAAAAGGTGCTAGCACCGATTTTCCACGGTTGCAATAAGTTTCGAAACTTTTATGATATTCGATAATGTTGCCGGTTGCGGTTCGATTGAACGCGCGAATCGGCAACGCCACATACGCGCCAACACATTCCGACATCGGTGGGAGCGGATCCTGAACATCCATCTGAAGAAATCGCTGAAGAACGCGGAGCCGCGCGACGACGACGCCTCGCTGTCGAGCGGACAGGATCTGCTGGCGCGGCTGCGGGCCGACATCGTCAAGCACACCTTCGCGCCGGAAACCAAGCTGAAGTTCTCCGATCTGACCGAGCGCTACGGCCTCGGCATCGGCACCCTGCGCGAAGCGCTTTCCCAACTGGTGTCGGAAGGCTTCGTGACGCTGGAGGCCGGCAAGGGATTTCGCGTCGCGCCGGTGTCGCGGCAGGACCTGGCTGAAGTCACCGAGCACTATGTCGGCTTCGAGAAACGCGCGCTGTCGCAATCGATCGCCGCCGGCGGCGACGAATGGGAAACGCGGATCGTCGCCTCGTTCCACAGCCTTGGCATCATCGAGGATCTTTCCTGGGCCGAGCGCATGCGCCGTCACGGCGACTGGGTCGATCGCCATCGCCAGTTCCACGAAGCTCTGGTGGCGGCCTGCGACGACCGCTGGCTGCTACGACTGCGCTCGCTGATGTTCTACCAGCTCGAGCGTTACCGCTTCCTGTCCAAGATGAACCGCGAAAAGAGCACGACCCGGAAAGGCATCGAGCACCGCGCCATCATGGAGGCGACGGTGGCGCGCGACGCACAGAAGGCGACCACGCTGCTTGACCGGCACATTCGCGAGACGTCCGAGTCGATTTTGGGAACGCTGGCCTAGATCGTCGCGACCCCGTCCGCCGCCCTCTCCTCGTTCCGCCAGTCCGACTGCGCCTCCTCCGCGCTCTCGAAGATATGCGCCGCCACGCCGCGCTTCTCCAGCGCTTCGCCGAGCTTGATGCGCAGGAAGCCCGACGTGGTGTAGCGCGAGACGCCGGAATAGAAGCGCTCGGTCAGGCTGCCCACCATGGCCGAATACTCATCTAGCAACTCGGGCAGGATCGAGAAATTGTCGTAGTTGACGATGGCGTAGACGCGGCGGTTGAGGCCGCCGAGCCGGGCCTCGACGGCGCGCGCAATCGCCGAGATATCGGCGCTGCTGCGCAACGCGAAACGCTCGAAGTTGATGAAGAACAGGTTCTGCTGCTCGTCGAAGGTGAAGCGGCGATCGAGCGGGATCGACAGCAGATCGTTGCGCAGGTCCATCGGACCGTCGCGGAAGATTCGCGGGTCCATCGACACCGGATCGCGGCGCAGCAGCGGCTTGAAATCCATCAGGCGCAGCACATCGCGCTCAACATCGATGCCGGGCGCGACTTCGGTCAGTTCGAGGCCGTCTTCCGTCAAAGCGAACACGCAGCGCTCGGTAACATACAGCACCCGTTGCCCGCGCTTGACCGCGACCGCACCGCTGAACGTGACGTGCTCGACCGCTTCGACGAACTTGCGCGCTTTGGCTTCTTCCGTGATCACCAATTTCCCATCGGCGACCGTGACGCGCTGCCGTCCGGCGCCGAAGGTGCCGACGAACACCACTTCCTTGGCGTTCTGGCTGATGTTGATGAAGCCGCCGGCGCCGGCGAGTTTCGGGCCGAACTTGCTGACATTGAGATTGCCCGAGCGATCGACCTGCGCCAGTCCAAGGAAGGCGGCGTCGAGGCCGCCGCCGTCGTAGAAATCGAACTGATAGGGCTGGTCGATCACGGCCTGGGTATTGATGGCGGCGCCGAAATCGATGCCGCTGGCGGGGATGCCGCCGATCACGCCGGGCTCGGCCGTCAGCGTGATCAGGTCGATGATGCGCTCCTCGTTGGCGACGCCGGCGATGCCTTCGGGCATGCCGATGCCGAGATTGACGACGCTGTTGGCCTTCAGCTCGAACGCGGCGCGGCGCGCGATGATCTTGCGCTCGCTCATTGGCATCGGCGGCAGCGCGCCGGCACGCACGCGAATTTCGCTGGAGTAAGCGGGATTGTATTGCGTGCCAAAAGTCTGCCAGTGGTTTTCCGGCTTCGCCACCACGACGCAGTCGACGAGAATGCCGGGCACCTTGACCTGGCGCGGATCGAGGCTGCCGCTGTCGGCGACGCGCTCGACCTGTGCGATGACGATGCCGCCGGAATTATGCGCGGCCATCGCGATCGCCAGCGCCTCCAGGGTCAGCGCCTCCTTTTCCATCGTGAGGTTGCCGTCGGGATCGCCCGTGGTGGCGCGGATGATGCCGACATGGATCGGAAACGCCTTGTAGAACAGGCATTCTTCTCCGCCGAGCGTGACCAGTTCGACCACGTCCTCGGTCGTGCGCGCATTGAGCTTGCCGCCGCCATGGCGCGGATCGACGAAGGTGCCGATGCCGACGCGCGAGATGTGGCCCGGACGCCGGGCGGCGATATCGCGAAACAGATGGGTGATGACACCCTGCGGCAGGTTATAGGCTTCGATCTGGTTTGATATCGCCAACTGCTGCAGCTTCGGCGCCAGCCCCCAGTGTCCGCCGATGACGCGCTTCACCAGCCCGTCATGGGCGAAATGATTGAGGCCGCGATGCTTGCCGTCGCCCTGGCCGGCTGCGTAGACCAGCGTCAGGTTGCGCGGCTTGCCCTGCATGTAGGGCGCATCGCTCTCATGGGCGAGATAGAGCTCCTCCAGCGCCAGCGCGATCTCTTCGGCAAAGCCGATGCCAACGAAGCCGCCGGTCGCCACCGTATCGCCGTCGCGAATGAGACGCACGGCTTCGGCCGCGGAGACGATCTTGCCCTTCTCCGGGCTGCGCAGATACGGCAAAGCCGGATGCTGGCTCATGGACGTTCCTCCCAATCATTCAACGCGGCGTCGGCTTTTGCCGATCTCGTGCCTCTCGCTAAATCTAGACCAGCCCGGTGACGTAGTAGACCGCGATCACGAAAAACACCGCCAGCGTCTTCAGGCAGGTCACGGCGAAAATGTCCTTGTAGGACTGCCGGTGCGTCAGCCCGGTCACCGCGAGCAAGGTGATGACGGCACCGTTGTGCGGCAGCGTATCCATGCCGCCGCTCGCCATCGATGCGACGCGGTGCAGCACCTCGGGCGGAATGTGGGCGGCTTCGGCCAGCGCGATGAAATCCTTGGCCATGGCGGCGAGCGCAATCGACATGCCGCCCGACGCCGAGCCGGTGATGCCGGCCAGCGAGGTGACGGTGATGGCCTCGTTGACCAGCGGATTGGGGATCGACTTCAGCGCGTCCTTGATGACGATGAAGCCCGGCAGCGCGGCGATGACGCCGCCAAAGCCGTATTCGGAGGCGGTGTTCATCGCCGCCAGCAGCGCACCGCCGACTGCGGCCTTGCTGCCTTCGGCGAAGGTCGATTTCAGTTTCGGGAAAGCGAAGATGAACACGGTAAGAATGCCCGCGATCAGCGCGCCTTCCACGGCCCAGATCGCCTTGATGCCGGCAATCGGCGTTGCGATCGAATGATCGAGCGCCAGCGTCAGGTCGTAGTTCGTGCCATAGGCCCGATCGATCAGGCCGCCGAACAGGCCGGGGAAGCCGCCGAGCAGCAGGTTGACCAGGAACACCACGATCAACGGCAGGAAGGCGACGAACGCCGGCGCCAGTTCCTTGGTATCGACCGGCGGCGGCTCGTTGCTATGGCCCTCGCCATAGCCCTCGCCCGCAAGCGCGGCCTGGCGGCGGCGCCATTCCAGATAGAGCATGCCGCAGGTGAAGATGAAGATCGCGCCTGTTGTGCCGAGGATCGGCGCCGCGCCGTTGGTGGTCTTGAAGTAGGTCGTCGGAATGATGTTCTGGATCTGCGGGCTGAAGGGCAGCGAATCCATGGTGAAGGAAAACGCGCCGAGCGCGATGGTGCCGGGGATCAGGCGCTTTGGAATGTTGCCGGCGCGGAACATCTCTGCGGCAAAGGGATAGGCGGCGAACACCACGACGAACAGCGAGACGCCGCCATAGGTCAGGACCGCGCAGACCAGCACGATCGCCAGCATCGCGCGCTCGCTGCCGACCAGCCCGATCACCGCAGCCACGATCGATTTGGAGAAGCCGGAGAGCTCGATCACCTTTCCGAAGACCGCACCGAGCAGGAACACCGGGAAATACAGTTTCGCAAAGCCGACCATCTTGTCCATGAAGAGGCCGGTGAAGGCGGCGGGCAGCGCGCCGGGATCGGTCAGCAGCACCGCGCCAAGGGCTGCGACCGGTGCAAACAGGATGACGCTGAAGCCGCGATAGGCGACGAACATCAGGAAAACGAGGGCGGCCAGCGCGACCAGAAAACTCATAAGTTCCTCCCGGGAGATTTATCTTGCGCATTTTTCGTGCGCTATCCCGGAAGTAGAGCAAGGTCCGCGCCAGATGCATCGCGATGGTGCAAATGCCTGAAATGGCGTCACTTTGAGACAAAGGTCCTGCTCTCAGGCCGTCAACATTCCGAGACTCCGGACAGACGGAGTCTCGAAAGTCAGACAGACGAGGTGTCGGACGTCGCGAGCCCGAGTTTGGCGAGCTTCTTGTAGAACGTCGCCCGCGAGATCTTTAGCATCAATGCTGCTTCGGAAATCTGCCCGTCTGCTGCCTTGAGGGCGGCCTCCAGCGTCCGCTTCTCGAACTCGGCTTCGGCCTGGGCAAAGGGGACGACGCCGTCCGAAGTCAGTGGCAGCGACGCAACGCCGGCGGTCGGACCGGCCGGCAGGATGCGCGCAAAATCGTCGCCGGTGAGGCGGCCGGAGTCGCTCAGGATCAGCGCCCGCTCCAGCACGTTGCGCAATTCGCGGACGTTGCCGGGCCAGTCATAGCGCGCCAGCGCCACAAATCCCGATGGCGTCAGCTTGGCGTTGAGGTAATCGCCTGACTGCACGATGTCGTCGAGCAACCGGGCGGAGATTTCGGGAAGATCGTCGGCGCAGTCCCGCAGCGGCGGCAGCTCGATCGAGAGCACGTTGAGCCGGTAGTAGAGGTCGGCGCGGAACGCACCGTCGGCGACACGCTTCTTGAGGTCGACATTGCTCGCGGCGATGACGCGGACATCGACCTTGGTCACCTTGTCGGAGCCTACAGGTTCGATTTCGCGCTCTTGCAGCGCCCGCAGCAGCTTGACCTGCATGCCGGGCGAGACCTCGCCGACCTCGTCGAGCAGCAACGTCCCGCCGTTGGCCG
>Ga0157378_10000928_pt1 | contig 27012 bp, 16 predicted proteins | sample M65metaG_FD_115309 | JGI IMG/M metagenome (GOLD analysis project Ga0157378, IMG submission 115309) | Miscanthus rhizosphere microbial communities from Kellogg Biological Station, Michigan, USA - M6-5 metaG | ecosystem: Host-associated > Plants > Roots > Rhizosphere > Soil | place: USA: Michigan... | reverse complement strand
GTTTGGGTGGGTGGCGAGAACAGTGGGCCTGAATACGCGCAGCTTGCCCGGCGGCTTGCTGATCGTGGTGTTTCGCATTGCGTGCATTTCATGGGGCACCGTGCCGACTATCTTGAGTTTCTCAAGGCGGCGGATGTATTCCTCATGTGTTCGCGAGAGGATCCTGCGCCACTGGTGGTCTTCGAAGCGGCGTCGGCGGGCGTTCCGAGCATATGTTTCCTGGGCGCGGGCGGTGCTCCGGAGTTCGTGCGCGACGACGCCGGTGTGTGTGTTCCGAACGCAGACACCGCGATGATGGCGGAGGCGGCAGTGCGCCTGATCAATTCGCGGGATTTGCGCCATCGCCTAGGCCGCTGTGCGCGCGATCGAGTGCGCAGCGAGCATGTGCCTGCCGTGGGGGCCGCACACATCCTGGCGACAATCCGAATGATGCTGCAGCATTCTTGAGGCTGCGGACCAGAGTAACCGCTGGCGCAACGCCCCACTCAAAACACCCGTGCGTTACTCAAAAGACATCAAGAGGAGAACAATATGATAAGAACGTTCGTAAGAAACGCCATATTCCGGCTAGTGCGTAAGAGCGGCTATGAGATCGTGGATCCGACGCGACTGCCGGTGGAGGCTACCGCCGCAGAAGCGAGCATCGTCGAGCGAGTGCGCCCGTACACGATGACCAGTGTTGACCGGATTTGGGCGCTGCTAAATGCTGTCAGGTACGTCGCGCAAAAACCTGTGGAAGGCGCCGTCGTGGAATGCGGCGTCTGGCGGGGCGGATCGATGATGGCCGCCGCGATGCAACTGTTGAATGTCGGCTCGGTCAGGGACCTTTTCCTGTTTGACACTTTCGCAGGCATGACGCAGCCTACGGCAGTCGATAAGGCGGATGATGAAACCGCGCTTCCGAAATGGCGCGCGTCGCAGCGCGAAACACATAACGAATGGGCATTCTCACCGCTTGACGATGTCCGGCGAAACATGCATTCCACCGGGTATCCTCAAGAGCGCATTCGCTTTATCAAAGGCCCGGTCGAAGCGACGCTTCTAGTCAAGGAAAATCTTCCCGACAAAATCGCACTGCTTCGCCTCGACACTGACTGGTACGAAAGCACGAAGCTCGAGCTTGAAGTACTGTTCCCCAGGCTGATCGATGGAGGGATACTCCTCATCGATGACTTTGGCGATTGGGAAGGGTCTCAGAAGGCCACCGTCGAATATTTCGAGAACAATAAGGTTCGACTCCTACTGAACAAAGTCGATCGCGCGGGGAGGATATGCCTCAAAGTGTAGCGCGACGTGGCGGCGGGAGGAGGCGGAGCCATCAGTCTTTCCACCTGTTTGCCTGACGAAGCTTCCGCTCGAGTCCGTCCAGGGGAAAACCGAGTTCCTTGGCGCGCTTCGCATAAGCGACGGCATCATCATAACGGCCAACCGCGAAGAACCCGAGGCCGAAATTGTAGGCAATGTTCGAATCGTCCTTCTGTCCCGGGTCCGCCTCGATCAGGCCGCGTGCGATTTCGAGTTGCTCCGTCGCAGGTTTTCGTTCCCCCTTCTCGGCAAGCCAGAGTCCAAAGAGCAAGTGGACTTCGCCGTCGTCCGGAGCGAACCGAACTGCACGATCGAACCAACAGCCAACGCTGTATTTCGACCCGGTCGGTTTCTCGAGACCCTGTTTTCGCGAAAGCCGCACCATCGCCCACAGCGCACGGGGGTGGTTGGGTAGTGCTTGGAGCGTGTACGAAATATCGCCTGCGATCGAGCCCGTTATCGCGGCTCTCAACTGCTCGACTTCCAGCGTGAAGTGATTGGATTCGACGACAGTCCGCTGATATTCGGTGGCTCGTCGATAGTCCCATGGGCCGAACCCGAACTGAAGGGCTCCGCATTCGCTTTGTGCAAAGACCTGCCCAGTCGACGCTGCTACGATCGCGAAAGCAACCGCGAGAAACGTCATCGGACGCAGCGCTGGACTATGCGGACCAATCCGGGATTGCGGAGTGTATGCGGGAGAATCTTCTTCCACCGAGCATCCTTTCAAGTCAGCACGCCCTTCGCAACCGTCTGAGCTATGGCGGATGGCTGAGGGCGGCGCTCCTCTACGCCATCTGCCGACGATAATTATCGCCACGTCAGCCGGTTTTTGCACGTGCGAAACGCTCAACGATAAGCCTCTCGCCGCCATCCGGCCGGCCGGAAGCGTGCCATAGGGCAAACGCAGCGACGCAATAGGTCGTTGCTCCTATGAGAATCTTCCCCAGGAGGTCTGCGACGACCCCATGTTCCAATGAGGGCATCTGAGATACCACCGCCGCCATGGCCGCAGAGGAGAGCGCCGGCCGCACGAAGCACCCCAAGAGGGTGCGGAGGCGACAGCCGATGATCGGCTGCACGGCGGCGAACGCTATCAGCAGAATCACCACGCCGCCGGCCAGGCGTGCGATAGCGATGCCGGTGACGCCCAACGTCGGCGCAAGCGCTAGCCCGCCAACCAGAAGGATGCCCACGCTCGCCCACGCCAGCCGCGCGGACGTCTTAGGGCGGCCGACCGCAACCAGAGTATTGGCGACCGCCAGATAGCTGCTCTTCGAGATACCGAAGATAGCGAGCAGCTGTACGACCAAAGTGCTTCCCGTCCACTGATCGCCAAGCAACACGCGGACGAATTGATCGGCGACGACCGCGAGGCCGACGCCTGCTGGCACGACTATTAAGGCCAAAGCACTTTGATAGTTGAGGTACGCGGCGCGCAGCCGCACTTCTTCTTTCTGCAGCATGGCAAGCGCCGGGAGCAATGTCTTGTTAAGTGGTGCCGCCAGTTCCGACACCGGCAGCTGTCCGAGTTCGGACGCCAAGCTGTAGAGCCCCATCGTCGACGTCGAGCCAAACCGACCCACCAGTACCTCGTCTAATTTTCCCTCGCAGAAGTGGCCAAGTCCGTTCGCGATAGTTGGAATCCAATATCCCTTGAATTCGTGGGCCCGCTTCACGGTGAAGCGAGGCCGAAATGGATGAATTCGGTAACTACCGGCGCTTTCAATGATATTTCCTGCAAGAATGCCGATCACGAGCGCCCGGTAGTCACGAAGCTGCCAAGCGCAGGCAAGGGTGATCCCGACGGTGACCAATTTCGAAACGACGAGGAGCTTGAAGTCCTTGTCGAGCCGCAAGTCCTTCCTGTACTGGACCAGACCTATGTTGCGCGAGGCCACGATGATCGGCGACGCCGCGAGCACCCACAGAAGGGTGGCAACTGTAGGTTCCTTAAAATATATCGCGGCTAACGGTGCGATCGCTATGACGATCAAGGCGACAAACATGGCCTGGAGGAGACGGAGCGTCCAGGCGGTGTCATACGACTCCCGTGTCGGTGTCTGGTTTTGAATCAGAGCATATTCCACACCAATGTCACTCCAAACGTCAACGAAGCTTACGACGATCATCGCCATCGCAAGCAACCCGAAGTCCGCTGGGGTCAGAAGCCTCGCGAGGAACGCGGTACTGACAAGCCCGATGATCTTGACCGCCCACCGCAATCCGGTCGACCAGGCCGCGCCTAGGACGAAACGTCGCCGGAGAAACTCGACATTGGCATCGGTTGGCGGCTTCTCAGAGGGGATCATCGTCATCTCGCCGGGCCTTCGAGGACCGCATCATGCTGGCCGGTTGGAGCCGTCACCGCGAAAACCCGTTAAACAGCGACCTAGCTTTCCTCGCGAGTTGCTTTCTCAATCTAAAGGTAGCGCTCGGTCGAAATGCCCGCAGGGACTCTATGCGATTGAATTCGTCCCAAACGTCTGCTCCAAGGTTGGTCGCACTACGCTCGATTGCATGCCACCACTGTTGTGAGGCGACTTCCGAGACCTCTTTCCTTTCCTTCTCCGATAGTCCACCAATGTCGAGGTAGCGCTGCAATAGGCGCGCCAGTGCATCACCCACCGAGCGAAGCTCGGCATGCGTTCGGGCCGCGGAGAAGAACGTGATGACGTGCCAAAGCGCGCCGAACGTGGCGTAATCAAGCTGTAGATCTAGATAGCGCGCATGCGCCCGTGCCAGCATCGCAGCGCCCCTCGCGCTCATTTCTGATTCGCGTAGCACGGACGCGTTGTTGCCATGTAGTCGATATACGACGAGACGCTCAGCCAGATTTGCCAGGCGGCCCGAGGCCGCCATCCTGTGATACAGATCAAAGTCGTCACCGAAGTCACATGTTGGATCGTAACTGAGACCTGCGCTGCGGAATTGAGCGAGTCGAACGCACAGCGTCGAGTGGCAAATCGGACTATGGGTCATGAGTTGCCAGCGAATCACATGATGACACGTCGCGGGTGATCTGTCGGGCGAGCGCCTACCGTCCCTCAGCGTGAATATGCCGGTCCCCAAGGCGAGGACGTCGGGATGCCGGTCCAGAAACGCGATCTGCTTTGCGAATCGAGTCGGTAAGCTCACATCATCGTGATCGTTGGCAGCGAGATACTCGCCTCTCGCCGCCTGGAGACCTACGTTACGCGTGCGTGCCACCCCTAAGTTGACCGCATTTCGAATGACACGGAGGCGTGGATCCGTGAATCGCTGGATCTTCCTTAACGTGTCGTCAGTCGAAGCATCGTCTATGATGATTAATTCAAAGTCGGCGAATGTCTGGGCGAAGACCGCCTCGATGGTTTCCGAGATAAAGAGGCCCGCGTTATATGCGGCGATGACGACGCTGAGACGTGGCATTCTGGAATTCCAACTCCGAAAAGCAAGGCTCGCGGTACATTACACTAGCTACCGTCTGTCTCGCCCTCCATGCACTGGTAGGCGACAGACTAAGGGCCGACGAGCCCGCCGTTCCTTGGTAGCTGGAGGGATATAAGATCCGCACGACATTTCATGGAACCTCCCAAGCGACTCGTCATCCTCGGTGCGAATCTCACCGCTCTTGCAGTGGTGCGCAGCGCTGCGCGTCTCGGGATTGAGCCGTACGTAGTCGATATCGCGCATGGTCCTGCGTTCGAGTCGCGACTCGCGCGGAAGTTGATCCGACTGCACGAAGAGCGATCCATGCTCATCCCGTCGATAGCGGTCCTAGGCAAGAGCACCGAAAATTCCTGGCTGGTTTCAACGGCGGATGCCTGGACCATCGAGTTGGTGTCCCACCGCAGGGTGCTGGATGCCAACTTTCGACGGGTCCTCCATCCGCAAAACGACGCGCTTTCGATCTGCCTCTCGAAAGAGCGATTCGCGCAGTGGTGTGTTACGAACTGCGTACCGGCGCCCCGCCAGTATGCAGTCGATCCGAGCACGTACCATCTGGAGGAGGTGGCGTTTCCGGCAATGGTGCGCCCCGCACTAACCCGGCACGGCGACAAGGCGACCGGGGTCCCGAAGGCGCGCGAAGTGAATTCACAGGAAGAGTTGAATCTGTGTTTCGAATTGTTTCGCGCAGCGAAACTGACGCCCTTGGTGACGGAGTCGTTGCTCGGACGGAATCTCACGCAAATCTCCGTGGGCGTCGCTATCGACCGGGGCAACGTGATGTCGCTGTCAGCTAGAAAGCTTCGGCCAAACCCTGAGGCGTGCCGAGTAGGAACGCTGGTGGAAACCATCGATGATCCGGCATCCGAGAAACTCGCGTTGGACACGCTGCGCAAGTTGCAGTACGAAGGGATTGCCGAAGTGGAGATTCTAAAAGACTTGCAAACGGGGTCCATGTACGTGATCGAAATCAACGCGCGACCGTGGCTGCAGTTCGCGCTGGGAAGGGCCTCGAAACGTGATTTTCTGGAGTTCATCGTGGCAGGCGGGTGCGTAGACGCGCCGACAATTCCGACTTCGCGGCGATGGCTGGACTTTCCAGGCGATGCGTGGACGTGTTTCAATGGAACCGATGGGATGGTCCGTTTTGGCAAGCTTTCCATCGCGGAATATGTTACGTCGTTGATCCAGACCGACGTGTACGCCCGATGGTCGGCGAATGATCCTTGGCCATTTGTGAGAGGCGGCCTTAGCATCATTTGCAGCAGCTTTTGGTCGATTGCTCGTGCACTACGGCACAGAGTGCGCTCGTGGCTTGATGCTGGCGCACTCCGCTGAGCAGACTTGACTGCGCTGTGCACGATCGCAAATCGGGACGCAGCTTGATCGTCCAACAATTAGAGGCAAACCGCCGATGCTCGGATCGATAAGACAGGTAGCCAAGCGCGCCATTCTCGCCTCGATGAACGCGTGGGACTTGCGTGGTACTCGACGCCAGTCGCAAGCGCCCGAGCTATGGGACCTAGGCATGACGGTACAAGGGACACTAGCGTGGGACGGCGTCGATCTGTGTCAGGTTGCAGCCGCACATGGCACTCCGCTGCACGTAATCAGCAAGGCTCGACTCGAGAAGGACTATACGACCTTTCGCTCCGCGTTCGCGTCGGAGTACCCAAAGGTTGACGTCGCTTACTCCTATAAAACCAATCCGCTTCCGGCCGTCATCGAAGCCCTTCACGGCCTCGGCGCGACAGCGGAGGTCATTTCAGAGTTCGAACTCTGGCTCGCTTTGAGAATGGGCGTACCGCGCGATCGCATCATATTCAATGGGCCCGCGAAGACCGAAGACGCGCTCAATCTCGCCATGCGGCCAGGGATAAAGTTAATCAACATCGACAATCTTGTCGAACTCGACCTACTCGAGCGCATAGCGAGTCGTAGCCGGGGCCGGCAGCGCGTCGGCATTCGCGTCGTCACCTCCGTCGGCTGGTCGGGGCAGTTCGGAATGGCGATCGCCGATGGCTCCGCCGCGGCGGCATTTCGTCGTCTGCGCGCGTCTACGAGCCTGTCACCCTGCGGCGTACACGTCCATCTCGGAAATGGCCTGCGAAGCTCGCTAATCTACCAAACTGCTGCGAGGGAGGTAGTCGAGTTCGTCAAATCGCTTCGGCGGGAGATGGACATTAAGATCGATCACGTGGATCTCGGCGGGGGATTCGGGGTTCCTACGGTACGACCTTTGAACGAGCTCGATCAAAGATACGCGTTGAATGGATACCCGCTTAGATCACCGCAACCCGGCGAATCACCGTCGCCGGCTGAATTCGCTCGTGCAATCGCGCCTATTCTGCGGGCCGGACTGACGGAGTCGGACGGCACCGTGCCCGAACTCGTTCTCGAGCCCGGCCGCGCCATCACGAGTAGCGCCCAATTGCTGCTGCTTCGGGTCTTGGCAATCAAGCCCGGACCCCGCGGCGAAAGATACGTGATACTCGATGGTGGCAAGAATATCGCCATGCCTCCTGCGTGGGAATATCATGAGGCATTCCTGGTGAATCCGGTGGCCGACAGGCCGATCCGACGCCACTCCATCTTTGGACCGCTCTGTCACACGGGCGACGTGATGTTCCGAAGCCGGTCATTTCCGGAGTTGCGCGTTGGTGACTTGCTGGCGATCATGGACGCTGGTGCGTATTTCATTCCGAATCAGATGAATTTCTCGAACCCTAGGCCAAGCGCAGTGTTGATCGAGGGTGGCAGAGCACACCTTGTTCGGGGCCGAGAAACCTTCGAAGACATGGTGCGTCTCGATCCGCTTGCCTCAAGGGAGCCGCACAGACCGTCGGCGATCGCGGTCGAGTGATCTGCTGCGCGCGCTGCGTCTGATTCGCGGTTCGATTCTGGCTCGCACATCAGCGCGGCTGTCACCGGGGGCCGCGTGGTCGTTGGTTCGCGGCCCGTCGTTCGACGTCTAGCAGTACGGGAGACGTACTAGGGGAGACGCCAGAATATAGGAGGTACGTCGAGACGGTGGTGGAAGAAGATTCCCTTCGTGGGACTTGGGCAGTATTCGAAATTTCCGTACGGCGCCCATCCCCCCGATCTGTTGTCTCCCGTCTCTTTCATATACTGCAGCGAGCCGAATGGGGCATCTGGCGTAATACCGCCGGTCGACGAGACCTTCGTTACGATCCAGGGAGCCGTCAACACATCGTCCTCAGGCGGAGGAACAATTCTCCAGATGTCCCGTTCCACGGTCGACGCGTTCGACCCTGCGGTCCAAACATAGAATTCTCGATCTTCGAAATTGAATGCCGCGCCGCTGTATAGCATTCCATCGATTCCGAGCCAGTTGCCCGGGGTTGGTCCCGCGGGAATGGAATCACCGCTGAGCGAAACTTCGAACATCCTACGACGTACTCCGTAGGCACCGACGGATCCAGCGTAGTCTCGATCGATGACGTACCATCGACCGGGAATCGTTTCACACATCAGGACGAGCCACCTTTCGCCCTCGAGCGCCCAACCCTTCCAGTACATTTGATAGGGGGGCTTGTGCAAGGCAAGATCGATGATCTCCACGTATTCCCACGCGCTTCCTAATGTAAACGAAGCCTTGGCGATCAGCGGCATTCCAGTGTTCAGTGAAATTGACCAGACTTCGCCGCGAGAGTTGTCGGTCATCCAGGCAGCTTCTTGCGTCCCGGCCAACAGATTTGAGTAATACGCCTGGTTGTTGACCCATCCAGCGGACGGTGTCGCATAGCCGTCCTCGTCGAACTTGTACCCGTATGTAACGCCACGGGCCTCTTCGTATCCCGCCCCTTGCCCGATCACCAAGGTGTTGAGCGAACGCAAATAGGCAAACGAGTTGTACGTGTGCGCCGCTCCCGGCCTTCCATCCGGAGCGAAAGTGGCCTGCGGGTTGCCGTCGCTCACCAAGTCGACCGCGGGCGGCGTGGATGGATCGGTGATATTTATCCGTTTTGGCGTTCCGTCGAAGGGCCCTATGGCGTGGAGCGAGTTATCCGGGCTGGCTGCGTGTCCTCCGCCATATCGCACCCAATAATTGCCTGAGTAAGTGACTCCGTTGCGTACGAAAGACAGGTTCTGAATCATCCTGCCGCCAGAAAACACGACGTACGTCTGGGCGCCGGTCCCCGGCAACGGTTGCTTCCCGGCGACTCTAGGCAGGCCAGGATTGAAGGGTTCGTTTACGCCGGTGCTTGGCCAAACGATGCCATTTGGATTGCCAGGGGTGATAACTTCGCTGAGCACGGACGTTACGGGCAGACGCGACCATGCATTAAGCGGCGCGCCAAGGTACCAGCTTGGCGGGGCTTGGGTCGAAGACACGACTTGATAGGCCTGCGTCGCTCCATACGAAGCGTCCCGACGCCGTGCCGACGTTGGAGACTGTCTCGCATAGTTAGCCACCGTGACACCGGACAGCGCAAAGGAAGCGTAATTCGTCGTTCCGGTGACCGGCGCCGCGAGTACCCAGCCCGCGTATCGCTGTGTGATGTCCTTCAGCGCCGAATATTGCACAAGCGCGTTGTCGGTCGCGTTAACGCACGCAATGCCCCACGGGTCCGCGCCCCCCACATTCGGCCATCCCGCGGCAGGCGGAATTGCGAGGCGATTGGCGTTGTCAACGAAAACGTTGTTGCGGATGTCGTGGGTCGTTGCGGGCGCGGAGCCGAAACCCTGCGAAGTCCAGAACGCTTGCGTGGTGCGATAGCTGACCTCGCAGAACTGTTGCGTATGTGTAACGTTGAAATCGCTGTTGACCATCGTGTTCTGGTACACCCTGACACGATTTGTTCGCCCATCTTTGCTCACACGCTCGTTGTTCCCGGTGTGGAGGACTTCGAGCTCCCCGATTTGGCGCCCGAACGAAATGAAGGCGATGCTGTCCGCGTTGCTGCCCTGTTCGAGGTAGGAACCGGTCACCGTGAGGTCCCCTCCGTTCGGGCATTCGATGCAGGTCGAGTTCGCCGAGTCCTGTCCCGTGATTTGGCAGGCTTCAATCGTCGTGATCTTGGCGCGGCTCTTCACGAGATGTCCGACGGGCCAGTAGTTCGGCCCGGATATGCTTCCGTATACCGCAGGACTTCTAACGGGCTGGGTCCACTCCGGCTTGGCCTTGTTTGCAATGATGCTTCCACGGATTGCAAGGCTCCCAATCTGCCCGATGTACAGCGAGTGATTGTTGTCGCCCCCGGCGATGCAACCCGTCTGGTAAACGATGCTGTCTACCAGCGTGAATGTGCTCGTGCGATCGGTCCAGTCATACTCGTTGTCTGTCTCGATTCCCTGGTCGTAGTCGTGGATGAAGCACCGCCGCAGGGTTGCATCAACACTGGCGGAGATCTTGTTTCCAGGCTGGTTGGGGCATTGCACATAGACTGCGCACTTTCCGGTGATGAACGTCAGGCCGTTCGCGTAGATCTCGGCGTCCTCGACTGCGGCAACGAGGCGGCCCGGGAGGCCCTCGCTCTTGCGACGAGTGCCGTTGAAGGTGATCCCGGATCCAATCGTGCCGCCGGAAATCTGAATTGCAAGCGCATAGCGCTTCCCCGGCGTCGCCGAACGTACCGTCAGGTTCTTCCAGATGTCCCAGCCTTGCAGCGCATATTGAAACAGCGTCGGGCTAACCAAAATGGTGTCACCATCAACGGCGGCCGAGTGCGCGCTGTCGAAGTCGGGAAAGTTTGCCCCGGAACTGGCAATCGTGAATCCGCTTGCGACCGTCGGAGCGTTCACGGGGGGCGACGGCGGATTCGCGATCGTGGGCGGGGTTGGCGCCGGAGTCGCCGTCGGCGGCGTTGTAGGGGGCGCAGGCGGGGCAGGCTGCGCAGGCGGCGCAGGCTGCGCAGGCGGCTCACCGCCCTCGTTCGGCGTACTGGTTGTTAGACGCGTCGGCTTGGGAGGCTTTGCGGGAGGTTTGATCGCGAACGACGGTGTGCCATTCCCAAGGGTAGAGGCGCGTGCCCCGACATACGCTAGACCACTGAGCAACGCGATTCGCAGCCCGGACCTCCTCAGGAACTGACGACGGGTCAGCATCGAGGACTCCCCCCAAGCCCCAGGACATCCGCGAGGTAGTTGCCCATGATCCGCGTAAAACGCTTCGCAGCGCGCGGAACCCAATTTGCGGATTGCGTTGGAGGGTATGTAATCATGGGATGCTCCGTTAACCACGCAGCTCCAGCCGCTGCACCCTCATCATAAATGACAACGGCATGCTGCGTCAATGAAGGAATCCCTTTTATTGTTAGTAACTTGTATTTTCTTAGTAGAAGCGATATGAGAGTGTGGAAATTCAATCGTCTCAGCTTGACGAGGTGGATTGTTGTGAGCCAAGGACCTATCTGGGCCCTACATTCTATCGACGGAACAGAAGGAACCGAAAGGGAAGCAAATCGTTTGCTGGTGCCGAATGCCACGTCGAGTTCTGTAAGCTACAACGGGGCGGCGCGGAAAATAAGCAGGTAGCGTGTCAATGACGTCGACATCGAACGCACCCGCCTTGAGTAGGCCGTCGGCCGGCGCCCGAGTTGGCGCTTCCGCCGTGGCATCGCTTGCGCTGGCTTGGGGCCTCGTCATTGCCCTCCACCATCCGATCGCTCCAGCACTAGTGGCGGGAGGCCTTTTGGCGTGGAGCGCGGCGGTGTTTCAGCGACCCAGCGCGTGGCTGTTACTCATTCCCGCCGCATTGCCGATCATCGATATGGCGCCGTGGACGGGCTGGATATCGTTCGAGGAATTCGACCTCCTCGTGCTGGGCGCGGCTGCTGGCGGCTACGCACGCATCGCAGCGCATCCGGTGACGCCGGGGCGCGATAGTAGTGGCGACCCGCCTCCGAGATTCGGTCTGTGGATCGCCGTGCTGTTCGGGGCATCGACGGCAATCGCGCTGCGTCGCGGAATTGACGCGAGTGGCGGCCTGGCATTCGATTGGTACGGCGGCTACTACGACGCGATGAACAGCCTTCGCGTCTTCAAAGGCTACGCGCATGCAGCGTTGATGTGGCCACTTTTACTCTACTTGTCACGGCAACCCAGTTCCACTCCGCCTGTTGACGTGTTGTGTAGGGGCGCGACGCTCGGGTGCGTTATCGCTGCCGCGAGCGTGATCTGGGAGCGAGCCGCCTTCACCGGACTGCTGGACTTTTCGTCGGATTACCGGGCCACCGGAATGTTCTGGGAGACCCATGTAGGCGGTGCGGCGCTCGACGGCTATCTATCCTTAACGCTGCCCTTTGCGGTCGGTACCTGGGTGCGATCGCGCACGATGTTACAGAAGTCGCTCGCATTGTGCTCGACGGCATTGATCGCGTACGCCTGCCTTACGACGTTCTCGCGGGGATTGTATGCCGCGGTGAGCGTCTCCCTCATCGTCTTTTTTGTTCTCGAAGGTTCTAAATCGCGGAACGCGAACGGAGTGGCTCGACGGAACCCTTTTGCGCTGTTTCGATCCGCGTTTGCCGTCTGTTGCGCGGTTGGCGCGTTGTGGATCACTTTCCGTGTTGGCGGCTACCGCTCGCTCGTCGCCGCGATGGTCGTGATCGCATTATCGTTGCGCTTTGCTGGCGCGGCGCGGGGCGTGCCAGTCGCTCGCTGGCGGAATGTTGCGGCTGGCGGTGGCGTGATGGCTCTGATCATTACGGCTGCGGCGTTGCCATTTCCCAATGGACCCTATTGGGTATTTGCCTTGTTTACTGCCGCATCGCTCACGGCGGCTTGGGGCAACGGTCGCTACGGCGGAAACTCGTGGCTGCGCGCAGAAGCGACGTTGCTCACCGCTACGGTCGTAAGCGCGATGGGGATCCCGTTGTATTGGGCGACCTTCGGCACCGGTCTCTTGGCCGCGACGGCGATTGCAGGGTTATGTCTGCTGATCATTCACGAAGTCCGTCGTGGAGCGATTTCAGCGAGAGGCCTTCGCGAACAGGTGAATTGCTTCGCCTTCTTTGCGGTTATCGCCACCGCGATCGCCGTGCTCGGGGGCGGTGCATACATGAGCAGTCGTCTGGAAATGACTGAAAAGGACTTCGAAACGCGGACGAAGCATTGGCACAACGGTTTGGCCATGCTCCACACATGGGGTGATTGGGCGCTCGGCGCCGGACTCGGACGGTTCCCGGTAACGTATTTCTACAATGCGGAAAGCACGGAAGTGCCCGGTAGTTATGCAATCGACCGATCGGAGTCCCCGTTCGCCGTACTGTCCGGGCCACGGCACGCGACAGGATTCGGCGAACTTTTTCGCCTGTCTCAGCGCGTTTCCATAACGACGAGCAAGGATTACGCAGTAAGGCTCCTGGTAACGACGGCGCGGGACGTCACGCTGCACGCGGAAGTGTGCGAAAAGCACTTGTTGTACAGCAGGGCCTGCGCGCTCGGGGCGATGGATGTACCTGGTGCGCAATTCCGCCAAGCAGTAGTCATCCCGCTGTCAGGGGCCGAGATCTCTAGAGGCTCGTGGTATGCACCGCGACTGGCATTCTTTTCGATCGCGATCGCCAGCCCTGGCACGCGGGTCGGAATCCATGACGTCTTATTGGAGGACGATCACGGTACCAACCTGATCGAAAACGGGAACTTCCACGCGGGAATGCGACGATGGTTCTTCACGAGTGACCGGGATCACTTGCCGTGGCACATCAAGAATCTTGCACTCGACGTGTTGTTCGACCAAGGCATGATCGGAATCGTATTGTTTACAGCGCTTGCGGCGTGTGCGCTATTTCGCGTCATACGCCTCGCTCCGCGGGTCGCATCAGCGTCTTCCACCGCGTCCGCCCTCATAGGCTTTTGGATCGTAGGATTGTTCGACAGTCTCCTGGACGTGCCTCGGGTTGCATTCTTGTATTACCTCTTGCTTCTGGTGTGCCTATCGATCCGAGAGCCACGTCGGGGTCCGGTTCGCGTGCTGAACGAGGGGGTTCGTGACTCGATCCACCCTACCTAACATTTCTCAAGGCGCTCCGACTACCACGACAAACGAATTCGGCGCCGCGATGTCAGTGTCCAAGGGCCGGCTCCAACCCAACGCGGCGGGGCCGATCCGGCATGAATGAACAATTACGTTCATTGCCAACGCGGGCGAGCCGCGCCGTGCTCGGGGCGAGCATGGTCCAGCGTTGCGGCCTGTAAGACTTGCCGCAGTCTCCGATACACACTCGTGACGTCCGCATCATTGCGATGCCAGCGCGCGCGATCCTGCTAGGGGGCCAACACCGCAATCGATGCGCCGTGTCAGAAGCGTTCCGATGGGACGCTTTGGCACGGTAATTGCAACCAGACCTTCTTGCGACGCACAGGCGGAACCGATCCTAAATCAGCGCGCCCCACTCATCGTGGAGTCGAGGCTCAAACGAATTCGCATTTCCTGCGCCACGGTGCGCCCCTTTTGTATTGCACAAAGGAGCCGTTTGATCCAGTTGGCGGCATTTCTTGTCCGCTCGTCGGAGCGTGAATATTGCGCTCGGCGCACGTGGGGTTTAATGCTAGTTTCATGCGCCGCCAATACTCTTTCCGCTGGCTACGATCCCGACTCGTTGCACCTGGCCATTCCTCTGGAGAGTAGTAGACGCTTGAACCGGGGAGACCCCCTAAAAGCATACTAAGTACACGATGCAAAACAACTTTCGTCAAGGGATAACGTTCGCAACTTTGTTGCAGCTGCTCGCTGATCTTTCGTGGCTGTTCCTCGCTAGCGTCATTGCGATCAGGCTTAACGATCAGCTCGCGGTTCCGATGTACAGCGTTGCGGCTCCTGCGTTCGTTTTTGCGATCGTCATCGTGCTGCTCAATATCGCCTTTGGCATGTACCGGCGAGCAGACAAACTGACGTCCTCCACCTACATTGTGCGAATGCTTCTTGTTCCGGCAATCGGCGTCCCTCTTGCGTATCTGATCGTGTCCGCGCTGCCGACCGGTCGCCTGCTGCAGGATAGCCTAGCCCTGGCGGTGCTCGTCGCGATCGGCGGCCTGATGCTGATCCGGCATCTGCTCGTACTGCCGCTGGTGGCGAACTTCGCGCCGCACCGCGTCCTGGTCCTAGGCACAGGCCCAGAGGCGCGCCTGGTGGAGGCTTCGATGTCTGCTGCAAACCTGCCCGGCCTGAGCCTGGTTGGCTTCTATGCGCTCGAGAAGGTTGACGATATGACTGTCTCGCCCCAACGAGTAATTGCGCGGGGCGCCTCGCTCGAGCAGGTTGTCCGTCAGCTTCGTATCAACGAGATCATTGTCGCCGTCCGGCAACAACGGGGCGGCGTGCTACCGCTGCGTTCGCTCCTCGACTGCCGGCTCAATGGCGTCCGCGTCACCGACCTTTCCAGGTTCTTCGAGCGAGTTCACGGTCAGGTCCCGATTGAGTCGCTTAAGGTGAGCTGGCTCATCTACGGCAACGGCTACCGACAAAATTGGCGCCGAACGTTCATGAAGCGCGTGTTCGACATCATTGCCGCCGCAGTATTACTGGTTCTAACGCTCCCGATCATGGCCATCGCGGCATTGTCGATCTTTCTGGAGGATGGCGCTCCCGTCATCTACCGACAGAATCGCAGCGGCGCGCGCGGGTACACGTTCACGTTGTTCAAGTTCCGCAGCATGCGCAAGAATGCCGAAGAGCCGGGAAAGGCCGCCTGGGCTGCAGTCAACGATTCGCGGGTCACGCAGGTGGGGCGGATTCTTCGTCGAACGCGGATCGACGAACTTCCGCAACTTCTAAATGTTCTTCGCGGCGAGATGAGCTTTGTGGGACCGCGCCCGGAGCGCCCGGAATTCGTGGCGCTTCTGACCGAGCAAATCCCCTTCTACGCGGTCCGGCACAGTGTCAAGCCAGGACTTACGGGTTGGGCGCAGGTGCGATATTCTTACGGCGCCACGGTTGAGCAGTCGGTGAAGAAGCTGGAATACGATCTCTATTACGTCAAAAATCACACGCTGGTCCTCGATCTCGTCATTCTGCTCGAGACCGTTCGCGTCGTCCTCCTCGGCGAAGGGGCGCGCTAGTCGCCTGCGCCCGAAGCGCATCGACCCGATCTTGGCTCGGGCGCGGATCCGCTTCAGAAGATGACGTCGTCCCACCACGCAAGCGACGCCGTCCACTCCCTGCGCAGCGCCGTTCAGCCATGACCGCCAGTTCCCTGGCCATGGCATCCGTGTGGAGCTACGGCATCGCGGCCGCGTTCTACGCGGTCTTTGCGCTTCGCATCGCACTGGGATGGAAGCGCAGTACCCGGGCGGTGCTCCTGGCGGCCGCTGTGGTCGCCACGTCACTATGGGCGTTCACGTGCATCCTCGCAGCGAGCGCACCTTCGGGCCCTATTTTCTTCGCAGTTACCATTGCCGACGCGCTCCGTTACGGCACGTGGTTCGCGTTTCTCGCCGCGCTTATGCGCGGGGCCGAGGCATCCGAGCGCCGCGTGACGGCGAATTGGCCTCGTTTCGGCGCGGCCGCGGTCCTGATCGCCGGCGTTTTGTTGTCCGAAGCCTTGCCATTCGCCCGGCTATTAGGTGTGCCCATCCGCGGCGAGCTCGCACTTCGCCTCGGACTGGCGGTCTTCGGGCTTACCCTTGTTGAGCAACTCTACAGGCGGGCGCACGAGCAGGCGCGGTGGGCAATCAAGCCGCTCTGCCTCGCGCTTGGGGCCGTATTCGGATACGAACTCTTCTTCTATGCGGACGCAATGCTTTTCGGTCGCATCGATGCCGACATTTGGGTCGCGCGCGGGATTGCGTCCGCGATCGTCGTCCCCTTTATCGCGGTAGCCACCGCGCGAAATGCAGGCTGGACCATTGAGATCCACCTGTCGCGCGGCGCAGTCTTCCATTCGACGGCCATCGTGGTATCGGGCCTCTTCTTGCTCGGGCTCGCCGCAACCGGCTACCTGGTCCGCTACGTGGGCGGCGATTGGGGTCGTGTACTGGCGATTGAATTGGTATTCGCTGGTCTTCTGTTCGGTCTGCTCGTCGCGTCGTCCGGCCGCTTTCGTTCTCGGCTCAAGGTCTTCGTCAGCAAGCACTTCTTTTCCTATCGCTACGACTACAGGGAGGAGTGGCTGCGGATCACCCAGAAGCTTGCCAACGAGAGCTTGTCGACGAACGTCGGCGAACGCGCGATCATTGCGCTCGCCGACCTCGTCGAGAGCCCGGGCGGGGCGCTTTGGCTCAAAGGCGAGGAAGCTTGCTACGTCCCTGCCGCGCGGTGGAACATGCCACCGTTCGGAGCGGTCGAATCCTCCGGCGCAGCGTTGCCGCGTTTCCTCGCTCGCGACGGCTGGATCGTGAATTTGGTCGAGGCAGTAACCGATCCATCGCTTTATCCGGAACTTGTCGTTCCGGCCTGGCTGTTGTCGCGTGAGTCCGCCTGGCTCGTCGTGCCGCTGATGTCCGGGAGCGAGCTGATTGGTTTCGTTGTCCTGGCCAAGCCGCGAGCGGCGATCGACGTCAACTGGGAGGTGCGGGATCTATTGAAGACCGCCAGCCGGCAGGCGGCGAGCTATCTGGGGCAGATCCGTGCCACCGAGGCGCTGCTCGAGGCACGCAAGTTCGATGCCTTCAACCGGATGTCCGCATTCGTCGTCCACGACTTGAAGAACCTTGTGGCACAGCTTTCGCTCATGCTCCGTAATGCCGAGCGGCATCACGACAACCCGGAGTTCCAGCGGGATATGCTAAGCACGGTCGAACACGTGGTCGGCCGGATGAACGGCCTGATGCTCCAGCTCCGCACCGGCGCCACGGCGGCGGAAAAGCGGCGCCTGGTCGACCTCGAAGGCGTGGTGCGCCGCGTCTGTGGGGCGAAGGCCGGCGGCCGCACGCCGATCGTTGTTGACGCTACGGCGCTGCAGGCGTTCGGGCACGAGGACCGGCTCGAACACGTCATCGGCCACCTCGTTCAGAACGCGCTCGACGCCACGTCAGGGGGCGGCGAGGTGCGTGTGCGGGTCGCCCGCGAGGGGGCGAGCGGGCTGGTCGAGGTCAGCGACACGGGCGCGGGCATGACGGCGGAGTTCGTCCGCGAACGGCTGTTCAAGCCGTTCGAAACCACGAAATCGTCCGGGATGGGAATCGGTGTGTACGAAAGCGCGCAATACGTCAAATCGGTCGGTGGCGAGATACGCATCGACAGCGTGCCCGGACGGGGCACGGTGGTGAGGGTGCTGCTGCCGCTCGGCCCCTCCGACGCCGACGCGGGCTCCACGCCGGCGCGGGCGCTTGCCGAGGGCAAAGGAGCGGACTGGTGAGCGACGCCCGCCGACCGCTGCTGATCGTCGAGGACGACCCCGCCCTGCAAAAGCAGATGCGCTGGGCGTTCGAGCAGTACGAGACCGTCGTGGCCAGCGACCGCGAATCGGCGATCGCCCAGCTGCGGCGCTATGAGCCCGCCGTCGTCACCATGGACCTCGGCCTGCCGCCGTCGCCCGACGACCCGACGGAAGGATTGAAGCTACTCGAGCAAATCCACGGCCTGTCCCCCGACACGAAGGTCATCGTCCTGACGGGCCAGAACGATCACGCCAACGCGCTGAAGGCCATCGGCTTGGGCGCGCACGACTTCTGCACGAAGCCGTTCGAGCCCGAGATCCTGACCTGGACGATCGACCGCGCCTTTCGCGTCCACGAGCTGCAGGAGGAGAATCGTCGCCTGCAGTTCGCGACGCAGTCGCCGGCGATGGCCGGCATCATCACCCGCGATCCCGAGATGCAGCGGATCTGCCGCACGATCGAGAAGGTCGCGCCCACGTCGGCGACCGTGCTGATCCTCGGCGAATCCGGCACCGGCAAGGAGCTGCTTGCGCGCGCGCTTCACGACCTGTCGCCGCGCCGTCCGAATCGCTTCGTCGCGCTCAACTGTGCGGCGATCCCCGAGACGTTGCTCGAAAGCGAACTCTTCGGCTACGAGAGGGGCGCTTTCACGGGGGCCGCCAAGCAGACGATCGGCAAGATCGAGAGCGCCCACAACGGGACGCTGTTCCTGGACGAGATCGGCGACCTCCCGTTCTCGCTGCAGGCGAAGCTGCTGCGCTTCCTGCAAGAGCGAACGATCGAGCGCGTTGGCGGGCGCCAGGAAATTCCCGTCGACGTCCGCATCGTCTGCGCGACGCATCAAAGCCTCAAGGACTACATCGTCGCCGGGAAGTTTCGCGAAGATCTCTACTACCGGCTTGCGGAGATTGTCGTCGAGGTGCCACCGCTTCGCGCGCGCAAGGCCGACGCGACGCTGCTCGCGCATAATTTCGTGCGGCGGTTCGCCGCCGACCAGCGCCGCGGTAGCATGACCCTGCTTCCTGAAGCCATCGACGCCGTAGAGGCTCACTCCTGGCCGGGTAACGTGCGGGAGCTCGAGAATGTCATCAAGCGCGCGGTCATCATGGCCGACGGCTCGAAGATCGGCGCGGAAGACGTCGGACTCGCGGTAAAGGATGCCGGCGCCGGTATGCTGAACCTGCGACAAGTACGGGACGAGGCCGAGCGAGCTGCGGTCGTCCGCGTGCTCGCGCGCGTCAACGGCAACTTGAGCAAGGCGGCGGAGATGCTGGGCGTGAGCCGTCCCACGCTGTACGATTTGATGGATCGCTTCGGGCTTCGCTGAGCCTGCCGGCGACTTTGGTCCTGCGGAGAATAACGATGAACCCCCTACCGTACTCCCGCGTTCGCGCGGCGCTGATCGCCGCGGCCCTGGTTACGCTTGCCGCATGCGGTCGAAACGATCCCTCGAGCTACGTGGCATCGGCGAAGTCGTACATGGCCAAGGCCGACTACAAGGCCGCCGTCATCCAGCTCAAGAACGCGATCGAGGGCGCCCCCAACGATGGTGAAGCCCGCTACCTTCTCGCGAAATCGCTGCTGGAGATGCAGGACCCGGTCGGCGCCGAGACGGAAGTGCGCAAGGCGATCGACGCCAAGTTCGATCCGGCGCAGGCATATCCCGTTCTCGGTCGCGCGCTGCTCTCCCAGGGAAAATTCGACGCCGTCACCCGAGACCTTTCCAGCGTCAAGCTGGAGACGACCGCGGGTCGCGCCGACCTTGGCACGACGCTCGCGCAAGCACTCGGTGCGCAGGGCAAGCAAAAGGAGGCAAGGGATCAGATTGATGCCGTCCTCCGAGAGTCGCCGGCGGATCCGCGTGCGCTCGTCGTAAAGGCGCAGTTCGCGGCCCAATCCGGCGACGCCCGCGAAGCCGGAGAATTGCTGGACAAGGCGCTCGCGGTGTCGCCCAACGACCTCGAAGCGGGATTCACGAAGGCGCAGTTGGAGCTCGCGCGAGGAAATCGCACCGAGGCGGCCGCGACGCTGGAAAAAATAGCCGAGGCGCATCCCGGATCGCGCGCGCCGCGTCTCGCGTTGATCTCGCTGTACGTGTCGGCGAAGAATCTGCCGGCGGCGCAGGCGCAGCTGGACAAATTGAAGGCCGTCGCTCCCAATGAGCTCGGCACCGTATACTCGGACGCGCTCGTAGCGAGCGCGAAAGGCGAATACCCGCGCGCGAAGGAATTACTGCAGAAGGTGCTCTCCGCGGCCCCGGACAACCTTCAGGCGCTCTATCTGTCGGGCCTCGTCGACGCGGAGCAGCGAGCCTACGTCACGGCCGAGGACTCGCTGCGCAAGGTGGTTGTGAAGGTCCCGAACGACCCCGGCGTGCGCAAGGCCCTCGCTGGCGTCTACCTGCGTACCGGGCGACCGGCGGCCGCGCTCGAGGTTGTGGAGCCGGTGCTCCGTTCCTCCATGAGCGACGCACAGGCGATGCGCATTGCCGCCGAGGCGTATCTCGCGACCGGTAACCTGCCGCGAGGCAGCGAGCTTTACGAGCGCGCGAACAGCGTGGACAAGGGCGACGTGGGCGGCAAAGTGCGGCTTGCGCAGGTGCGACTCGCGGCGGGGGACACGGACCGCGCGTTCAGGGACCTCGAGTCCATTGCGCAGAGCGATCCCGCGCAGACGCAGGCGGACCTCGCGTTGATCGCCGCCCACATTCAGCGACGTGACTACGACAAGGCGCTGGCCGCCATCGATGCGCTGGACAAGAAGCAGCCGAACAACACCATCACGCGCAACCTGCGCGGATCGGTCTACATGGCCAGGCGCGACTTGAAGAAGGCGCGTGCTGCGTTCGAAGTCGCACTTGCGGCGCAGCCCACCGATGTGGTCGCGGCCAACAATCTGGCGGTCATCGACGTCCAGGAAGGCAAAGCCGATGATGCGCGCAAGCGCTACGAGGCCATGATCGCCAAGGAGCCGAAGAACGAGCAGTTGCTCCTCGAGCTTGCGCAGGTGACCGCGCTCACGCGCGAGAATCCCGAGGAGTCGAAGGCGATCATCGAGAAGGCGATCGCCGCGAACCCAGGTTCCTCACGCGCGCGGCTGGCACTCGTCGGGTATTACTCCCGCGTTGGCGATGCCCGAGGCGCGCTGTCCGCCGCGCAAGCCGCGCAAGGACAGTTTCCGGACGACCCCGTGGTGCTCCAGACGCTTGCCGGGGCCCAACTGTCAGCCGGCGATGCCAACCAGGCCGTCGCGACGCTGCAGCGGATCGTGCAACTGCAGCCTGCCGGAGCTGCGGCCCTGCTGCAACTTGCCGCTGTGCAGTTTTCGATCAAGGATTACGCGGGCGCCATCGACAACGCGAGAAAGGCGCTGGCGCTTCAGCCCGATCTGACGCAGGCATGGGCAGTTCTCACCCAGGCGCAGATTGCGGCGGGCCAGGCCGATGCCGCGCTTGTCGACGCGAAGCGACTGCAGAAGGAGAAGCCGGACAAGGCTCTTGGCTTCGCGATCGAAGGCGAGGTCATGGCGGCGGCGAAGAAATGGTCGGAAGCCGCCGACGCCGTCGCGGCCGCGCTGAAGCGGCAACCGGTGTCGACGCTGGCGGCGACCGAATACGCTCTCCTCGTTCAGGCCGGTCGTGCGAATGACGCGAAGGGATTCGCCGACAAGTGGGCGCGCGAATATCCGTCCGATACCGTGATCGCAGAGCTTCTCGCGCAGCAGGCGGTGGCGCGCAAGGACTATCCGGCGGCGATCGCTCAATACCGTGCAGTGCTCGCGATCAATGCCGACAACCCGGTCGCGCTCAACAATTTGGCCTGGATGCTGTCCGAGGCCGGCGATCCGAAGGCACGCGAATACGCCGAGCGTGCCTATCAGCTGCAGCCGTTCAACGCAAGCGTGGTCGATACGCTTGGACTCACGCTGTACCGCACCGGCGACGCTGCGCGTGGAACGCAGCTTTTGCGCCTCGCGAGCAACCTCGCCCCCGGCAACGCGGAGATCCGTCTGCACTACGGCCAGGCGCTTGCAAAGTCCGGCGACAAGGAAGCCGCGAAGCGCGCGCTGGCGCCGCTGCTCGCGCAGCCCGCCGGCGGCGCGGCGCGCGACGAGGCCGAGAAGATCGTCGGCGCCAAGTGAACCCGTGATGAAAACGCGCGCGTCGTCGGTGACCGGGGAGCGCGCCGCGCACCGAATCCGAACGTCGAAATAAATGAACGCTTCCACGTCCGTCATCGCCGTCGTCGGCCTGGGCTACGTAGGGCTCCCGCTCGCTGTCGAGTTCGGCAAGCGCTATCGCACGATCGGCTTCGACTTGTCGAAGGCGAAGATCGCCGCGTACCGCGAATTCAACGATCCCACCGGCGAGGTATCGTCGGCGGAGCTGCGGGCCGCGAAGGGCCTCGAGGTGACGAGCGACCCCGCGCGGCTGTCCGAAGCGGACTTCATCGTCGTCGCGGTGCCCACGCCCGTCGACGACGCCCACCAGCCTGACTTCACGCCGCTGCTCGGCGCCAGCGAATCGGTGGGCCGCAACCTGAAGCGCGGCGCGACGATCGTCTTCGAGTCCACCGTCTATCCGGGCGCGACCGAGGAGATCTGCGTTCCGGTGATCGAGCGTCACTCGAAGATGCAGTGGAAGCGCGACTTCTTCGTCGGGTACTCGCCGGAGCGGATCAATCCGGGCGACAAGGAGCACACGCTGACGCGCATCACGAAGGTCGTCTCCGGCGACACGCCCGAGACGCTCGAGCGCGTCGCTGCCGTCTACGGCAGCGTCGTGACCGCCGGCGTGTTCAAGGCGTCGTCGATCAAGGTGGCCGAAGCCGCCAAGGTGATCGAGAACACGCAGCGCGACCTCAACATCGCGTTGATGAACGAGCTCGCGCTGATCTTCCACAAGATCGGCATCGACACGCTCGAGGTCCTGGAGGCGGCCGGCACGAAGTGGAACTTCCTGCCGTTCCGGCCCGGCCTCGTCGGCGGCCACTGCATCGGCGTGGACCCGTACTACCTGACGCACAAGGCCGACAAGCTGGGCTACCACCCGCAGGTGATCCTTGCCGGCCGGCGGATCAACGACGGCATGGGCAAGTACATCGCCGAGCAGACGGTGAAGCACATGATCCGCGCCGGGTTCCCGGTGAAAGGCGGCCGCGTCAACGTGCTGGGCCTCACGTTCAAGGAGAACTGCCCGGACTTGCGCAACTCGCGCGTGATCGACGTCATCCGCGAGCTCGACTCGTACGGCGTCATCGTTCACGTGCACGACCCCGTCGCCGATCCGGCCGAAGCGCTGCGCGAGTACGGAGTAAAGCTCACGCCGTGGGCGGAGCTGCCGCGCGCGCATGCGGTCGTCGCCGCCGTGGCGCATGCCGAGTTCAAGCGCCGGCCGATCGACGACTTCTCCGCCGGCCTCGAGCCTGGCGCGCTCTACGTCGACGTAAAGGCGCAAGCCGACGCCGCCGCGTTCCGCGCGCGCGGCTTCGAAGTCTGGAGGCTCTGATGAGCATGCCCGCGGCACCGGCCATCGACCGCGTCTCGAACGCGCTCCGCGCGCGGCCGCAACGCTGGCTCGTCACCGGCAGCGCCGGCTTCATCGGATCGCATCTCGTCGAGCGGCTGCTCGGTCTCGACCAGAACGTCGTCGGGCTGGACAACTTCTCGACCGGCTACCGCCACAACCTGGACCAGGTGCGCGCGGCCGTCGGCGCCGACGCGTGGCGGCGGCATCGTTTCGTCGAGGCCGATATCGCCGACCCGCAGGCGTGCCGCGCTGCGTGCGCCGGCGTCGACGTCGTGCTGCACGAGGCGGCGCTGGGATCGGTGCCGCGCTCGATCGAGAATCCGCTGGTGACGCACGCGTCCAACGCGACCGGCTTCCTCAACATGCTCGTCGCCGCGCGCGACGCCGGCGTCAAGCGCTTCGTGTACGCAGCGTCGAGCTCGACGTACGGCGACCATCCCGGCCTGCCCAAGGTCGAGGACCAGATCGGCCGGCCGCTGTCGCCTTACGCCGTCACCAAATACCTGAACGAGCTGTATGCGGACGTCTTCGGCCGCTGCTACGACATGCCGACGATCGGCCTGCGCTATTTCAACGTGTTCGGACCGCGGCAGGATCCCGACGGCGCATACGCCGCGGTAATTCCGCGCTGGGTCGCCGCGATGCTGGACGGCAAGCCGATCACGATCAACGGCGACGGCGAGACGACCCGGGACTTCTGCTACATCGACAACGTCGTGCAGGCGAACCTGCTCGCGGCCACGACGACCGACGCCGCGGCGATCGGCCAGGTGTACAACGTTGCCGCGGGCGGCCGCATGTCGCTGAACGAGCTCTGCGCGATCCTGCGTGACCTCACCGTCGAGCACCGGCCCGACGTGTGCGTGCCGCCGCCGGTGTATCAGGCTTTCCGCGCCGGCGACGTTCGGCACTCGCAGGCGGACATCGCCAAGGCGCAGCGCCTGCTCGGTTATGCGCCTGCGTACGACGCGCGCGCCGGGCTCGCCGAGGCGCTGCCGTGGTACGACGCGCGCAGCCGCGGGGCTTCGCGCGAACGGATTCGCGCCAATGGGACCGGCCGCGCGTGACGATGCGCATGCCGGGCGCGCGTCGACGTTGCGCGGCGCGCTGTTTACGCTCGGACTCTCGCTGTCGCTCTCCCTCGCGCTGACCGCGGCGCGCGCCGAAGGCGTGCCGAACGACGTGACCGCCGAGATGCTCGCCCGCGCCCTTGCGTACGAGCACGGGGAGGGCGTGCCGAAGGATCCGCAGAAGGCCATCGATCTCTACTGCTCGGCTGCACGCGCGGGCAACGCCGACGCCCAGTACGAGCTCGGATGGATGTACGCCAACGGTCGTGGCGTGACGCGCGACGAAGGCGTCGCGGCGTCGTTCTTTGCGCTCGCGGCGGCATCGGGTAACGTGTATGCGGAGCGGATGCTGGGCAGGCTCGGCGACGCGCGCGGCGAGCTTCCCGCGTGCATGCGGCCGCCGGAGGCGCTTCCCGCGCTTGCGGCGCTCGAGGAACCCGACCCGTTCCTTGCGCTGACGCCGCAGCAGCAGAAGGTCGCCGACGCCGTCGTTCGGGCGGCGCCGCGCTACGGCATCGAGCCGCGCCTCGCCCTCGCCGTCGTCGCCGTCGAGTCGAACTTCGTCCCGACCGCGCGATCGGTCAAGGATGCGCGCGGCCTCATGCAGCTGATCCCCGAGACGGCCGAGCGCTTCAACGTGCGCGATCCGTTCAACATTGAGGAGAATGTGCGTGGCGGCCTCACGTACCTGCGATGGCTGCTCGCGTACTACCGCGGGCAGGTCGCGCTCGCGGCCGCCGCGTACAATTCCGGCGAGGCGACCGTCGACCGCTATCGCGGCGTGCCGCCTTACCCCGAGACCCGCGAATACGTGAAGCGCGTGCTGAGCCTGTTCCGCAAGGATTCGCATCCGTACGACCCACGCTTCGCCGCGCCGTCGCCGATGCTCGGGGCCGTGCGCGACCCCGCGCTGTAGGAGCCTGCCATCCTGATCGCTTCCATGGTCTCCCGCGCGCGACGTGCCGGCCCCGCGGTCGCCCTGGTCGCGCTGCAACTCGGCGCAGTGCCCGCATTGGCCGCCGATCGGCAGGCCACGATCGAGCGCGTGCGCGCCTCGGTGGTCGCGATCGGAACGTTCGAACAAACGCGCTCGCCGCAATTCCAGTTCCTGGGCACCGGCTTCGCGGTGGGCGACGGCACGCTGATCGTCACCAACGCGCACGTGGTGCCCGCGCTGCTCGATCCCGCGCGCGGCGAACGGATGGCCGTCGTGCTGCCGGGGAAATCGCGGGACGCCAAGGACAACGACAACGTCCAGGCGCGCGACGCCAAGCGGATCGCCATCGACGCCAACGCCGATCTCGCGCTCCTCAAGATCACCGGGGCGCCGCTGCCTCCGTTGACGCTGCGGGATTCGGATACGGTGCGCGAGGGTCAGGACGTGCTGTTCACGGGTTGTCCCATCGGCGCGGTGCTGGGGCCGTTCCCGGCGACGCACCGCGGCATGGTGTCGGTCGTCACGCCGATCGCCATTCCGCAGGGTCGCGCCTCCGATCTCGATCCCGCCACCGTGCGCCGTTTAACGACCGGCGCGTTTCCTGTGTTCCAGCTCGACGCCACCGCGTATCCGGGCAGCAGCGGCAGTCCCGTCTACGATCCGGACTCCGGCGAAGTACTGGGCATCGTGAACATGGTGTTCGTGAAGGGGACGAAGGAGTCGGTGCTCTCGCAGCCCTCGGGGATCACCTACGCGGTCCCGTCCGTCCATTTGAAGCGCCTGATCGACAAGGCCCGCTAGGCGCCGGCCCGGCGGCGTGCGCGCCGCCCTCCGCATGGACGATCCGTTTCGCTGGAAAGCGCTGTTCAAGACGCTGATCCTGCCGCCGACGGCGCCACTTCTCGTGGCGTTCATCGGCGTCCTGCTGTACGCACGCCATCCGCGCCTCGGGCGTACGCTCGTCGTCGCGGGACTCTCGGTGCTCGCCGCGCTGTCGATGCCGATCGTCGCGCTGGTGCTCGCCCGCGCCGTCGACGACTCGCCGCCGTTCGACGCGGCGTCGGCGCGCGACGCGCAGGCGATCGTGATCCTCGGCGGTGGCATCCGCCGGCGCGCGGCCGATTATGGCGGCGACACGATGAGCCGCCTGACGCTCGAGCGGGTGCGCTACGGCGCGCGCATCGCGCGCCTCACCGCCTTGCCGGTGCTGGTCTCCGGCGGCCGCTTCGGCGACGCGGATGCGACGGAAGCCGCGATCATGAAGGCCGCATTGCAGGACGAATTCGGCGTCCCGGTGCGCTGGGCCGAGGAAGCCTCGCAGAACACGCACGAGAATGCGCAGATGTCCGCGCGGCTCCTGCGGGAAGCCGGCGTCACGCGCGCAATTCTCGTCGCGCACAGCTTCGACATGCCGCGCGCGGCGGCGGAGTTCGCCGCGGCCGGCGTCACCATCGTCCCTG
>Ga0157378_10000927_pt1 | contig 27015 bp, 27 predicted proteins | sample M65metaG_FD_115309 | JGI IMG/M metagenome (GOLD analysis project Ga0157378, IMG submission 115309) | Miscanthus rhizosphere microbial communities from Kellogg Biological Station, Michigan, USA - M6-5 metaG | ecosystem: Host-associated > Plants > Roots > Rhizosphere > Soil | place: USA: Michigan... | reverse complement strand
CTTCCACACCCGTTGTCCGATCGCCCGCTTCCCGATCTGCAGCGCCGAGGTGCCGCCGCTGATCGAGCACAAGCCGGGTCAGTTCGCCGCCTGCCACTTCGCCGGTGAGCCGATCGCGCCGGCGGCCGGTCCTGCCGGCTAGCCAACATTCGACGTTTCGAAGCGTCAAACGTACCAGCTGCGGACTACAATGCGCCCGCCGAAATCGGTCCGCTTCGCCATCGCTCAGGCACCGGCGGCGCGCGAAACAATCCACAGACTATTGCGTAGAAGAGGCGTGTCCAGGAGGGTTTACATGAGTACTGCCGTTCGACGGTTGCTGATCATTGCCTGCGTAGCGAGCGTTTTTTCGCTCTCGGCGCAGACGTCAAAGAAGACTACGACGACGAGTCCGACACCGGCCACCGTGACCACCGATCCGGCCCAGTCCAACGTCGACATCCCCAAGGCCGATCAGGCCATGACCGCGCCGGTTACCGCCGACACCGACAAGGACGCCTCCGATCCGCGGGCGATGCGTCTGTCGCTGGACGGCGCCGTGCACACGGCTCTGGAGCGCAACATCGGCCTGCAGCTCCAGCGCTACGACCTCGGCATGGCCGGCGCGCAGCTTCAGGGCGCCTACTTCGTGTTCGATCCGATCGCGGGCGCGACCCTCAACCATTCGAGCACCCAGAATCCCGTGACCTCCTCCTTCCAGAGCAGCGGAGGAACCAGCACGGACGCCAACGTCTCGCTGCGCGACACTATCCCCACTGGCGGTACGGTGTCGCTTTCGTCCACCAACGAGCGCTTCACGAGCACCGGCAACGGCACGCTCTTCAGCCCCGGATTCAGGACCGGCCTGGGCGCCTCGTTCACGCAGCCGCTGGCCCGGAACTTCGGCGTCGACATCACCCGCCGCGGGATACTCATCGCCCGCAACACCCTCGGCATCAATCAGGAAGCCTTCAAAGTCGTCCTCCTCGACACCACCTCCGCCGTCGAGCAGGCTTACTACGATCTGATCTACACCCGCCGTTTCGTCGACGTGGTCAAGGAAGCGCTCTTCCTCGCCCGTGACCAGTCCCGGATCACCCAGATCCGCATCGACGTCGGCGCATCGGCGCCGCTGGACATTCTTCAGCCGCGCGTGCAGATCGCCACGCAAGAGGAGAATCTGATCAACGCCGTGGCCGCCGTTCGCGCCGCGGAAGACCGCCTGCGGGCACTGCTCAATGTTTCGCCCGAGGAGTGGGATCGCCCGATCATCCCCACCGATTCGATCGACTACACGCCGATGACGGTCAACGTCCAGGAAGCGGTCGCCCGCGCGTACGAGCTCCGGCCGGAGATCAAGGAGCAGCAGCTCACCACCGAGATCCGCAAGGTGACGTACAAGTACGCGCGCAATCAGGTCCTTCCGCAGTTCGACCTGAACCTCGGCTACAACGTGGCCGGATCGGCAGGAACCTTCAATCCGCCCGTGGCGGGAGTATCCAACACCAATTTCTCCGACGCCACGCGGCAGGTCCTGAGAAACGACTTTCCCGGATGGAACGTCGGCGTGACCATCGGAGTGCCGGTCTTCAACTTCGGTGCGCGTGCTGAGAGAACGCGTGCACGCCTGGACATGGAGCTCTCCATGGCCACGGAGGCGCAGTCGCGGCAGAACATCGGCGTCGACGTCCGGACCACTGCCCGGGCCATCGACACCGCGGCCAAAAACATCTTCGCGGCGAAGACCGCTCGCGAGGCAGCCGAGGAAAACGTCAACGCCGAGCGCAAGCGCTACGAAAACGGCATGAGCACCAACTTCCAGGTTCTGCAGATCCAGCAGCAGCTCTCGGATGCGCGCGGAGCGGAGCTGAACGCGCTGGTCGGATACAACAAGGCCATCGCTGCCTATCACCGCGCCGTCGGCGACCTGCTGGAAATCCTCAAGATCAGCGTCGAAGAGCCGAAGGTCGAGGAACCATCGATCTTTTCCCGCTTCAACCGCTACAATTGGCTCAACTTCTCAGCCCACGACAACGCACCAGAGGAGAAATGAGCCATGACGACTGGTCAGGATAGTGCCGTAGCTACGCCCGCGCCCGAGCCGAAACCGAATCCCTTTCAACGGATCATCGGCGTTCTTTTCTCGCCCGACGCCACCATGGCGTCGATCGCCAGACGGCCGGACTGGGTGTTGCCGCTGGTGCTGCTCCTGATCACGGCATTCGCCGCCGGTGCCGTCATCGCGCCGCGCGTCGACTTCGCATCCCAGATGCGCGAGTCGATGGAGCAGAACAAGAATGTCTCGCAGGAGCAGATCGACAAGGCCGTCAAGATCGCCACGACGATGGGAAAGATCTTTTCCTATCTCGCCCCTGTCCTAAGCCTCATCGGCCTGCTGATCATCGCCGGCGTTCTGCTGCTGGCCTTCCGCCTCTTCGGAGGTGAGGGCGATTTCAAGCAAGCCTTCTCGGTGACGTGCTACGCCTCGGTGCCGAGCATCATCAAGAGCGTCGTCACGCTGATCATCCTTCTGGCGAAGGGAAGCATCATTCCCGCGCAGGAGCTGGCCACTCTGGTTCGATCGAACCTCGGCTTCCTGGCCGACATGAAGACGAACCCCATGGCCTTCGCCCTTCTCTCCTCGTTCGACATCTTCTCGGTCTGGTTCCTGGCGCTGATGATCATCGGCTTCGCTTACGTGTCGCGCCTGTCGAAGGCCAAGTCGGCCGTGATCATCATCAGTCTGTGGATCGTCGTGCTCCTGCTCAAGCTGATCGGGCCGGCGCTGCAGATGATGCGTGCGAATAAATAAATGAAGAAAACTCTGATCATCCTCGGGGCCGCCGTCCTCGTCGTCGTCATCATCTTTGCCAGCGTTCGGGGCGGCGGCTCGAAAGGGGAGAAGGTCTACGTCGAGCCGGTGACGGCGCGCAACATTCAGGCCATCGTCACCGCGCCGGGCGAGATCGACCCCAAGGTCAAGGTCAACATCAGCGCCCACATTGTCGGCAAGATCGAGAAGATCTACTTCGCCGAGGGCGACATGGTCCGCAAGGGACAAAAGCTCGTCGATCTCGAGAAGACCGCCTACCAGGCTGCCTTCCTGCGCGCGCAGGCCGCCGTCTCCAACAGCAAGATCGAAGTGATCCGGGCCAAGACCGCCCTCGACACCACAAACACCGCCTACAAGCGCGCCGTCAATCTCAAGCAGCAGGGCATCCAGGCGCAGGAACTGTACGACCAGGCGAGGCAGGCCTACGACAACGCCGTCGCCGGATACGAGTCAGCAAAGCAGGGCGTGAATCAGGCCGAGGCGCTTCTGCAATCGGCCCAGACGGATCTCGATCACACCACCATCCTCTCGCCGATCGCCGGCAAGGCCGTGCAGCTCAACGCCCACGAAGGCGAAGTGGTCATCACCGGGACCATGAACAATCCCGGCTCCGTCATCGCCGTCATCGCCGACCTCTCCGAGATCCTGGTCGAGGCCACCGTCGGCGAGACCGAGATCACCGGCATCCGCGTCAACCAGCCGGCCAAAATCAAAGTCGACGCCATTCCGGACAAGGAGTACACCGGCCACGTGGCCGAGATCGGCAGCTCCGCCGCCATCAAGCAGGGCACCGGCGCCGGCATGCGCTACTTCACGGTGAAGGTCCAGATCGACAACCCCGACGATCGCCTGCGGCCGGGCATGACCGCGCAGGTCTCCATCATCACCACCACCGCCGGCAGCACGCTGTCGGTGCCGATCCAGAGCGTCGTCGAGCGCGTTCCCCCGGCGCTGGCGAAGTCGAAGAGCGGCACCGAGGATGAGGACGAAAACGCCCCGAAGTCGAAGTTCGTCTTCGTGGTCAAGGACGGCAAAGTCAAACTCACCGAGGTCAGGACCGGAATCAGCGACTCCACGCACGTGGCCCTCGTCTCCGGCGTCAGCGCCAAAGATGTGGTCGTCACCGGCCCATTCCGCACATTGAAGAAACTGAAAGACGGCGATTCCGTAGAAGTGACTAAGGAAGAGTCGAAGACTCCTCAAAGCGGGACGACGTCAAAGTGAACGACAACGGGAACGGAAAGCACCTGATCGAAATGCGCGCCCTGACGCGCACCTATCAACTCGGGCCTCAGGACATCTTCGCCCTGCGCGGCGTCGACCTCGTCATCGACCACGGCGAATACGTGGCCATCATGGGACCGTCGGGCTCGGGCAAGTCGACGCTGATGAATATCGTCGGCTGTCTGGACCGCCCGTCGGCCGGCAACTACATCCTCGACGGCACGCCCGTCGAAGACATGAACGACGACGAGCTGGCCGCCGTGCGCAACAAGAAGATCGGATTCGTCTTCCAGACCTTCAATCTTCTCTCCCGCACCACCGCGCTGCAGAACGTCGAGCTGCCGCTGGTCTACGCCAAAATCGGCCGTGCCGAGCGGCGCGAGATGGCCGAGGAGGCGCTGGCATCGGTCGGACTCAAGGACCGCATGAACCACCAGCCCAACGAGCTCTCCGGCGGCCAGCGCCAGCGCGTCGCCATCGCCCGGGCCCTGGTCAACAAACCGTCGCTGCTGCTCGCCGACGAGCCCACCGGCAATCTCGATTCTCAGACCGGCCGCGAAATCCTCGACCTTTTCCGCGAGCTCTCCTCGCGCGGCAACTCCATCATCATGGTCACGCACGAAGACGACGTGGCCCAGGAAGCACAACGCGTGATTCACCTCCGCGACGGCAAGATCGTTTCGTGAGCTAAGCTGGCGCGGCGATGTTCTTCGAAAACGTCAAAATCGCTCTCCGCGCCATCGGCGCCAACAAGATGCGCTCGATCCTCACCGTCCTCGGGGTGATGATCGGCGTGGCCGCGGTCATCGCCGTCGTCTCGCTCGTGCAAGGGATGCAGTTCCAGATCTCCAACCAGCTGGAAAACGTCGGCGCTACCTTCATCCGCGTCGCCCCCGATTTCTCCGGCATGCAGCGGAATCCCTTCCTGCCGGTGCCCTCGCTGACCTACGAAGATGCCGTGGCCGTGCAGCACGGCGCCACCGCCATCCGCGCCTTCACGCCGCTGTTCATCGGCAGCACGTCGCTGAAGAACGGCGACACGCGCCACGACACCACGCTGATCGCCGTCAACCAGAGCTACCCCGATGTTGCCAAGCAGTTCGTCGATCACGGCCGCTTTTTCGGCACGCTCGACGAGGAGGCGAAAAAGCGCGTGGCCGTCCTCGGCTTCGAAGCCGCGCGCCAGCTGCAGCTCACCGACGGCGGCATCGGCAAAGACATCCGTCTCGACGACAACAACTTCACCGTCATCGGCGTGATGGAAAAGCGCGGCTCCTCGCTCGGCAACGATCCCGACGACGTGGTCTACATTCCGTTTGCCACCGCCCAGTTGCTCTACGGCCCCGACCGCATGCAGCACATCCCCATCGCCCTGCAGGTGAAGACCCGCGACGACATCGACATGGCCAAGGAGCAGGTGACCGACATCCTGCGCGCCCGTCATCACCTGAAAAAAGGGCAGCCCAACGACTTCCAGATCACCTCGCAGGAAGAGTTGATGAAGACCATCTCCTCGGTGCTGAACACGACAACGGGGATCATGGGCGCGGTGGTTGGCATCGCTCTGCTCGTCGGCGGCATCGGCATCATGAACATCATGCTGGTCTCGGTCACGGAGCGGACGCGCGAGATCGGCATCCGCAAAGCGATCGGCGCGCGCCGCTACGACGTCCTGATCCAGTTCCTGATCGAAGCGGTGACGCTCTCCGGATTCGGCGGCGCCATCGGCGTCGCCGGCGGCTACCTCGGCGCCGCCGTGGTCCGCCTCTTCCTCAAACGCTGGCTCGAGTTGCCGCCGGTCCACACCCCGATGTGGGCCATCGTCCTCGCCTTCACCTTCTGCGCCATCCTCGGCGTCATCTTCGGGATCTACCCCGCGGCGAAGGCCTCGAAGCTCGATCCGATCGAAGCGCTGCGCTACGAGTAGAAGCGAAGCGCAACGGAGCGCTGGCGTCCGCGCCGGCTGGCTCGGTGGCGTCCCGCCGCCGACCCGGCAAGACTCCAAACATTCGCTGATAACCCGGCGGCGAGGACGCGCGCCGAGCCAGCTGGCGTGACGCCAGCGCTCCTGCGTTCGTTATCATCGTGAGCCAGCAGACCATGCCCACCCCCCAAACCCTGCTCCGCAAAGTCTTTCCGCCGATGCTGGCCACGCTCGCCGAGGCGCCGCCGGGCGATGGGAAGAGCTGGGCGTATGAGCTCAAATACGACGGCTTCCGCGCCCTCGTCGGAATCGTCGATGGCAACCTCGCCATGTGGAGCCGCAACGAGCTCGATCTCGCGCCGCGATTTCCCGCCGTCGCAGCGGCGCTGTCGAAATTGAAATTGCCCGAGGTCGCGCTCGATGGGGAAGTGGTCGTCCTTGATGAGCAGGGCGCGCCGCGCTTCCAGCTCCTGCAGCAGGGCGATCGGCGCGAGATCCTCATCGTCTTCGACATCCTCTGGCTCGACGGACACGATCTCCGCAAACTGAGCTACGACCAGCGCCGCGAGATTCTGGAGAAGACGCTCAAGCGCACGCCCGCCGCCATCAAAGTCGCCGAGAAGATCGAGACCAGCGGTGCCGACGCCCTGGAGCGTGCCAAGAAATCGGGATGGGAGGGCATCATCGCCAAGCGCCGCACCTCGGTGTACGAACCGCGGCGCTCCAAGGAGTGGCTGAAGATCAAAGCCATCAACGAGCAGGAGCTCGTCGTCGTCGGCTGGACGCCCTCCAACCACTCCGCCCGCGAGATCGGCTCGCTCCACCTCGCCGTCATGGGTGACGACGGCGCCCTCCACTACGCCGGCAAAGTCGGCACCGGTTTTTCTTACAAACAGCGCGTCTGGTGGAAAGACGAGCTGTCGAAGGACGTCATCCCGGCGACGACGGTGAAGGATGCCCCGCGCGAGCGCGCCGCAACCTGGGTCCGCCCTCGCCACGTCGTTCAGGTGGCTTTCACCGAATGGACCTCGGACAACAGACTCCGCCACCCGTCGTTTCTCGGTTTGCGGGAAGACAAGAAAGTGGGCGAGGTGGTGAAGGAGGAGCCCGTGGCGATCGAGAAACCGGCAAAGAAGTCAGCATCGAAGAAATCCGACAATCGACAACCGAGCACCGACAACGCCGTAAAACTCACGCATCCCGACCGCATCCTCTACCCCCGCGACGGCATCACCAAGCAACACGTCGCCGACTACTACGCCGCCGTCTCCGAGCCGATAATCCGCGCGCTGCGCGACCGGCCCCTGGCTCTCGAGCATTGGAACGACGGCATCGACAAGCCCTCGTGGTTTCACCAGGATGTCGGCCGCGGCGCGCCGCCGTGGGTCACCTCCATCGAGACGCCGACGCGCACCACCGCCCACAAGAGTGTGCGACACCTCGTCATCGACCGGCCGGAGACGCTGCGCTGGCTGGCGCAGATGTCAGTGCTGACCGTTCACATGTGGGCTTCGCGTGGCGCCAGCCTCAATGAGCCCGACTGGCTGGTCTTCGATCTCGATCCGGCCAAAGGCAAAGGGATCGAGCAGGCCATCGACGCCGCCATCATCGTCCGCCGCCTTCTCGACAATCTTCATCTCCCCTCGGTGCCGAAGACCTCGGGCAAGCGCGGCATCCACGTCTTCGTCCCGCTCGCCGGCGGCTACACGCACGAGGAGGCCAACGAATTCGCCTGCGCCATCGGCGCCGCCATCGCCGCCAAGGTCCCCGAGTTCACCATGGAGCGGGCGCTCAACGCCCGGCGGGGAAGGCTCTACCTCGACTGCATGCAGAACGCCTACGGCAAGACCATGGTGGCGCCGTACTCGCTCCGCGCCATCGACGGCGCGCCGGTCTCCGCGCCGCTGAAGTGGGACGAGGTGACGAAGAAGCTCGATCCGAAAAAGTACAACCTGCGCACGATGCCCGATCGCCTGGCCAAAGTCGGCGATCTCTTCGCGCGTGTGTTCGAGGAGCGCGTCAAGCTGCCGGAGCTGAAGTGATCCCGCAGTGGATGGAGCGCCAGCTCCTCCCGCCGCGCGCCGGCGTGACCGTCGCCGAGGTCATCGACAAAGCCGGCTGGATCCCAAGCGCCGGCGGCACCGGTCCGTATCTGGCCATCCGCGCGCGCATCCCATCGATCACGCGGCTGGATGTCGACGATGCCGTAGCTCGCATGGATGTCCTCGAGCTCCCATCCGTCCGCGATACCGCCTTCCTCGTCCCGCGCGCCGACGCAGGCCTCGCGCTTGCCGCCGGCCGCCGCACCCTGGCCGAACGCTTGCGCAAGCTCCCCGTCGATCGCCGCGACCTCGAATCCCTCGGCACAAAAATCCTGAAAGTGATCAGCGACGGCACCTTCACCACCGACCAACTCCGCCGCGCCCTCCCACCCAACTCCATCCACGACCTCGGCGACGCCGGCAAACGCCTCGGCATCACCTCCACGCTGACTGCAGCCCTCAAACTCCTCCAATCCGAGGGGAAGGTGATGCGTACGACGGAAGAGGGGAGACTCGACGGCCGGACGCATCTCTATCGCCGCTGGCCAGCCGACATCGACACCACCCCGCCGCCCGACCTCGACCGCGCCCTGGCCAAGCGATTTCTCTCCTGGGCCGCCCCCGCCGAGGTCGACGACTTCGCCTGGTGGGCCGGCATCGGCAAACGCGCCGCAAAAGAAGCCATCGGTCCGCTGCGCGTCGATGACGTCGCTATCCCTCCCCGCCGCCGCGACGACGCCATCCTCCTCCTCCCATTCCGCGACAACCTCTTCGGCCTGCATCGTGGATTGGAACCCTTCGTCGAAGATGAGGATGCCGAGGTCATGGACACCGGCGGCAAGGCCATCCCTGCATCAGAAGCAGAGATGCTCCATCACAACGCCATCGTCGCCGGCAATGTCCTGCGCGGGATCTGGGAGTTCGATGGGGAGCGAATCGTCGCGAAGATCTTCGGAAAGCCTCCGCGCGGGCTCGATGCAGCGTTGGCGGAGATGGAGACGTTCATCCGCGAGCAGCTTGGCGATCACAAGTACTACGCGTTTGATAGCGGCAGTACTCGAGCGAAGCGCGTCGACTTCGTTCGCTAGTAATCAAAAGCTAATGAACCACAGAGACGCAGAGGACACAGAGCCTCAGTGTCCTCTGCGTCTCTGTGGTTGAATTTACTTGGAATCACCCGTGGCCGAGGGGTCAGACCTTCTTTTTTCGCCTCATCGTAAACCCTTGGGCGGGAAGTACTTCTCCATCACAAAAACTAAAGTCTCGTTAGTCAATCAGTTATTTGACGAAACCAAAACCAAAGTCAGCGAGGTCCCACCGGAATGCCCACCCCTCCCGCGTGTTACCCTTTCGTCTCGCATGCGGCCCCTTTCCATCGCCATCGTCCTCGCCCTTCTTGGCGCCTCGTTGCAGGCGCAGGTGCAGCTCGTCATCAAGGATGATGGGACTAAAATCATCTCCAACTTCGGATGGGGGGCTACCTCCAAACATCGCAACGACTGGAGCTGGTGGGCCAAGCAGCACGACCGGCATACCGGATACGACGCCTACATCGATCGCTACGCGGCGCAGTATCACGTCGATCCCATCCTCGTTCGCGCCGTCATCCAGGTCGAATCGGACTTCAACCCTCGCTGCGTCTCCAACAAAGGGGCGCGGGGACTGATGCAGCTCATGCCCGAGACCGCGCGGCAGTACGGCGTGCGCAACATCTTCGATCCCGAGGAGAACATCCGCGGGGGCATCGCGAACCTTGCCGATCTGCTGGCTCGGCATCGCGGTGATCTCCGTCGCGTCCTGGCCGCGTACAACGCCGGCGACGGTGCCGTGGCTAAGTATCGCGGCGTTCCGCCGTACGAAGAGACCATGACTTACGTCAAGCGCGCCCTCACGGTCTACTACGGCACCCCCTACGGCAGCGGCGCCGTCAACATCGCCGGACGTCGCGACGGGCACAAGCTGACCGGCGGATTCGGCAGGGGCGTTGCGCCCGTGGTGGCCATGCTTCCCGGCATGCGCTACCTCGGCACGCGGTGAGCGGCGCGAGCCGCTGATACAATCGGCCGCGGAAATGCCCGAACGAGATCCTGCTGTAGCCCCGCCGTTCGACCAGGGCGTCTTTCTTCTCCATTACAACCGCGGCCGTGAGGCGTTTCAGGAAGCCAGGTACGCCGAGGCCCGGCGCGAGCTGGAGAATGCGCAGCGGATGCGCCCTGACGATGCCGACGTGCTCAACCTCCTCGGCCTGGTCTACTTCAAGACCAACGCCTTCCCCGAGGCCGAAGTCATCTACCGGCGGCTGGCGCTGGAGAATCCCAACGTCTTCATCCTCCACTCCAACCTCGGCCTGATCCTCTTCAAGCAGGGGAAGCTCGACGAGTCGGAGCAGTACCTGCTGCGGGCCATCGAGCTGCGTCCCAACTACGCAAAGTCGCATCTCTACCTCGGCCTGCTCTACCGCCAGCGCAAGAAGTTCGGCCTCGCCCTCGAGCACCTCCGCTTCGCCGGCGCCGACAAGATCGTTCGCGAAGTGGAAGCGGAGATGCGGCCGCAAGGCTCCGTACCTGCGGCGCAGCCGATCCAGCGCGACACCAAAGTCACCACGCAGAAGATCGTCCCGCTCAATACCATGCGCCCCGGCGACGTGAAGCCGATGATGACGCAGCCCGGCAAAGTGACCTTGCCGTCGAGCGCGCCCGTGGTCCGGATGCCCGACACCGCCCTCACTGCCGCGCGCAAACTGCAGGACGCCGTCGACGAAACGCAGCTCGCCGAGGAGAAACGGCTCGACCTCGCCCACAAGATCGAAGGGGCGTCGAAAACCTTCACCCTCCACGAAAACGGCTTCCTCGAGATCAACTTCGGCCGCAGCGTGCACGTCAAGCGCGGCACCGTCTCCAGCTACTCCGGCAACCTCAAGTTCGTGGCCGAGTCCGGACTCCTCGGCACCACCGCCCAGACCCTGGTCAAAGCGGTGGGGCAGGGGAAGATTTTCGTCTACGAAAAGGGCCGGAAGACCTTCCTCCTCGATCTCAACGAGGAGTTCATCTACGTCGAGGGGAGCAACCTGCTGGCGCTGGAAGACACGCTCACCTATCGCGTCGAGCCGATCTACGACAGCACCTACCAGCGCAAGATCGACACCGTGAAGATCTTCGGCAAAGGCTCGCTGGCCATCTCCACCCACATCGAGCCGCTCACGCTGCGGGTCACCCGCGAGTATCCGCTGTCGATTTCCTCGAACGCCCTGGTGGCCTGGACCGGCAACGTCATCCCCACGGTGATGGACGACAAATCGCTCGAAAACGTCATGATCGAGAACGCCGGCGAAGCCGGTTTCAAGATCCGTTTCGAGGGCGATGGGGTGGTCGTCAGCGAACAGTAAAGTCCGGGTAACGATTGTTACTGTTCGGGAAGTACAATCCCCGCCCATGGCGAAAAGCACCAACACACGCGTCACCCAGACTGACTCGTGGGCCAAGATCACGGTCGTATTGCTCGACCGGCATGTGGCCTACCTCGACCGTATCGCGGTCGATATTCGACTCGAGCATGGCTTTGCCATCTCGCGCGCGGAACTGATTCGATCGTTGATCGAAGCCGCGAGCCAGAGCGGACTGGTTCTCTCCGATGCCGCCGACGTCAAGCAGATGATCGAGATGCTGCGCGACGTCTGGAGCGGCAAACCGCGGCGCAAGAAGTAGCGCCGCCTCCCCGGCATCGTAGACTTCCCCCTTCATGCCGGAGCTGCCGGAGGTCGAGCTCTATTGCCGCTACTTCGCGCGGCACGCGCTGCACCAGCGCATAGCCGAGGTGCGCGTGCTCGATGAGCGCATCCTCGGCGTGCGCAAAGCGGCGATGACGCGGGCGCTGGTTGGGCACGAGCTCACGCGCGTGCGGCGCCACGGCAAACATCTCTTCGCTGATGCCGGCGGCTCGTGGCTGCACATTCACTTCGGCATGAGCGGCGATCTCTACTGGTACGACCATGATGAGGAGCAGCCACGGTTCGCCCGCGTAGTCTTCGCATTCGAGAACGGAGCGCGACTCGGGTACGACGACATGCGCCTCTTCGGCGTCGTCGACATCACGCCCGATCCCGAAACATTCATCGCCGAGCATCGCCTCGGGCCCGATCCGCTCGACTCCGGTTTCCGCCTGGCGGTGTTCAAACAGATCGTCGCCAAACGCCGTGGCGCGGTGAAGTCGCTGCTGCTCTCGCAGGACATCATCGCCGGGATGGGAAACCTCTACGTCGACGAGACGCTCTACCGCGCTTCGATCCATCCCCGCCGCGCCGTCGACACGCTCTCGGACGCCGAGGTCAAATCGATCTTCACCTGCATGCGCGCGATTCTGAAGGAAGCCATCACGTTCAAATCCCGCGGCGGCGATTACCCCGGCCGCTGGCTCACGCAGCACCGCGAGGAAGGCGACGCCTGCCCCATGTGCCGCGGCACGATCCAGCGAACGGTGGTGTTCGGCAGGACGACGTATTTTTGCGGAAGGCACCAAGCGTAGCGCGCGTAGCGCCGTAAAGCGTAGCGCCGTCGGCTCGACGGCTGTACCGCCAGCGGCTCGCTGGCGGTTGGTGGGCACCGCTCTTGCCCCTCGTTCTCCCCATGAGCAACGAAGTCATCTTCGACACCATCGCCGGCCAGAAATGGCTCGAGTCCGCCGCCGAACCGATCGCTGACGCCGTCCACACCCTCTTTCCCGGTGAAGCGGGCCGCGCCGTCAAGAACGCGCTGCACGGCACCTGGTTCGGCCATCCGCTCCATCCCGCTCTCGTCGCCGTCCCGCTCGGTGCCTGGACCGCGGCCACGGTGTTCGATGCCCTTGACGCTTTGAGTGATCGCAGGGAGCTTCGCGCCGGCGCCGATCTCGCCGTGGCCGTCGGCCTCCTCGGCGCGCTCGGCTCCGCGGTCACAGGCGTTACCGACTGGTCCGAGACCGATGGCCGCGCCCGAACGATCGGACTGCTTCACGGCCTCCTCAACGTCACCGCCACGGCGCTCTACACGGCCTCCTTCTTCCTGCGCAAGCGGAAGGATCGGTCGTCCGGCGTAGCCCTCTCGATGCTCGGCCTCGCAATCGGCAACGCGGCCGGCTATCTCGGCGGCCATCTCGTCTTCGGCGAACAGATCGGCGTCGATCACACGGCCACCCCGAATGCGACCCAACCCGCGAAATTCACCGACGTCATCGACGCGGACGATCTCGCCGAAAACAAGCCGAGGAGAGTCACCGCCGGCGAAACCGCCATCGTCCTGGTCAAGCGCGGCGAGGACATCTTCGCCCTCAGCGCCGCCTGCCCCCACCTCGGCGGCCCCCTCGACGAAGGCAAGCTCGTCGGCGATGCCATCCAATGCCCCTGGCACGGCTCAGAGCTGTCACTCGAAGACGGCCACGTAGTCAACGGCCCGACAACGTTCCCCGCGCGATGCTACGAAGTGCGTGTTAGGGCGGGGAAGGTCCAAGTCCGCGCGGCGAAGTAGAGCAGACATCCCTGTCTGCTCCCGACGGGCGTCCTCGCCCGGCGGTGGTTTCTGTGAAAGGAGCAGGTTTGCCACAAACACCCCCGCCGGGCGAGGACGCCCCGCGGTTGCAGACAGGGATGTCTGCTCTCCGTATACGATTACCCCCGCATGCACATCCGAGTCGGAACCAGCGGGTACAGTTACAAGGAATGGAAGGGGACGTTTTATCCCGAGGATCTGCCGGCGGCGAAGATGCTGGCGTATTACGCCGAGCGATTCGATTCCGTCGAGATCAACAACACTTTCTATCGGATGCCGGTGCCTGGCATGGTGGCCAAGTGGGGAGAGCAGGTGCCCGACTCGTTCACGTTCGTGCTCAAGGCGCCGCAGCGGATTACGCATCAGAAGAAGCTCGCCGACACCGGCGACGACATCCGATTCCTCTTCGAAGTCGCCGAGTCCCTCGGCAGCAAGCTTGGGCCGGTGCTGTTTCAGCTTCCGCCGTATCTGCGAAAGGATGCGCCGAGGCTGAGCGAGTTCGTATCGAGGTTGCCCGAGGGGAGAAAGATTGCCTTCGAGTTTCGCCATGAGTCGTGGTTCGAGGACGAGATCTACGACATCCTCCGCTCGCGCGACGTCGCACTCTGCGCGGCGGACACCGACGATGTGACCGACGTCGACAAATTGCTCGTGCAAACGGCGTCGTGGGGCTACATGCGTCTGCGCCGGACCGAATACACGTCGGATGAGATCGGAGCGTGGGCGGAGCGGGTGCAGCGGCAGCCATGGAGTGAGGCCTACGTCTTCTTCAAACATGAGGATGAAGGGAAGGGGCCGCGCTTCGCGGTCGACTTCCGCGCGCGGCTTCGCTAACCTTCGCCAACCGTGTCACTGCTGCGGAGCCTGATGGTGTTCACGATGCTGCTCACGCTGAAGTGCGTGAGCAGGATCTTCTATCGCTACGACGTCGCCTGGGTCGGCGACGAGCTGCCCAATCCGTGGAAAAAGATCCGGCTGGTAGCCTTCCTCAATCACACCAGTCTCTTCGAGCCGGTATTTCTCGGTGGCGTGCCGAACCACTTCGTCTGGCGCCTGGCAGCGCACGGCGTCGTTCCGGCCGCTGACAAGACAACCGGCCGGCCGCTGGTGGGGATGATCTTCAAATTCGTTGCGCATCACGTCGTGGCCATCACCCGCGAGCGCGACCACACCTGGTTCCAGCTGCTGAACAAGATCGACCCGCACTCGATGGTCATCATCCTCCCCGAGGGGCGGATGAAGCGCGCCAACGGGCTCGACCTGCATGGCAATCCGATGAGCGTCCGCGGCGGCATCGCCGACATTCTCCTGGCCATGAAAGAGGGGAGGATGCTGATCGCCTACAGCGGCGGATTGCATCACGTGCAGCATCCCGGCGGTTTCCCGCGCATTTTCAAGACCGTGCGCCTGCGCCTGGAGATCCTGGAGATCGCCGATTACATCGAAGAGATGATGCGCAACGGCGGCGCGGATCAGTTCAAGAAGAATGTGATGCGCGACATGGACCGGCGTCGGGATTTCTATTGTCCCGAGGACGAGCTTCGGAAGACGGCGTAGCGCGGCAAGCGTAGCGCCGGCGGCCTCGCCGGCTGGACCGCCGCCGGCTCGGCGGCGCTACGCTTACCACTACAATCTCCCGCTCCATGCCCGAGGACGTCCTCCCAGTTCAATCGCGCCGCGTCGAACGTGTGAAGCGCGCGCAGACGATGCAGCATGTCATCGCCGCGCTTCTCCTCGGGCAGGCGGCCATCGGGCATCTTCGGGCTCCTCATCCGGAGCTCGTGCTGCCAATCCTGGAGCTTGCGGCCAGCGCCGCGCTGATCGTGTCTGCGATTCGCGAGCAGGTGCGGCACGCACGCGGGTTCGCGCATGAGAAGGTCGCGTGGCTGGAGATCGCCGGGGCGGCCATGGCGTTCGTCGAAGCGATCCAGCGGCTGTACGAGCCGCATCACTTGTCGTTTCGCATCCTCTCGTTCATTCCGCCGGTCTTGTTGCTGCTGTTCGGCGTCTTCGACATCCGGTTGCGATCGATCCGCTATCTGAAAGTCGATGACCACGGTTTCGCCATCAGGCTGCGGCTGCTCTTCCCGAAGAAACAGGTGAAGTGGGAGCACGTACGCGGCTTTCGGATTGCGGAGAACAAGGTCGCTTTCGCGCTGCATAACGGCTCGACGAAAACCATCAGCCTTCGCGATGTGAAAGAGCGCGAGCGGGCCATGCGATGGCTGGCCGATCACCTCAATCGCCGCGAGATTCCGGAGTTACCGGCGACGTAGCAGTTGCCAGCTGGCAATGGCAATTCCGATGAGGGCCAGGGCGATCAGCAGCTTGTTGCCGGCCAGGGTCGACCAGGCGGAGGGCTGCGGCTTCGCCTTCGCTGGCGGCATCGCGCTCATCTGCAGCCGTCTGGCGCTGCCGCGCATCGATTCCGACACCGCGCTCCTGAACGCGCTCAGCGGGCGCGGCTCGTCGGCGGGGGAGGCCACCACCATGGCCCGCTGCGTATCGATGTGCATCACGTTCGACGGCATCGGGACGATGATCTTCTCGCCGTGCTCGCCGGCGGCGACGTTGTACGTTCCCTGATCGAAGTAAAGCGGCGTCAGGCCGACGCGAGTGTTTCGGAGAAAGACCACGTGCTCGTCGCCTTCGCGGAAGACCGGGACGCCGCTCGTCTCCTGATGAATCCCGTTCACGCTTCCGCCCGGGGTGACGATGGTGACTTCGCCGGTGGCATCGCCCTTCATCGACTCTTCCACCTTGAAGGTGGCGTAGGTCACGATCCAGCGGCCGGTGGGATCGTATTTCGCCTCCGTCTTCACGCACCTGCCGAGGATGATGGCGGCGGCGTGATCGACCTTCTCGTCGAAGCTGGCGGCCTGGGCCACAGCGGCCTGCGCCGCGGGCGCTGATACGGCGATCACGACCAGCGCCACGAGAGCGAGAAGACGGTTATTTGGATTCATGCTGAGCTCACAATAAGCAATCGTTACGCCACATTATTGCAGCGATCCGGGTGCGGCTCTTGCTCCGTTGCCGGGGCGAAGGAGAACACAAATCATGGCTGACAACGATCGCAAGCAGTGGAACGAGAACCAGGAGCCGAATCGCGGCGACGCGGCGCCCGATCGCAATGCGCAGCGCGGCGGTCATCCGGGTGGATACGGCCCGGCGCAGGGCCAGCCGGCCGAACGTAGCGGAACGGAGGAGCCGGGCAGTTCCGGGCGCGAACGGGAGCTGGATCATTAGCCTGCGGCGCGCCTCGTGCAAAAAGGAGATGCCGGTATGCGCCGGCATCTCCTTCTGTTTCTGATAATGGCCAGCGTCGCCTGTGCGAAGAATGACGACGCGAAGAAACTTGGCAAGTCCATCAACTCATGGCGGGCAACGCTGCAACTCGTCGCGGACGCGCGGCTTCGAAACTCCATCCCGAAGCGGCTTGCGCGCGTCACCATCGAGGAAGCGGTTGACGATCTCTCCGGCCGGACCGCGCAGCCGTCGATTCCGCGGCCGGTGGCCGTGCGCGCGGAACGGATCATCGGCATCGCCGCGGCGCTTCACCAGGCCGTCGAGAACGATGATCGTGCCGCCATCGCCCGCGCCCGAGGTGAGCTGGGACGATGAAGAAGTTCCTGCAGATCGCCCTCGGCATCGTCACAGGGATCGGCGGGTTTCTCGAAGTCGGCTCCGTCGCCACCGCCGCCGAGGCGGGCGCGTCGTTTCGATTTGCACTGATCTGGGCCATCGCCCTCGGCACGATCTGTCTGATTTTTCTCGTGGAGATGACCGGACGGCTTGCCGCGGTCTCCAAACACGCCGTTGCCGACGCTGTTCGAGAGCGCTTCGGATTCAGATTCGCCGTCCTGCCGCGTGCAGCGGAGCTCATCGTCAACCTGCTCGTCATCGCCTCGGAGATCGGCGGCGTCTGCCTCGCGCTCAAGTTCGTCACCGGTTTCGAGGTTCGAGTCTGGGCCATCCCGGTGACGCTGCTGATCTGGCTGGCCATCTGGGCGGGAACGCTCGACTTCATCGAAGACACGACCTCGATCCTCGGTCTCGTTGCCATGGCTTTCGTCATCGCGGCGGTCAAAATGCATCCCGACTGTCACGCCGTGCTGCGAGGCCTGGTGCCGTCGTCGCCGCGACAGGACGTCGCGCATTACTGGTACATCGCCGTCGGCATCCTCGGCGCAACGATCAGCCCCTACATGTTTCATTTCTACGGCTCGGGAGCGATCGAGGACAGATGGAGCGAGGACAGCCTCGGGGCGAATCGGATCACTGCCGGTTTCGGCATGTCGTTCGGCGCGGTGATGTCGGTGGCGGTGCTGGTCTGCTCCGCGCTGGTGCTGTGGCCGCGCGGCATCGAAGTGGATCACTACGAGCAGGCCGCGCTGGTCTTGATCCCGGCCCTCGGCCGCTGGGGAGTGCCGCTGTTCGCCGGCACACTCGGCGTCTGCTGCTTCGGCGCGGCGATGGAGGTGAGCCTGGCCACCGCCTACATGTTGTCGCAGACGCTGGGCTGGAACTGGGGCGAGAACAAGAAGCCCGATCGTGAGGCCCGCTTCTCGATGACCTACAGCGTGATCCTGTTGTTCGGTGGCCTGCTCCTCCTGACCGGCATCGATCCGCTGAAGCTGACGATGTTCGCCATGGCCATCACCGCGCTGATTCTTCCGCTGGTGACGATGCCGTTCGTCTTCCTGCTCAACGACAAGGCCTACGTGCACGCGCACACGAACGGACCGATCGGCAATGCCGTGGTCATCCTGACGATTCTGATGGCCTCGATCGTGGCCATCGTCACCATTCCGCTGGAGATCATGGGAGCCGGATGATGGCCATGCGAAAGGAGTATCGCCTCGTGCACGACCTGCTCGACAACCAGATGGTCGATCGCGAGAAGCAGAACATCGGCAGGATCGACGGCATCGCCATTCACATGGCGCACGGTAAACAGCCGCGCGTGACCTACCTCGAGTCGGGTGCGCTCGTTCTCGCCGCGCGCCTCGGAACGCCTTGGGAGCGCTTCGTTGCATTCATGACCCGCCATTTCGGCGTTCGAGCGAATCCTGTCTTTCGCGTTCCCTGGAGCAAGGTCACGAAGGTCGGTCTCGATGTCTATGTCGACATCGACGGCAGGAAATCGGACGCGTTCGCCTGGGAGCATTACCTCGATGACCATCTGATCGGGAGGCTGCCGCTCGCCCATGAGCAGATCAAAGAATGAGGTGAAGCTGGAGCTGCTCCTCGGACGGCGCGTCGTCGACGCGGATGGCATTCGCGTCGGCAGCATCGAAGAGGTTCTCGCCGAGCGCGAAGGCGACGAGTTGCTGGTCACAGAGTTTCACGTCGGCACTTACGGCCTCTTCGAGCGCCTCTCGATCTTCCACATCGGCGCCGGCCTTCTCCGCTACCTCGGCGGCCACGCAATGAGCGCGCGACCACATCGGATTCCATGGGAGAAGATGGATTTGAGTGATCCCGATCATCCGAGGCTGACGTGCTCCGTGGAGGAGCTGACGAAACACAAAACGTAGGTCGGACTCTCAGTCCGACCGGCTGACCACGGTCCTAACCTCAGTGACGAGGGGTATTCACGAGAGGTCGGACTGGAGAGTTCGACCTACGTAAACCACCTACGCCGCCCGCGGCCGCCGCCTTCGATCGGCAATGGTCTCCCGAAGAAACTTCAGCAGCGCGCGCTCTTCCTTCGACAAACCGATGCGCACCACCGGCGAGCCTTTGTGGTGCTTGCGGAGCATCTCGAACGGCTTCCCCTCCATGTACTCCTCGAGGAGGCGTGGGCAGATGTAGGACGAGCGGCAGACGGCCGGTGTGTTTCCGAGCTGTTCCGCCGTCGCCACGACGGCCTGCTTGATCTTGCGCTTGCGCTCGGTCTTGCTCGATCCCTGCCCGAGCATGCCGAGGGCGATGGAGCAGAGGAGAGTGCCCGCCCAGGTGCGGAAATCCTTGGCCGTGAAGTTCTTGCTGATGATCGACTGGATGTAATCGTTCACGTGACGATCCTTCACGTCGCGCACCTTGCCGTTGTCGATGAAGGCGAAGAGCTCGGACTGATGCAGCTTCTTCAACCTTTGCACGATCGCGGCGACCTCGGTGTCATCGATGGCACGCGTCTGCGCCTTGCGCCACTTGCCGACGTAATCGAACAAGAGCACGTTGCCCTCGACCTTCACGTGCTTGCCGCCGATCGTGGTCAGGCCGTAGGTCGCCTCCGACTGCGCGCTCTTGTCGTTGCCGACGCGGAAGAAACCCTGATCGATGAGACGGACGATCGCGGCGAGGACATTCTCACGATCGAGATCGGCGCGTTTCAGATCGGCGCGGACGCGGCGGCGCAGCGCCGGCAGCGATTCGCCGAACTCGACGACGCGCCGGAACTTCTCCTCCTCCCGCTGCGCCCGAAAGCGCGGATGGTAGAGGTACTGCGTGCGCCCCTTCTTGTCGACGCCGACCGCCTGGAGCGGCGCGGAATCGCCGCGGGCGATGCGGACGTCCTGCCACGCCGGCGGGATGCGCAGCTTCCGGATGCGGGCGATGGTCTTCTCGTCGTCGATCGCCTCGCCGTTCGCGGTGCGATAGGTGAAGCTCTGCTTCGTTCCCTCGCGCCGGATGCCGTGAAGATCGAGATACCAACGCCGTCGGACTCCCTTTCCCGGCATGTCGGGTCCCGATTTTGCGAGAATGGTGCCGCTTGACGGATGGTGGCAGCGAACAGCACGCAATCGAGCCGTTGACTTCCCGTCAGCGGATGCTCGTCATCATCATCGCCATCGTCGTGGCGCTGTCGCGGCTGCTGGCGGTCTCGCATTCGATGTGGGACTGGGACGAAGCGCTCTTCGCATCGGCCCTTCATCACTACGACGTCGCCCATCATCATCCGCATCCGCCCGGATTCCCGCTGTTCTTCGCGCTGGCCAAGATGGCGCGCGTGATCGTGCACGATGACTTCCATGCGCTGCGCGGCATCAGCATCCTGGCCTCGCTCTTCCTCTTTCCGGCGATGTTCGCGCTGGCGCGATCGCTGCGGTTTCGATTCCGCAGCTGTCTCATCGCCGCGCTGCTGTTCTGTTTTCTGCCGAACGTCTGGTACTGGGGCGGGACCGGCTTCACCGACGAGCTGGCGCTGGTGACGGCGGTGGCGGCGGCCGCGCTGCTGCTGCGCGATGACCAGCGGCGCGGCACGTACCTCCTCGGCTGCCTCCTCTTCGCCGCGACGATGCTGGTGCGCGCGCAGAACGTGCTGCTGGCCTGGCCGTGGATCGTGGCGTCATGGCGGCGCATTCGCGCGCGGCGTGGCGGCGAGGTGATCGCCGGGACCGCGCTGATCATCGTCCTCGTGCTCACCGGCTACGGCATCGCCGCGAAGCTGACCGGGATCGACGACTACATCTCCGCCACGAAATCGCATCAGCACTACGTCGCTCACGTCGACGGCGCGCTGAATCCGGAGCGGACGCCGATGCGATTCCTGCTACAGGACTTTCTCATCGATCCGTTCGAGTCGCGCTTCGCCTCGACGATGATGTTCGTCTTCACCCTGCTGGCGTTTTTCCGTCCGCGACGCGCCCAGCTCGATGTGGTGCTGACGTTCGAGCCGAATTTTCTGCTGACTTGGTTTCTTCTGAGTCCGACCGGCGTGAGCCGGCTCTCGCTGGCCTACATCGCCGCGAATGTTCTGCTGGCGGCGGACGGGATGGACGTGCTGGCCACATTCATCGCCTCGCGCATCCGCGCGCTCCCGCGCGAACGGCTGGCGATGGCGCTGCAGGCACTGTTCGCGGCCATCGTCATCGGCCGCTATGTCTACTGGGTCTGGCCGGGCATGCGCGAGATCCGCAAGACCGACTCGCCGCCGGTGCAGGCCATGCGCTGGATCCGGAAGAACGTGCCGCGCGGGCAGAAGGTCTACGCCGTCGGCGGCCTGGAACCGTTCGTGGCCTACTTCCTGCCGGATTACGCGGTGGTCGTGGCCGAGGATGACTTCGATCCGTCAAAGGCCCCGGCGGACAAGAATGCCGTCTTCGTGGCCGACCGCGCCAGCTCACTGGCGCAGGCGATCAATTTCCGCCGTACGCGCAACCATCTCTGGGCTCTTTTCAATCGCCGCTATTTCGAAGCCTCGGTGGTCCCGATCGCCGGCTGGGTCAAGTTCGGCGACGGCTGGTATGGCGACGAGGAAGGGGACAACGGCGATCACTGGCGCTGGATGGGAAGCGTGGGCCACCTGCAGCTCGCACCCCTCGGCAACCGCGCGCGTCTCGGCCTGACGATGAACTTCCCGCTGGAAGCCGAGCCTGCGCCGACGGTGACCGTGACTCTCGACGGCGTCGTGGTGGATCGCTTCGTGCCGGAGAAGGCCAATGTCGAGCGGTCGTACGTCGTCCCATCACACATCGACAAGCCGGATGAGCTGACCCTTACCGTCGATCACACCGTCAACTTCTCCCGCCTCCACCGCAGCGGCGACCCGCGCGATCTGGGGCTGGCGTTGCATCGGATCCTTTGGAAGGCTGAATGATTTGAACCACAGAGACGCAGAGGACGCAGAGAAAATCTCCTCTGTGCTCTCTGCGCCTCTGTGGTTCAAGTCTTTGGACTTACTTCTTAAATGAAATCGACTGCGGCCGCCACGTCTTCACCCGCTTCCCATCCTTCATTGGCGGCGTGAAATGCACAGCGCGCATGGCACGGGTGGCGGCGTCGTTGAAGCCGTAGCGGGGATCGCCTCGGAGGATCTTCACGTCGATGACGTCGCCGTTCTCGTTGATCAGGGCGGAGATGATCACGTTGGCTTCCGCGCGCTGCTGCGCGGCCAGCGGCGGATAGTAGGGACGGATCTCCGAGAGCGGCTGCGGAAGCTTGTCCAGCTCCGTCACGTCGATGACGTCGCCCTCGCGAACCGTTACGGCAGGCTGCGGCGCGGGAGCCGCGGCCACCGGTTGCGGCGTTGGAACGACCGGAGCCTGTTGTGCCACGGTCTGCGTCTGTGGCTGCGGCGCCGGCGTCTGCGCGGCCACGCGGCGCTGATCGAGCGCGGCGGCGGAGCCGCGGTCATCGGCCTGCTGCGACGGCGTGACCAGACTGGCCGTCTGCACCGGAGCGTTCTTCGATTGCTCCTGTTTCAGCTTCTTGTTCATGTCCGACTGCAGCTTCATCATCTCTTCCTGCATCTTCTGCTGCACGGCCGCTTCGAACGCCTTCTTCTGCGCATTGGGATCAAGCGGCGCGGTGGACGTTTGCGCCGGCGCGGCGATGACCGGCTGCGAGATGATCTGCGGCTGCTTCGGCACGACGGCCGTGTGCACTGCCGGCGCCGGTGCCTTCGGTTTCGGCTTCAGCATGAAATACGCGCCGCCGGCGATGGCGATCAAAACAGCCGCGGCGATGGCATACAACGGCATGCGGCTCTTCGCCGGCTCCTCCACGGAGGACGGCGTCGGCTCGATCACGGCCGCGGGTGCAACCTGTGCGTACGCTGCCGCGTTCACCTTCGACTCCCGCTCGCGATCGAGCGCCTCGCCCTCCAGCTCCTTCTTCAGCAGATTGCTGAGATAGAAGGCCAGATTGAACGTCGAGGCCGAGTAGTTGCCGCCGTGGACCAGCGACGAGAGCACCTGCTTCATGTCGCCGATGGTCGCGTAGCGCGCGGCGGGATCGATGGCCAGCGACTTCTCCAGGATGGCGCGGATATCGTCCGGCATCGGCTGTCCGGCGAACGTCTTTGCCGCGCGGATGGTCTGGGCGAACGCGCTGCCGGTCACCGCATCGGGCGGCTCATTGCCGGTGACGAGGAGATAGAGAATCGCCCCGAGCGAGTAGACGTCGGTGGTCTTCGAGATGTCCGCCCCGGCGCGATACTCGGCGGCGAAATAGCGCCCCAGCTCCGCGGCCACCTTGGAATCGGAGAACGAGCCGATCAGGCCTTTGCCCAGCTGCTGGCCGGCCACGCGGATCTCGCCCTCATCGGTGATCCAGACGAACTGCGGGATCAGCGCGCCGTGTGCCAGGCGATTGCCGAGGAATTTGAGATCGGCCGTGGTCGAAAGGGAGAGGGCGATCTTCTCGGCGATGACGATGGCCTGATCGATCGGGATCGGATTGGCGGTGATGCCGTTGCCGCCGCGGGCGCGATCGACGATGTGGCGCAGCGAGCGGCCGCCCGAGTATTCATGCGCGACGAAGGGGACGCCGTTGACGACGTCGATGGTCTGATCTTTTGCGAAGGTCGTTCCGCTGAGCAACGGCACCAGCTGGCTGGCCTCGGCGGCACTCTGCAGCAGCGCCGCGCGATTGCCGCCGGAGAGCCGCCGCACGGCCATGATCGGACCGAGCTGTCCGCCGTCGACACGCCCCGCGCGCCAGAGATCGCCGAGGGCGTCAGTCTCGAGTTTCTTGAACAGGATGAACGAACCGAACTGCTCGTACGGACGGTTTTTCGCAGACATACTCGACGGACCCCCAGGTTTTTGCGGTGCGCGGGAGGATACCATGCCGGAAGTTATTTGTTGAAGATTGAACCACAGAGGCACAGAGGACACAGAGGTTGCCTCGGCGGTTAACGATTCTGTTGCGCCGCCCGCTGATCCCGATACCACTGCACCTGATAGATCTGCACGTTCCGATCATGGTCAGCGATATTGGTTGCAAACGCATGCGTCCCGTCGTGTTTAGCCACGAAGTAGAGGAAATCGCTCTTCGCCGGCGCCGCCGCAGCCTGCAGCGACGCCAGGCCGGGATTGGCAATGGGACCAGGCGGGAGGCCGTGGAAGCGATACGTGTTGTACGGCGAATCGATCTGCAGGTCGGCCTTGTGGATGTTGCCGTCCCAGCGTCCCGCGAGTTTCAGCGCGTAGATCACCGTCGGGTCCGCGCCGAGGAGCATCTTGCGGGTGATGCGGTTGAGATAGACCGAGGCCACCAGCGGTCGTTCCTGCGGCATGCGCGCTTCGGTCTCGACGATCGACGCCAGCGTCACCGTCTGATGCAGCGTGAGGCCGGTAGTGATGTAGTTCATCTCGCCGCCGAAGTGCTTGCGGAAGTTCGTCACCATCGCCTGGACGATCGCGCGCGGCGGCGTGCCGGGATTGAACTTGTAGGTATCGGGGAAGAGGTATCCCTCCAGCGTCTTTGCCTCGGGAGCGAAATCGCGGATCGCCTCGGGATCGGCGGTCAGCTTGTCCCATTCGGCATCGCGGCCGAATCCTTCCTGCACAAAGATGTGTGCAACAGAAAAACGGTCCAGACCTTCGCGGACGGTGACGCTCTTGGCCACGACGTCGCCGCGGATCAGCTTGTCGAGCACCTCCTCGGCCGTCATCGGTTTGGAGAACTCGTAGATCCCCGCTTTGACGGAGTCGTTGTGCCGGACCACTTTCATGTAAATCAGCGGCAGGTATTCGTCCCGAATGATTCCCTCGGCCTCGAGATGCTTGAGGATGGCCTGGGTGCGCAGGCCGTGACGGACCTCGACGTCCTTGAAGGGCTGGTTGTAATTCTTGTACGGCGTGCGCATGGCCCGCAGAAAAAACCAGCCGCCGCCGATGGCCAGCACGACGGCGAAAATGCCGATGGTCATCAGCGAGTGCAGCAGCTTGCGGCAACCGCCGCGGGCCTTGGCGCGCCTGGCTATGACGCCCTCCTGGCGAGATCGTCGAGATAGGACTGCAGGATCACAGCGGCGGCGTGCATGTCGATTTCGCGTTGGGCCTCTCGTCGTTTCGTTCCGCTCTCCCGCAACTGCCGCGCGGCCTCGGTGGTGCTGAGCGCTTCGTCCCAGAGCACCACCGGTCTGCACGTTTTCTGCCGCAGTCGCTCTGCGAAATCGCGGAACTTCTGCTCTCCCGTTTCGCTATGAGCCCGCCGCGGAACGCCGACCACGATTGTCTCGGCGTCGAGCTCCCGTGCGATACCGGCCAGTTTGTCGATGATCTCTCCCTCGTTCTTCACCACCGAATGCGGCGTGGCAATCGACCCCGACGCGCTCACCGCCACCCCGATGCGCCGCCCGCCGTAATCGATGGCGATGATCGACATGGAGGGGGATTGTACTTGGCGGTGATCGTACAATGTCGCGCTCTGGGTTGCTGAGTTGCAAGGTTGCAAGGTTGTTGGGTTACGAGGTCGCGCGGTTGCGGGGTCTCGCGGCGTTGGAAATCGAAACACCGCGAGACTGCGAAACCCCGAGACCGCGCGACCAGGTCAACGCCCCAGCAACCTTGCAACGCAGCGACCCAGCAACTCCGATGAAAAACTTCAATCTCGACGCCATCCTCGAGGCCATGCTCAAGATGTCGGACCGGGTGTCCGATCTCAACTTCTCTGTCGGGCGGCAGCCGCAGGTGGAGATCGATGGCCAGCTCGTGCCGGTCAACTTCCCCGGCCTGCCGCGGCTGACGCCGTATCAGACCGAAATGATCGTCATGCACATGCTGCGCGGCGATCGCGAGCTGACGCGCACCTTGCTGAGCAGCGGATCGGTCGATCTCTCGTATTCGATTCCGCAGAAGACGCGCTTCCGGGTGAACATCTTCTCGCAGCGCGGCACTTACGCCATCGTGCTGCGCGTGATCCCCGAGGGGATTCCGACCTTGGAATCGCTCCACCTGCCGGCGGAGCTGGCCAACATCTGCAAACTGAAAAACGGCATCGTGCTGGTCACGGGCCCGACCGGATCGGGCAAGTCCACCACGCTGGCGGCGCTGATCAACCAGATCAACATCGACTACGCCTACCACATCATCACCATCGAAGACCCGGTCGAGTACATGCACAAGCACATCAAGTCGACCGTGAACCAGCGCGAGCTGGGCTCGGACACCAAGACCTTCGCTCACGCCCTGCGCTCGGCGCTGCGCCAGGCGCCGAAGGTGATCCTGATCGGCGAGATGCGCGACGTCGACACCATCGAGATCGCCATGGAGGCGGCGGAGACGGGACACCTGGTGCTCTCCACGCTGCACACCATCGACGCCGCCAAGACCATCGACCGCATCGTCGGCGTCTTTCCCAAGGATCAGGAATCGCAGGTGCGCACGCGCTTCGCGCAATCGTTCCGCTACGTCCTGTCGCAGCGACTTCTGCCCAAAGTTGGCGGCGGCCGCATCGCCGTGCTGGAGATTCTGAAGTCGACTATGCGCACGCGCGACTACGTGCTCAAAGGGGAAACCGAGGGACGGTCGCTGATCGACGCCATGCACGATGGGACGGTCGACGGGATGCAGACCTTCGACGACGAGCTGGAAAAACTCTGGAGCAAACGCGTGATCACGCGGGAGATGGCGCTGGCGTATGCCACGAACCCGACCAACCTCGCGCTTCGTCTGGCCGACGGCCAGAATGATTCCGCGCCGGTGGCCTCGGGCGACGAATCGATGCTGTCGATGCTGGAGTAAGTGCGATGAAGATCACCTGCACCTCCTGCCAGAAAGTGCTCTCGCTCGACGAGACCAAGCTTCCGATGAAGCCGGT
>Ga0157378_10000926_pt1 | contig 27022 bp, 25 predicted proteins | sample M65metaG_FD_115309 | JGI IMG/M metagenome (GOLD analysis project Ga0157378, IMG submission 115309) | Miscanthus rhizosphere microbial communities from Kellogg Biological Station, Michigan, USA - M6-5 metaG | ecosystem: Host-associated > Plants > Roots > Rhizosphere > Soil | place: USA: Michigan... | reverse complement strand
TCACTGCCGAAGTCAGAAGGCGCCCGCAGCGAATAAGAATAAAGTGATTGCCGATACGGACCCATTCATCAGTGCAGCAGCTTTTGTTTTCGCTTATAGTTACACGTGCGGGCCTGTAGCTCACACATTCTCGGTTGAATCGATTGCGCTTGTGAGTGAAATCCCTCCGTAAAATCCCTTTTCTTGCACACAAAGTGCACACAAATTCTGCTGTCAGCCCTTCGAACTAAAAGCGTACCGATTTCGTCGTTCTTAAATCTCCGGCTTAACTTTCACAGTGTGCGGCTGTAACGTTGTGCCCTGTATCTCCTCAATTGTTCAGCATGGCCGCGCTGGGCAAGCGAGAGGCGCTAAATCTTAATATTTGGTTGACGGCCGGAACAATATTCAATAGGTGCATCCCCACGAGGGGGTCCATATTTCCGGAGTCTATATAGATGCTGACAAGCGCAGAGTACGTCAGGATCCGTTTTGGGCACATGGGTGATGACTGTTTTGGCTGCAAGTGCTGGGGCCAGATAAATCTTCCAGATGATCAGCTTGTAAGCCGGAGTCTGGTCGTAACGTTGTTGAAGAAGAAGAGCAGTGAAAAAGTAAAGAGCTGGCCCAAGGTCGGCATGCCCGCGGATGTAGGCGATCAGTTTCTTAGATTGCAGCGGCAGGCTTTAAGATGGGCACAAGATAACGCAGAGTTGATTCAGACTACACAGCCTGATGTCGCCACTCTCGATAATCGTTTGCAAGACAACTGGTTTCCACTTTTGATGATCGCCACCCTGGCTAGTGACAAGTGGAAAGCGGCTGCCCTCAAAGCGGCTGGAATCGAAGGTGTGATTGATGAACCTGGAGATGAGATTGTCATGCTGAGAGATCTGCGAAACATTTTCCACACACGGAACATAGATCGGATACCGTCGCGCGTGCTCCTGGCGGATCTGTTGGTTCAAGCTGATTCACCTTGGATGCGCTATGAGAAGCAGCCTGACGGGCTCAGCCAGCAGCAACTTGGCGCCAGGCTTCGGAAGCTGGGAGTTAGATCGAAACCTTTGCGATACGGCAAGCAGGGGGAGCTAATAGACACCAAGAGACAGCTCAAGGGCTATGACAAAGCATGGTTTCAGAACTTGTTTGATCGCCAGTTGGCCGGCGAGAAACCAGAGGAAGTAGATGTGTCCAGTGAGGTCGTGCCGTCGTGACCTTGTAGCCTACGGGGTAACAGTGTTACCCCGAAAATCGGCCAAAATCTCGTAAATGGCACATTTTCAGGCGCTGTTACCCCTGTTACCCCGTTACCGCCGATCCTGAATCAGTACGGCTGTCAGTGTGTCTGTGTGTTACCATGTTGATTTGATTGCCTTTATATATATTCGTATAAGTCATTGGGGAGCGCGAGTAACGGGGTAACGGCAACAGGGACTAAGAGTGTAGGGGTCCTGGCTGTCTCTGGAATGAGGGGTCGCGGAGTAACGGGGTAACAGGGCGCGAGGTCACATCTCACGAAACCCCCGCCTGAGCCGGTCGCGTAAGCGAGGGCGATACCCGCTGCTAATCGCCACTGCGAACTGGCGCGTAATCAATGAGCGGAGAATGAGGCTGGACGATTGCGGTGCCCAGCTCTCAGCGTGAAGGAATTCAGGAAGTAATGAAGTTCAATTACCGTTCAGCGACAGTTGATTTGCCGGGTCTCATCAACTCCCGATGGAGTACGTAAGAGGTCTGCGTCGACACTCCGCCCTCAAATTTAACTTTGAGCAAGACTTGGTAATAGAGCGGCAGATCGCCAGAGGACGTCTTCTTTAGCTTTTCAACAAGTTGCTGAGCAAGGTTTGCATTCGTGAACCATTGGACGGCGCCCACAAACCCCGGTGACCGATTACTGGTGAAACTTATTATGTCACCGTTGTCGGTCGGACCCGGAATGTGGGTGACCAGGACATGAAACTCACCGTTTTCCGTTCCTGGTGGCCCGTATTGATCCACAAACTTTGCCGGTTCCCCCGCAGCCGGTTTAAGATTTAGAATTCCGTCGTTTACCTGGATCAACTGCGGCTCCAGCCACATGCCCCGTGAATGAACGTCGAAAAACGGCCGCGACCCGACATAAACTACATTCTGGTCGGCAAGCTCCTGCCACGAGACCTGGCTGCTCCTAGCCAACGAGATATTTTGCTGATGTGTTCCCAATAATTTCGCCAACAAAAGCGTCGATGTCACTTCGGCTATCGGGGTATAAAAATGGCCGGGGTCCACTCGTGACGATTTCAGCCCTTTGATGAAGGACTGAACCTTCGGGGAAGTACCAACCTGCGTCCAGTCGTTGATGCTGGAATCTCGAAACCACATCGAAAGGTCGTTTGTTTGTAACCGGAAAAATAGTGGATCTTCGACTACCAAGATCAGGGGACGGTTCGTTGTTAAGAACGGATGCCACAGTTGCTTCAGCGCCGGCGTCCAGATGACATCGGACGAGGCATTATATTGGCGCTCGTGCCGCAGCAATACAGTCGTATAAATTCCCCAAGCCGCGGAAACCGCAAGAGCAATATAGACGAGAATCTGGCCTATGGCCTTCATGGATCTGCGTGGAACAACCGTTCCGACGGCCTGCCGCAATTCGAATGTCAATTTGAAATGCCCTTTTGGCAAATCAATCACAATCTCATCGCTTTGACCTTCGATTCGGTAATACTCGGCCAGCTTTTGCCGGAGCCTGCTGGCTTGGATTCGAACGGCACTGTCGTGCCTTGGGTCGTACGTGGAGGCCCTGCCCAGCGCTTCGACCGCGACGGTGTACTCCTTGAGATGCTCGGCATCTCCCGAAACGTACTTATCCGCCAGGAATTTCAGGAGGCGTCGAAGGACTCCTGAGCTTCGAAATGTTTCGCTCCGGACAATACAATCCACTTGAGACAGGCACTCGGCCTGCGAAAGAGTGTTTTCGTCCGCGAGCCCCGGATTTGGAGGAGTCGCGATTCTTGCAAGCATAATTTTCCGCACTATACCCTGTGCCCCATTGGTTGTCTATAGCGCGCGATCAGGTCTGTCTTAGTTCGAGAATTCCGCCATCTTGCTATCATGGAACGATTCTCTTTCGCGATTTGCGGCGGTCGGCCAGCTCCGGTCACCTGTTTCGGGTCGCAATTTCAGCATTGCCAGTGTTGCCCAAGCCGTCGCACCCCGAGCCCCGGCAGGACGAAGATTCGGCTATTATCACCACTTCAAAGCTGGATTCGGTGTCCCCTTTTCCGCTAACCGTTTATCTCTCAGGATGTTAGAGGCTTTGTAACACCGCCGTAACAGTGAAACACCTGTTTATCACCTACAACTGCTTGCCAATCTCATTCGGTCCATGCTACTTGCTGCGGCACAGCCAGTACTCAGCAATTGGCCCAGCGAATTTAGAAATTCGCACATCACGTGCGGAGGTGAGGTATGCGTTTGTCATCTAGGGGAAAAGTGTTGTCTGGGGCGTGCTTCGTGGTTGTGGCAGCAATGCTGCTCGCTCTGCTTTGTACTCCGGTGTATGCCCAGTTGGCTGGCGCAAGCCTCTCCGGCATTGTACAGGACGAATCAGGGGCGGTGATTTCCAACGCTACCGTCAACATCAAGAACATCAGTAATGGAGCTGTCCGAGAGGTGACGTCGAATTCGGATGGTTTGTATTCGGCTCCGAATCTATTGCCCGGCAACTACGACGTGACGGTTTCGTCCACCGGGTTCGCGACCACCGTGCAAAAAAATGTCACCTTAACTGTGGGCGCCACTTTGTCAATGAATCTTGTCCTGAAAGTCGGACAAGTTTCACAGCTTATCGAGGTGAACTCAACACCTCCTGAAATCGAAACGTCATCGTCGGCTCTCAGCGCAACGATCCAGCAACAAGTGATCGTAGACCTGCCGCTGAACGGCCGTGACTGGACGCAACTGGCAACTCTCACGCCAGGCATCAGCGCCATTACTGTTCAAACGTCGACGAATAGCACCGCAAACCGTGCTCAGCGTGGTTTTGGAAATCAACTGACCGATAGCGGACATCGCCCAGTTGAAAACACTTACCGTATCGATGGGATCAACGTTAACGACTACACGAATGGAGCGCCGGGCAGCGTACTCGGAGCACAACTGGGAGTTGATGCGGTCGAGGAATTCAATGTCGTTACTACCAACTATACCGCGGCGTATGGGCGCACCTCGGGCGCCGTCATCAACGCAATTACGAAGTCCGGCACGAACCAGATTCACGGCGACGCGTTCATGTTCTACCGTTCTCAGGCCTTTGACGCACGCAATTACTTCGATCCACCCCAGATTCCATCCTATCAGCAGAAGCAGTTCGGCGCGACTGCCGGCGGGCCGATCAGAAAGGACAAGACGTTTATTTTCGGCGCTTATGAGGGAGTCCGCCAACGCCTCAGTCCAAGCTTTGTCGACGTGATCCCGTCGTCTGCCGCCCGCGCAGGAAACCTGTGCTCCATCGCCATCGCCAGCGGTCCCAACACCTGCTCGCCGCATACAATCACGGTTGATCCGAAGGTTGCACCATACCTTGCCCTGTGGCCCGATCCCGCCACAGTGGCTACCACACCTGTGGGCGGACCAAATGACAATGGCGACACAGTCATCTATCGAACTTCTGGTCTTAAGGACTCCAACGAGAATTACTTCTCATTGCGAGGCGATCAAAAGTTCTCTGACAAAGACAGCCTCGCCCTTACCTACAGCTATGATCACTCTCCCCAAAATGTCCCCGACGCTCTAAACAACGTGGTCAACCAGGAGTTATCCACCCGACAGACGGCTGGCGTAACGGAGACTCACATTTTCGGTCATGGAATCGTGAACATTGCCCGAATCGGCTACAACCGTGGGGGAGGGCAGGCGAACATACCGTATCTTGCAAACAACCCCGCGTCAGTGAATCTGGCGCTCGCGATTCCCGGCCAACCAAACGCGGGCGGGCCTCCGCAATTTCTCTTCAACGGCGCCGGGGCAATCACAACCGCCGGAGGAGAGGGCATCTCCCATTGGAGGCATTACTACAATTCGTATCAAGCCTATGATGATATTTCCATGGTCCGCGGCGTGCATTCGCTGTCATTCGGATTTTCATTCGAGCGAATTCAGTACTATGTCGGATCGGGAGGAATCGTCGAGAACCAAAACAATGGAAGTTTCACGTTCAATTCGACCATAGCTGGGGGCGTAACGGTCAGGTCGGCTTTGGAGAATTTATTGACCAATCGTCCTTTCACAGGTTCGGGGACGCCTAGCATTCTAGTTCAGGGACTAGGCGCCAGGGTTGAGCCGAGGGATAGCGTCATCGGAGGCTATGCTCAAGATGACTGGCGGGTTCGCTCAAACCTCACGTTGAACCTTGGCCTTCGCTACGAATTCCTGACGAATCCGATCGAAGCTCATGATCACTTTGGTGTTCTCAACACGTTTACAGCCCCGGCAGGATCCGGGCCGTGCCCGAACATTTATCCCAATCCTTTCACGACCACGAATGTCCCTGGATGCCCTGTTCCGATTCAAAAGCTGTGGCAAGCGAACCCAACGCTTCGTGATCTGGACCCCCGCGTCGGCTTGTCTTGGGATCCATTCCATGATGGAAAAACGGCTGTCCGGGCTGGGTTCGGCATATTTGACGTACTCCCGCTCCCGTATATTTATTCTGACGGTTTCACCTCGGGCTATCCCTTCTCACAGGCTTTTACCGGACCGGCGCCAGGGACCTTGCCTCAAGGTACTTTTCCCAACATCATCCCATTGTTGCACTCGGGGACGCCGAATGCGCGATATGTCGACCCAAACCCAAAGCGCAGCTACGCCATGAACTGGAATCTGAATGTTCAGCGCGAGATTACGAAGCGCTTAGGGTTGATGGTTGGCTTCGTGGGCTCCCACACGGTCCATACATCTTTCACGACGGACAATGCCAATGTAGTCTTGCCCACAATTATCAATGGAGTTATGACGTGGCCGGCTCCTCTCGGAAGCGGGACGCTACTGGACCCTAACGTCAGACAAATCCGGCAGATATTCTGGGATGGCAGTTCGCATTACGCTGGCCTTCAGGCACAGCTCAAGCTTCAACCGTTCCACGGTCTACAAGGCCAGGTCGGCTACGATTTCAGCCGCTGCTTTTCAAGTGGCGACGCTGCGCAGTTCGGCGACCCGTTCGTGAATTCAATAACATCCCTGCAGTACTACAACCCGGCAAGCAGGTATGGACCGTGTGACTTCGACCTCCGCCACAATCTTACCGCCAACTATATTTATTCCATCCCGGGGCCGTCAAATGCCTCAGCTCTCCGTTGGATTGCGGGCGGTTGGCAACTGAGCGGGATCGTAACCGCAAAGTCCGGAAGTCCTTTCACTGTCCTAACTGGAGGGGATCCTGTCGGACTAAAAGGCAACGATCCGAACGGCTATCCAGACCGCGTTCCTGGATGCAACCCAATAGCGGGCGGCGTAAACTATCTCAACCAGAGTTGCTTCGTCATCGCGCCTCAGACACCGAATGGGTTTGTCTGGGGCAACAACGGGCGCAACTCTTTGTACGGCCCCAGCCTTTTCGACTATGACGTCTCAATGGTAAAGAGCACCAATATTGCGAAAATCTCTGAGGGCTTCAACGTGCAACTGCGATTTGAATTCTTCAATGTGCTCAATCACACCAACTTCCAGTCACCCGTTGAAAACAACGTACTCGGTGCGGCCCTCGGTCACATTGCCTCGACAGCAACCGACAGCCGTAAGATTCAGTTGGGTCTGAAAGTTGGATGGTAGCAAATATTTCATTGGAAAAGGCCGGGTCGTTTCGACCCGACCTTTATTCCTATCACCGCGTTCTATCTCAAGACGGGCCTGCGAATTCGGTGAGGTCAGTTGGAAAACGAAAATATTTTCATGTGCAGACAATATTCCAGGAGAACCCAGATGCCAAACCTATTGAAACGTAGTCGGCTCGCGCTGAAATCGATGTGTCTTGCGATTGTCCTCACCAATGGCGCTGCCGCATGCGCACAGTCGGCTCCAATGAAAATTGTCTTGACCGGACAATCTATGATCCGCGCCGACACCCGCCTTTACGCGACTTCCGAGGTGGCCACGATGGCGCCGCTCCTGAAAGGCGACGTGGTATTCACGAATTTTGAGGCGACGGTCGCGGAAAGAGGACAGCCCAATGAATCAGCGCCGCGCGAGGGAAATTCCCTGGCCCCTCCAGAAGCGATGGATGTCCTGAAAGAAATGGGATTCAACATGTTTTCGCTGGCCAATAATCACGTGTGGGATCTCAGGGTTGCCGGCGTTCAAAATGCCATTCTGGAGGCGAATCGCCGCAACATGACTCACGCCGGAACCGGAAATACGATAGAGGAAGCCGCCGGACCGGGCTTCCTGAAAACGTCTAAGGGCACAGTTGCGCTGATTGCCATGGCGTCGGGCGGTATTCGGCCCGGAGCTCCGGCCACCACAAACCGGCCCGGCGTGAATGAACTTCGTGTCGAAGCCGGAAACATTCCAAACGAAGAGGATTCGCAACGCATATTGCAGAGTATCCGCGATGCCAGCAAGCGCGCAGACCTTGTCATCGTGTACCAGCACAATCACGTTTACGATAAAAATTTCGGAACGATATTTGGGGAAGAGTTGCCCGACCGGCTTGTGCCGCCCGATTGGATCAAGCGATGGACGCACGCGGAAGTAGACGCCGGCGCGGATATCATCGTGATGCATGGGGCTCCTGTCGTGCAGGGCGTCGAAATTTACCACAACCGGCCCATCTTCTACGATCTAGGAAATTTCATCTTTAACCTGCCGCTCATGGAAGCGACACAACTCCTCGAACCGATTGTTTGGGAAAGCGTGGTCGCTTCCATAGAATTCCAGGGAAAAACTCTGAAGTCCATTAAGTTCCAGCCGATCGCGCTGAATCAGATGGGACAGGGCCAGGTTGACACTAAGGATGACCATCCAAATAGTCTTCCAGAATTCCCGCGTCCTTTCATCGCCACACGCGGCTTACCAGCGCCGGTGACGGGCGAGAAAGCGCATTACATCCTGGAACGGCTGGCTGACTCCTCACGTCCGTTTGGAACAACAATCGAAGTAAAGGGTGATACAGCGGAGATCAAACTGAACGGCACAAGTTAGGTCGAATCCGTGGCACGAGAGGACTTAACCGGAATTTCGAGGTGTCACATTTGTTCGTGATTTCCAGGAATGATGTTTGAAGATCAGATCCCGAGACCGTCGTGGAAAAATAAGCGAGGAGATGCATTATGAGCAAGTCGGACAAGCTGCAAGAATTTCTCCCGGACAACTCACGGAAGCGGAGCCAGCACACAACCGGCTCCTCCCGACGCGACTTCTTGAAGACGGCGGGAGTCACCGCCGGTGCGGTCATGATGGGAGAATCGTTGTGGGCGGCGGGCAGTCCCATGCCCGTCACAAATTTCAAGTTTGCATTTCCAAAAATCAACCAGCAGTTAATGATCACGCCCGCTCAAGCTCTGGAGTGGGCGACATTCAAAGCGAAGTGCGGTCCAACCTGGGCGGGCAGTGCCGGCTGGAAGCAATTCACGGATTTTCTCATAGCAAAAATGCCGCAGTTCGGCGCGGTAGATTTGGACTACGTGGAGATACCCTACGATCACTATCTCGTGGACGATTGGCCCGATCGCAGAACGCACGTGTATGACTCCGGCGTAGCGGTGGAAAAGCTCGTCACCGATGGTAAGCCTGTCCCGGTAGTCGCATCGTACGGCATGACTTCGGGCTCCACTCCTCCCGAAGGCATTACCGCTCCCATGCTGTATTACGACCCGGCCAATCCGCCAAACGATGAGCAAATTGCAGGAAAAATACTGGTATTCCAAACGGATCTCTACCCAAATCCTCCCTACACCCACACATTCATGGACAGCTACACCATGACTGACTACGAATGGCGTTCACCGGGCAAATGGGGGCCCTTGTTTGAGCCGGTCCCAACCAGCGTTACAACTTCCTATCATTCCCGATGGGTCTGGAATCAGATTGGACAGGCTGCCAAGATCGGCATCAAGGGACATGCTGCGGGAATGGTTGTGGTTTACGACCTCTCACCGGGGGCGGCGTTCGGCCTCACGCAACGCTCCGTCTATACGGCGACCGGAAAGGCCGGCCTTGGAGCGACGTATATTAATTGCCCCACGCTCGCTCTGGATCGCGTGAATGGAGCGAAAGTTCTGACGGATGCGAAGGCCGGCAAGACGGCCACCTTGACCCTGATCGGACATTTCCAGCAAGACCTGGGGAAAGCGATCATCGCATATTTGCCAGGAAAAAATTATGGCACGCCGCTCGATGAGCAAGTCATGCTTGCCACTCACACCGATGCCATGTCGCTGGTTGAGGAAGTAGGCGGCCTCGGCATGCTCGCCATCATGTCTTATTTCAACCGTATTCCAAAGGCAGCAAGAGCGCGGACGCTGACTTTTTATTTCGATTGCCGGCACTTTATGCCGGGCGGTGAGCCATCGTGGCCGCAATTCGATTATTACAACATTCACCCTGAACGATTGAGGTCCATCGTGGCCACACTCGGAATGGAACATATGGGCGGCCGCCAGACCATCGAGACCGGACCCGGTCGCAATGAGTACGTCTATTCCAACGAGCGACCAGAAGATGGAGGCGTCATTACGAGCCTGATGGACGTGTACAACAATAATATGTGGTTGGTCGAAGCCATCGCGAAAGCCGCCACTGACAATCATTGGCCGAGAGTTGACGTAAAGTCGGGCAGCACTCAGCCGGGCGTCAACGGGGGATTTCAAGGCCAGGTAAAAAGTCCGATGAACAAGGGCAGAATGTTCAAGATTCCGGGCATCGGGCTCGCTGCCGACTGGCCCGGCGCCTGGACCCAGAGTTTTGCACAAGTAGATACGGAGGCAGGTCCGCACGGCTTTGACGAAGTACACTTTATGCAGCAGATTGCCGGCTTGTCTCAAATAGCGGGCGAATTATCGATGGTCAAACCCATTGTGATTGATCTCGGATGGGGCGATATCAAATCGGCGATCATCAAACTTCCGGACTCTGACTTCGTCTCCCAGAAAGATGCCGCGTCGCAACGGCAAAAGCTCATGGACCAACATACGGCGGCATTCCAAAAGGTGGAAGTTGCGGCCTACGACGATGCAAAAAGTACACTCAGGACCTTGGCCACTAACGTTTCCACCTGGGTTGCCCCGGACAAACAATCCGCCTTGAGTGTGTTGGTCAGTGGCCAAATTTCCAAGTTGTCTTAGGCGATGGTTCTTACCGTTCGGAAACCCCACTCTTGCAAGCAAGAGCGAGGGTGGGTCTCCGGTAAGAATTAGATAAAAACCGTTTCATTAAGTTGAGGGAGTGATTCGTGACTAACCTACGATTCTGTTTCACTCGCCGATGGTCTTCGCGTGCTCTTGTTCCGTCAGCCGGGATTGCGGTTCTCCTGGCCGTGTATTCGATCTCGACGGGTTTCGCGATGATCGCCTACGCGCAGGAAAACGGTGGGCCAGCCCCCAGCATAGGCGCCTCTCCGCAGGGCAATCGACTGCCGCCGGAATTTCAGGACCTCGGAATGAAGATCAAGGAACCATTCACATTCGCGGGCGTGGGCGACATCATCATTCGCCACCCGATCGCGCAACTCGCCGATCCAAATTTCCAGCGTCTGATTCAGCATCTCCGCGACGCGGATATATCTTTTGCCAACATGGAAGGCACCCTCCTGGATTTCGACAATTTCCCGAATCCAATCGGCGGTGGCGCGCCTAAAGCAGCTCTTGCGGATATTAAGGCGATGGGCATCCGGATCATGAGCACGGCGAACAATCATTCGTGGGATGGGTCAGCGGCTGGATTATTCGAAACCATCAAGAATTTGGACGAGGCAGGCATCGTGCACGCCGGAACCGGCCGGAACCTTCAGGAGGCGAGAGCAGCAGCTTTTTTTGACGGGCCAAAAGGAAGCGTGGCTCTGGTATCGATGTGGTCGATCGATCCGACCAGCGAGCCGAGTCCTGTAGTCCCAGCAACCTATCGGAATGGAGATCAAGGTGGAGCTCCCGGAATGAATCCGTTGCGCGTCACGCCGCATTACATCGTCACGGCCGAACAACTCGAGGCGCTGCGCAAAATTCGTGATTCAGTTTATTCGCGTCGGAGCGAGGTGCCCAGTACCTCCCTTGCAATTCCTCCAGTGCCGGCCGATGAACCGAAGGACCAGCTTGAGTTGTTCGGGATTTCTTACAAGGTGGGCCCGAAGGCCGGCGACATCAGCTACACGATGGACCCGCGGGACGAACGGGAAATCCTGCGAAGTATCCGCAGTGGAAAGGAAAACGCGGACTTCATGGTCGCTTCGATTCACTGCCACCAGGCGAACTATTCGTTCCAGGAATACAGCCTGGACAACGACGTCCCGGACTTCCTTGTGGAGCTGGCACACAAGGCAATCGACAACGGAGCGGATGTATTTATCGGAGAAGGGGTCCACACTTTGCGCGGCGTGGAGATCTACAAGGGCAAACCGATCTTCTACGGAATAGCGAGTTTTATCTCCCAGGGCATCTACGGAATCAAGGCGGAACCCGCCAATCCCGGTAACGGTCCCTTGACCGAGATTGAAAGCGGCTGGCGCGGCCAAAGGTATCATCCTGACGAGTTGGAAGTTCTGTTGGTGACCGCACATTTTGAGGGAGGAAAGCTTGTAGAAGTCCGCCTGCATCCTGCGGACTTGGGCCAGGACATGAAACGGCCGCTCTCGCGTTTGGGAATCCCGATGACGCCATCACCCGCGTTGGCGCAAAGGATTCTCGCGAGGGTGCAGAAGTTCTCGAAACAGTTTGGAACAACTATATCGATCGAAAATAATGTGGGTGTGATCCGCGTGGCGGCCGCCGGCGCATAAGTATGTATCCGCCTAGATATTTATGCAGACCGGATATGGTATGTATTTTTGTTTTAGAAAGTCCTTTCGTGACGCGCCGGGTACCTCGAAATCATGCACAAAACTTTTTAGTTTCAAAAAGTTACGCACGGCCGGCACGTAACCATTTCAAGGCACAAAACATGTGACAGCACAAAATGAACGTACAAAACCCCAGAAGGTGCACAAAACATGCCCCGACCTTAGATGATCCAACGAATGCCGGAACCAGGGCACATGAACTATCACAGCGATTCCTGCACGACCTGGCCAGCGCGGATCGCAAATTGCCGAAGTCGTTTTTTCTCTCTTGTCGTCTCCGCCGAAATATCATCAGAAAATAGGTCTTTGACTACCTGTACATCCCTCGACGTGCATGTCCACTCGTCACTGCGGCGTCACGACTGAGATCCTCTGTCGAAGGTAATTTGGGGCTGCTGATTTTTGAATGCCAACTGGTCGTAATGTGAACGAGCCCCGCGTCCGATGAGCCCAATGTCTACAGTATCCTCCCCATTGACTGATTCTAGGGTATGAGCGTACGTTGACCTCCACAAGAATCGATAAACAAAAACCCTAAACCTGTTCTGGGCCGAATTGATCGATTCGGCCCCTCGCTAATCTCAAAAACCGGTAACAATGACGAGGTGCACAAAAAGGAGGGTCTAATGAGATCGTCGCGTGTTTTTGCTTATTTTCGGTCATTGACCATGTTGCTGGCGTGCGGAGTTTTGACGTCGACCATTTTGGCAGGACAGACGGATAAAAAGGCCAAAACCTCGAAGGAGTCAACAACCAGCTCGACGAGTTCTGAAACTACTAACAGCAAGGTGGACTTGAACACTGCAAACGAAAAGGAATTGGATAGCTTGCCGGGTGTAGGACCTGCGACCGCAAAGAAAATTATTGCTGGACGGCCGTATTCGTCCGTTGACGACTTGTCAAAAGCGGGCGTTTCGGCGGGAATCATTGCGAAGATCTCTCCACTCGTCACTGTGAGCGGGGCACCAGCTACGGCGGCTAGCAATAAAACTGCGGCCCCTAAACCAGTGCCCAATCCTCCCGCGCAAAGCCAGCCTGCTCCCGCGCCACCGGCCAAAGCAACGTCTTCTTCCTCTACTTCGCAAGGCACTCCTGGGCCAGGAACTGTTTGGGTGAATTTAGATTCCGGTGTGTATCACTATCCGAATAGTCGGTATTACGGCAAAACCAAAAGCGGCAAGTACATGTCCGAAGCCGATGCCGAACAAGCAGGGTATCACGCTGCAAAAAATGAAAAGAAGCCTCAATAAAGGAGAGTACCCATGGCCGAAGACCGTTTTGAACAATTGAAGTTGAAGTATCGGAGGGAACAACAGACTCTAGTCCTTCGCATTATCGTGTTTTCGAGATTCTAGTCTTGCGAAAACGGCCTTCACAACTCGGTCGCATCGACTAGCATGAAACAGGAAAGCCTCATGAGACTGCGCTCCCGTCCGAAGATACAGTCTCTTGCGCAACAACATATGGGCCCGGTGAAGGCGCGTTTTCACATTTTCCGGGGATATATCTAAAATGTCCGCGACCTCCGCTACGTCGACGTCCTCTACATCATGTAGTACGAAGACAGCTCGGTAATTGTCCGGGAGGGCGTCTACCTCCTGTTCAAGCAGACGACGAATTTCAGCACTCGATGCCTCATATTCAGGACTTGGCGCAGAACTCTGCAGACTATGCATTGTTTCTTTCTCACTATCGGGAATTGTATCCAGTTCAACAACGCGTTTCCGTCTGCGAAGACGCGCAATCGCTGCATAGAGGGCAATTCGACTCAGCCAAGTTGAGAAGCTGGCCCGTCCCTCGAACTGATGGAGGTGTTCGTAAGCCTTGACATACGCATCTTGCATGACATCTTCCGCTTCCCCATCCTCTCGCAATACCGCCCGCGCAATCCGGTACAGCCGCTGATTGTGTCGGCGCATCAGGACTTCGAACAGAGCTGTGTCGCCTTCCAAAACGCGTTTAACCAGAGATTCGTTCGTTATATCTTGAAACCGCGCAATTTGTGCGGCAGAAGCCACGGCGATCCTCCTCCCTAGATAGAGTCTGCTACCCCGTTAAGGTTACTCCGCTTTAAGCGTTTATTTTCTATCTAACCATGCCCAGCCGGCGTCTGGCCAACAGTTTCGTCAAGAGTCCCTAGTAATTGTCCCCATCCTATGGGAAATCCGGAACTCTTGATGTTGATCTCTGGAAGCGCGATTAAGTGTCACTAAATCCTATGTCGCTACTCTGTAATAGCGGGGGCAAATGACTCTCGAACGGCCTTTGCTGCGGCATGCGGCAGAGAACCTCGACCGTATAACACTCAAGCTGACGACAGAAAACGCAAGGATTGAGAAGAGCAACGGAAAAGATTTTCGGCCTACCGCAACGAACTTAAAGAGGGAGGCATCAAAATGGCTACAGCAGCCGCAATACAAACACGTGTTGCAAGCAACCCGACCTACCAAGCCTACCAGATCCTTCACGTGGGTTTTGCAGTTCTTCCCGTCGTCGCAGGGCTCGACAAATTCTTTCATGTCCTCGTTAACTGGGACATGTACTTGGCTCCGTTCATCGCTCGGTTATTACCAATATCTGGCCACAACTTGATGATGATTATTGGCGTAATCGAAGTCATCGCGGGCGTTCTCGTGGCTATAAAGCCGCGTATTGGCGCGTGGGTGGTTGCTGCTTGGCTATATGGAATCATCATTAACTTGCTCTTACTGTCCGCCTATTACGATGTTGCTTTACGCGATTTTGGCCTATCTCTTGGGGCATTGGCGCTCGGACGGTTGAGTGTGGTTTTTGAATAAGTAGGGCCGCTCGCGATCACGAACCATTCCGTCAGTCAAAGTGCAATGTGTGCCTTATTGCACGGAAACGTTTTCTTTCAGTGTCTAAGATACCGTCTTGGGCCATCGATTGTGATCGCCTCGGAAGAAATCGGCTTTGGCCCGGGAGTCAGGAAGGGCGAGACCACTCCGCAAGACTTCGCTGGCTAATGAACGAAGTCAAGGGGCCTTCTAAAGCTTTCGGAGTAACCGGAACCGCCCAATTAGCCAGCCAATACGTGAAGAGAGAGGGGAAACACCATGGCACAACCAAAGAAGAAAGAGTCACAAGCGAGCCCCGTGGGACACGCGATGATTGGGGACACACTAGGCATATCTATTCTTCAGTGTGATCTTCTTGAGGAAATACTAAGCCTACACAAAGAAGCCGCTTGGTTGCAGGGGACAGGGCCTAGTTCCAAAACTCTTGTGAAGCATGACGACCTCAGGATCGTCCTACTCGCAATGAAGAAGAAGATGTGTATGCATGAGCACAAGACGGCGGCGAGGATCTCGGTACAGACACTTACAGGACACATTCGGCTCAGGCTACCAGATCGCACGGTGGAGCTACCTGCAGGGCAATTGCTTGTGCTGGACCAATGCGTTCCCCATGATGTTGAGGCGGAGGAAGATAGCGCTTTCTTGCTCACATTGTCATGGCATGGCCAAGGATCTGAGATCTGTCAGACTGATTGACAGCCGCTGCTACCACAGTCCGATGGGAGAAGGGTGCTCATTGTGAGAAAGGCCAAAACCAAGGAGTCCGTTGTCTTGACGATTGGGCATTCGATCCATACATGGAACGATTTTCGCGATCTTTTGCGAGCGCACCGTGTCAAGCGCGTCGTAGATGTACGCAGTATCCCTCGATCTAGACACAATCCTCAGTTCAACCGGGAGACCCTAGCTACGAAGCTGCGAGCCGTGAGGATCGGCTATGTGCATTTGCGAAAGCTTGGGGGCTTGCGCCATGCGCAACGCGATTCGCCAAACATGGGTTGGCGCAATACCTCATTTCGCGGCTTTGCCGATTATATGCAGACCCCCGAATTCGAAGCAGGGTTAGAGCGATTGATGAAATTGGCTGGGCAGAAGCGGAGCGCAATCATGTGTGCGGAAGCGGTTCCATGGCGTTGCCACCGTTCGCTCATCGCCGATGCGCTTACCGTACGTGGAATTCGGGTCGATGACATCATGAGCATGAAATGTTCCCGGGTTCATTCGCTCACTCCTTTTGCACGCGTCCAAGGTCATCGCGTCACATATCCTATCGGAGATCGCGGCGACGGACGAATCAAGCGAAAAACCGGGAGTAACGTCGTCAGGTAGTTGATTTCGAAACCGTCTGGCCGCGCGGGGGTCTTCTGGAAGCATGGGCCGAGTGTGGGGTGACGAGGAGACGAACTCTCGATGAAAAACACGAAACTACTGGTTGTCGTGGATGAATCGCCTGCAACAAAGCGGGCACTAGAGTATGTGGCCCAAGTTGCTTCTCGACGCAGAGACTTCCGAATCTGCCTGGCGCATGCCCTCCCGTCACCTCCTCCCGAACTAGTCGAGTTCAGAGGCGCAGAGAAGGCCCGCCTCCGTGCATATAAGCGCCGATGGATTTCCGTGGTCGAGATGACGGAACAGCGAACCTTGGATCGCGCCAATGCAGTTCTTCGCCGAAGTGGAATCGCAGAGAATGCAATCGAAGCCCATTATTGCAATCTGGTAGACGCAAGCCGTGCGACGAACGAAATCCTAGGACTCGCGCGATTGCGTAAGTGCGAAACCGTGGTCATCGGCAGAGACTCGCTCTCCTGGCTAGGTGAACTCATTCATGGGGACCCTGCAGAGGAACTTGTCCGCCAAGGCAAAGGATTCACGATCTGGGTCGTCGAATGAAGCCTTGGAATCCTCCCGATCAGTGTTGGAGAGACTCCGGGAGAATTAACAAACTACGGTTTCAGAATGTGATCAAAGATGCCTCTTGATTATCCATTGTGGTTGCGTGCGGCGCACTTCTTCAATTTTCTTCTTCTGTCGCTTCTCGTTCGAAGCGGTCTCGAGATCTTGAGCGCACATCCGAGACTCTACTGGAACGATCACTGCACACCGGGCAGCGAATGGCTCAAGTTCACGAAGAAGCAGCGGCCTGAGGACCGACTCTGGACGGCGAGTGACGAGGAAACCTCATTCTCGTCCGCGATTGCCCTGCCAGGCCACGAAAATCTAGGTGTCGGACGGCACTGGCACTTTCTCGCGGATTTCGCATGGTTGCTGACAGGTTTGACATACGTCGTGATGTTGTTTGTGACGCCGCAGTGGCGGCGACTTATCCCCACTTCCTGGCAGATTGTCCCCGACGCATGGCATGCAATGCTTAGCTATCTGAGCTTCCACGTCGTGGAAACGCCGAGAGGATATAACGCACTGCAGCAGTTGAGCTATGCGGCAGTGATATTCCTGCTTGCACCGTTCAGCATTGCGACGGGAGTAGCGATGTCCCCAGCCGTCGCCGCTCGTTTTCCGTGGTATATCAAAATCTTTCACGGACGGCAAAGCGCACGTAGCCTGCATTTCCTGGCTCTTTGCACCTTCATCGTATTCTTCATCGGACACGTCACGATCGTGGCCCTGCATGGTTTCCGGACAGAGTTGGCGATGATTGTTCTCGGGGAGACCCAGAACCCACAGCTGGCGCTTGCTCTCGTGGTCTGGCTGTCCGGGTTGAGCGGCATAGTGATAATCCATGTCGTGACAACCGTGTGTTCGCGTCGCCGTCCGCGCTTTGTCCAGAAAGCCACTCAGTCGATCACCGATCCGGTACGCACACTCCTTTTCGGCCATAAGATGTCTGCGCAGCATTACTCGCATGCGGACATCTCGCCATACTTCTGGGTCAATGGCCGCCCGCCAAAAGAGGAAAGTTTTCTGGCGATGGCGCGCGAAAGCTTTGCAGACTATAGCCTAGAGATCGGCGGATTGGTCGAAAGACAGCTGCATCTGACGTTGCTGGATCTCCGCGCAATGCCGAAACGAACTCAAATTACCAAGCACTGTTGCATCCAGGGATGGTCAGGCGTTGCAGAATGGGGCGGTGTATCTCTGCATCACATCGTCGGACTTTGCCATCCGCTTCCCGCCGCCCGCTACATCGTTTTCTATGCGTTCGACAATAAATCCACATCGGAGCCACACGCCCAAGGGCCAGGATACTTCTACGGCACGATCCGCTTAGAATTAGCGGAAGACCCGCAGACGATCCTTGCCTACGAAATGAACGGCCAGCCGCTGCCGATATTGCACGGAGCGCCGCTCCGGCTTCGCGTTGAAACGCAGCTTGGATTCACGATGGTGAAGTACATCCGCGCAATCGAGTTCCTCGAGGATTACAAAACCATTGGCCAGGGCCAAGGCGGCTGGCGGGAAGATTATCAGTATTTCAGCCAGGAGGCCGGAATTTGAATCATGAGGTTTGGAGGTTCCGCGAAGGGAACGACGACAGCTATTGACCGAGGCTCACATGGGAAGGAGACCAATTATGAGCACTGCGGCGGCACCAAGTTTCATCTGCAAACTGAAAGATCGCAAGGAAGTTGCGGAAGACACGATGTCCTTCCGGTTCGAAAAGCCATCAAGATGGACATTCAAGGCCGGCCAGTATCTCGATATGACTTTGCTAGATCCTTCGGAGACGGATTCCGAAGGAAATGTGCGCAGTTTTTCGATAGCCAGCGCACCTCATGAAGAAACCTTGATGGTGGCCACGCGGATGCGCGATACGGCGTTCAAACGCGTGTTGAAGACGATGCCGTATGGAACAGCTGTCAAGATAGAAGGGCCATCCGGGGATTTGATTCTTCAGAATGACTCTGCGCGAACGGCCGTATTCCTCGCTGGCGGGATTGGCATCACACCGTTTCGAAGTATCGTCCATTGGGCAGCGAAGGAGAAGTTGCCGAATCGCATTATCCTCTTCTATTCCAACCGGCGGCCAGAAGATGCGCCGTTCCTCGTGGAGCTTCAGAGCTTGGAAAAAGACAATCCGAAGTACGAGCTAATTGCCAGCATGACTGACATGGAGAAATCGTATCGACCTTGGAACGGCGAAACCGGCTTGATCGATCAAGGGATGCTCGGAAGGCATTTGAAGGGCGCAGCGTCGCCCATCTACTACATCGCCGGTCCTCCTGCCTTGGTGAAAGGTTTGCACGAGATGTTGAGCAAAACAGGACTGAGTGACAATGACATCCGCGCCGAAGAGTTCTCTGGCTACTGAGCAGGGCGTGCGGTACAGGCATCAGAATGGACGGTCAATATGGAAAATCTCGAATCGGATGCATTTGTGTTTTTTGGTGCCACTGGGGATCTAGCATACGAGCAGATCTTCCCTGCACTTCAGGCAATGATTACTCACGGACAATTCGACATGCCGATCATAGGGGTGGCAAAGTCTGCTTGGAGTCTTGAACAACTGCGGTCTCGTGCTCATGAAAGTCTTGAGAAGCATGGCTGCTTGGATTCTCAGGCGTTTGCAGTCCTCTCGGAAAAGCTCCAGTATGTCAAAGGAGACTACGGTTCACCGGAAACGTTCCACCAGTTGCGAAAGGCGCTTGGCGCTGCATGTCGACCTCTTTATTACCTTGCTATACCTCCCGATTTATTTGCGACCGTGGCTGAAGGTCTGGCCCATGCGGACTGCGACAACGGGGCGCGTCTAGTCATCGAGAAGCCATTCGGCCGAGACCTTGCCTCAGCACAGGCGCTTAATAGAACACTCCGTAAATCTTTTCCCGAATCGGCAATTTTTCGAATTGACCATTACCTTGGCAAGGAGCCGGTCCAAAATCTTTTATATTTCCGCTTCGCCAATTCATTCCTGGAGCCGATTTGGAACAGCAACTATATCCAGAGTGTCCAGGTGACCATGGCTGAAAACTTCGGTATGCGAGGGCGGGGAGTCCTTTATGAAGAGCTGGGTGCGATCCGTGATGTCGTTCAAAACCACATGTTAGAGGTCGTCGCGCTTCTCACGATGGAGGCACCGATCAGCCGAGAACCGGATGCATTGCGAGATGAGAAGCAGCGGGCCTTTCGAGCGATGAGGCCGCTATCTCCCGCGGACATCGTCCGCGGTCAGTTCCAAGGCTATCGTAGCGAGAAAGGCGTGGCTCGGGATTCAAAGGTAGAGACCTTCGCTGCAGTCAAGTTGTATGTTGACACGTGGCGATGGGCAGGAGTCCCGTTTTATATCCGAGCTGGAAAGCAGCTGCCTGTCACGGCGACCGAAGTATTGGTTGAACTCAAACGTCCGCCTCAGGCCGTTTTCGATGCAATTAATCAGAGGCAGGCGAATTATTTTCGGTTTCGCCTTAGCCCCGATGTCTCTATCTCGCTGGGCGCGCGGGCAAAGTTACCGGGAGAAGCGATGGCCGGCGACCAAGTCGAACTTGTCGTGCGGCAAGCGAAGGCCGAAGACAGGCCTCCGTATGAACGCCTCCTCGGCGATGCGCTTCGGGGTGACCCCATGCTTTTCGTCCGTGAGGACGGCGTCGAAGCTGCTTGGAGTGTTGTCGATCCAGTTTTGGAAAACGCGACGCCGGTCCATGAGTACGATCCACACACCTGGGGTCCGATTGAGGCTGACCGAATCATTGCTGGTGATGGCGGCTGGCACAATCCCAAGCCAATCGCAGACAAAGCTAAGGAAGCGACAAAATGAAATCCCGAGCGAAGCATAGTGCTGATCGCCGAGTGGGAACGGAAGATGAAACCAAAACATAGCGATACAGCTTTCGGATTGACCCGGCATCGAACCGAGATGGACTCACGGAGATAAAGACGGGGTCGGAAACTGCCGAGTCATTTGTGAAAGATTGGAACGACCTTCTTGCCTCGATTGCATCGAAGGGCGCTGCATTTAAGGCTTCCGGCTAGCGTCTGGCCTTTGCCCCAGAACGGATCCCGGAACGTTCTGGAAACGGAGAGTGTGATGTCCGATGGCTACCTGATTGGCGGCCAAAGGCCTGTTTGCTGGACGGATGAAATGCGACGCGGAGATCCATCGGGGAGGAAGAGTGCCCGACTATACATGCAGTTTTTTGCAGTCCTCCAAAGCCTTCCCGCATATTTGGGAGCACACCGTTGGGAGCGGGCATGCGCCGCTAGCGATACGGGCGGACTGGCAGGCGCACATGCTGCGTTGCCACAGCGAGCTCGGGTTTCAATACGTGCGCTTCCATGCATTGCTTTCCGACGAAATGGGAACTCTCATATGCGAGGAAGAACGACTCCTATATTCTTTCTTCAATGCCGATCAGATTATCGACTTCCTTCTGTCGATTGGAATGCGGCCCTTTGTCGAACTTTCCTTTATGCCAGAAACGCTTGCCTCGGGACATACGACCGTTTTTCGTTACGCGGCAAACGTGACGCCGCCGAAGGACTACGACCAATGGGCCACGCTCATCCACGAATTGACCGCGCATTGGGTGAACCGGCACGGAGCATCCGAGGTGCGCGAGTGGTTTTTTGAGGTTTGGAATGAGCCGAATCTCGAGGCGTTCTGGACGGGCTCGCAAGAAGACTACTTCCAGCTTTATCGTCGTACGGTAATCGCAATTAAAAGCGTGGACGAATCACTCAAGGTAGGTGGACCCGCAACTGCCAACAGTCAATGGATTCCGGAGTTCCTCGATTATTGTAAGAAAAATGCACTTGGGGTCGATTTTATCAGCACGCATCAGTACCCAAACGATGCATTTGGTAAACCGGGCGCCGATACAGTGACTCAGTTGGAACATGCGCCACGCGGAGCCATGAAAGAGCAGGCCGGTAGAGCGCGCGATGAGGCTCGTGGCTTGCCGCTGTACTATACCGAGTGGAATATCTCATCGAATCCTCGAGATCCGCTGCATGATGAGCCGTTTGCCGCTGCCTTCGTCACCAAAATCATTATGGAAGCCCGTGGACTCGTCCAGGGTTATAGCTTTTGGACCTTTAGCGACATTTTCGCGGAGAACTATTTTCCTTCCGTTCCGTTTCACGGCGGATTCGGGCTCTTGAATTTGCATGGGATTGCAAAGCCAACCTATCGCGCATTCCAGTTGTTGCATGGCTTGGGGACCGAACTATTGGAAGTCGATGGCCGTCACTCGACAGTGGATGCGTGGGTTGTCCGCAAAAGCGATGCCGTAACAATCCTCATGACCAACCTTGCGATGCCCCGGCATCCGATTCAAACGGAATTGGTGAATCTGAGGTTGACTGGCGCCCCATCGCCGCGCAAGGCTTGGACCGAACGAATTGACGAAGAGCATGCCAATCCACGCTTGCTTTGGGAAACCATGGGCGAACCGGAATACTTAAACGCATCGCAAGTTGAACAACTTGAAATGGCTTCCATTCTGCGAAAGGAATCGCAACCCTGGACGCAGGACCGAGGAAATATAGATCTGGCCGTCGCGTTGCCGCCGCAGAGTGTTGCGGCCGTCACGATTGAATTCGCATGAGCATAAAGCGGCCGTCAGGAGTGCGCCCATAATGATGCAACCGTTGCCGGTCTCGAATCCCCAGGGGACTGATTCAGAAATGCTTGACCAGCTTCGACGTGAAACTTTCAATTATTTTCATCATGAATTCAACCCGCAAAACGGTTTGATTGCGGATAAGACCCAGCCCGGGTCACCTTCCAGCATAGCGGCAGTGGGAATGGGGCTCAGCGTTTACGCGGTGGCAGTGGAACGAGGCTTGCTTTCACGTGTGGAGGCAGTCAAGAGGACGGTGGCGGTTTTGAGGTTCTTACATTCCTGCCCTCAGGGTCCGGAACCTGATGCCACGGGATACAAAGGGTTCTACTACCATTTCCTCGAAATGCAGACCGGTCGGCGAGCCTGGCAATGTGAATTGTCGACAATTGATACGGCCATATTGATGGCGGGTGTTCTGATGGTGGCAAGCTATTTCACGGGGAGCAGTGAAGGAGAAAGCGAGATACGAGAGCTTGCTGAAATTCTTTACCGGCGCGTGGATTGGAAATGGGCACTGAATGGAGGAACTACGATCTCTCATGGTTGGAGACCTGAATCGGGTTTTCTTCCTTACCGATGGGATACAGGCTATAGCGAAGCTCTTCTACTTTATGTGCTGGCATTGGGATCACCCACGTTTCCTATTGATCGGAAGGGCTATACAGAGTGGACCTCAACTTTTGAATGGAAGAACATCTACGACATTGAATACCTGTATGCTGGACCACTATTCATTCATCAGATGTCTCATTTGTGGTTGGATTTTCGAGGAATTCGCGATGACTTCAACAGAAAAACAGGGATCGATTACTTTGAAAACAGTCGGCGGGCTACTTATGTTCAAAGGCAATATGGAATCGAGAATCCACTGAGATTTTCAAACTATCACCAATACGGTTGGGGGTTAACAGCGAGTGACGGACCCGGGCCTGCCGTCCTTGAGTTGAAAGGTATCCGCCGAGTATTTTACGACTATACGGCCCGAGGCGCACCCTTTGGGCCGGATGACGGCACGATTTCGCCCTGGGCGGTTGTCGCTTCACTCCCATTCGCGCCTGATATCGTGATCGATACTCTCCGCCATGCCATCGAGCGTCTCGTTTTGAAGGGACACAGCCCTTACGGGTTTGACGCTAGTTTTAACGCAACTTATCCAGCGACAAGCAGAAAACCAAATGGCTGGGTGTCTCCTTGGATTTTCGGATTGAATCAAGGTCCGATTATTCTGATGATTGAAAACTTTCAGTCGGAGCTTATATGGAAGAGTATCCGGGAATGCCGCTATATCGCAGAGGGTCTTCGTCGCGCAGGTTTTCTTGGCGGCTGGCTCGACAATGAACTTCTCTAAGCTGGCGTATCGGCTTTGTCTTCTTTGAAATAACGCATCCGGCGGAAAAAATTAATAGCATAGAAACAATCGAGCCTCAATAATCTCCATGAAACTTTGCACTGGTGAGGGTCGATTAGATGCATCTCTCCCTACATGGCATGGCTACTGCCCCTCATGCGATGGAGGCGGTACGGCAGTTGCGGATCTAGAAGCAGGTGTTTGCATTCTTGAAGTGCCGATTCCATAACTTGCTTTAAATTAGCGATTCTCGGGAAGAGTGTATTGCTCTTTACGACGTCCAGGTGTACAAGAGTCGATATACAGCAAGGGGAGGTAGATTATGGGAATTTTTCTCTCCCTTACCGTGCTACTGCTGGTTAGCGTAACGGCCGCTCCTAATCCTTCTAACACGCCCGAAGCTCACTCATCTCAAACTCAAGAGCGTCCCGAGGCCAAGACATTCACTGGTACAATTCTGAAGAGAGGCGAGAGTTTTGTTCTGAGTGATTCAACCACCAAATCGAGATATATGCTCGACGATCAGAGCAAGGCAAGCCGCTTTGAAGGGAAGCATGTGAAGGTTACTGGAACGATCGATGTGGCCAGTAATTTGATTCACGTCGAAACCATTCAGGAGGTCGTTTAGAGAACGTCTCAAGGAGCAATGGAACCATGAATAACAAAGACGAAGGACCAACCCACGAAGAAATAGAGCGAAGAGCATACCAACTTTATCTGGAGCACGGCTTTCAGCCCGGCAACGCGTTAGCGAATTGGCTCGCGGCTGAGACAGAATTAAGAGAAACACCAGAAAAACAAGAGGCGGCGGATAGGTCGAATACAACTATCGCGCCCACTTTACGGAGACACGCCTTGCTTAGAATCGATTAGATGGCAACTCCTAGGACGCAATAACAGGCCCGTGATGACTGTTGAGTGGGTACTTACACAAAGGCGATGACAATATCCAAAGAGCTCACACGGGCAAGCGTCCTGACTCAAAAATGAAGGTAAATCTGTAATGCTGGTAGCGTACGAAGATCGTGGATTGCAAATTGAAGAGATCCCACCTGAAGAAATAATGACATTTGAGCACCCCGTTGCAGACCACGATGAGGCTCTCCGAATTCTTGCTGAAGCAACAAAGCAGCGACCGGATGTTCAGTGGCTCATAGTGGGACTGGGACCTTGGGGCGTTCGCGGGGAACCCTGAGAAACTCCAATGGAGTCCTGCTCGATTCATCAAAAGTGGAGCTTACAGGCCGACGGCTTGCTATCCCACGAGCAGCTTTTCGAGAAACCAAACCCAGCAATCCATTCCGAGGTTCCAAGTCCCGGCTGCATGGCTGGCGTCTTTGGGGGACACACAGAACCAGAGCTCGGAATTGGACAGAGGGCACTGCTCTTGCAAAGACAGGGTGGCGGATTCCTTTTGGACTGCGTGAGCTTGATCGACAACAGTACCGGTGACCATCATTTTCTCCCTCTAATTTCTCATCTTTTCTACTAAGTGACAGGGACCAAATTCCGATAACAACTTATTACAGAAGATGGGGGCCTACTACACACAATCGGCTATCCGACTTACAGGCACTATCGCCAAATCGTGATAGATTCGGCATGTGGCCTTCAGTTTCGATGACAAACGTTGGCCTGACCTCACGGTAAGGTATCGCACTCTGCTGGCCGCGTTGGCGAGGCTCGCTTGTGCGTTAACCTTCGTGGCGACGGCTTCAAGCGCCGGCATCGTGCAGCTTCCTTCCGAAGCCGAACAAGCTATCGACAAAATGTATGGTGCGGTCGGTGCTGGTTGTATTCGGTTTCCCAGTTCTTCAGTTTTCGAGCCAAATTCCTTTTATGTTTGAAATGCCTTCCCTGGTAGAACTCCTCGGAGTCGGTCTTGTGGCTTCGCTCGACCTTCCCGTTCAGTTCCGGACAGCCCGGAGATATATGCTCGTGGGAGATGCTGAAATCGGAGAGATGCCAGGTGAACTGGGGTCCGAACGAAGAGCCGTTATCGGTCTGAATCTTCTGAATGGCGAAGGGGAAATGCTCGCGAACTTCTCGGAGAAAGTCGATGGCGGTCTTAGTGTTGTCGTGGTCGTAGATGCGTAGGACGCGAAATCGGGTCGCTTCATCGATGGCCGTGAATTGATAAAAGCGCTGGCGCGCTTTTCCCACACGGGGAACGAACTTCACATCGATGGACAGAGCGGCCTGGAACCTGCAGAGGTGCATCGGGTGGTTTTGGGCCGGGACGATACTTCTTCTGTGAAACAGGGCCAACGTGATGACGATGAAAGATCTTCAGGATCGTCGTCGGTGAGATGTAGGCATGATAGTGCCGTTGAAGATAGAGGCTGACTCGAACAGCGCCGTAGCGCCGCTCTTCCCGAATGCGGAGAATCAGGGATACAATCTCCGGTGGAATGTGAAACTTGATATGGTGTGGTCTTCGGGGCAAGTCCCGGAGACCCGCTAAGCCATTCGTTTCTTTCAGATGTAGTAGAGCGCTCTGGACACTCCGAAAAATCGGCAGATTTGACTGACATTGCCGCTCAAGCGCTTCGCATGCTGCGGCATACGAAGCCTGGCCTTCACCTTACTCGCCTGGATCTGCTCGTAAACTGGATTCTTCATTCCGACCCTCCTACGGTGGGTTGTGAGAATATCCCACCTGTCCGGGATGTCTATTAGCAGCTACACAGCGACAACTTTAGGGACAAAGCTCAAGATCGCCTGAATCACGGTTCCGTCTCCTCCAGCAGTATTTAGCATCGCGTGGTAAATGGAACGGTTAGGCCAATCGGCATGGAAGTATTTCTTGATAAAGGCACCACGTCCATCGTCAACCGTATCGACGAGCACACCCATCAGACGGTCGAATTCCGAATTTGCCATGCCGCACACTTTAGCATGTCTGTCTCAAGCCTGAAAAGTCACGCGTTATAATCCTGCATTGTAGCCGCTACCTTCCAAGGTCTTGATAAACGGAGTTATCGATTGTTGGGCTGAATTACATCCATGAAGAGGTGGATCCTGACGGCCAGGGCAGCTTCCAATCGGTCAAATCTGCAAAGGCCCGGTCGGGCTACCGTGTGCAGTCACTCCCAAAGGGACACGACCGTCAAGGGCCACCATTTCAAATCAATAGTATTTCTGCGGCTTTTGCCATTCAATCAATCGAAAACCTTAGGAATCGACTTGCTGATTCCCAAGCCCTGAGAAACGGGGTGGTCTCAATGGGTCAGTGCAACACTTGCCTGCAGTCTAGCTGCCGGCGTCTGAAATCCCAACGTTTTTCGGGGACGCTGATTTAAGCGCAGTGCCACCTCGTCGAGCTCGGCTT
>Ga0157378_10000925_pt1 | contig 27033 bp, 28 predicted proteins | sample M65metaG_FD_115309 | JGI IMG/M metagenome (GOLD analysis project Ga0157378, IMG submission 115309) | Miscanthus rhizosphere microbial communities from Kellogg Biological Station, Michigan, USA - M6-5 metaG | ecosystem: Host-associated > Plants > Roots > Rhizosphere > Soil | place: USA: Michigan... | reverse complement strand
CATCCAGAAGTTAACGGGACTTTATCCCCAATAACTTTCGAATCTTTCCCCGAACCTTGACCAGGCTGCGCAGCCCTTGCGGCGACACCAGCTTCACTTCGTCATAAGCCGCTAAGCCGGTCTCAAAGAATTCTGCCATTGCTTGTAGCCGTTCCCGGGTGTACGCCTCGCCACCAGTTTCGAGTTGAACCAGGCACTGGCGCAGCAACTGGATCGTCGGGTCCACTTCCCTCCGCTTTCTCTGTTCAACGATCAGGCGGAACATCTCCCAAACGTCTTTTATGCACTCGTAGTGCTCACGGCGTTCTCCAAGCATCGGCGCGGCCCGCACCAATCCCCAGCCTTCCAGTTCCCGGATCGACGTGCTCACGTTGGAGCGGGCGACAGTCAGGGTTTCCGCAATTTCGTCAGCCGCCAACGGCTTGGGCGACAGGTATAGCAATGCGTGGATTTGCGCCACAGTGCGGTTGATCCCCCAGCGGGTACCCATCTCGCCCCAGTGGAGGATGTATTGCTGTTGGACGTGGGAGAGTTGCGTCATATCTGTATTGTCTGTAAAAACAGAATATACCGAAAACATAGCCGGGGGGTCAATGAAAAAAAGGGTTCAGTTTACAAAGAGAAGATTATCTACCGGATTCCAACGAAGATATCGACTTGCACTGCTTGAGGATCGCGCGCTCGCTCGTCGTAGACTTCATAGTCAGTCGCATAGGAACGCACGCCACCCAACTGCGAGCGATCTTCCATTTTCCAAATGCGTTGCCATGCCGCGGGGACCACTTGAGAGCCAGGTCCCGTGTCTGAAGTAATGACGGCATATTTTCCGGCAGGTACGTGCTTCAACACCATTCCTGGCGGAACGGCACGAGTAGAGCTGACGCGCATTCCAATCACGAAGTCGTAGTCACCGTTCCGGTCTTTCACGTAGTTGGTATAAAGCGCATAAACCACGTCGCCGACGCGATTCGGAATTTTGCCGGCGATACCCTCTTTCATGAAGCGCTCCCACTGCGCTCCAATTGAGCCCTGACCGGACATTTCTTTAGTGTTATTGGTCCGGACTTCGATACCGACGATATCGAAGCCCTGTTGTTGGACAATTTTCGGAGTCGGAGTAGAAGACATGAATAGAAGAATCGCGCAAATCAAACCGCCAAGAACCGGCGCGAACACGCTTAGATTTCCATCACTTCTTTTTCCTTGCCTTTGCTCATATCTTCCATCTTCTTGATCTCATCGTCGGTCAACTTCTGGATTTCATCGAGCGCCCGCTTCTCGTCGTCTTCCGCAATCTTCTTGTCCTTCATCGCCTTCTTGATGGCGTCATTGCCATCGCGGCGGATATTCCGCACTGCAGTTCGATGCTCCTCGAGAATCTTGTGCAGATTCTTGACCATGTCTTTGCGGCGCTCTTCGGTAAGTGGCGGTACGGGCACGCGAATTATCTTGCCATCGTTCATGGGATTAAGCCCGATGTCAGCCGTTCGGATGGCCTTTTCAATCGCCGTCAGCGATGTGGGATCAAAAGGCTGCACCGTAATCAGTTGCGGCTCAGGGGCGTGCACCTGGGCAATCTGGTTCAAGGGCATCTGCGAACCGTAATAGTCGACCGTAACTGTGTCCAACATATGGACGGAAGCCCGCCCGGTCCGTGTAGCTGCCATGGCTTTGCGAAAGTCTTCAACCGCCTTGTCCATGCGGGTTTTCAGTTGAACGTAGGTTTCTTTCAGGCCCGGCAGTGTGGCCATGGTGGCTTGCGCCATTGTCAGCTCCAGAAATATAGGATCAAAACAGAAATTATAAACCCGATGCGGATGACTGCGGGGAGCAGCCCCCCGCCGTCCTTCCAAAACTAGGGGGCGGAATGCACTGGCTGCCGCCAACAAAAGGTTCCTTAGCAATCGTCCGGCACTGCGGAACGACAATTCTTTTAGAAAAGATCAATCAGCGTCAATCCGCGAAATTCGTCGCTCGGCTTTAGACCGTTACCAGCGAACCGATCTTCTCCCCTGACACTACCCTTTTGATATTCCCGTGCGCGTTCAGATCAAAGATGATGATGGGTAGACTATTGTCCTTACACATAGAGATTGCCGTCGAATCCATCACCTTGAGGCCACGCTTCAGTACTTCCATGTAGGTAATCTGATCGAATTTCTTCGCGTCCTTTACCCTCACTGGATCGGCATCATAGATGCCGTCGACCTTGGTCGCTTTCAAGACTGCCTCGGCCTTGATCTCCATGGCGCGCAATGCCGCAGCAGTATCGGTCGAGAAGTAGGGATTGCCGGTTCCTCCGGCGAAGATTACAATCCGTCCCTTTTCCAAGTGGCGAATGGCGCGCCGGCGAATAAAGGGCTCGGCAACCTGGTTCATCTCGATCGCCGACATCACCCGCGTATAAACCTTCTGCTTTTCGAGGGCATCCTGGAGAGCGAGCGCATTGATCACCGTCGCCAGCATTCCCATATGGTCAGCGGAAACGCGATCCATCTCCTTTGCCTGCTCGGCTACTCCGCGAAAGAAGTTGCCTCCGCCAACCACAATGGCGATTTGCACACCCAGAGAATGAACGTCTGCCAGCTCAGCTGCAATGGAATGAATGTGGGTTGGATCGACGCCGAAACCCTGGCCGGCGGCCAGGGCCTCTCCGGAGAGTTTCAACAGCACACGCTTGAACGCAGGGTTGCTCATCGTTGCCTAGTCTAGCATTGCGTTTGAGGGCACCCCGTTCAAGCTTCGCTTGGAGGATGCCTTCACTTCAAGATTACCTACACAACAAAGCCCCGCCCAAGCGAAGCTTGAACGGGGCACCCTGTTGTTTCGATTACTCAGCCTTTGCTTCTGTGGGCTTGGCAATCGCGACCGTCTCACCTGAATCGCCCACTTTAAAGCGGGCGAAGCGGCGGACTGCGATGTTTTCCTGCAACTTGCCGACCTTGCTGGCAATCAACTGGCCGATCGAGATCGTCTGGTCCTTGATGAACGGCTGTTCCAACAGACAAACCTCTTCGTAGAACTTGGCCATCCGTCCTGCAACCATCTTTTCTGCGATCTCCGGCTTTTTGCCGCTCGCCTCTGCTTGGGCGCGATAGATGTCCTTCTCGCGCTCGAAGGCCTCGGGCGTCACATCTTCTTTCCGGACGAATTTAGGATCGCTGGCCGCGATGTGCATAGCGATGTCGTGCACTAGCTCGCGGAAGTCATCGGTGCGGGCAACGAAATCACTCTCGCAATTAACCTCCACCAGCACCCCGATCTTGCCCCCGGCGTGGATGTAGCTGGCCACCGAACCTTCGCTGGTGGCGCGCCCCGCCTTGCGCTCCGCAACCGTAGCTCCTCGCTTGCGCAACAGAACGATTGCCTGCTCCATATCGCCCTTGGCTTCGGTCAACACTTTCTTGCAATCCATCATCGGCGCTCCGGTTTTATCGCGGAGCTCTTTACTTTTGCGGCAGAAATATTCTCAGTCATTGTGGTCATAGCTTGATTTCTAGTTTCAAAACTTGAAACTGTTTCTACACAAAATTTGACCCGCAGCGGACGACCCGCGCGGGTCTGACTTCCCTCAGTCCCTTAATTTTGGGTCTGGAAATTAGAACGCCTGGGTTTCTACCTGCGGAGCGTCGGCGGGCTCTTCATCCTTGGCTGCAGCGGGTTGCTTTCGAACGCCGCCGCCCAGCACGTCTTCCATACTGATGTCTTCGCCCGAACCATCGCCTTCGGCACCGCTGCTGTCAGTTGCGCCCTCGGCTGGAGCTTCGTTCGCCGCCAGCTCAGCTTGCCGCGCCGCCGCTGCTCCTGCAGCCGCCTGCATATCGGCAAACTGTTTGTCAGTCATCAACTGTCCGCCTTCCGCGGCGGAATCGGAGATCTTCGAGGCAAACAGACGAATCGCCCGAAGTGCGTCGTCGTTACCCGGGATTACATAATCGACTTCGGTCGGATCGCAATTCGTGTCCACCACTGCGACCACCGGAATGCCCAGCTTGCGAGCTTCCCGCACCGCGATCTGCTCTTTGTTCGAATCGATCACGAACAAAGCATCAGGCAGGCGAGTCATGTCTTTGATGCCGGCCAGGTTCGCTTCCAGGTGCTTGCGTTCCCGCTCCAGCTTGATCACTTCTTTTTTCGGCAGCAGCTCGTAGCGGCCATCGGTGGCCATCTCGTCGAGCTCTTTCAGCCGCTTAACTGATTTCTGCACTGTGACCCAGTTGGTCAACAGTCCGCCCAGCCAGCGCTGGTTTACGTAGAACATGTTGCAGCGCTTGGCCTCTTCGGCGATGGCATCTTGCGCCTGGCGTTTGGTACCTACGAACAACACAATCTTGCCGTCGGCAGCCAGGTCCTGCACAAACTTCGACGCCTCTTTGAACATCTTGAGAGTCTTCTGCAGGTCGATGATGTAGATTCCGTTGCGCTCTCCGAAGATGAATTCCTTCATCCTGGGATTCCAGCGCTTGGTCTGGTGCCCGAAGTGAACCCCCGCTTCGAGCAACTCCTTCATGGTGATATTAGCCAATTAACCTCCTCGTTAAGTCTGCATCCGGACGGCCCCAACTTGCAAGCGATCCGGATTGCCATTCCCGTCCCCCAGCCACAGGGCAAGGGAAGAATTGAACACCTAAAATCTGTCGTTGGTCGTTGGCCGTTCGTCGTTGGCCAACAACATCTTTTTATCGTTTGCTGTACTGGAAGCGCTTGCGAGCACCCTTCTGCCCGTACTTTTTGCGCTCCTTGGAACGCGCATCGCGGCTGACCAGGCCTTCGCCCTTCAGCTTTTTGCGCAGCTCAATGTTAAAGATCATCAGCGCGCGGGCGATACCGAGCTTAACCGCATCCGCTTGACCGTTTACGCCCCCGCCATCCACTCGCACCACAACATTAAAGGAGCTGGCGGTCTCGGTCGAGACCAGCGGCTGCTTGGCGCTATTACGCTGTGCCGGGGTAACGAAATATTCTTCAAAGGGACGTCCGTTTACCTTAAAATCGCCGCTGCCCGGACGAAGATAGACACGGGCAATCGCGCGCTTGCGGCGTCCCGTTCCATAATATTGAACCAAATCAGCCATTCAGCTTGTCCTTACCTAAGAACTGAGATCGATAAACTAAGAACTCCAACCTAAGCTAAAGCCAGATCCACTGGCTTCTGCGCTTGATGCGGATGCTTGTCGCCGCGATAAACGTTCAGCTTGGTGATCATCTGCTTGCCCAGTTTGGTCTTGGGCAGCATGCGCTCCACTGCCGACTCAATGATCTTTTCCGGCTTGCGCTCACTAAGCTTCTTGAACTCTTCCGTCCGCAATCCGCCCGGATACCCGGTATAGCGCTGATAAACCTTCTGCTCCGCCTTCATGCCGGTGGTGCGGATCTTCTCCGCATTGATCACCACCACATGGTCGCCAGTATCGAGAAATGGCGTATAGCGCGGATTTTCTTTGCCCATCAGAATATGGGCCACACGCGAAGCGAGACGCCCCAGCGTCTGATCGGCAGCATCGATGACGTACCACTTGCGTACGATTTCCCCCTGTTTGGGGAAATAGGTAGACATTGCAAACTCTCCCAAGAAAATAAGAGCAAAGAAGACCGCTGAGTTCCCTCAAACGAGCGCTGGAAAGGCGCAGGGCTATCAGGCGGGCAACCGCAGGACTTCCGAAGCTTTAAAGATACCTAAAGTTAGAAAGAATTGTCAACGAAGGCGTGGGAAGGGGTACTGTCATAACATGCGAAATCACCCCGGCGATCGGTCGCGGGATCACATTTAGCGGTTAGTGCTAGGACAGCAGCGGGAGGGTGGTGTCCCAAGTGTTAGACACTATCTGGGAGGAGCACTCGGGCCGCTTCCCAAATCCAAGATGCTTCGATTCTTGACCCTAAGATTCGCCGGTGTAAGGACCTACAGGAGTGTAATCGTTCATCCACCAGACACCGAGCCGATTCCGACCTTTTTTGTCCCAATTCTCACTATCCCGCGTTCAGTAAAGACCCGCCTCCACCTTGCCGGGCGCTATAATCCGAACCCTGATGCCCAACCGGCGCCGATTTTCCATTTTCTTGTTCCTTGTGGCGTCCTGCCTATCGCTTCGCGCGCAGCAGCGCGAACCTGTGCTGAAGCAGATTAACCATCCTCATCCTTATTATTTCCGCGAGATGTATTTGCCCCAACTCACCACTGGACCGGGTTCGGTAGCATGGTCGCCGGATTCCAAAGCGGTTGTCTACTCAATGGCCGGGTCACTGTGGCAGCAAAATGTGCAATCGGACTCTGCCATACAACTTACCGTCGGCCCCGGCTACGACTATCAACCCGATTGGTCGCACGACGGCCGCTGGATTGTCTACGCTCGATATGACAGAGATATGGTCGCATTATGGGCGCTCGACACGGTCACTATGCAGGGTAAGCGGCTGACTACCGGCCACACAGTAAATGTTGAGCCCCGGCTTTCCCCGGACGGTACACGCATCGCTTTCGTCTCCACTTCCTACAATGGCCGTTTCCATATTTTCACCGCTGATTTCCGCTCGGGAACGTTGGAGAACGTCCAACGCCTGACGGGCGAAAACCGCAGCACTCTGCCGCGCTACTACTACAGCCCTTTTGATCATGAGATCAGCCCCTCCTGGTCGCCGGACGGCAGGGAGTTGCTGTTCGTCTCTAATCGCGGACACATCTACGGTACGGGCGGATTCTGGCGTATGAAAGCAGAACCGGGCGGAGACTCATACGACGCAGCCCGCGAAATTCACTACGAAGAGACCAACTGGAAGGCACGCCCGGAATTTTCGCCAGACGGCAAGCGCATTGTCTATGCCTCCTATCTCGGGCAGTCTTGGCACCAACTCTGGACCATGCCCGCTCAGGGCGGTGATGCCTTTCCTTTGTCATACGGGGATTTCGACAACGTCAATCCTCGCTGGTCGCCCGATGGCAAGCACATTGCTTTCATCTCCAACCGCGGCGGCAACATCTCGCTATGGATAGAAGACGTTCCCGGCGGCGCTCAGTGGCAGTTGATTCCCAAAGTCCGCCACTATCTCAGGCCGACCGCCCATCTTTCCATTACGGTGCGCGACCCGGCGGGCAAGCCTACTGCGGCGCGCATTTTTGTCACAGCGGAAGATGGCTTGGCCTATGCCCCGGATGACGCCTGGATGCACGCCGATGATAATTTCGACCGCAGCGAACGTCGCGTTGAAGCCCACTACTTTCACACTGCAGGCCAATCAGAGTTGGACATTCCAGCCGGCCCGCTGAGTGTTGAGGCGATGAAAGGCTTTGAATACCAGTTTGAGAAACAAACCGCGAACGCGCCGCCCGGCCGCACCACCAGTATCACCATCCAGCTAAAGCCATTGCGCCTTCCAACCCATGCCCGATTCCACTGGGTCAGCGGTGACGTGCACGTACACATGAATTACGGAGGCGCGTACCGCAACACGCCTCAGCATTTGGTAGAGCAAGCTGAAGCCGAGAATTTGTCAATCGTTCAAAACCTTGTCGTAAACAAAGAACAACGTATCCCCGACATTGGATATTTCAGCTCTAAACCCGATCCCGCTTCCACCGCCACCAACCTCCTGCTTCATGGCCAGGAATTTCACACCAGTTACTGGGGTCATCTCGGCCTGCTGCATCTCACCAGGAATTTCCTCCTCCCCGACTATGTCGGATATGTCAACACCAGTGCTGCCAGCCTGTTTCCCAGCAATGCCGATGTCGCCGACCTCGCGCACGTTCAAGATGGACTGGTCGGCTACGTTCATCCTTTTGACACCGTTCCCGATCCTGCGAAAGACGAGTCGCTCACCAATGAATTGCCGATGGACGTGGCCCTAGGAAAAGTCGACTACATCGAAGCCTTGGGATTCGCCGATCACAAGGCAACCGCCGCCGTCTGGTATCGCCTGCTGAACTGTGGTTTCCACCTGCCCGCTGCCGCCGGCACCGACGCCATGGCCAACTTCGCGTCCCTCCGTGGACCGGTGGGGCTGAACCGCGTCTACGCTCGCGTGCCCGATGGCCCCTTGAAAATCGACCCTTGGCTCAGGTCGCTAAAACATGGCAGCACCTTCGCCACCAATGGTCCTCTGTTAGGTTTCGCCATCGGCGGAACAGAGTTGGGCGATACGTTGAAGCTCCCCTCAGAGCGCAAAGTCAAATTCAATGCCTGGCTGCGGTCCTTTGTTCCCGTTGATCATCTGGAGATCATCTGCAACGGCAAGGTCACGCAAGATCTGAAGCTCTCTCCGGACCGCCAGTCGTCCGATGCCGAAGGCGAGATGCTTCTCTCGCAATCCGGCTGGTGCCTGCTGCGCGCTCTCAGCGATAAAGCGGAACATCCCGTTCTCGATGCCTATCCCTACGCCACAACCAGTCCGATCTACATAAGTGTTGCCGAGGCACCGGCGCGTTCGCCTGACGATGCCGCCTACTTCGTAACCTGGATCGACCGCCTGGTCGAAGCGGCGAAGTCACACCAGGACTGGAACACCCCTGCGGAAAGGGAAACTGTACTCAACCAACTTCAGCAAGCCCGCCAAGTCTTTTTTGACAGCTCGAAGTAAAGAGCCTCAAGGCGCAATCGGAGCAAAGGCGCGAAGCGCGACTGAAGGCACTGTATTAGATAGGCCTCCCGGCGGAAACCTCTTCCACTGGAAATGTTCGCTTAGCCCTGTCTCAATTGCCAGTTCCCACCACGGTGGACGACTACTAGGTTCGAAGAGAGTCGTCGATCTCCTGCCTCCCGAAAGTGCGCGATCAGACTTGAACCGAGTAGGCAGGCAGTTTGGGCGTGATGCCAGCGAGAAGGAGAATGGATATGCGAGACATGCACAGGTTTCTGAATAATGCGATTACGGTTTCCCTCTTCCTCTTATTGGCGGGCATTTCCACAATGGCTTACGCTCAGGAACGCATGACGATCCAGGCGACCGCCAGGGGAACGAGCACCCAAATGGGCAGGCTTTACAGCGTCAACATTCACATCGACCAGTTTTCCACTCCGGACGATCGGAAGGCGTTAATCGATGCCTTCACACGCTCCGGTCAGGACGGCCTTGTGGATGTCCTTGAGGACATGAAGTCCAAGGGCCGTGTCAGATTTGCCAGTGGGGGGGTAGGTAACGACGTTAAGTACATCATCGAATTGCCCTCCGAGAGTGGTCGCCGATTTCGTCTCGTCACCGATCGCAACCTTGCCTTCGGCGAGTTGTACAACAACACCCGTTCCAGAGACTATAACGTTGGCGCCATCGAGTTGGTTCTCACGCCCGATGGAAAGGGATCCGGCACGGTGTTGCCGGCATGCAGGTTGAAGGTGGACAAGAAGACGCAGCAAATCGAGATCGAGACTTACCAGAATCCTTGGGATCTGACCAACTTCATAGTCTCCAACGATTGAAAAGCTGCCGTATAGGCACCGAGGCGTTGGTGTGTATCGCCATTTCACGCAACAAGTTCTGAGCGAGAACCCTTGATTACGTCAGCAACTCTGACCGAATGTCTAACCTCTTGCGCCAAGAATATTGATTGCTCTGTTCGGCCGCGAGCTCGACCTGCATCTATCAGGTGGCCATCTGCTCACGCGGATCATCGAATAGGGCTCTTTCAACGACGAGTCACCGCCTCGTGCAGAAGTGACAGTCGGCCCTAACTGCTTTGGCTAAGACCTGAGGAGCTTACCAGGATGAATCTGATGAACTCTCCACTTCTTGTGTTGGCTTTGTCGTTCTTGGTTTTGTCGCTCGCGGTCGAGATCGGCGACACGCTTCGAAAAAGAGTGAGCTCTTTGAGAGAAGAAGAGCGCGCCGATTTCGGAATCGTGCTCAGCGCAACTCTGACGCTACTGGGACTTCTTATCGGCTTTAGCTTCTCGATGGCCGTCAGCCGCTACGATCAGCGCAAGAATCTCGAAGAGGCCGAGGCCAACGCGATCGGCACCGAGTACGTTCGAGCCGACCTGCTGCCTACCGGAGACGCAACCAGAGTGCGCGAACTGCTGAAAAAGTACGTAGATCAACGATTGTTGTTCTACACGACTCGCAATCAGCAAGAGCTTGCGAAGATCAACGGGGATACGGCTGAACTACAGAACGGGCTGTGGTCTTCAGTGCTGCCAGGAGCGGCGGCGCAACCCACACCTCCACTTGCCCTCGTAGTTTCCGGCATGAATGACGTGCTGAACTCGCAGGGATATACACAGGCCGCATGGTGGAACCGCATTCCAATCGCGGCGTGGGTCCTGATGGTGGCTATTTCCTTCTGTTGCAACTTCCTGATCGGGTACGGTGCACGGCGGACGGATCGGCGCATCTTTCTCATCGTGCCGGTTGCAGTGTCCATCGCGTTCTTCCTGATTTCCGACATTGATAGCCCGCGTGGGGGTTTCATTCGCGTGGCTCCCCAGAATCTGCTAAGTCTTTCTCAGTCTCTGCCTACGCAATAGGCTGAAGCGGGCCGGATGGGTCCGTGCTCATGCCATGTTCACCTCCTGCTCAGCGAACCGAAACAGGAATACGCGGGGCGATGCGCTGAAGCCGTTGAATCAAGGAGTTTCGCGGCGTTTGATTGTGATGCGAACCATTTTTGGCAAAAGCGATACTACGACATTCGCGACTACGCGCAGTTTGTGGAGACGTTGCGCTACCTTCACCGCAATCTGGTGAAGGTTAGTTGTGTGAGCACCCGGAAGGTTGGGAATGGAGCAGCATTCGGCACTATGCAGCCGGCGCTGAGGCCGAGGAAAACCTTAATGAAACCAAATGAAAGCGCGGGTCACCCGCCGTTGCAAAAGACGCGAGCAAGGGCCATCCTCACCTACAGACTTGCACAACCATTGTTTTGGAACCGCCGCCCGAGCATTCTTAGGACGTGTAGCCATCCTTGGCCCTGAATCAAGAAACAACGTCCTCCCACTACGGCCCCTGGGTCACCACCAACTGTGGAGGACTTGTACTCTGCTTGCTGCTATAGAAGCCACTGTCGCTGCTGCTGGTGATCAGGTCAAAACAATAAGTCCCATTGCCGCGGCTGAATTCGCTTACCTGTGGCGGGATCTCCAGCCATTGCCAGGCCTCCCCTTCCAATCGGAGTGGGAGAAGCGGGCTGGGGCGCATTGTTCCAGTTGATAGTAAGTTCGCTCCAGGAGTTTGAAACATCGAATACGCTGCCGACGTCCGGACTGCTGTCAGTCACAAACAACCGCAACTTCGCTGAACTCACAGTGCCGGTCAGTCCCGACAAACTGAATTGCAGGTAGCTGTGATAAGTGAGGGGTATTGCTCGCATTTCCCTGGCGAAGTTGCAGCGTGGCCTGGTTTCCGTAATTCGTCGTGGCTTTCGAGGGGGTCTGGTGGGTTTCCGCTCCCCAATTCAGCGTTTCTGCTTTTGGTCGTTCTCCGCGACGCGTGCTTTGACAAGTTTTTTCACCAGCCCGGCGGGCAGAGGCTTGTCGAGAGGAAATTGAATCGTGCCTTTCGAGGTTTTGTAGTTCTTAAGGTCGCTCTTGCATTCGGCGATCAGGGACGCATTCCCCGGAAAGAAACTGCAGTGCTTGGCAAACGCCGAGAAGTAAAGCAGTGGCCCCTTGTAGCGGACCGCCGGCATACCATAGCTGATAACCTCTGTCGCCTCCTTGGGCAAAACCGAGCGAATAGTGGCGCGCAGGTTTTGCAAAGTAGTGCGGGCCGGCTCCGGTACGGCGGCCAGATATTCATCGATGCTGGTTGCGACTGGCTGTCCCTTTTTCATGGGAATGATCCCCTGTGTCGTTCAACGCGTGATCGGCCAAAGACGTGCAGTTTGCCCCAATTCGGGAGAAAACGCAATTCATGCTCCAATCGATCCCTATCCATAGGATTGGAGCCCTCTCGATCTTTACAAAAGGTTCCGCACGGAACGTTTTGTAAAGGACTCAAGCAGCTCCTCCAGCCGGTTGAAGCCAGCGGTCACCCCACTCTCCATCGGAGATTTCAGGACGGCTTCACGCGCTTCGCGCGAGTCGTAAAGTATCGTCTGAGTCACGGTGGTCCTCCCGGCCTGCTCGGTGATAACAAACGTGACTACAGCCCCACCGGGGTACCAGGACTCATCGAATTTTTCCGTGGCGACTATGCGCTCCGGCGGCGCGACTTCCCGGTAGACACCGCCCATACCCATTTCATTTCCATTGTTGACGTTGCGCCACACGTAGCGATACTTGCCGCCAACTCGAAGATCGATCTCGCAGATAGGCATCGTCCAGCCCGGCGGCCCCAGCAACCATTGCCTGAGCAGTTCGGGTTTGGTGAACGCGTCGAATACCAAGGCACTGGGCGCGTTGAAGCTACGGATCATCACAATCTCGCGGTCGCCCGATGCAGTGATCTTGAGTTTTCCAGCGTCTGTCATTTTCATCTCCCTATCAACCAAGCATCAGTTTTCTTATTTGGCTGCCGACATTGGGGCACCAAGAAACGAGGCTACCGTCGCAGAGAGCAGCGGCGACGAAAACACGGTGTAGTGGGTCAGGCCGGGCAAAATTGCCAGCCTCGCGGTCGAAATTCCAGATCCATCCCAGCCGCCGTCTTTCTTGCCCCCTCCGAGCAGTTCAAAGAACTGTACCGCATGTGCTGTACGTACAGCATCGGCATCCCCATAAACCAGCAACGTCGGCATTTTGAGTCCCGCTACATCGCTCGACCAATCGTAATCTCTCTTCAGTAGATCTCCGATTTTGGCGAGTAGCACCGGCCAATCGGCTGGGCGTGGTGCCAACCGGGAATACATTTGATACATCGGTGTCTGCTTCATCGGCTCCGCGGAGGCGGCACCCACTTGCGACATTGCTGTAACGATTTCTCGATACCAGCCATCGCGCCTGAAAGCTACTGACACCAATATCAACCTCTTAACCAGCTCGGGATGCTGAACAGCCGTACGCAACGCAACGCCGCCTCCAAGGGAGTAGCCCATAACATCGGCGTTGGTGATCCCCAGATATTTCGCGAGCCCAGCTATATCGTCGGCCATAACTTCGAAGGTGATGGGACGGTCGATGTCAGCGGTGCGTCCGTGGGCTTGCAGGTCAACCGTGATGACCTGCCGGTGCTGTGACAGAACCGGCATCATTGGGGCAAACATATCGCCGGCTCCAAAACCGCCGTGAAGGAGAATCAGCGGCTCTCCGCTGCCATGAATTTCATAATAGAGTCTGAGGCCATTGACCGGCGCATAACCAGACTTGACGGCACCCATTGCCCCGGACTGAGCGAGCGACTGAGAGGTTGCCAATGAGATAAATAGGACTGATGCCGTAAGCAAGTTTCTCTTAAGCTTCACTCTGATTTCCTCCGATTTCAACCAATGAGGGCGTTCTCATCAGATTTTCCAGTCGTTCGAAACTTTGGATCATTCCGCCTTCCATTCCAGCATGGAGATGACCGTTGCGGGCTTCTGTCGATCCGTGGAGCAAGGTATGCGTAAGTTTTGTCCCGTCGCCATTTGGTTTGAAGCTGATGGTGGTGAGCCACTGCGGACTGCCAATGCTTGGCATCTCGTAGCATTCGGTATAGACCAGCTGCTCTGGAGGCACGATCTCGCGATAAACACCTTTCAAAGGATGTTGACTTCCATCTGCCATGCGCATGACGAAACGCCACTGCCCGCCGGGACGAAGGTCGACTTCGCATGTGGTTAGGGTTGAACCTTCACATCCCCACCATTTGCGGAGGAGCTCGGGCCGTGTCCAGGCGTCGAACACGAGTTGGGGCGGAGCGTCAAAGCTGCGGCTGATCACGATCTCGCGGTCGCCGCGCGACTCCAGTTTGAATCCTCCATTCATCATTTCTTTTCTCCTTAAGATTTTCTGCGCCGGGTTCAGGCGACCTCTTGTGAGCTTGTTTGATTCAACAATTCAGCGAGCTTGTCGTAACTCTCGGCCGCGCCGTGTTCCATGCTGGACTGGATAACTGCGTCGCGGACTTCTTTTGAGGGATAGAGGACAGTGGCGGTCATGGTTGTCTTTCCACTTTGCTCTACGAAGACTGCGGTAACCTGTGCTTCCCCTGGAAAGTCGTCAAAAGATTCCATGTGGACGGAGCGATCGGGTGGCACAAGCTCGCGGTAGACCCCGCGCATTCCCATGTCCTTCCCATCCGGGCCGCGCATGACGAAGCGAAATCCGCCGCCAACCTTCAGGTCGATATCACAGACCACTAGAGACCAGCCGCGCGGGCCGAACCAACGCTTTAGCAGTTCGGGCTTGGTGAAGGCGTCATAGACGAGTTTGCGCGGGGCGTCGAAGACGCGGGTTAATGTGATCTCGCGATCGGAGGGGGTTGTAACTTTGAGAGTCCCGGTATTCTTCATGAAATAACCTCTTCTTTTATTTTTAGGCTTATAGTTTTTAGCTTTCAGCACTCAGTTCTTTTTGGGTCGGTGGCGGCGTGGCGCCGGCTTCGATTGCAGTTCAGCCAGTAAGGTATCGAGGCGCTGGAAGTTGGCCTCCCAGAATTGGCGATACCGTTCCAGCCATTCATTCGCTTCGGCCAGGGGCTTGGCGTCAAGACGGCGCGGACGGCGTTGTGCATCACGCCCGCGAGAGATAAGGCCGGCACGCTCCAGCACTTTCAGGTGTTTCGAAATTGCCGGTTGGCTCATGGAAAACGGTTCGGCTAATTCCGCAACTGAGGCTTCCCCCGAGGCCAGCCGTGCAAGGATTGCGCGCCGCGTGGAATCTGCCAATGCGGCAAATGTGGTGTCCAGTTGATGGGATTGAGGATGTTCCATAACTTTTTAGTTCTATAACCTATTAGTTATATACAACCAGTTCGAAACGGTGTCAAGCAATATTGAGGAAATTTGGGTGCGTGCTCCGCAGCTTGTGGAAGTCCCCGGATTTCGCTAACTTTATCGAGATAATCGGCGGTCTTCACTTGAGCAGAGATTTGATACCGACTCCATCGCAAACCGTGGGCCCTTTCTTTCACCTGGGTTGCACGAAAACCCACTCGGTCAACTGCCTGGCCGGCTCTGGGGCAGATGGGGAACATATACGCATCATCTGTCGAGTGCTGGATCGAGATGGAGCTCCCGTATCCGACGCGATGATTGAATTGTGGCAAGCCAACGCCGCGGGGAAATACAACCACCCCGATGATCCGCAATCCACAGCGGCGGACCCGGATTGCAGCGGATTTGGACGGCTGGGCACCGACCGCGATGGAATTTGTGTTTTCGAAACAATTCAGCCGGGGCGCGTTCCGGGAAACGAGGGGACACTGCAAGCCCCGCACCTGAACGTTTCGCTGTTCGCCCGCGGAGTCCTTAAACGGTTGGCTACACGAATTTATTTCGACGGTAATCCGGCGAACCCGGAAGACCCCATTCTTGCGCTGGTTCCGCCGGAGCGGCGCAACACGCTGATGGCGCGACCTGATCCTTCCCATCCCACTGACTGGCGAATAGATGTGCGCCTGAGCGGTGAATGTGAGACGGTATTCTTCGACATCTAGATTGATTCCTTTGAAATCGCGATTCCTGGGAGGGCCAATGCCGGTGCGATTGATGGACAGCCTGGCCACGACAGAGGCTCTGGCAGAGATTTTTTCTGACGGCTCGGTCTTGCAGTCCATGCTGCGTTTTGAAATCGCGCTGGCCCGGGCGGAAGCGCGGCTGGGGATTATTCCGCCGGCGGCGGCCCAAGTGATTGCCGCAGTCAAGGCGGACGACTTTGACGCCGCTGCGCTGGCAAGCGCGACCTTGCGCGCGGGCACTCCGGGGATTCCGTTTGCCAAGGCACTGACCGAAGTGGTGCGAGCAAAAAATGCCAAGGCAGCCGGGTTTGTTCACTGGGGAGCAACCAGCCAGGATGTGGCGGATAGCGCGCTGGTCCTGCTGCTGAAAAAAGCGCAGCCGGTGATCGAGGCGGACCTGCGGCGAGCTGAGGCAGGGCTTCGCGAACTGGCGGAGCATCATCGTGATTCAGTGATGCTGGGACGGACCTTGCTGCAGGCTGCGCCCCCTGTCACCTTCGGGCTGAAGGCGGCGGGATGGGTAGCGGCCATAAGACGAGGAAGAAAGCGTTTCACTAAAGCCGCGGACGAAGCTCTGCTGGTGCAATTGGGAGGCGCCACTGGAACCTTGGCGGCGTTGGGGGACAGAGGGATGGCGGTTGTAAACGCAGTAGCTGAAGAACTCGGATTGCAAGCGGCCGAGGCGCCATGGCATACGCATCGCGACCGCATGGCGGCGATGATTTGTGCTTGCGGAGTGCTAGTAGGTTCGCTGGCGAAACTGGCGACCGACGTAAGCTTACTGATGCAAGGTGAAGTTGCAGAAGTGGCTGAAGCGGGCGGCGAAGGCCGCGGCGGATCGTCGACCATGCCACAGAAACAAAATCCAATTGGGAGCACCATCATTTTGGCGGCTGCGACGAGAGTACCGGGACTGGTGGCGTCTTACCTCTGGGGAATGGCACAGGCACACGAACGCGCCGTCGGAGGATGGCAAGCAGAATGGGCTACGGTTTCCGAGGTCCTGCAATCCACGGGAGTGGCTACGGCCTCGGCAGCTGAATTGGCCGGGGGACTTAAAGTTGATCGGGGAAAGATGCGAAAGAATCTGGACGATACGCTGGGAAATGTTCTGGCCGAAAAAGCAGCCATCGTGTTGGGCAAGCGGATTGGAAGAGACAAAGCCCACAAGCTTCTGGAAACCGCGACGCGCCAAGCTAGCGCGGAGAATCGGCCACTGGCCCAGGTTCTGGCGGAGATGCCCGAAGTCGCGAAACACATGGATATCGCCGCTCTCAGCAAACTGGACGCTCCGGAGGATTATTTGGGATCGACGGAAATTTTCACGCAGGAACAGTTGAAAGACCCAAGGGATTGACGATGCCAGTCGTGATCACGAACAAGACGAGATTGTTTTACCGGCTTGAAGGAAGCGATGGGCTTCCGGTGCTGGCATTGTCGCATTCGATTGGGACCGATCATGGCATGTGGGAGCCACAAGTCCATGCACTGCTACCTTACTTCCGGATTTTGCAGTACGACACTCGCGGTCATGGAGGATCGGAAGCGCCTGGTGGCGAATATACGATCGAAGATCTGGGCCGCGATTTTTTGGGGATTCTGGATGCGCTGAATATCTCCGCTGCCGCATTTTGCGGCTTGTCGATGGGCGGTGCGATTGGCCAATGGTTGGCATTACATGCGCCCGAGCGATTGAAAGCTTTGGTGCTGGCCAATACGGGGCCGAGGATTGGGACATTCGACAGTTGGAACGCGCGAATCGATGCCGTACGGCAAGGTGGAATGGCGGCGGTTGTCAACTCGGTCATGCAGCGCTTCTTTTCGGCCGCTTCACTGGCCAAGAATTCGCATGTGGGGTCGGTTCGGTCGGTTTTTCTGGGAACTGATCCGGCTGGCTACCTGGGATGTTGCGCCGCGTTGCGAGACTTTGATGTGACTCGCGATTTGCAGAAGATAACAGCGCCCACGCTGGTGATCGGCGGAGACAACGATGTTTCCACACCATGGGCCGGCTGTGGAGAAATGTTGGCGCGAGATATTCCGGGAGCGCGATCGGTCCGGCTGCCCACGACCCATTTGTCGAATCTCGAACGACCGCAGGCGTTCACAACGGCGCTCGCCGATTTCCTGTTGCCGGGTCCTGCGGAAAATACTTTGGAGGCTGGATTCGCCGTGCGCCGCAAAGTATTGGGTGATGCCCATGTGAACCGAGCGATCGCCGCCACCACGGATTTCACGCGCGATTTTCAGGAACTGATCACGCGCTATGCGTGGGGTACGGTGTGGACGCGTCCGGGATTGGATGAGCGGACGCGGCGATTGCTGGTCATGGCGACAGCGTCTGCCTTAGGCCGGTGGGAAGAATTCCGGTTGCACGTCACGGCTGCATTAAGGGATGGAATTGAGCCCTCGGAAATTAAGGAAGTGTTGCTGCAGACGGCGATTTATGCCGGGGTTCCGGCGGCGAATACCGGGTTTCATATTGCCCAAGAGGAGATCGAGAAGCGGGGATAGGATTATCGCCTCTGCCTTTGTGCATATTTACGCAGATGGACGAGATTGTCTGCCCTACGTCTTCTGGCGCGCTTTGACGAGCTTGGCTGTGGTTATCGCTTGTCCTACGTGGCGCTGGGTGTGATCGGCTACGTGGACCAGCAGTCCGCCTAGAGTCGTAGGCAGTTCGTTTCTTCCTACCTCCCGCGGCTGTTCGAATTTTGTGGGATCGAGCGCACGGATGCATTGCGTGGCTTTAGCCAGGGCCGATCCAAGTTCGGCGAAGAGATCTTTGGGTGCCGAGTGTTCGTGCAACTCGGTTCTTAGGAGCGCCATCTGTTCGGGGTTCAGCTGATTTCCTTCGGCATAGGTTAGCAAGCGGTCGATGCTGCGCGCGACGTGGCGGATGTGGAACGCCACGGAGGGCAGACCCTCGACTCGGGAGTTTAGTTCTTCCTCGGTGAATTGACCGCACCAGTGTTGCAGATCCTGCCGCGCGAGTTCGAGGGCGTGCAGAACGGCTCTGGGAATGGCGGGGACGTCTTTCAGGGTGCCTTGTAGCCAGGGTTCGGGAATGGTGGTGGGGGAAATGGCTCTAGACACGGTTGAAACACAAGGTCCCCCGCTTCGCTCGGGATGACACATCTTATTTTCCCTTGAAGTTCGGCGAGCGCTTTTCCAGGAATGCCGCGGTGCCTTCCTGCTTGTCTTCTGTGGCGCAACACACTCCGAACAGGGCAGCTTCCAGATAGAGGCCTTCGGACAGCGTCATCTCCATTCCATGATTGACGGCCTCAATGGCGTATTGCACTGCCAATGGCGCGTTAGCAATGATTTTCTTTGCAATGGCTTCGGCGCGCGGAATCAATTCCGCGGCGGCCGTGATTTCGTTGACCAGCCCGATGCGGTGAGCTTCCTGGGCGGTAATCATTTCGCCGGTAAGAACGAGTTGCATGGCGAGGCCTTTGCCCACCAGGCGGGGTAGGCGCTGCGATCCGCCGTAGCCCGGAATAATGCCGAGCTTTACTTCGGGTTGGCCCAGCTTTGCGTTTTCGCTGGCCAGGCGCATGGTGCAGGCCATCGCGAGTTCGCATCCGCCACCAAGAGCGAATCCGTTGATGGCAGCGATCACCGGCTTACCTAGATTTTCGATGAGGTCGAGCACCGACTGGCCGCGGTGTGTGTATTCCTTGCCCATGACGGCGTCGTTTTTTGAGAGCTCTCCAATATCGGCGCCGGCGATGAAGGCCTTATCTCCGGATCCGGTGAGGATGGCCACACGAATGTCGCGATCGGATTTGATTTCGCTGAAAGCGGTGAGCAGTTCCTCCATGGTGTCCATGTTCAGGGCATTGAGCTTCGCGGGCCGGTTGATGGTGACGTAGGCGATGGCGCCCTTCTTTTCTAGGAGGATGTTTTCGTAGGTCATGATGGATTCCTTTTTACCACAGGAGCACGAAGCCGCCGGCAAATCCCGCTAACTTAACTTACGGTGCTTCAGTGACCTTTGTGGTGAAAGCTCTCGCAGGATTAATCTTGCCAGGTGATGAGCGGATTCGGGAGCGTAGTTGAGGAACAGTTCGGGTTCGATCACTTCCATTTCCATTAGGTAAGTTCTCCCATCCTGCTCAACGAGATCTACGCGGGCGAAGGTTGCGGGATACGGAAGCAAGCTCAGGGCAGCCTCGGCGAATGTTGTCAGAGTGGATGAAGGTCTTGCGGGTTCGACGCTGCCACCGAAATCCTTTTGCACGCGGAAATCCGCTGGCCGTGGTCGTTTGCGGACGGCATGTGAAAATTCTTGATCGAAATAGGTCAGCGACCATTCGCCTTCAGTTTCGATGGCGGGAAGATATTGCTGGATCATCATCGGACCGTGCACTGGGCCGGAGTTGCGTCTCTCAGTGCCGTATGCGCTGGCCGAGATGATGGGTTTTATAACGGCTTGTTGCCATGCATGCGCGGCACAGAGCTTGGCTATGTCCTTTTCTGCTTCGGGTTGCAGCCAGATGGTTTCGGGTATCACAATTCCGTTGTGGGCGAAGTGTTTGAGGTAGGTCTTGTCGATGTTCCAGCGAATCAGTTCGGGGTGGTTGATGACTGCGATGCGGCTGTCTTCGAGTAACTTGATCCAGGTCAGGAATTCCGGAACGCGCAGATGATAGTCCCAGCATGTGCGGATCACTACCGCGGAGAATTGGGCCCAGTCTACTTCGGATGATGACCAGATCGCCTGCGTTGCGAACGCCCCGATCTGGGCCAGAGCGGTGATCAGCAGTTGTTCACCCGGCGGCTGGTCGGCTACGGGCAGCGATGTGGCGATGGCGATCCTAGGATCTGACATTTATTGGAGCAGATTCACCAGGGCCGTGGTTTCCGCTTTAATCGCGGTCTTCAGCGTCGGTTCGCGATCGGGCGCCCACAAAGAGGAGTGCAGGCCGGGGAGAATCGTGCCGGACACTCGGGCAGCCTCGGCCTTCGCGGGATCCATCGCACCAACATAGAACAACATGGAAGGGATACCTGCGAGGTTGAACTCGGAGAAGTCTTCAGAAACTGTCTTTGGTGGAATCTCGACCACGTTTGAATCGCCTAAGGCTCCACGCAGAACTTTTGCCATGCGGGCGGTCAATTCCGGTTTGTTGTAGGTGGCGTTGGTGCCGGGAGTGATTTTTATTTCAGGCTCACGGGGCGCATCTGCTGCTTGAGCTTCTGCTTTGGCGATGCGAGCGATAGCTTGCAGAAGGTGCTTGCGAACTTCCGGCTTGTAGGCGCGAACGGTGATTTGCAGGTTGGCGTTGTCGGGAATGATGTTGCCCCTGGTTCCGGCGTGAAATGCTCCGACTGTGATCACGGCTGGATCGAGCGGATTGATTTCGCGCGCCACAATGGTTTGCAGCGCAATGATGGTGCGCGCACCGATAACGATTGGATCGATCGCATTTTGCGGCTGGGCGCCATGGCCGCCTCGCCCGAAGATGGTGATCTCGACGGTGTCGCTTGAGGCCATGGTGTACCCGGAGGTGAATCCGATCTGTCCGGCGGAAAGCGAGTCGTCGTGAACGGCCAGCGCAAAGTCTGGCTTCGGGAAGCGGGTGAATAGGCCGTCTTTAATCATTGCGGCGGCACCCACTACCAGTTCCTCAGCCGGCTGGCCGATCAGAATTAGCGTGCCCTTCCAACGGTCCTTATTTGTCGCCATTAACTTCGCAGTTCCAAACCAGCTCGACATGTGGATGTCGTGTCCGCAGGCTTGCATAACGGCTACCGCTCCGCCCGCGTCGTTTTTCGTGACGACGGTGCTGGCATAGGGCAAGCCGGTCTTTTCTTCTATCGGGAGTGCGTCCATGTCAGTGCGGAATAGAACGGTTGGGCCGGGACCGTTTTTCATTACAGCCACAACACCCGTGCCTCCCACTCCGGTCGTGACCTCGTACCCTAGGGCTTTGGCGCGATCGGCGAGCTTGGCGGCCGTCTGTATTTCATGCAGCGAGAGCTCAGGATTGCGGTGGAGATCGAGATACAGCGTCTCAACCTCAGGATAAATCGCGTCAATCTGCGGGACAGACGGCGTCCAGACAGTCTTGGTTTGGGCCAGCGTTAAGGTTGACAGGAAAATAAAGGGAAGGAAGCAAATTGATTTCATGGAGTGGTGGGTGTGATCTCGTGAACTGTGGGAATGTCGGGTGCTAGTAGAAAGAGCAAGGCGATCCATTGAATCCCGGCCAGCCATTTGAACTTCGTGCAGAACCGCCAGTATTTCTCGCGCTCCTCGGAAGTTAGTTCCGCAACTTCACCCTCGGCCGAGGGTGGGCGATCCACGCTGAGCGACATATGAAAGTCGTGGGTGATTTTGAAAAACATGAAATCCGGCAAGATCTCTGCGCGTAACTTTACACCATCACGCTACAACTGATTCGGTTTCGGATTGCCCGGATCGGCATAATCGTAAAACCCCTTGCCCGACTTCTTGCCATACCATCCGGCCATCACCAGGCGCTTCAGTAGTGGCGGAGAGGCAAAGCGGCGCTCTTTGAATTCGTCGTACATCACATGGGTGATGTAGTAAGTGGTGTCGAGGCCGACAAAATCCAGCAGCGTAAAGGGTCCCATAGGATAACCGCAACCAAGCTTCATGGCGTTGTCGATGTCTTCGATGGAACCTACCCCTTCTTCGTAGGCACGGATCGCGTCAAGCAGGTAGGGCACCAGCAGGCGATTGACGATGAATCCGGTCCTGTCGCTGGTACGAACTGGAACTTTACCAAGCTTCTCGCCGAACTCGTAGGCAGCGTCGTACACGTCTTTCGCGGTGGCAATCGTGCGGACCACTTCCACCAGTTTCATCAGCGGAACAGGATTGAAAAAGTGCAACCCGATGAAGCGCTCGGGACGCTTGGTGGCCGTCATTAACTCGGTAATTGAGATAGATGAGGTGTTGGAAGCGAAAATGCCATTTCTCTTAACGACCTCATCCAGCGCCGCATACATCTTTTTCTTTTCACCCAGGTTTTCGATTACGGCTTCGATCACAATGTCGCAGTCGGCAAGGTCCTGGTTGTTCGTCGTGCCCTTGAGGCGAGCGCGGACGGCTTGCGGAGTTTCCTTAAGTGTTCCCTTCTCGGCGAACTTAGCCAGCGACTTCTCAATGCCAGCGAAACCTTTGTCGAGGAATTTTTGCTCAACCTCGAGAACGGTGACGTCGAATCCGGCAGTGGCAGCGGTTTGGGCGATGCCGGAGCCCATTAGCCCGCAACCCAGTACGCCTACTTTCTTGATTTCCATTTTCACCTCACTAGCCAAACGCAAGGTCCCCCGACTTCCCTCGGGATGACAGATTTGAGGATATTAATTGAAGCTTTCCACGACCAACGCTATGCCCTGACCACCGCCTATGCAGGCGGCTGCCAAGCCGTATTTTTTCTTGCGGCGGCGTAGTTCGTAGAGCAACGTGATCACCAACCGTGTTCCGCTAGCGCCTAAGGGATGCCCCAACGCGATCGCTCCTCCGTTGACGTTTACCTTCTCGCGATCCAGGCCTAGCTCCTTTTCCACACCGAGATACTGCGCCGCGAAGGCTTCGTTGACTTCAATCAGATCTATGTAGTCGAGCGTCAGGCCAGCTTTTTGAATCGCGATTTTCGCGGCCGGGACGGGGCCTCGGCCCATGACTTTTGGATCGACTCCAGCGATACCCCAGCTCACAATCCGGCCCAGCGGCTTAAGATTTCGTTTTTGGGCCGCTTCCACCGCCATCACCACCACGGCCGCCGCCCCGTCCACAATGCCACTGGCGTTGCCGGCGGTGACGGTTCCGTTTTTGCCAAATGCTGTTTTCAGTTTTGCCAAGCCTTCCATCGTGGTTTGCGGACGGCGATGGTCATCCTCGGTGAACGAATCGCCGGTGACGTCACCTTTGGAATTCTTCAGTGGGACTGGGGTGAGTTCTTCCTGAATGCGTCCGGCTTTGTACGCATCGTCGGCGCACTTCTGCGACCGCAGGGCGAACTCATCCTGCTCATGGCGAGTGATTCCCTGTTGCTCGCCGTAGAGCTCAGCCGTATTTGCCATGTAAAGCCCGCAATAGCTATCGAGCAGCGCGACCATCAACGAATCTTCCATTTTTCCGCCGGGAGCGAGAGTAAAGCCGTCACGCCCACGAATAGTGAACGGAGCCTGCGACATAGCTTCCATGCCACCGGCAAGAACCACGTTGGCTTCGCCCAACTGAATAAGGTGGGCCGCATTTACGATGGATTGCATTCCCGAACCGCAGAGGCGGTTGACGGTCAAGGCTGGCGTCTCAATGGGTAGGCCGGCGCGAAGCGCCACATGGCGGGCGCCATAGATGGCGTCGCCCGAGGTTTGCTGGGCGTTTCCAAATACGGCGTGGTCAAATTCTTTCGGATCAACTCCTGCTCGATGAATGGCTTCCTTGGCGGCGACTGCCCCCAATTCCTGTGCCGTGAAATCTTTGAGTTTTCCGCAATAGCGCCCGAAGGGGGTGCGAGCGCCGCTAACGATGGCGATATCCCCTGGTTTGAGCATGGAAACTCCTCGAAACGCAAAATTCGAGTCGCCTACTTAGCAGTTTAACAGTGCACTAGGGGACGTGGCGAATGCAGGTGTGCTAGGCGACGGCGGCGGTGGAGAACGCGGCAGCCAGGCTCATGATTTTGCCCGGCCCTTCCGCTACCGAGGCCGCCAGCGCTTCTTCTGCGCGATTGATCAGCTCGGTGACGATATCGACGGGATCGAACGGTTGGCGTACCACAGCTTCAGCCAAGCCCGCATTGAACGGGACCGGCTCCTGTTTGCCCGGCAGAGTGACTTGTGCACAGGTTTTACGAAGCTTTTCAACCGAGGCCAGAGCTTCGTCGATTCCGGTTTCTCCGAGGACGAGCGCAATAGTGTCTGATTCATAACGAAATGCCAGATCATTCTGCCGAATATGCGAAGCGCACAGCTGCCCGATCTGGTGCCATATCTCGCCGATCTCGGCTTCGCCGAATTCCTTTACCAGAGCGGCGTGCCGCCCGAATTGCATCAGCACAATGGTCAGTGATCCATTTTGCTGCAACGCACGCCTGGTTTCTCCCAATAACATATCGATGTAAGAAGCACGTTTCAGCAAGCCCGAGTGCTCATCGGTGACAGAAAGGTTCTTCACCAGACGGCGCAGTCCGGCGTTATGCATCGCCAGAACAACCTGATCACTGAGAGTTTTCAAAACTACCATATCGCTGGCGCGCCAGCGATGGGTGTCGCCCTGCATGAGCAATAACACACCCATGTGATGCGGGCCTTCACTCAAGGGTAAAGCCATCAGAGCGCGAATCGATAACTGCGAGAGCGCTTCGCGGATGTCAGCCACGTCGGGCGAACTGGCGACGTCATTGATACTGAGACCACCCGTAGACATCGCCAGGTCGTGTAAAGCGGAGATCACCTTAGCAAGCGTCTTGGCCTCGGCCGCCGGAACCCCATCCGCACGCGATTCTTTGATCGCAGCGGACGCAAGACCTGGCTTGCGAAGCGCGGCGATGCAACGGGTAGCTTTCCACTGCCCTCCGATTTCGTTAGCTGCCATCGTGAGCACGGCATCGGCGTTACCCTGCTGGTAAAGCTTCTGAGTTATTTCAGCGACGCGGGTAAAGCTGCTGACGTCGGCAGCCTCACTGACGGCGCCCGGAGTCGCTGCTGGCTTTGGTTCCTGGGCGGGCGCTGCCGGACGCGGAGCGTCGGCGTATTTGGGCATAAGGCCCACGGCCATATAAAGCCGTTGCAAATCCTCGTTGCGCTCTTCCGCATGGGGAAACAAGTCCATGATGTGCTGGGCGCGTTCAAACGCCTTCGACTTCATCCCATATTGCACCAGAATTTCCGCTTGCAAGATCAGGTCCTGCAAAGCCGAAGCTCCAAGCGTGGGTTCTTCGGATTTGGCGGGTTCAGGCGTGTTCTGGCCCAGGCTGGAAAAGCGCGATGAAATGACCCGGAAGCGGGAGTCGTCGACCTTGCCGCGCAAAGATTCAAGGCGCTTGAGATGTCCGGGTTCGTAGGCGTCAACTTCGGCGGCGCGATCCAGGCATTCTGCAGCTTTGGTGTAGTTGCCCATGCCGAAGTAGAGATCAAATAGTTTGAGCAGAGTCTGGCTGTAGTCACTCTCGCGATTTGTGTTGTTGAACAGCTCACTCATGAACTCCAGCATTTCGGGCGAGGGACGATGCTGGGCGACGATATCCTGCATAAGAGCCGCAAATGATTTGCGTTCACCGCGGCGGCGGTGACTCTGCTCCAGCTTGCGGGCAAGAGCAACTGCATCGGCATCCTGCTTGGCATCGAGAAGCAGGCCGACGAGTTCGGCGATTTCATTCAGACGCAGAGGATTCTGCTCGTACATCTGCCAAAGAAGCGGCTCGGCTTCGGTCAAGCGATGCGCCGCCAGCAGTGCCTTGGCGTAGGCTTCCCGCAACTCCGAAGAGGCTGTACCGGCAATGACGCGTGGTTCCAATACAAAGATCGCAGCTCCGACTTCGCCCTTGGTCAACAGGCTTTTTCCGTACGCAAAAGCAACGTCGATATTGCTTTGATCTTCGCTATAGGCCTTTTCGAACCATGGAGAAGCATCTTGCCCCGAGGTCTCGAGCAGTTGACCGAATTTCAGGAAAGAGGCCGCGGCAATCTTGCTATCACCGACTTCAGAGGCAAGCTCACCCAGGCGGCGGAGATTCTTCTCCGTGGGATCAAGGATAACCAGCCGCTTGAGCACGACGACGCTATCCGCCTTCGCCCCCAATGCGGTCAATTCCTCAACCGCATTCTCGTAGGTTTCGATCGCAAGCTTGCGGTTGGAATTCTCCAGCAACTGGCCGAAGCGGAACTTCTGCTGCCAGGTCGGGCTAGCAAAACGGGTCAACTTCTTGTAAGTGAGGCTGGCTTGGGTCGCATCCCCGGTTTGCATCTGACGATCGAAAAGTTCGCCGAGCAGCTTCACCGCGTCAGGAATGCGTTGCAAAGAAAGGCACAGTTCAGCGGCCATCTGACGCACGGCATCATTGCCGTTGTCGCCCCCGAGGACAATTAGGTACTCCTCCAGCGCGTCGGCAGTCTTGCCCTTGTGCAGGAGCTTTTCCGCACGCTCGATGCGCTTGCTAACTTCAGCCCGGTCCATACGATGAGTTGTTTCTGACATTAATAAAGGCGAGGCGTTCCCAAGAAAATTTTAGGGGGGTTAAGCGGTAGCAGCAATCGGGTAACGGCGAGGGCTGGTTACGATGGTACCCTGCAATCGTCGCATCATCTCTAATGCAATTCTCATCGTCCGGAGAAATCTCCGTGGTTTGACAGGTAGACGAGGCTCTGTAGAATAAGGGCTGCACTTCTTTCCTGTAGGTGGCCCCAGGCCGCCGCACCAGTCACTAGCCGAAGTGGCGGAATTGGCAGACGCGCATGGTTCAGGTCCATGTACCCGCAAGGGTGTGGGGGTTCGAGTCCCTTCTTCGGCACCATTAATTTTTT
>Ga0157378_10000924_pt1 | contig 27038 bp, 22 predicted proteins | sample M65metaG_FD_115309 | JGI IMG/M metagenome (GOLD analysis project Ga0157378, IMG submission 115309) | Miscanthus rhizosphere microbial communities from Kellogg Biological Station, Michigan, USA - M6-5 metaG | ecosystem: Host-associated > Plants > Roots > Rhizosphere > Soil | place: USA: Michigan... | reverse complement strand
TCTCTGGCGCGATAAAGTCCGCAGTCAATTCGTCGTCGGTGGAAGTGAGGAAGGTCCATGTCCGCTTCTCGCGTTTCTTACCTTTTTCGATTTGTCGGAAGTTCAGTTCTGGTCGCTGCTTCTGTACTCATGTTGCGGGCGCAAGCGCCTGACAACCAACAGCCAACTCCCACCATTCGTGTCAGCACTCGTCTGGTGCTGGTGGACGTGGTCGTCAAAGACAAGAGCGGCAAGAGCATCAACGGACTCAAAGCAGAAGACTTTGTCGTGCAGGAAAAGGGCAAGACGCAGAAGATTGCGCTTTTCACCTCACCGGCGGAAGCCAAAGTAGCAGTGGCGCCGCAACTTGGTCCGGGCATTTTTTCCAATCGGCCAGAATTCCGCTCGACCGGCGGTCCCCTTACCGTTTTGTTGCTGGATGCCGCCAATACTGCGTTTAAAGACCAGGCCTATGCCCGCCAGCAGATGCTTAAATTTGTTAAGGAGCAATACAAGCCGGGGCAAAAGATCGCGATCTTTACCCTGACCAACTCCCTGGGAATGCTGCAGGATTTCACCAGCGATCCGGAAGCCTTGAACAAGGTTTTGGAGAATTACCAGCCACAGCAACAGGAATTGGCCAAAGCGTCTCCGCCTCCGGTATCGGCAAGTCTTGGCTCGGTCAATGGTGGCCGGGGTGCGGAAGCTTCCGCAACTTTGGTCCAGGCCCTCCATAATTTTCAAGACGTGCAAGTTGGTTTTCAAATGGAGAGGCGAGTCGAAATTACCCTAGAGGCGATGCGGGCCATGGGCCGCATGCTTTCCGGAATTCCAGGACGGAAGAACGTGATTTGGGTGACCGCCGCATTCCCCTTCAGCCTAATTCCCGAAGATAGGACCGTCAGCGAAGCCGAGCTTTCTGAGAGCCTCCCGACGGTGAGCCAGCTCGGGTTGAACGCGCGGGCCGCGGGATCAGTAGCCAGCAATAACAGGAATTCCCACACTGAGGAAATCCGGCAGGCGTCCGCGCAATTATCAAGCGCGCAGGTGGCGATTTATCCGATCGACGCCCGTGGCCTAATGACCGGGGTCGTAACCCTCGAAGACGAAAAGAGTAGCGGAGGTCCCTACAACTACGGCGGGGCGGCGGAGGTTCGCATGTCAGATACCCAGTCCAGCCAGGAGACAATGAGGGAAATGGCGCGGGAGACGGGAGGCGTTGCCTATGTAAACCAGAATGAAATAAAACTCGGCGTTTCCAACGCCATCGCGGACAGCACCGCTTCTTACACGCTGGGCTACTATCCCGATGACAAGAAATGGGACGGCAAATACCGCAATATCAAGATTAAGCTGAATCGCGATGGCGAACTACGATATCGCCGCGGGTATTTTGCCATCGATCCATCGGCCCAGAAAGACCGCAAACCCGATCAAGAAGTCGCAGAGGCATTGCGGGATCGCGCACCCGATACGCAAGTAACCTTTAGCGCGCAGGTGAAACCGCAAGACAAGGGTAAGGTCAACGTCACTTTTCTAGTCGATCCCAACACGATCTCGGTTGAAGACGCCTCCGGCGGTGGCAAGAAGATCAACATCATGTTCTATGCCACGATGTTCGCACCTGACGGCAAGATGTTGAGCAACCTAAGTCAGAAGGTTGACCAGGCATTCGACGCCGCCACCTACGAGAAAATCCAGAAGCAGGGAATTCTTGTCCAAATGGACCTCGACGCCAAGCCCGGAGACAACAATGAGGTCCGCCTTGTGGTTCGGGACAACCGAACTGGCTTCATGGGAACGCTCAATGGAAGCGTACCGCACTAACTCGCTGTGAACCTCTGTGTCCTCGGTGGTGAGAGTCTTGTCAAAACCTGGAAGGCTGAACGAGTAAGCGCCCCATTTTCGACAGTGTGGTGGTTTGTCTTTTGCCCAACCGGGGCGTATATTTGTAGCTGGAGCTGTTGTGTAGTACCACGACTTTTGGCGGAACACACCAGTGGGCGCAAGCCCACTTTTTAGTTGGTGCCCGATCGGTACCGCGCCTGATTTCGCTAAATAATTGATTGAATGGCACTTGAGATCGAGCGGGTGCAGCAGATCGCCGAACGTGTTGCCGCCTCCAGCGGACTGGAATTGGTGGAAGTGGAGTTTCGTGGCGGCGGCAAGAGCCGCTTGCTGCGGATCTTCATTGACAAGCCGGGTGGGGTGACGCATGAAGATTGCGCCAACCTGAGCCGGGAAGTAAGCACCATATTGGACGTCGAGGATGTGGTGCCGGGTTCGTACCTGCTGGAAGTTTCATCTCCAGGGCTCGACCGGAAATTGTCGCGTCCAGCCGATTTTGAGCGCTTTACTGGCAGTCGCGTGAAGATCATGACGCGAGAGCCGGTAAACGGAAATCGTCATTTTGATGGGCGGCTGCAAAGTTTTCAGCAAGGGCGGCTGACCTTAGACTTGGCCATTCCCAAGAAAAAGTCGCAGCCTGCAGGAACGCCTCAGTTGTTGGAGCTGACTCTCGACAATGTCGAGAAAGCGAATTTAGTACCGGAACTTTAGTAGACAGTTTCAAGTTTCCGAAAGAAGAATTATGGCAAGCGAGCTCTACAACACCATTGACGCCTTGAGCCGGGAGAAGGGTATCGATCCGCAGATTGTAGTTAGCGCGGTGGAAGACGCGATTGTTGTCGCCACCCGCAAGTACTACAAGACGCAGGAAAACCTTCGCGCCGAACTGGACAAAGAGACGGGAAAGATCCGCGCCTTTGCAGTGAAGATGGTGGTCGAGAGTCCGGAACAAGTCGAAGATCCGACCTTGCAGATGTCGCTCGATGATGCGCGCAAGCTCAATCCCACGGCCGAGCCCGGCGGTGAGGTGCAGATTCCGAAAGAGACAGAGGGCATCCTCGGCCGCATTGCGGCACAGCTTGCCAAGCAGGTCATCTTTCAGAAGGTCCGGGAAGCCGAGCGCGACACGGTTTACAACGAGTACATCGGACGGGTGGGTGAAATCGTTAATGCCACGGTAAAGCGCATTGAAGGTCCGGATGTGATTTTCGATATCGGCAAGGCGGAAGCCCGCATGCCGCGGAAGGAGCAGTCCCGCCTCGAGTCATTCGCCATCGGCGAACGGGTTCGGGTGACGATTGCGCGTGTAGAACGTGCCTCGAAAGGCCCTGGCGTCGTGGTTTCGCGTGCTGCACCAGAGCTGGTGCAGCACTTATTCCAGACTGAAGTGCCGGAAATTTACGATGGAACCGTCGTGATCCGTGCCATTGCACGTGAAGCCGGAGAACGCACCAAGATTGCGGTCATGTCGAAGGACAAGGATGTCGATGCGGTCGGCGCCTGTGTCGGCATGAAAGGCATGCGGGTGCAGTCCATTATTCGCGAGCTGCGCGGAGAGAAGATCGACATCATCGAATATCACGAAGATGCGGTGACCTTTGCGGAGAAGGCTTTGCAGCCGGCCAAGGTAAGCCGGGTAACGGTAGTGGACTCATCTGACAAGCATCTGGAGGTTGTAGTTGACGATAGCCAGCTTTCGCTTGCGATCGGCAAGAAGGGGCAGAACGTCCGCCTGGCGGCGAAGCTTCTGGGCTGGAAGATCGACATCAAGAGCGAAGAAGAAAAGCGTCAGGAAGTTGAGTTGCAGATGTCGGCTTTGGTTACGCCCACTTCCACACCACTTGAAAACGTACCCGGGTTGGGTGACGGCCTGGTCGAGAAGCTGAGTGCGGCTGGTGTCACAACGGTCGAAGATTTGGCCGACATGACGCCGGAACAACTCGAAGCTATTGAAGGAATTGGCCCGAAGACGGTGGAAAAAATCAGTTTGGCGGTCAATAATTACTTCGCCAGCCTGGAGGGCGGAGAGGTCGTTACCGAGCTGCCTGAGGGCGAGGCGGTTCCGGAGCAGGAGGACGCGGCGCCGGAAGAAAGCGCTGCCCCGGTTGAAGTGGCCGCTTCGGAAGAGTCCAGCGAGGAACAGCCCGCAGAAGAAGCAATTGCGGAAGAGTCCGCCGCGGAAGAACATAAAGAATAGCTGCTCTGCTCTTCCTCGCGATTAGAAGGAACCAAGCACGAGAACCAATTATGCGATTCACATCGCAAGTACTGGGATACTGACTCCGTGAGGTTGCTATGAAGACTTAGCGGGACAGTCCGGAGGTAAGAAAGGGCGGATGAGCAAGATTCGAATCAACGATCTGGCTAGAGAGCTGGAAGTCAAGAGCAGGGCAATCCTCGACTCGCTTCCAGTGGTTGGCGTCACCGAGAAGAAGACCCACTCCAGTTCCCTTGAAGACCATGAAGCGGACAAGGTCCGGGCGCACTTCCGCTCGACCAGCGAAGCCTCCGTGTCCAGCAAAGCCGCACGCCCCAGCCGCTTCGAGCCAGATGAGATCAAGACCAAGATCGATCTTTCCAACATATCCAAGCCGGGAGATGTCCTGAAGGCAATTATTAGCAAGCAGCAGCCTTCGGCTTCTGCGCCACCGCCTGCGCCACCTCGCCCTACGACGGTTACGCCTCCAGTTGAGACCAAGCCCGTTGCTGCCGCGCCGGCTCCTCCGGCGGCGACGCCATCAAGTTCGCTTCCGAAACCTCCGTCACCACCGCCACCAGCTCCGCGATTTATTACTCCAAGCCAGGCGGCACGGCCAACATTTACAGTTCCACAACCAACCCCGCCGCCAGCTGTGCCTACACCGCCAGTTGCCGCTCCACCCCAAGTCCCAGTCGCTGCTACCCCCGCGACTCCCAAGCCTTCGCTTCCCCCGGCGCCTGTGCAGGCTGCTCCGCCGTCTGCAACCACAGTGCGGCCCGGAATGCCGATCGCAACCCGGCCGACGGCGCCGCTGCCGCGTATGATCATGCCGCAAACCGGCCCGCGTCCGGTATACAAAGCCCCGGCTCCGCCGCCAACGGCGGCGGGCGCGCCACCAAGACCAGCTCCTGGCCGGCCGGTACCAGGGCAGCCGATTTTCCAGCGTCCTCGTCCGGGCGCACCGACCGGACCTCGTCCTCCACTGCGTCCGGGAGAACGTCGCCCCATGCATCCAACGCGGCAGTCACCGACCGGCACGCGTCCTTTGGGCGTTGGTCCAGGCTTGCCGCCGCCCGGACCGGTTCGTCCCGGAAGCCGCCCCGGAGCGCCGGCTCGTCGCCCTGGGCAAAGGTATGTTCCGCGAGGAGTAAAAGAAGGCCCAATGAAGGGCTACACTCCTCCACCGCGGATGTCGCTCTCCAATGAACCCGCGCCGATCACTCGCAGCATCACCATCACCGAGGGCATCAGCGTTAAAGATCTGGCGGAGAAGCTCGAAATCCGCGCGAAAGATTTGATCGCGCGTCTACTTACCCGCGGTGCATTTGCCACCATCAATCAGAATCTTGATCCGGAACTCGCCATTGAAATGGCGCGTTTCTTTGGCGCTGAGACAAACGTAATCACATTCGAAGAGAACGCGGCGAAAGAAGTTACGGATGCTGCCGCCGCAAGCGAAGCTGCTGCGCCGGAAACTGGCACCCGTCCGCCAGTCGTAACCATCATGGGCCATGTCGATCACGGTAAGACCACGTTGCTCGACTCCATTCGCCTTACGAACGTAGCTGGTGGCGAGGCCGGCGGAATTACGCAGCACATCGGTGCTTACAAAGTCACCATTCAGGACAAGCAGTCCCCGGCTTACGGCCGGCAAATTGTTTTCCTGGATACGCCTGGTCACGAAGCCTTCACCCGCATGCGTGCGCGTGGCGCGAAAGCCACCGACATCGTGGTGCTGGTGGTTGCAGCCGACGACGGCGTGATGCCGCAGACGATTGAAGCGATCGATCACGCGCATGCCGCCGAAGTTCCTATCATCGTCGCGGTCAACAAGGTCGACAAGCCCGACGCTCTGCCCGACCGCGTTAAGAAGCAATTGGCCGATCGTGGCCTGATGCCGGAAGACTGGGGCGGCACAACTGTGTTCGTGGATGTCTCCGCGAAACAAAAGACCAACCTCAACCTGCTGATGGAAATGATTTGCCTGGTTGCCGACCTGCAAGAGCTCAAGGCCACTGCCGACCGTCCTGCAACCGGAGTTGTTCTCGAAGCCAAGCTCGATCGCGGGCGGGGCCCGGTCGCCACCGTTCTTGTTCAGAACGGTACTCTGCGAGCTGGCGACAACTTTGTAGTGGGCAATGTCTACGGCAAGGTCCGCGCCATGCTGGACGACCGCGGGAATCCGGTAGAAGTAGCTCCGCCATCTACCCCAGTCGAGATTCTAGGAATGGAAGGCTTGCCGCAGGCGGGCGATCAGTTTGTCGTAGTTGCCGACCGCGACCGCGCACGCGGCATTTCTGAATACCGTGAAGCCAAAGCACGGGAAGCCACGCTGGCCAAGAGTTCTCGAGTTTCGCTCGAAGGTCTGGCGGAGCAGATCAAGACCGCCGGCACAAAAGAACTCAATATCATTCTCAAGGGCGACGTCGGAGGCTCAGTCGAAGTGCTCAACGATTTGTTGGCCAAGCTTTCTAACGACAAGGTCCGGCTGAAAGTCTTAAGATCTGGCGTAGGTGCTATTACCGAGAGCGATGTTTTGCTGGCTTCGGCATCGAATGCCATCGTCATCGGCTTTAACGTTCGGCCGCAGCGCAATGCGCAGGAACTTGCTGAGCAGGAAAAAGTCGACATCCGGTTGCACTCGATCATCTATGAACTGCAAGACGAAATGAAGCGGGCCATGACCGGTCTGCTCGAGCCGACCATCAAGGAAACCTACCAGGGCCGCGCCGACGTGAAAGAGACGTTCCGCATTCCAAAGATCGGAACCATTGCCGGCTGCCAGGTGTCGGACGGGTTCATCAAACGTGACTCCGAAGTGCGCCTGCTGCGTGATGGCGTTCAAGTCTTCAAGGGCAAAGTTGGGTCGCTGCGTCGCTTCAAGGATGACGCCAGCGAAGTACGCAACGGGATGGAGTGCGGTATATCGATTGCGGGCTACGGAGATATCAAGGCTGGTGACGTGATCGAAGCCTTCGTCACGGAACGAGTGGCCGCAGAAGCAATAGCTTAAAGACCTAGGTGGTCGGTGGTCGTAAAGGCCACCGACCACCGACAAACGTCCAACGGTCGATTCTTGATTGCCTTTCTTACCATCGAATTGCGCATCGAACACGCGCAATCCCTCAAAGATAAGCGGCAAGTGGTGCGCAGCTTGAAAGACCGGCTGCGCGCCCACTTCAACATCGCCGTCGCCGAAATCGATGCGAGCGGGCTATGGAACCGCGCCACCATTGGGGTGGTCAGCATTTCTGACTCTCGCGACTATCTCGATGGGTTAATGAAGAACGTCGAACGCCACGCCATCCGGGTTGCTAACAATAACGGCGCCGATGTGTCCGATTCGTTTGTCGAATATCTTTAGCCGCCAGAGTTGTTATTCCGTTGCTATAGCTGCACTTAGTGCGAATGACTAAAGGAACCCATCGGGATTGGAAAAGTAGGCTCGTGGCAACCGTTTTTCTGGTATGCTCATCGGTTTTAACGAGGTGTAAAGTTTGGAACGCCGGGGACAGAAGTATCATCGCGAGCGCCTGAGTGAGGCCTTGCGAGAGGAAATTGAGACCATCGTGGAAGGTGAACTTGGCGATCCCCGCATTGGTTTGGTAAATGTGAGCGAATTGCACCTGGCGGCGGATTCGCGCTCCGCGCGGGTTTTAGTGGTAGTGCAGGGCGACGACGACGAAGGCGTGCGGTCGGTCGAGGGGCTTTCTGCAGCCGCGAAGTTTATTCGCCACGAAATTGGAGGGCGCCTGCACTTGCGTCATCCACCTGAGCTAATTTTTCAGTTAGACCGGTCGAAGCAATATCAGTCAAGAATCGAAGAGCTGCTGGAACGCAACAAAAAGAGGAACGGCACCGGTAACTAAAATGCTGAGCGAGGTTTTAAAACAGATCGAGCAGCGCGACCGCTTTGTTCTGACATCGCACGCCCGGCCCGACGGCGACGCCATTGGCTCGGCGCTAGCTTGCCGGCAGATTCTCCGTTCACTCGGCAAGAAAGCCGAGGTAGTTCTGCATGATAGCGTTCCGCGGATCTATCGCCGCCTTCCTTTTGCTGACGAAGTTGTACAGGCCGACCGAGTAAACCGTGAGTACGAAGCCGCGATCATCCTGGAATGCGACAGTGTTCAGCGTACGCGCTTGGCAGGATTGGAAGATCATTTCCTTATCAGCATTGATCATCATGTGAGCGGGCGGCCATTCGCCCATGTGAACTGGATCGACCCCCAGGCGGTGGCGACTGCGGAATTGGTGTACCGGCTGGCTCGTGAAGCTGGGGCTAAGATTTCTCCTGAAGTCGCGACCTGCCTCTACACCGCCGTGGTTGCGGACACGGGCTCGTTCATGTTCGAAGGCACCAACGAGCACACTTTCGCGTTGGCGAGAGAATTGGTGATGGCGGGCGCTGATCCGGCACGATGTGCCCGCAGCATCTACTTCGGCCACTCCACTGCGAAGATGCGTTTACTGGGAGCCGCGCTGTCTAACCTTCATCGCGATGGAACTCTGGCCTGGATCTCCGTCTCCCAAGAGCAAATGGCTCGATGCAACGCCAAGGAAGAAGACTGCGAAGGCCTGGTGAACTACGCGCTTTCTATTCATGACGCGCAGGTGGCTGCGTTCTTTCGCGAACTGCCGGATGGCAGATATCGCGTCAGCCTGCGGAGCAAGGGGGAACTGAATGTCGCGACCGTCGCGGAAGGTTTCGGTGGCGGCGGACACAAGTCGGCCAGTGGTTGCTCACTTGATGGGCCGCTTTCCTCCGCAGTGGCGCAAGTTACTTCCCGCCTCAAATTTCCTTCCATCCAATAAGCGGCTTAGAATGACTGGGCTATTCCCCCGACCATGGATAACTCGCGCCGCTTCTCCACGGATTGGCTCCTGCTGGCAGGTTTCTGTGCATTCCTGTTTTTCTTTGGGCTGGCCTACTTCGGATTAGTCGGCCCGGACGAACCGCGTTACGCCCAAGTGGCGCGCGAGATGCTCGCGCGCCACGACTGGATTACTCCAGTGCTCGGCGGCAAACCCTGGCTGGAAAAACCGGTGCTTTATTACTGGCAGGCCATCCTGATTTACAGTGTCTTCGGTATTAGCGACTGGGCCGCACGGCTACCATCAGCAATCGACGCTACGCTGATGGTGATCGCGATTTATTTGTTTTTACGGCGGTTCCGTCCGGAGCTGCGTTTGGATGGCGCGCTTATGACGGCTTCCGCGGCGGGAATTGTCGGATTCGCCCGCGCTGCTTCCATGGACATGGCGCTTGCCGCCAGCTTCACCATCGCTCTGCTCGCCTGGTTTGGATGGCACGAAACGGGCAGAAAAAAATACCTCGCTGTCTGCTATGCATTTCTGGGAATTGGAACGCTGGCCAAAGGGCCGGTCGCGCCGGCGTTGGCAGCGTTGGTCGTTCTTCTTTTCGTGGCAGCCAAGGGGGAATGGGGATTACTAAAGAAGACCTTGTGGCTGCCGGGCATCCTGATTTTCTCCGCGGTCGCATTTCCCTGGTATATCGCAGTGCAGTTGCGCACTCCGGAGTTCTTCCGCGTTTTCATCCTTGAAAATAACTTGGCGCGTTTTGGAACCAATCTCTATCGCCACAGCCAGCCCTTCTGGTATTACCTCCCGGTTGCGATTCTGGAATTAGTCCCGTGGATTGTGCTGATTATTGTCGCCTTCTTCGAGATCGTTCGCGCCTGGCTCGCCGAGAGGCGAAAACTCGCACACTCAGAAGATAGCTTCAGCGTATTCCTGGTTATTTGGTTGCTGGTTCCCATTGTCTTCTTCTCCATCTCGCGCTCCAAGCTTCCGGGGTATATTCTCCTAGCTTTACCTGCCGGAACTCTCCTGGCCACGGAATTCCTGCGCCGCCACCTTCACAACCGGCCCGGAGTTGCCCTGGCCCTGATTCACGCATTGGTTGCGGCATTCCCGGTAGTGCCCGCGCTGATGATTCAATATCTACTTTTTCAACATCATTTGCCCTGGGGACAAGCTACCGTCATCTCGTCTGGCTTCGCCGTCGCGCTGGCCACCGGAATCTTCCTGACTTTGCGCAGCCAGCCCGGCTGGAAGGTGGTTCGTTTTGTGACACTGATTCCCGTCGCTGTTGCGGTTGCTGCATTACTGCGCATCGGATCCCCCGCGCTCGACAGCACTTTGTCGGCCCGTCCATTAGCCAATCAGATACAGCACATGGAAAACGGAGTCCTTCCAACAGCAGTGTTCCGGGTTACTCGACAGACGGAATATGGCCTGGCTTTTTACCGCAATCAGAAGATTACCCGTTATGAGGCGGGTGAGATTCCCGCTGTCGAGCATGTCGTGGTGGCGCCGGTTGGTTCGGAAACTGCGATTGCAAAGCTGGTGTTTGGACGGCGGGTTTCGTACTTAGGAAGTTATGAACCGCAAAGTTTGGATTACTACTGGGTAGCGGGGGAGGGTCAGGTTTCTCATCACCATTAGGCTAACGTCCAGCGGCAGCCCCAGCCGCGCGCGGAAGGTTCGTGTCTTCGCAGTAGCGCAGGGCGATATTCATGTAAACATTTCCTGCCGTCGTTTCAAAGCACATCACCATAGCTTCAGTGTCTTCGCTGTTTTTGGTTCCGTGGTCGGAAGTGTGCAGTACCGGCGGATGCACGCGGAAACGAAAGCCCTGATCGTTCAAGGTTGTGACCGCATTTCCAATTACCTGGTTGGCAAGTTCACATACGGCTTCACGAACCAATTGATCGGACTCGGGCAGCTGCGTCCCTCCGAACTCACTGGCGATTTTGGTTGCAGTCTTCGAGTCGAGATCAAGAACGATGCGGCCTTCTATGTCCCCGGTCAGCCAGATGAGCGCGGCGATGCCCTTGCGGCGGTACGCCTCCTCTTCCATGCTGATGCTACCGATCGCGATGGGCGACTGCAATCCCTGGGCCAGCACGGCATCTGCGGCGTTGATGAATGGCTGGATCAATTCCATCTTCATGACTAAGCTCCTGCCCCGGCGGCACTTGCCACACTAGCATCGTCTCCCAGCACGTATTTGATGACCTCATAGAGGACTTCAGGTTTTACTGGCTTTTGCACGAAATGCCGCGCGCCGCGCTGCAAGGCAGCGACGATATTTTCCTGATAGCCGACTGACGAGACCATTACGATGCGGGCGTCGGGATGTTTCTGCACGATTTTCTCCGCAGCTTCGATACCCTCCATCTGCGGCATGGTGATATCCATAAGCACGATATCGGGACGGGTGCGTTCGTATTCGGACACTGCCATCACGCCGTCACCGGCCTCGCCCGCCAACTGCCCCCCAAAGGCCTCGATAATCCGAGTCAGGTTTTTGCGTGCGAATACGGAATCGTCCACGATAAGATAGCGAACCGGTTGCCCGTCCTTACTTCGTCGAACTGGCGCGAATTGCTCCATATTTCCTCCTACATCTTTCCAAACGTGCTGATTCAGATTTTTCTTGTTCCCGCCGCCACCCCTAATGCATTTGGCGTCGGTTCAACTCTCCGGTCTACCATGCAATGCGCGAACAATGTATTGCTCATCGCTTCAAGGCTCACAACTCGGGTGGCATATCCACGTTCAATCGCGGCCTTCGGCATACCGTAAACCACACAAGACTCTTCACTTTGCGCAATGGTGAGGCCGCCCGCTTTCTTGATGGCTCCCAAGCCTTCGGCCCCATCGTCACCCATGCCAGTCATAATTAGGGCGACACTCTTATTACCGAACTCCTCCGCAACGCTGTGGAACAACACATCGGCCGACGGACGGTGCCCATTGACCTTGGGTTCGTCGCTCAGCACTACAACATCGGTGAGCGGAAGGCGCTTCACCTTGAGGTGCCTGTTGCCTGGACAAATCAGCGCGCGCCCAGCGAGCAACTGGTCACCCGATTGCGCTTCTTTTACCTTGATCGAGCAGATGTCATCCAACCGCCGTGCAAACATATCTGTGAAGCCCTCGGGCATGTGCTGCACAACCAAAATGCTTGCCGGAAAATCCGCGGGCAATTGCGGCAACAAATACTGCAATGCTTGCGGTCCCCCGGTGGAGATGCCAATGGCAACCACGCGCGAGGCCGGAACTCCTTGCTCGTAATCGGACTTGACTATTTTGAAGTCCGTTGCTGTGGCGGGCGCAACTGCTACGCCCCGGCTTTGTGCCGCGGCTTTGATCTTTGAAATCAGTTCGTGCGTAATCTCCGGCATGCGCGCCGCCACGTCGACCGGTTTCGCCACGAAATCGAATGCACCCAAAGAAAGCGCCTTCAACGTCACCGACGCGCCCTCGAGGCTGTGCGAACTGACCACGATCACCGGCACACGGTGATGGCGCATGATTTCTTTCAGCATGTCGAGACCGCCCATTCCCGGCATTTCCAGATCGACCGTCACTACCTGAGGCTTGAGTTCCTCGATTTTCTTGAGACCGAAGATTCCATCCATGGCCGTACCCACCACCTGGATAGAGCTATCGCTCTGCAGAATCTGTGGAATCAGTTTCCGCATCAGGGCGGAGTCATCGACCACGAGCACGCGTACGGGATCGTTCATGAGCTTCCTCCCGCAGCCTGCATGGCCAGTTTCAACTTGTCGGCCTGAGAAAGTAACAGTCCAAAAGCAACTTCTCCCGAATTTTCGCTCCCGGCCTTGAACGAACGTTCCACCACGGCCGCAAGATTCAGAATCAGCACCACCCGGCCATCGCCCAGAATGGACGCCCCGCTTACCAGATCCGTCGAGACGGTGTTGTCATCCAACGCCTTGATGACCAATTCTTCTTCGCTTTCCAACGCGTCGACGATTAGACCCAGCTTGCGATCGCCAACGGACATGACCAGGACGAAGACTTTCTTCTTGGGATACTGTTGGGGATCAACCGGTCGACGTCCCAGTCGAATTACCGAGAGCGGTTGTCCTCGTAGTTGCAAGACTTCGTAGTGTTTGACCTGATGCAGGTCGGCCTCGCGGGCCCGCGCGATCTCGGCAACCGCGTTTAAAGGAACCGCATACAGCCGGTCTTCCACCTGGAACAGCAACGCCTTAATGATGGCAAGTGTGAGCGGAAGCTTGAGCCGGAATTTCGTTCCTTGCCCGGGATGAGTTTCGATTTCGACTACGCCTTTCAATCGCTGCAGCACGGCCTGAACTACATCGAGTCCAACTCCGCGGCCTGAGACCTCGGTGATTTGGTCTGCCGTGCTGAAGCCTGGCCGGAAGATTATTTCCAGAAGCTCCGCCTCGCTAAGCCGAGCTGCTTCCTCTGCAGTCACCAGATTGCGCTGAATTGCCTTGGCTTTCACCTTGTGTACGTCAACCCCACGTCCGTCATCGCGTATTTCAATCACAACCTGGTTGCCCTGGTGCGAAGCGCGCAACTGCAAGGTACCGCGTTCCGGCTTCCCACTCTTCAACCGTTCTTCGGAAGCCTCAATGCCATGGCTGATTGCATTGCGTACCAGATGGGTCAGAGGCTCCGCGATGGAGTCGAGCAGGCTCTTATCCAGATCCGTTTCCGCCCCGCTCATCACGAGGTCGACCTGCTTGCCACACTGTTTGGCGACGTCGCGCACCATGCGCGGAAAGCGCCGAAACAGTTGTTCAACGGGCACCATCCGGATCTTCATTACCGACCTCTGAAGATCGTTCAAGACTCGCGCCTGAAATCCCAAGGCGTCGGCAAAGCGGCCGCGCGATGGGTCTTTGGGATGGCGGCGTCCAAAGTCCTGAATGGTCTGTTGCAACATCGACTTGCCGATAATCAATTCACCAACCAAATTCAGGACCGCATCGATCCGTTCAGCGTCGACACGGAGAATGTTCTCAGAAATGCCCGACCCGGACTTTGCGTGATCTCCGTCTTCCGCCGACGGTCCTGCCTCCTCCGACAAAAGGATCGGCGCCCCAACCTTTGCGCTTTCCGCCCCCCCGCTTGCCTCGATCACCCGAACGCCAGAAATTACGGTAGGAATACGGCATTTCGCGGTGATGTGTTCCGGTGTGTGTTGCGTTGCGAGCAAGAACTGAAGCCGGGTCCTGGCACCCCCACTTTCGCGCTCAGCCAAGATCTCCCCGAGCGTCTGCAATGTAGTCACGACCAACTGGTGGGCAGCGATGGGCATCGCGCAGCCTGGGTCAATCTGAGTCGTCACCATGTACACGAGTTTTCCGCATGCCCTGGCGTTTTGAATCAAGAGTTGTTCCGCTTCGCTCACTGGCAATTCCACGACAGCTATGGCGTTTTCGGGCGGCGATTTCTTTTGCGGAGTGGAAATCAACTCTCCGATCATCCTGCGCAGCGGTGCGACGTCGGGAGGCGCTACATTATTTTGGTAGGCGGAAAGCATCGCCTCAAAACTGTCGGCGGCGGTAAATGCTAACTCCACCAGCGAGACCTCTTTGGAGAGGGTTTCGATGGCAAGTGCATCTTCGAGTTCGTGCGCCGAGTCACTCAATTCGCGGAAGCCACACGCTGCGGCATCTCCCTTGAGGGTATGCACGACACGCCGGATGCTTCGCACGACTTCCGCATCGCCTGGATGCTGCTCGAGCTTGAGCGCCTCTTCGTTGAGGGTCTGCAGTAGTTCCTGCGCGCTCTCAAAAAAAAGCTGGCGCAACTCGGCCCCGCGCTCGTCAGAAAACGAGGTCACTTGGTCCTCTCAACTTTCTGGTAACCGGTACCGCTGTTGCGATAGACCATAGTGAACTGGTCAGTGAGGGTTAGCAGACTCTCGGCGTGGCCCACAAACAAAAAGCCTCCGGGATTCAAACAGCGGGCAAACTTCTCGATCAGCCGCTTCTGCTCCGCGCCGTCGAAATACATCATCACGTTACGGCAGAAGATGACGTCGTTGTGCTGCGGCAGGTACTCCGTCTTTAAATTGTGAAAGTCGAACTGGACCATCTCTTTCACGGATTTTTTCACTGCATAGCGGTCGCCCAACTTGTCGAAGTAGCGCAGGCGGTAGTTATAGTCCACCGAGGCCATCTGCGATTCGCTATAGATGCCCGCCTCCGCCGCACGCAGCACTGAATAGTTGATGTCGCTGGCCTTGATCTCAACTCTCCACGGCGGCGGTACCAAGGGTTTCGGGTAGACAACCGTTCCGGCAGGAGGGTTGCGGAGAGTAAAGTACCCAAGTCCATCGGCCACCAGCATTGCCATGGTGTAGGGCTCTTGCCCGGTCGAACAACCGGCGCTCCACATCTTCAGGGAAAATTGCTTGTCTTTGTATTTTTGGCGCAGCAGATCTTCAAGAACGTATTTATGGAAGAGGTCGAGCTGGGCCTTGTTGCGGAAGAAACTGGTTTCATTGACCGTAAGGTCTTCCAGCAACCTCGCCAGCTCTTCTTTTCCCTGGTCGCTAATCAACAAGCGGTAGTAACTGTAGAAGGAATCGATCTCCCGCTCTTTGAGCCGGCGTTGCAATCGGTCTTCGAGGAAGTGGGTGCGGCGCTCGTCGAAAAACATGCCGCATTCCTGGTACACCAGGTTCTGCAAGAGCTTGAGCTCTGAACTCGTCAACTGCACGGCAACGTTCGTCGTGGTCATGAAAAACAGTCGTTCCTTAGGAATGTCCACCGGCAGTTGCTGCCGTATGTTTCTCGGTTGATAAATGGTTGGCCGTGGCTGTTTCTATACGGCCGAAGTCAAGCAGCCGCGAAACATCCAATAACACGATCAAGCGCCCCTTGTATTTGCCCAGCCCGGTGATGGAATTGGAGCCGCCATCCTGAAAGACCGTGGTTGAAGGCGCAACGTCGGTGGCAGCTATCTTGATCACCTCGGTTGCCGAGTCAACGATCAGACCGCAAAGTCTTCCTTTGTGTTCCACCACCAAAATCCGGTTGCGCCGCGAGGCGGTCGGCTGTTTCTGATTAAAGCGCTTCCTCAAATCGATGACGGACACAATCTTGCCGCGCAGATTGATCACGCCCTCCATGAATTCCGGAGCATCAGGCACGGCTGTGATCTCCGGTACGCGGACTATTTCGTGCAGCGACGTAATCGGCACGCCGTAGGTTTCCCTGCCAATCTGGAAGCCCACAACGTGGAGCTCGCGTGCGGCGAATTCTTTGCTGTCAGCCACGGGACCCCGCTGCGGCGTGCCATGAGGCCTCTTCCACGAAGCTGCTCTCCTGAGGACGGCGCGCTTGCTCTTTGTGCTCCAGAGCAAAACGGCCCATGAAGTCCAACAGTTCGCGCGACATCTTGGACATCTGCTCCGCCGAGGCCGCCAGTTCGGTAGAGCCTGAGGTGGTCTGCTGCACCAACTCCCGCATGCGCTCCATGGCGCGGACTACCGCTTGCGCTCCCGAAGCCTGCTCTTCAACCGCGGAGTTGATCTCGTGAGTAATCTCATTGAGCCGGGTGGTCGCGCGCGCGATTTGCGATGAGCCGTGGGATTGCTCGTTTGTCGCCGAGCCAATTTCCTGGGCAAACTTGTAGACTTCCGTGACCACGTTGGAAATCTTGCGCAGTGCCGAGTTGAGTTCTTGCCCGAGTTCCAGGCCTTCATTCACGATCCCGGTGCTCTGGTCCATGTTGGAGACAGCTTTGCGGGCTTCCTTTTGAATACTCTGGATAAGTTCGGAAATTTCCTTGGTGGATTGCGCCGACTTTTCGGCAAGCTTGCGAACTTCGTCGGCAACCACCGCGAAGCCGAGCCCGTGTTCCCCGGCACGAGCTGCTTCAATCGCTGCATTCAACGCCAGTAGATTGGTCTGCTCCGCCAGGTCGTCGATCACTTCAATAATCTTGCCGATATCGTCCGCGCGCTGTCCGAGCACGTCGATGATCTGCCCCGAAGACCGGATCGTGTTGTTGATCTTGGTCAGACCTTCGGTGGCTTTCTCCATGGTGGAAATACCGCTGTGGACTTCCTCGCGAGAGCGGTTCGAAATATCGAGCAGGACCTTGGCGGTATCGGCCACACGCTGAATCGAAGCCACCATCTGATCGATAGAAGCCGAAGTCTCACTCACGCTCGAGGCCTGCGTCTGGGTGCTCTTCACCATGTTCTGCACGTTGACGCTCATTTCGTGCATGGTGCTGGTGACTTCGTCGATGGCAGAGGAAGTCTGCAGACTGATTTTTGCAGATTCGTCCGAAGCCCCGGCAACCTGGTTGGAAGCGCTGGCTACCTGCGAGGCGGCGTCGCGGACGTTTCTCACCAGACTGCGCAGCCCATGGATCATGCGCGCGAAAGCGTTACCCAGGGTGTCGTCTTTGGAACGCGGGCGCGCGTCCACCGTCAGATTTCCGCCGGCGATCTCCTCCGAGAGGGTTGCCATCTCCTTCAGGTAGTTGACCGTGGTGGAGAATGACCGGCCTAGTTCTCCGATTTCGTCGTCCCGCTTAAAATCAATTTCGTGATTGAGGTCGCCTGCGGTGCCAATTTGATGGGTCACCACCATGAGGTTGTGCAGCGGTTGGCTGATCGATTTCGCCGAGCTGTAGGCAATCACCACGCCCAGACCAAGCGCGAGCAACGTGCTGAACAGCGCCACCACGATTGTTGCCGTAGCTGCAGTCTCGTCCGATTTCTTGCGCTCATCCAGGAGGCGATGATTTTCGCCGTCGGCTTGGTCGAGAAAGTCAGTTGTGTTTTTCAGCCAGGACGAAGCATCTTTTTGCAGGTAGAAAATTTGCAGTTCGGCAACGGTTGCGTTCCCGCCGTCCACTTGCTTACGTTTGTCGACTAGCGGAGAGGCGAAGTCCTGCGCCCAGCTTTGTTCGCTCTGCTGCACTCGTAGCAAGGCGGAACGCTGCTGGTCGGAATTGCCCAACGCCATCGCATGGTGCAGTTCCTGTTGAAGTACCTCGATCCCTTCACGCATGCGATCTACCATGCGAGTGTCACCGCTGAGCAGATAGCTGCTCAGATACAAGCGGTTTTGCATCATCTGCGAGCGGATTTTGTCGGTGGACTCAGCCCGCTCCAGCGCCTGCGAGGCCGCGGCTTTTGCGCTGTGCTCGCGTCGGACGGCGAGGTAGTTCACCAGAAACAACACCAGCACCATCGCCAACACTGCGCCGAAACTTATGTATAGTTTTTTAGCAATTGTCATGCTGCTCTCCGCTATCGCGTCGCGTCCAAAGGGGCCTAAACCCTAAAAATTGCGGGTTTCTTGCCTCAGGGCACATTGCCGCGAAGTTCTGCCGGTTTATCGCAGCTGCCAAGCCCTTTGATAGTCCTGCTTGTGCCCCTACTATCGCAGTAACTTACTGGTTTAGAACAGGTTACTTTCGTTTCCAGGCGGATGCATCGGCTCAATCCAGAGCCTTCCTGGGCCCAGAACTCTCGCCTTGAGACGAGGTCGAGTCTTCACATCGCACACGAATGCTGGTTTCATGACTTGGCACCTTCTTGGTAATTCACTTGACTCAAATTGAGATTTCCACTTTGTTTTTCTGTATATTCAATTACTTAGGGTGTCAGAACGGGGTTTCACGTCGATATAAGGACGCAGGCCGGCAAAACGACCGCAGATCGCCCCAACCCGCGCTCCGATGAGGCGTTCCAAAAGCTGCTCCTCCAGCTTTCGGCAGCCGCCGCAGAAGGCACGGCACCGGCGATACTGACCCGTCTGTTTTGCCACGCCAGTCGCGTCTTCTTCCACCTTCAGGGCACCTATATCTGGCAATACACACCGCACGGAGAGCTACAGGCCACCGAGGCGGATGGCCTATTCGCGGACCGCTTCCGGGGATTTAGGCCAAAAACCGACGACCAGGTAGTGCTCGAGGCCATACGACGCCGCAAGACGGTGTACAAGAACTACCTCGATCCCGATCGGCCCCTTCTGATTCCCGAACTCCGCGGACGCGCCCTCATGGCAGTGCCATTGGTAGTTGGTGGGGAGGCAACTGGAGCCGTGGTCTTCCTGCACACGGAGGTTTCGAATTTCTTTAATGACGATCTCGCGACTAAGGCGACAATTCTTACTGGCCAACTTGGCAGCCTTCTAGAAGCGAACCGGCTGAAGCAAACAGCGTCTCCGCCGGAAAGCCACGCCGCCGAATCCCTGGCTGAATCGGCTCGTTCCCTACAGACTGCCCCGGACGCAAACACGGTCATTCAGACCATGGCGGAGCGCCTTAGGGTTTCCTTGCATGCCCGTGTGGTTAGCATTTTTGTTTCGCAGGGGTCTGGTTTCGCACTTCGCTCCGTGGCTGCCGAGACCGCGCAAGTGTCCGACCTCGCGCGCGCTCGTTACGACCGAAAGGGACTGCAGTTCGCTGGTGAAGTGGTTGCGCGCGCTATTGCCGCGGCTGAGCCGATCACTATCTCCATCGAGGCCGCTACCCATTCTCTCGGAGATCTGGTGCCTGCAGGCACCATGATCGCGTCCCCATTCCGAACTCCGACTATCCAGGGGGCGGCGCTGATCTATCCCCGAAAAGATGGCACTTTCACCAAGGAAGAAAGGTCTCTCGCCGGAGCAATCACGGGAGTCGGTGCAGTCGCGTTATGCAACGCGGAACTCTATGCCACCGCCCGGGCGCAGACCCATGAAGTGCATCAGTTGCTAACCATTGCTTCGCAGCTTAATTCCATCAGCGACCTCGATCAGTTCATGCAACAGTTTTGTCTGCATGCGGCCGACTTTCTCGGCTACAGCCGCGCCTGCATCGGACTGCTTGAGGGCGATGGAGTCTTCCACGCACGATGGAAAGCAGAACAGGGCGAAACTGGACGCCTGGACCTGGCTCTGAGAAACGGGCCAGTCAGCCAGACCCTGAGAAATCGCGAACCATTCTGGTCGGACGATCTAACCACGGTTGCGGGAGTGAACCAGGAACGCATAGCCAGTTTCAACCTGAAGCAACTGCTTGCGGTGCCGCTCTTAGATACGCAAAACAATGTCGTCGGCATGTTCGGAGTTCTCGACCGCCACGATCATGCCGGGGTCTCGCCAGAGGACATTCGCCGGGCCCGCGCGTTGGCCTCGCAAGCGTCCGTTGCCCTGGAAGTAGCGCGTAACCTAAGTGATTCACAACGAAATCGATTGCGCGCAGAAGCTCTGATGAAGCTGGCGCTGGAGGTCGGTTCTCTACGCTCGTTACGCGACTTCACTCAGACCTTCGCCAGCCGTGCCGCTGAGCTTACGGGAGCTTCGTCCTACGCGCTTGCGCTGCGCCAGGATTCCGGCTGGGACACCGCCGTTCTCCATGCGCCACTTGCCGTGGACGAGGCTGAGAATCCTCTCGTCAAACGCTTCGCGGCTGCCTTAGGAGACGCGATAAACCGTCACTCCGAAGTACTGCTTGCCGACAGCGCCGAGGAATTGATCGGACCATCTCTGGCGAGCGCGTTGGGCTGGGTGAACTGTGCTCTGCTGCGCTTGTCGACTGCATCGGGACAACTGGCTGCCGTGTTGTGTCTGGCAAACCTGCCCAAAGATCTCTCCGTCGAGGATCAGCAATTTCTTCAGGCGATGGCTCAGCACGCCTCGATTGCGCTGGAAAACTCCCGCCTCTTTACCCGCATGGATCACGCCAACCGTCACTGGACGGAAATCTTTGATGCCATCACCGATTTCATCGTGGCGCACGACGAGACCGGCCGCGTGTTGCGTATCAATCGTTCTCTCGCCGACTTCATCGGTGTGCCGCCCCAGTCGCTCATCGGAGTGAACATGTCGGCCCTGCTGTCACTGGACGCGACCGCTCCGCTTGTCTTGTGTCCATTCTGCCGTGTGGCAGGCGAGACTACCGACGAATACATTCATCCCGTGCTCGAGCGCACCTACCTGGTTTCTACATCTCGTGTGCCGGCCGATACCGCCGATGGAGCCCAAACCATTCACGTGCTGAAAGATATTACTGACCGCCGTGAAGCCGAGCAGCGCTATCGCGAACTTTTCGGCAACATTCAGGAAGGACTGTTTTTTTCAACCACCGATGGCCGCTTCATCGAAGTCAACGATGCGCTGGTTCGCATGCTGGGGTACTCAGCTCGGGAAGAAGTCCTGCAGGCCGATATCCGGAATCAAATTTATTTCTCTCCTGACGCTTATGAACTCTTCGCCACACAGATGCGGGAGCACGGCGTAGTCCGTAACCGCGAAGAAACTCTTCGCCGGAAGGATGGGTCTCCGGTCTACGTCCTGATCAATGCCTTTGCCGCCCGCGATCCTCAGGATCGGGTTCAGCAGTACCGTGGGCTGATGCTCGACATCAGCGGCTTGAAGGCCTATCAGGCTGAGTTGCAGCGCGAGCGCGATTTCTCCGGGAAGATCCTGAACAATACCCAAAGTCTGATTTTGGTGGTGGATCCCGCCGGCAACATCACCTACGCCAACCGCCGGTGGTTCGATCTTGGCTATCAACAAAAGCAATTGCTGAATGTCCCCATGGTCGATCTGGTCCCGGCAGCACGGCAATCCGCACTGCTCGAGGCCTTCCAGATCACTCTGCAAGGACAGCAGGTGGATAATCTTGATCTGCCGGTAATGCGTGGAGACGGCCGTCAGGGACAGTTTTCGGTGAACCTCAGTCCCATGCGCGACGAGCAGGGCCACGTCGGAAGCGTGGTCGCTGTCATGACCGACATTACCGATTCCGCCACGCTGCAGGCCAAATTGATGCACGCCGAGAAAATGGCAGCAGTCGGACAACTGGTCTCAGGCGTAGCCCATGAGGTCAACAATCCGCTGACTGCGATCCTCGGTTTCGCCGACTTGCTGATGGAGAGTCGCGACCTTCCGGAAAGCGCACGAAAAGACATGCGCGTCATTCTCCAGGAAGCGCAACGCACCAAACAAATCGTTCAGAACCTGCTCAGCTTCGCCCGGCAGATGCCACAGCAGCGCCGCCCGGTACAGCTCAATACGATTCTGCGCCGCACCGTACAGTTGCGTGCCTACGACTTCCACAGTCACGGCGTCGAGGTAAATGAAGAATTCGATCAGGCGCTGCCTGAGGTGATCGGAGACTCGCAACAGTTGCAGCAAGTATTCCTCAACATCGTTAACAACGCCTACGACGCCGTGCATGAAAACAGCCGCCCGCCGCGGATTGATATCGTCACCACGAATCAGGGCGATTACGTGGAAGTCTGGTTCCGCGACAACGGTTATGGCATCACCAATCCGGAAAAGATTTTTGATCCATTCTTCACCACCAAAGAAGTCGGTAAAGGGACGGGCCTGGGGCTGAGCATCTGTTACGGAATTGTGCGCGAACACGGTGGAGAAATTCTCTGCCACAACAATGAAAATAGCGAAGGCGCGACGTTCATTGTCCGTCTTCCCGTCGCAACAGAAACGGCCTCAGGGGCCGCCGCCGGAGTCAACTAGTTATGAGCATGCCCGCTATCAATCAGGAAATTCTGCCCGTGCTACTTATCGAGGACGAACCTGCCGTTATGGCATATGTCAAAGCCGCCCTTGAGCGCAACGGTTACTCGGTGGTGTGTGCCGAGTCCGGCGTTCAGGGTTTACAACTTCTCGAGTCCGGACAATTCGCGGGCATTGTCTCCGACATGCGTACACCCGGAGGTGTCGACGGAGGTGATGTGCATGCCTGGATTTCGAACAACCGTCCTGAGCTGGCCTCCCGCCTGGTGTTTATTACCGGGGATGTCGCTAACGAAGAAACCGTGGCCACGTTGCGCAAAACGGGCGCCCCCTGCGTGGAAAAGCCCTTTCGCGTGCAGCAATTCATTTCAGTGGTGGAGAAGACTATGGGGAAGGCTCAATGAGCGAAGACCTGCGCATTCGACTCTTAGTTGTCGACGATGAGGAAAGTATTCGCCGGCTGTGCATAACCGTCGGCGAGTCGATGGGCTTTGCCTGTTTCGAAGCGGCCAGTGGCGAAGCAGCCCTAATGCTGCTGGAAGAACAGCCAGTCCACATGGTGCTCACTGACCTGGTGATGCCCATCATGTCGGGACTGGAATTCTTGGAAAGAGTAAAGAAGTTGCTGCCGCGGGCCGAAGTCGCGGTCATGACCGGCCATGGCTCCATTGAGACCGCGGTCCAGGCCATGAAGCTCGGTGCCTATGACTACATTAGCAAGCCCTTCTCTCCTCTAGAGGAGTTGCGTCTCTTTCTGCGCAGAATGGCGGACAAGGTCAAGCTGGTGGAAGAGAATCAGTTTCTGCGCGAGCGCGTTCACACTGAGACCGATCTTTACGGAATTGTCGGAGCCTCGGCAAAGATCCAGGATGTGCTGCGCATGATCTCGCGCTTGAAAGACACCCGCACCCCGGTGCTGATCACCGGGGAAAGCGGGACCGGCAAGGAACTGGTGGCGCGGGCAATCCATTTCCGCGGTGCTTTCGCCAATCGCCCCTTCGTTGCGGTCGATTGTGGTTCGCTCGTGCCCACGTTGATTGAAAGTGAGCTTTTCGGGTACGAGAAGGGCGCATTCACCGGAGCAAACAGAACCAAGATGGGATTGTTCCAGGCGGCCAATGGCGGAGCCATTTTCCTTGATGAAATCGGCGAATTACCCCAGGAAATGCAAGCCAAGCTTCTGCGCGTTTTGCAGGAAAAGGAAGTTCGTCCAGTTGGCAGCAATCAGAAAATCAAGGTCGATGTGCGCGTGATCGCGGCCACCAACCGGGATCTCGAAACCGAATACCGCAGAGGGACGTTCCGCAAAGATCTTTACTTCCGCCTCAATGTGGTTACAGTGCATTTGCCGTCATTGCGCGAACGGCGTTCCGACATCCCGATGCTGGTGCACTGGTTTCTCGATCGTCATGCCAAGGGGGATTCCATCCAGGTGACCAGCGCTGCCATGAAATGTTTGCTGCAGTATGACTGGCCGGGCAACGTGAGGGAGTTGGAGAACTGCATCGAGCGCGCCGTCGCTTTGGGCGACCGCCGGTTCTTTGACCTCAACGATCTTCCACAGTCTATTTCATCCGCATCGCCGGGGTTGTTGGCCACAGAGCCGGAAATCTCCGCGCCTTCGGCCAACTCGAATGACCTCGAGGACATTGAGCGTGCCACCATTCAGCGCGTCTTCGAGCAGGTGAATGGCGACAAAGTTCGCGCCGGCAAAATGCTGGGCATCAGCCGCGCCACGCTCTATCGCAAGCTGAAGCGTTACAACATCGGCGGACGCTCCGACCTCTCCAGCCCTCAGACCTTGCAGTAGCAGTGACCTAGATGGCGAGCGTCGGATCACGTCTTCAAAGCGAGAGACATCGCTTGCAACAAGACTTTGATGTGTTGATCCTGGGCGCTGGCGCTGCCGGCCTGATGTGCGCCATCGAGGCTGGCAAACGCGGGCGTCGAGTGGCCGTGCTTGAACACGCCGAGCAGGCAGGTAAGAAGATCCTTATCTCCGGCGGCGGCCGGTGTAACTTTACCCACACCGAATGTCGTCCGGAAAATTTCATCTCCGCGAACCCTCATTTTGCCAAGTCAGCCCTGGCTCGCTATACCCCGCAGGATTTCGTCGCTTTGGTTGAGAAGCACAAAATCCCATACCATGAGAAAACTCGTGGGCAGTTGTTCTGCGATAACTCAGCCCGCGATATTTTGCAGATGCTGGAAAGTGAGTGCAATGCCGTAGCGGCGAGAATCGTTCCGCGAGTGCATATCCACGAAGTATCGAGGGCAACGGAATTTGTGGTTCGCGTTACGCTTCGAGGTGAGACGCAGGAATTCCATTCCCCAGTTCTTGTAGTTGCCACCGGGGGACTGTCCATCCCCAAAATAGGCGCGACCGCGTTCGGTTATGACTTAGCGCGGCAGTTTGGTTTACGAATTCGCGAGCCACGTCCCGCGCTGGTTCCATTCGTGTTTAGTCCGGAAGATTCCAAAAACTATGCGGAACTCGCAGGAGTTTCTACCGAAGTCGCAGTCTCTACCGACGGCCAAGAGTTCCGCGACAAGATGTTGTTCACCCATCGCGGGCTGAGCGGTCCCGCGATCCTCCAAATATCTTCGTATTGGAAAAATGACGAAGCCATCTCGATCGATCTGGCGCCAGAGCGGGAGCCGACCAGCCTGTTTCGTGATCCGAAAATTCCGCGCACCTTGGGCTCCCTGGAAACTTCATTCCATGAATTCCTTCCGGCGCGGCTCGCGGATCGCTGGCTGCGATTTCACTCGCCGGTTTCCTGGACGAACCTAGGTCTCACCGAATTTGATCGGCAGGTTCACGCGTGGTCAGTTATTCCAGCGGGCACCGAGGGATATGCGAAGGCAGAGGTCACGGCTGGAGGCGTCGATACCGACGAACTTTCGGCGAAGACCATGGAAAGTCTCAAGGTGCCGGGGTTGTTTTTTATCGGCGAAGTGGTGGATGTAACCGGGCAACTTGGCGGTTTCAACTTCCAGTGGGCCTGGTCCTCTGGAGCGGCCGCAGGGCGCCTCCCAAATTCCTAATCCTTGCGATCTAGCTCCGTCGGGAGTTCAAAATCGGGAACAACTCAGAATGAGATTTTGGAATCCCTGTTTGCGTCGTCCACTACAGTGTCTAGAATTTTTCCTGGACGGACGAAAAGAATGTTTACGAGAATTGCTCAGGTTAAAATGAAAAAGCGGTTGAAGCTGATACACTAACCAGTTTTGTTGTTGTTCGTAGCCACTGCTGTCCATGCCGATCATTGGCAGCGCCGCATGAACCCGGGCTGTAAGCTTAGCGCCCGCTGCACCTGAAAGCTATCGATGCAGATTTTTCATCGCAGTACGAACACAATTTCGCGGGCAACTATTTTTGGCGCCGTTTTTGTCGTCGGAGTATTGCTGTGGGGGGCGATTAATTTTCAGCGCTCGCCTTACGTCACCTACGCCGGAGTGGCCCGTCCGCAGCCCGCGCCCTTCAGCCACCAGCACCATGTGGCCGCGCTGGGAATTGATTGCCGTTACTGCCATACCTCTGTGGAAAAATCGAGCTTCGCGGGAATTCCTCCCACCAAGACCTGCATGAACTGCCATGCGCAAATCTGGACGGGCGCTCCCATGCTCGAGCCAGTACGCAACAGCTTTAAGACCGGCGAGTCGCTGGTGTGGAACCGGGTGAACGACCTGCCCGATTACGTTTATTTCGACCACAGCATTCACATTAATAAAGGTGTCGGCTGCAACACCTGCCATGGTGAAGTGGACCGCATGCCGCTCATGTACAACCAAGCATCGTTGCAGATGGAGTGGTGTCTCGATTGTCATAGAGCGCCGGAGAAAAATCTTCGGCCGCGCGAGCAGGTGTTTAACATGAGATATCAGCAGCCCTCGAAAGACGTGCCGGTGAAGTTCGACGGCAAAGAATATGTCGACCAGTTGACTTTGGGCCAGGATCTGGCAACGAAGTATCGCTTGCGCAGCGAGATGGACATCACCAGTTGCTCGACGTGTCACCGGTAAACATGAAGATCGAAGAAACAAGAAAACGCGAAGATGGGTGCCCGGGCAAGCACGAAAAGCTTGATCTCGCGACCGCGCGTGCTCGCATAGAGAAAACCAAAGGGCCGGAATTCTGGCGCAGCCTGGAAGAACTTGCGGGTAGTGACGAATTTCGCGAGATGATGCACCGCGAATTCCCCAAGGGCGCCTCCGAGTGGGTGGACGCAGTCTCTCGCCGTGGCTTCATGAAGCTAATGGGCGCTTCGCTCGCCATGGCGGGCATGACGGCCTGTACCAAGCAGCCCCTCGAACCCATTGTTCCCTATGTGAAGCAGCCCGAGGAGTTGGTGCCCGGGCGCCCCATGTTCTACGCCACCGCTTTCGAGCTGGCAGGATATGCCAGCCCAGTCCTGGTTGAGAGCCACATGTACCGCCCGACCAAGGTCGAAGGTAATGAGCAGCATTCCGCAAGCTTGGGTGGAACGGACATCTACGCCCAAGCCTCGATTCTTGGCATGTACGACCCTGACCGTTCGCAGACCATTACTAATATGGGGGACGAGCGTACCTGGGGGTCTTTTGTATCTGCGATCCGTGGGCCGCTGAGTGTGCAGAAGGGGCTCAAGGGCGCTGGCATCCGCCTGTTGACGCAGACGGTTTCCTCGCCGACGCTGGCCGATCAGGTCAAGGCCTTTCTG
>Ga0157378_10000923_pt1 | contig 27055 bp, 24 predicted proteins | sample M65metaG_FD_115309 | JGI IMG/M metagenome (GOLD analysis project Ga0157378, IMG submission 115309) | Miscanthus rhizosphere microbial communities from Kellogg Biological Station, Michigan, USA - M6-5 metaG | ecosystem: Host-associated > Plants > Roots > Rhizosphere > Soil | place: USA: Michigan... | reverse complement strand
TTCATTGCTACGCAGCCCGTTGAGTTTACAGGCTTCAAATTATTTTATAGAAATGATACGAAGTACGTGAACCGTCAACAGATCATGCAACCGGAGCAGTTGTTGAAATTGAAACCACGTCCTCTTTACATACAGTATCAGTAGGCGAAGGCCTGAGCGGAGTGGCGAAACGTGGATAGCATCTTTTTGGAGACGAAAGACGCAACTTGATTGCAGCGAAATCATTCCACTTATCACATTTCCGCATGGATTTTCTTTCTCATTAGTTAGATTGAAGTATTCAACCTAACGCATATGAGCAACTCCATCGACCGAAAAAAATTTATCACGCTTTCTCTGCTTGGATCAGCGGGTGCATTTGTTTCCACTAATGTAATTGCGCAGCAAACAAAACCAGATCCAATTGATAAGGAATTAGTCAAACAATTTGTGATTGCCGGACATAATGATCTGGAGAAAGTGAAACTGTTATTGCAACAACAACCAGGATTGCTTAATGCCTGCTGGGATTGGGGTGGAGGAGATTTTGAAACTGCGTTGGAAGGAGCGGGACATATGGGGCGAAAAGATATTGCGATATATCTGCTCGAGAACGGAGCAAGAATGAATATCTTCTGCGCAGCCATGCTCGGCAGAATAGACATCGTTAAAACAACACTAGCAGCATTTCCTCAATTAAAAACTTCGAAGGGTCCACATGGATTGCAACTATTGCATCATGCAAAGAAGGGCGGTGATGACGCAGTAGCAGTTTTAGAGTATCTTAATTCAATTGGGGCAGCGTAAGATTGTTTGAGGTTTGAGGTTTGAGGTTTGAAGTCAATGTCAAGTAAAATAACCTTAAACTTCAAACTAGTGAGTCGTTTTCCCGTTAGTCAACTTTTCATATTCTGCATGCAAACTTTCTCGAAAAGTTTTGATGTTTGCTTTCATCTGAAGTGTGTGGTCCTTCGTCGGTGGTCTGTCGTCCGTGGTCTGTCGTCCGTGGTCGGTGCTCTATAGCAGATATTTCTTCAAATAATTATCCATCGAGTAAGGGCCTCCTCCTTCGAGCAGGAAATACAACAATAGGATCAACACTACCAGCGACAGCCAGAACTCTGATCCGAGTGAAAAAGATCCGTGTGATGCATTAAATACGACGGCCGCAATAAGGATAGGAATTTGAAGAATGACCACCCATCGCGTGAGCAAGCCCAATATTATGAATGCGCCGCAGAATAGATGGCTGAAGGTGATGAAGGCCACGAGAAATGTGACCATACCACTGAAGCGACTGTTGATGATAATGTTGGTTAATTCTTCGGCATGACTGATAAAGAAAATGCCCTTGGCCAGGAGAATGACGCCCAGAACGACGCGGATAACCACCAACCATGCAGGTTGATGCGCCTGGCTCCATTGGTCGATTCGTTGAACAAATCCCATATGCCAGATTTTAGGAATTAAAGGTAGCGATTTTGTTGACAGTGGACGGATGGCAGTTGAGAGTTAAACCTTCGGGGTTTTAGTTGTCGCTGCTAAAAAAGACAGCCTCTTCCCAAACCCCGGAGGTTTCTTGCCTGTTGCCTATTGTCCTTTGACCCTACTTTCCAACCACTGCTCCCTGAATTTCTTCTGCGCGTCAGTAAGCGTTTTGCCCGCGCTTTCAAATGGAACTACTATGAAAGAAGGATTTTCTTTCAACGTCATGCTTGTCTTCTTGTCCTCGTCTCTGTGTTTGAATGCAAGCTCAACTTTATCGCCCGGCTTAAACGATTGAATAGACTCGTTCCATTCTTTTGTGGTTTTTATTTCTTTTCCATTCACACTAACCAATCGATCTCCAATATCCAGACCTGCTTCATAAAGAGGTGAGCCCACTACTGTATTTGAATTAATGGCAAGGCCATTGTCTTCGCTAAATCTCACGCTGCCCGCCCAAGCCTTTCCCTCATTCACTTTCGCGAGTGTTAGCCCGGCAGACTCTAAACTTTTCTTGTAATCATACTCTTCGTGCCCAAAAATATATTTGTTGAAGAACGAAGATGCGAATGATGCATTCGTCAATTTCTCCAACACCTGTTGCAGGCCCGGCACAGTATAAGGCGCTTCCGTTTTTCCAAATTGTTTCCATGCCAATTGCATGTAGTCATCCAGTGTTTTATTGAATTTCGTTCGCAACTCTAGGTCAAGCGCCAGTGCAACGGCTGCTCCCAGCGGATAATAGGATGCGTACATGTTCGGATAGTTCGTTTTGTCAATCGAAACACCTGCATCCACAAAAACCGCTCGCTGGCTATTTTCAATTGGAGAATAATTGCGCCCTCCGGGAGAAACTGCTTTCGTATTAATATAAAATGCGAGCGATGAATAATAGTCTTCACGTTTTGAGAATCCGCCTCTATGCGTGAGCAGGTCGCCATAGTATTGCGTGAAACCTTCGGCAAACCAAAGTTCTCCGCTCATATTACTCTTTTCAAAATTGAATGGCTCAAGCGTTTTTGGTCTGATCCGTTCCACATTCCAACAATGGAAAAATTCATGTGAGAATACTTCTACCAAATCATCGCTTCCATCAAACTCACTCGGTAAACTGATCATGGTTGAATTGCGATGTTCCATTCCGTCTCCTCTTACATATGGATTAATACTCGCCAGGAAAGTGTAAGCGCCATAATCATATCGCGGCACTTCTCCATAAACTGCCTGCGCTTCCTGGACAATTCGTTTTATTTTTTCAGAGAAGACGCTAGCTGTAGAGTCGTTTGTCTTTGCTTCAAGCGCCAACCGAAACTCATAGGAGCGGCCGTCTGGGTTTGAAACTTTCCATTCTTTAAATATTAAATCGCCGACCTTAGTTGGACTATCCATAAAAAATTGAAGTCCCGGCGCTTTGAACGCATGTGGAAGATCTGTTGGTTGAAGTTGCGTTGCAATTTTCCAGGTGCTGCCGTTTGGCAAATCAAAATATAATTCAATGGGTGCGTTATCCATTCCTTTCATCCACATAAATACCGCGGGCATATTCAGGTGGATACTCTTTTCGTCTATGCCCACATAAGTTCCGTCCGCATGATTGCCATATAGGGTATAGGTCACATTTACAAAGCCGTTTTGCTGGGGTATCCTATATACGTCACCGTCAATCTTTTCAATTGTCAGCGGCTTTCCATTCATGTCAGAAGCCTTGACATTGTAAATATTCTTTCCGAATTCATGCGTAGCGTACCTACCGGGTGACGAGCGACTCATTCTGAAAATGGCAGGACCTTTGGGAATATCCCTGGCTACCAGTTGTATATTCGCTTCATGATGCACTGCATTTGGCCATGAAATGAAGTATCGGATAGTTTGCGAATAACTTGTCAGGCTGAACAGGACACTTGCCAGTAAAAGTGTTTTTTTCATAATGCATTATTCAAGTTCGAAAAATAGTCAATTGCAGCTTTAAATCATCCAATAATTTTCTACATCCTAAAAAAAGAAAAGTTTGAATAGAGAAGAAAAATTTATGCAGGCGGCGATTGAGTTAGCGCGAGAAGGGATGCTGGCCGGGAAAGGAGGTCCGTTCGGATGCGTTATTGTGAAAGGAGAGGAGATTGTTGGGAGGGGCAGCAATATGGTTATTTCTACAATGGATCCCACAGCACATGCCGAAGTAGTTGCCATTCGCGATGCGTGCAAAAATATTGGCAATTTTCAACTGGATGATTGTGAAGTATACACTTCGTGCGAGCCATGTCCGATGTGCCTTGGCGCACTTTATTGGGCCAGAGTGAAAAAGGTGGTTTATGCAAATACAAGGTATGATGCAGCCGCAATCGAATTTGATGACGATTTTATTTACCAGGAGATCAATACTTCATTCATGCATCGTCAAATTCCATTCGTTCATTTGCCGCATCCAGAGGCGATCAAAGTGTTTAAGGAATGGCAGGATTTGGAAAGTAAATTGCGCTATTGAATCCTGATCGGAGCCGAAGGACAGTGGTAAGGTTTCGAGCGGAGTCGAGAAACGAACATAGCATTTCGCTTCGAAGTGTTCGGAATATCCGATACTTTGGAAATAGATGTTGAGTCTTTGTACTTGAAAAAGGGGCCGTCCCGAACAATTTCTTTAAGCTGATAACTCAGCCTCCGCAATGCTCACAATTCAGGACAGCCGTCTTTGACTGGTTTTTACCGGACAATAATTTGTTTATTTTCTTTCCCTGCTTTGGTAATACATTCTAGATTATATATCCCCGGCAACAAATGATGCTGCAATACTATGTCCTGGCCCGTTGCCATCACAGTGCGTTGCAATTGAAGTCGGCCTGATACATCATACACCTTAATTAATACCTGGTCATTTGTTCTCGCTATTCCAACAAGTCTGATTTCATTATGAACGGAAGGATTCGGAACAATATCAAATTTTCCAGTGCTGCTTCTGTTCACAAAAACAGTTTTTGAGTACTTCACATTTCCATCATTGTCCTCCATCCGGAGCCGATACCACGATTTTCCAGACAATGGTTTGTTGTCGACAAGCGAATAATGGTGAACGCCATTCGCATTCCTGGATTTCTCAATGCCGATTGCGGTGAACGAACTTGCATTTAATGATCGCTCTACATCAAACTGTTTCGTATTTATTTCACCTGACGTGCTCCATTCAAGTTGAACACTGTTTGTTTCGTTGGTTGCCTTAAAGTTTAATAATGTCAATGGCAATGCTCCTGCAGTGGTAAATTGAAAAACATTACTGGTAACTATATTTTCACCATCATCAATAGTTACATACCATTCATAAGTTGTTAGTGGTTGTAAACCACTCCAGGTGAAGGTTGTGACTGATCCTGAATTCACATTATTGTTCACGCCAACCATTGCAAATGGGTTAGCTGTCAGATTCATCGGAATAGTGAACTGACTGTCCCCGTCTGATTCAAATCCACCCGCGCCTCCATTAATCGTTGGTGAATAAGTTTTGATCGATAAAATATTTTCAGAAGGCCGGAATTGCATAATGCGCAGGAAGCCGTTTCCACCATTTGGATAGTCCTGGTAGTCGGAAAGAATAGTGTTCACAGTTGATCCGTTGTATGTGTCAGACCTGCGGCCTTCCCCATGAATATGACCGGACAACAACAAGATGAGATTCGAATTGTCTTTAAGCTCGTCATAAATCTTTTGTCCTGGTCCTCCGAAACTGGCAGGCAATCCCGTTCCGAGGATCCAGTGAGAAGACAGAATTCCCTTATGGTTGGGATAACTCTTCAATAATCCATCAGCCCAATTCAACACGTTTTGCAATGCGGTTTGATTGGCGCTCCCACTATTGTTGTTGTATTCAATGCTGATGTGAATGAAATTGATTCCGCCAACAGAAAATAACTCGTAGTGGTTATCATTGTTCGATCCATAATGGCCGCCATAGTATCCCCGACCTGTGAATCGCGGCGTACCGAAATATTGGTTGTAAAAATTTGTTGTAGCATTCGGATCGCCCGCGGCGTTACCCTGATCATGATTGCCTACGCAAATGGAATATGGAATACCGTCTGGAAGAGGTACACTAGGATTTTCAATAAACTTAATGGACGTATCGGCTCTCTTCCATTCTATTTCGTTACGTTCTCCGTTTTCTGTGCAATCTCCAAGTTGAATAACGAAGATGATATTGCTATCCACCCGATGATCTCTTATCCATTGTGTTTGTGCTTTGAAAATTCCATTATGACCACCGCCTGCTCCGCTCAGTCCCTGAGGTTCCTCTGTGTAGTGTTGCGTATCCGGTAATCCAATGATGGTGAAATTGGGAGCAGAAGCGGCTGGCGGCTTCGGACGTCCATACAAAGTCACACTCATTTGTTTAAACTCAGGATCAGTTACTGTAACACTTACCTGATCGCCAGCAACAGATGTTTGTCCGTTAGATGGATTAATTGCACTTGGTTGTAATGGAGGAAGGTCATAATTGATAGGCACCCAAATTGCACCATTGACGGTGCCATTTAAACTGGAACCTGAACCCGTATTGTTTGTTACGCCACACGCTTCATTCATATCCCACCTTCCCACTAAACCTGTTGCACTTGGAATTTCTAACGCATAGTTCGCTGCAATTTGTGCAGCACTCCTGGCTGAATTCCATATTCTCACTTCATCCATTCTTCCCTGAAAAAATCCGGCAGTTCCACCTGTTGAGTTGATAGCCGTACCAAGAGCTGCATGCTGAATGCTATTTGATCGAGCAGGCTGGGCTACATGAAGGGTAGCGTCTGGTTGTCCGTTAACGTATAACTTCAAATCATTACCATCATAAGTACACGCCAGATGCGTCCATACATTCTGTGGAATATTGATAGCGCCTTGCAGTGGATGATTGAGTCCCGGACTAGCCGCACCTGATCCTTCTTCGAAATCTGCAACGATATTATAGTTGGTTCCGATTGATTTTATCCCCATGTAATAATTCATGTCCACATTAGTTCCATCCGCCTCATCTCTTCCCTTTGTTACGATGGGAATAACGTTCGACAATCCGCCAGTTCCAGTAGACGTATGCACCACGCCAGGGCCTTCAATCTTCACCCAGGCTTCAAGTGTGAAGTTCGCAAGGCCCAAAGCGGCAGCGGTGCCAAAAGTTACATAGTCATTTACCCCATCAAAATCCAGCGCCGAGTTCACGAGAAACTGATTGCTCCACGCAGGATTATTAAATAACGTCGCATTTAAATTACTTACTGATGTCGCAGAGTTATTAGCAATATTATTGACGCCCTCATTCAATCCGTATCTGCCAACAAGACCTGGCGCGCTTGTAATTTCAAGGTTTTTATTATTGTTGATCTCGGTAGAAGTTCGGACAACATTCCATATTCTTATTTCATCCATTTTGCCGTTAAAGTAGCCGGCGTTGCTGTTGGTGGAATTTACACTGGACCCAAATGAGAGATTAACATCACTCAAGTTCTGCGGTATAAAACCAGTACCGAGGTTAACTGTGTTGTCGAGCGCTCCGTTGATGTAGATCTTCCACTGGCCATTGGGTTGATCATATGTGACGGCAATATGTTGCCATTTACACATTTGAATGGCAGTATTGCTAAATGCAGGGTGATTGGTTGAAGAAACATTGTCTTCAAAATCTGCTCCCAATTTCATGTCAGTGCTACGAATACCCAGATAATAGTTGACATCTATAGCGGCGGCTTCATTTTCTGCTGTTCCCTTGCTCAATAATGGAATCGCATTGAGTACTCCACCAGTGCCACTGCCATTTGCGGAAACTGTTCCGGTAGCCTCTGGCTTGATCCACATTTCAATGGTAAATGATTGCAACTTCAATTCCGGTGCATTGGTAACTCTGCCATATTGAGTGGTCCCATTAAATTTGAGCGATTGTGCAAACAAATTTTCAGGCAAACTGCAAATGCCCAACATCAGCAGCATGAGGCAGCTTGTAAGTCGTTTTTGTTTAGGGTATCCAAGTGTTACTTCCATAGCAGCAATTTATGGTTTCGTGGCAAGTACCTATGGGGTTATTGGACGTGGCCCTTATTCGTAGGAAGGTGAGGGGTGGTTTCCAGGATAAAAAGAGGAAGTGAGTTGATGATAGGATTAACTAATGTAAAAACTATCTTTCAAAAATCAAAGTAGCTATAGGGGATTTTTTTCAGACCTAAATATTCGGTTATCCATTAACGTAACATATCAAGAGTGTTAACGTGAAATTGGAAGAACCTCCTATGCATGGCCTAATTTCTTAATCACCACATAAGCGATCACAATCAGCAAAAGCACTACTATTACTGCAATAAGTATCCATTGGTCTTGTTTCCATTCAAACCATTGCGTGCGCCGGCGTTTTTTTTGATGTAGGTGCTGATGAAGTTGCTTGTGTAACTGTTCAACATATGTATCCAATTTCTTTTGATCCCTGAACTGTTGTAAACCTTCAACAGCATCATTAACCATCGCGCTTTCCGCCATTTGTTTTTCAAAGTCATGCTTCTCCTGCGCAGAAAGCTTGCCTGCCAGGTAGTCCATCAGCTTTTGATTGTCGATGTCCTTATTGCTATTTGATAATATGTTCAATAAATCCGACATGTTATTGTTTTCCAGTCTTTGCTTTCTTATCCAACATGATCTTCAAATTTCGTTTTCCATTTTGGATATAACTCTTGACCTGCATTAACGAAAATCCGGTTATCTCCGTTATTTCGTGATACGATCTTTTTTCAAGGTAGAATAAAATTATGCATTGTTTTTGCTCTGCATTTAATTGTTCCAATGCGCCAGCCATTCTGTCCAGGAGCTCATCTTTTTCAAGGTGTGGATTTCCTTCAAGAGTTTCGTCCACAGTCTGCACGTGAATGTCATTTACCTCAACCGCTCTCTTTCCCTGCTGATCGCGAAGTTTCATGAGGCAATGATTTTTTGCGACCATATATATCCACGCTTTGAAATACTCAACTTTATATTTGGATAATTCCGTTATTGCCTTGAGGAATACTTGCTGTACGCAGTCCTTTGCTTCCTCTTCATTTTTGAGATATTTCATGCACACACCCAGGAGCAATAGGGTATAGCGAGGTAATAAATGGCCCAGCCATTCGGTATTACCGTCCCTATAAAAGTTTTCAAGCAATTGCTGATCTGAATATTCAGAGAACCTTTCAGGTCTGTTCATATGCATGTAGCTGCGCTGCAATATAACGGAAGTAGCGGGTTATTATGATTGGTGAGATGCATGAAAGGACATTTTGCATAAGAGGGTCAGTTCTCCTAGTTTTTTCCGTTCTTCGTGCAGCTAAATTTTTTTTGATGCAAGCTGTTTGCTGTGTTCCAGTTAGTCCTATGCGTGTAGCTCCAATGCACAAAGGTGAAATGGTGAGCCAGCTTTTGTTTGGGGAGATGGTAACTGTAATCGAAAAAGGAGAGGAGCATTGGGTCAAAGTTCAGTGTCACTATGATCAATATGAAGGATGGGTGACCAGGAATCATCTTGCAGACGCGGCTTTTCAGGCAGCGCTTCACCACATCACCGCTGATTGGAGTAACGATATCCTTTTTAATGATCAGCCCATGCATCTTTCTTTCGGTAGTGATTTAAGAGGGCTGGTCAACGGAAGGGCAGAATGGGGACGGTTCAATTGGATATTTAAAGGAAATCATATCGATCCACAACAAAACAGGAAGACCGAAAAAAACATTCTAAAGATTGCTAATCTTTTTATCAATACTCCTTATTTATGGGGAGGAAGAAGCGTGTTTGGGATCGATTGTAGCGGATTCACACAACTGGTGTATAAAGCCTTCGGCATACCGATACTGCGAGATGCATATCAACAGGCAACACAGGGCGAAGTAATCGGCTTTTTGCAGGAATCGAAGTTGGGTGACCTAGCCTTTTTCGATAACGCAGAAGGAAAGATCACGCATGTAGGTATCTTATTAAATGATCATGAAATTATTCATTCCTCCGGTAAAGTAAGAATTGATAAAATCGACAGCCAGGGAATTGTGAATGTAGACACCAATGAAAGAACACATACATTAAGGTTGATCAAAAGATATTTTTGACCCATTTGATGAACAGCGCATCCCATCCCATCATTTTAATACCCGCCCAAAACAGAATAATCGCAAAAATTTTCCGTACTATTTCTTCGGGAAGCGATAATGCGAATTTACTTCCGAGGTAAGCGCCCAATATAAACGCTACACTCATGATGAGAACCACCCTAATGTCGATATAGCCTTGTTTGTAATAATTTATGACGGCAAAAATGCCGATCGGAAGAAGTAGCAAGCCAAGAGAGGTGCCTTGTGCTTGTTGCTGCGTAAAACCAAGTGCGAATACGAGCGCAGGAACTACGATGATGCCGCCACCAACACCCACCAGGCCGCTCAACATGCCAGCCGCGAGGCCAATTAATAACAATAGCACCACCATTTGAACTGTCATATTTTTTCTGTTTGGCTCCGTAAGATTCATTGCCTGAAATTCTCTTTGTAAAATTGTATGGCCTCTTCAATAATACGCAGAGCCGTGGCTTTATCTCCAAATTCTTCCACCACCACCGTTTTATTTTCGAGTTTTTTATATTCTTCAAAAAAATGGCGAAGCTCATCAAAAAAATGTTTGGGCAGTTCTTCAATATTATTGTAATGATTTACGCCCGGATCTTTTGCGGCAACCGCAATGATCTTATCATCCGCATCGCCGCTATCAACCATTTGCATCACGCCAACTACCTTGGCTTCCATCAGGCACATTGCCTGTACGGGCAGTGAAGTGATGACAAGGATGTCTAGTGGATCCTTATCATCACCGTAGGTTTGCGGAATGAATCCATAGTTACAGGGATAATAAAACGAGGAATAGATCACCCGATCAAGTTTTAGCAATCCGCTCTCCTTATCGATTTCATATTTGGCCCTGGAACCCTGCGGAATTTCGATGATGGCATTCACAATTCTAGGTGCCGACTGACCGTAAGAAACGCCATGCCAGGGATGAGAAACGGTTATCATGGTTAATTAGTTATTACTTAAATCAAGTGCGCAAATTTTCCTGATGATGTTTACAAGCTCCGAATGAGGAATTCTCCAAACAATACCGCCAGCAAACCAATAATCACACTCAGAAAAATGTAGAGCAACGCAAAAATAGGCTGACCAACTTTAAATAGAGATAAGGTTTCTAATGAAAAGGACGAGAAAGTGGTGAAGCCTCCACAAAAACCTACCATCAATAAAGATCGCCATTCAGGGCTCATGGCTGTGGTTTTTTCGGCAAGTCCGAATAGCAGCCCAATCAATAAGCAACCGCTGATGTTTACTGTAAAAGTGCCAAAAGGAAACGGATGAGGATATAGCGCATATAACCATCGCTGGCAACCATACCTACTCACGCTTCCAAGCGCCCCACCAATTGCTATCAGTAAATAATTGTTCATTTTAATGTAGGTCTCTCAAATCAACCAGCCATTCATCATTCACTTTTAAAATCCTGATGGTGGTGGTATCTTTTTTATATGAGTTGTAATAAGTGTAGGTGTAGGTGGTGGAATCAGATGGTGAAATTTCAATAGGCCTTATTGAAGCTGACTTATATCCCGATTTCTCTTCTCTATCCATCAACTCATAACTTGCCTTCCATTTATCCAGGATGCGGATATTAAAATCTGCTGAATCCTTATACAAGTAAAACTTCGCTTTTTCATAGTTGCCGTCGAGCGAAGCCCGGATAAATTCCCGCCCCGCATCTTCTGCATCTTCAGCTTTTTTATATGTATCATCATTTGCGCAGCTTAAAAAGAAGAGCATGGCCGCGAAGATCCAATTTCATTACATGAAGTGCATTTCAGCAAACGTACATGATAAAAAATAAAAAAAGGCATCTCTCTAATGAGATGCCTTAAGTATGTTTCGCTTCCACTTTGGAAACTATTTGCGATCGTTATCTTTTTCTCTTTCCTTTTCCTTATGCTCCTTGTCGTATGCGCGCAAAATCGATTTCACCAAACGGTGACGAACCACATCCTCCTCATCCAATTCAATATGGGCAATGCCATCAATATTTCGTAGAATTCTTGATGCCTTTTCCAAACCACTTCTTTGATTTTTCGGAAGATCAATCTGCGTAAGGTCGCCTGTGATGATCGCTTTTGCATTCGGTCCTATCCGGGTCAGGAACATTTTCAATTGAAGATCTGTGGCATTCTGGGCTTCATCAAGAATGATAAACGCGTTATCTAAAGTTCGTCCGCGCATATAGGCAAGCGGAGCGATTTCAATTGTACGCGTGCTCATGTAATAACCCAACTTGTCAGCAGGAATCATGTCGTCAAGCGCATCGTATAGTGGACGCAGATACGGATCGATTTTTTCCTTCAGGTCACCCGGAAGAAAACCGAGGCTTTCTCCGGCTTCTACTGCGGGACGAGTAAGAATGATCTTCTTTACCATTTTATTCTTCAGCGCTCGAACGGCAAGTGCAACCGCAGTGTACGTTTTACCGGTACCGGCTGGTCCAATTGCAAAAATAATGTCGTTACGTTCGGTCATGGACACCAATTTCTTCTGGTTGCCTGTACGCGCACGGACGGTTTTGCCATTGGGGCCAAATACTAATATGTCGTTTGGGTTGCGGTCAATGAAATTATCTACTGTCTCGGCGTCATCTCCTCCGAGTATTTGCTCGAAATAGTTCTCGCTCAAGTGTCCATTTCGTTGTAGGTATTGCACAATGAGGTCGATCTTTTCTTTCGCATTTTCCACCTGTTCAGGCGAGCCGCTGAGCTTGATTTGGGTGCCTCGCGACAATATTTTTAACAGTGGAAACTTTTTCTTTAGAATGTCTAGCTTACCGTTGTTTACTCCGAAGAACTCGATAGGGTTAACGGTTTCAAGGTTGATAATAGTTTCTGTCAATTCGCTTCAATTTAAATTTCACAAATAGTGGTAACTATTCTTCTTTCAATATTGATACCACCAACTTACCATCCTTTCCAAATATAGCTAAACGGTGTGGCAAGTCTGTAAAGTTACTTATTCACAAGGTGTGGAAATGTCAAAACGTTGATAAGATTGGGTTAAGTATGTTATCTCACAAGAATTGCGGTGCCTTTACGGAATATCTGTTTTTGGGTGTCTCTGTCCCTGTAACGCAGCATCCATACATAGGAACCCGCAGGTTGAGGGAGACCACCGAAACGTCCGTCCCATCCCTGTTTCCAGTTGTTGGTCTTAAACATTAATTGGCCCCAGCGGTTGTATACATAGAATTCAAGTTGTTCAGCTTTTACTGCATTGAGCGGATATAGAAAATCATTGTGGCCGTCATTGTTCGGGCTGAAAGCGTTGGGCACATCTAATATGCAGCTCGGATATATTTTTACTTTTTTGCTGATCGATTTTTGGCAACCGAAGCTATCCGTCACCGTGAGGGAAATCATGTATACTGTGGCTCCTCGCGGCGTGGTATAAACATGACGCGGATTTGGTCTGGTGTCGTTAGTGCCATCCCCAAAAGACCAATTCAATTGAGTAATTTTTCCGATAGAATTGTTAGTAATGGGTACCGATTCATTGGGACAATTGTCTTCAAACACAGTGAAGTCGGCCTTCAGAAAATTCTCCAGAACAATCTGTTGCCTTGATGTGTCGCTGCAAAAACCGTTACTCACTACGCAAAAAACATTCTTAGTATTGAATATGGAATAAGTTGCGGTTGGATTTTGTTGGTTGCTGGTAATATTGTCGTCGAGAGCCCATGACCAACTGGTAACTCCATTTGCGCCCGGATGGAAATAATTGACAACGTCATCGCTGCAGCCGTAGTTGATGCTAAAAGTAAAATCCGCATTGACTGTATCCTTTACTGAAAAATTGACGGAGGAACCAACGGGACTTTCTTCGCCGCATTCATCCAATAACGTATTTCCATCACTGCCTCTTTTTAGCGCGATGCTAAAGTTTCCTTGCTGCTGTAAAGCACGCGAAAGAGTAACCACAATTTCTTTGGTGGTGGACGGCGTTCCGGAACAAGCGCCTGATGCACCGCTCACATTCACCGCATAAGAACCATTAATTGTAAAATCAGATCCGTTGCTTGCAATGGAAGAACATAAAATTGGTTTGCGAAAAATCAAATGAAGTTTGTCGGGCGCACAACTAACGGGTGCAATGCTGTCTAATGGTGTGGGGACTTTGGGCAATACGGTGAAGTCAACTGTTTCCGTAGTTGGCATTGGCTTGTCGCAATAATCGAGTAGCGTGTTACCATCTGTTCCATTTTTCGCGTGAAGCGTATATGTGCCGGGCGGAAGAAAATTATCGAGTTGAAGTACTATTGAATCGGCGTCAAAACCTCCGTTGCATGTCACGCTTTGCCCGCTTACAACATTCGCTACTGACGGAGTAATGAAAAAGTCGGAACCATTGGATGCAATACTGCTACACTTAATATTTTTTTTAAGTCGTAACCGAATCATATCACCTCCACAATTCGCCTCGGCTTTACTCATTCCCGGAATCGAGGGATCAGTAATTACGGCAGTGCCGCCGGTAAAACTCAGTGCATAGCCACTCTGTGAATCGGTAAAATGACTCACCAGTAGTAAGTACTCATGGCCTGCCTGCAGCAATGGCATGGTACTAAAACTGTTTTCATTTGCAGCAGGATTGGAAGCACACTGGATATAACTAACCCCTGAATTCCGTGCACCGGTTATTCCATAAGTACCAGCCCAGTTGCCAGTGACTACCAGGGTATTTATTACAAAAACGTCATCAGGCGCATGACCGGTGATATCATACAGTTGCCAGTCATAATCATCCCCCAGATCCTTAGGAGTAATCACGAAGCCAAGCGTTCCGGAAGTATAGCAGGTGAATTTATACCAGTACGGATTTTTGTCGCGATACACTGCATTGCCCGAACCGCTACATCCGGGAACAAATAAATCATGTGTAGAGCAGATGGGAACTGTGGTTTGTTGAAACGTAGTAGTACCACAAACTGGAAATGCTGATGACGGTGTTTGCCCCGGAGGATTACAGATCTGGGCGTTTCCAGTTACAGATAAGCATATGAACAAAACGAAACCAATTAGTACTCGCATCCTTAATATAACGCTTAAAGATAACATTGATTACTGAATGCCCATAAGCGTTGCTTCGACCGGCTTTCTACGCGGACTAGTGGTTTTTCGTTGATATCTGGTTGCTGGTTACCAGTTGCTGGTTGCTAACTTTTAATGGCTAATAGCTAAAGGCTAAAGGCTAATGGCTAATAGCTAATAGCTAATAGCTCCTAGAGCTCCATCCACGTATGGTCCGCTAACAACTTAACCGCCGCAACAAAAGATTTATATGGCATGCCCTCGCCCCATTCTTTTGGAGATATCAGTGATATCATATGCGACGCATCCTTCTTTTCATAGAGATAATATGTTTGTCCTATCTCGGGCTTAAAAGAAAGTTTGGCATTGTAAATCATCATCGACAATTCTTTTCTTTTGTGGATTTCCTGTGCCTGCAGTGCAAGCAATTCTATTTGTTTTCTGATTTGCTCTAACTGCATGTTGGTTTGTTCTTCCATTGCAGTGAGTGCTTTGTGTCTGATTACTCCTTCTTCGGTAGGTTTCACTAATGCACCTGCAACCGAGGCGGCATAAGGCAATACGCTCATTTGTTTGTGGTAAATCTCAACGTTTGTATAATGACTACCATCGGATTGAAATCCTTGTTGAGTGATCTTGAGGTAACCATTTGGAAGAATTTCGTGGACCACATGCAGCACCACTTGCCTGCTTTTATAAAAATGAAGGTCGAAGCTGATGCTATCGATGAAAGAAACCTGAACCTCATCAGCGAGTTGATGGTCATCAAACGTATGCAAGTCACCATCAGCCGCAATGGTATACTCAGATGTGTATGCTTTGTTGTCAAGGGAAACCCAGCTATGGTTAAATAAAAGCTCTCGCTTATTTTCAGGAGATTCAATTTTATAAATGCCACTCTTTGGTCTTTCACCTGATTCATAAGTTCCTTTCTCAGGAAACAGCTGCCAACTCGCCAAGAAATTGTACGCTTGGATCATGGTCAAATTTAGGGTATATCGTGGGTTGCTCGTTACTGGTTGCTGGTTACTGGTTGCTGGTAGCTACTTTTCAAAATCGAAGAGTGAATTGAAATCGAAGGCCTTTGACGTTGGTTACTGGTTGCTGGTAGCTACTTTTCAAAATCGAAGAGGGAATTGAAGATCGAAGGGCTTTGACGTTGGTTGCTGGTTGCTTGTTACTGATTACATGTTGTTAAATGCAAACGCGGAAGTCTTGATTATCTAAAGCCGACGTTGCTTTTTATCGTTCCACTTCACTCTGCGCACTGCTTAATAATATCATTAAAATAATTTGCTTTGCTCATTAATCATAATTCAACGAGCTTGGAGAGCAGCGACCGGTAACCAGAGACCAGCAACAGAAACTGAAAGCTCGTGAACTACCGTACTCATCTATACGAAAATTTTGGTCGGTCTAATCTTTGTACGAAATTCAATCATACAAAACATCTCACTCATGAAAAAGATTTTTACCATCGTACTGGCATTCGCCATTCTTGTTCCTATTGCTGCAACATCCGCTCTGAATCCTACGCCCAGTCCAATCAGGGCAACAGAGATCATGGTTCCTATTGCTAAGGGAAAGGTGATTAGTTTGCAGGACCTCGCGTACATCAAGGCAGCCGACTATGAAAAGGTAACGGGGAAGAAAATGTCCTTTTTGAAGAAAATGCAATTCAAAGTTGCTCAACGCAAATTGCGCAATTCAATCAATGAGGACGGAACACTGAGCAATAAAAAATTGGAAAAGGCATTTCGCGACGAGATGAGCGGCACAACAGGTTTTCATATTGGCGGTTTTGCTCTTGGTTTTTTCCTTTTTGTGATCGGTGTGTTGATTGCCTATCTTATCGATGATGAAAAACATGCTAACCGCGTAAAGTGGTCATGGATAGGCGCAGCCGTTGCACTGATATTTGGTTTCATCTTTATCTTCTGATAAAGTATAACCTACTGGTTAATTTCTTTTTTAAGTATAACAAATTGCAATTCCCTCTTTGGTATTCCGAACCTCGGATCCGAAGAAGGGAATTCTTTTGTTTCGCCTGTTCTCGCATAACCATGTCTCTCATACCACGCTATAAGCTCTGACCTGATCGAAATGACGGACATTACAACGGATTTGAATTGACGTTCTTTCGCAAATTCTTCCGATGCTTTCAGTAGTTGCTTTCCAATGCCGCCTCCCTGCAATAACGGAGATACAGTCAACAAACCGAGATATAATTTCTCGCCCTGGTCCTGGAGGTTGACACAAGCAAGCAAATCGCCTTTCTCGTTGCGGTATTGCAACACGGTACTTCCTGCTTTATTGATCAACTGCATCATTGATTCTTCATCTGTCCTGATACCATCAAGGAGGTCGGCCTCAGTTGTCCATCCGCGTTTCGAGCTTTCTCCTCTGTAAGCGCTATTGACCAGTTCAACCAGTTCACGAACATCTGCCGTTGTGGCTATTGAGATAGAGGAAGTCTTAGTCATATTCAAATGTAATGAAGTTATGATCCTGAAAGGTCTGCGCGATCTTGCCTGGCGCTGCGTAGCATCGTTCCAAAATCCTGTTGTCGGGCCAGCGCATTGATCATTTGCGCCATGCGCTTCGCTTTAGTGGGCTCCGTTTTTGCGCTCGTCACCCACTTTATAAAATATGTTTGATGACTCTTTGCGAGGGTCTTAAAAAATTTCAAGGCTTTCGGCTCATCTTCCAGGCATTCCATTAATTCGCGCGGAAGCTTGAATTCAAATTTATCGTCCGCTTCAAGTTGAAGCGTCACCCGTGCGCCCTTACTCTTTTTAATTCCTTTTCGCATAACTGCGTTAAGCGGCATGATGAAGTCGCCTCCGCCCATTGGTAGCAACGCAATCCCTCTAATCGGGAACTCGTCTATTTTTCCTTTTACACGAAAACTTTTTTTGATTGCCGGTTTTAATTTCTCAGCTATTAAGGCGGGAATAGTAACGTAGGTCCATCCGGTTTTTTCTCCCCGTTCGGCAAATTTTAATATCGTAGCCGTGTGTCGTACCATAGAAAGATGCAGGATGCCGGATGCCGGATGCAAGATGCAGGATGCAGATGCAAATAAAAGAAAGAGGCGCTAAAATAAAAACCGTTCTTCTTCTTACATTAGGGCATGGAACAAATTACTCCCGAATGGATCATGTCAAAGGTTGCGACGGGCAAACCGTTTAGTCTTGTTTTATTAAAGGCGGGTTTGCCAGAACCTGCAGATAAGAATGAAGCAACGAGAATTCAAATGCAACACCTGGCATATTTGTTCAAACTTGAGCAACAAAAAGACATTTCGATTTTCGGTCCTGTCCTTAATGACCCGGTGCTGATCGGAATCTTAATAGTTAACCACACCGATAAACAGAAAGTAGCTGCGCTTATGGATGCGGATCCTCATATAAAATCAGGACACCTAATCTATGAAGTCTATGATTTTTTTACTATTCCTGGACAACAGATCCCCGCATAAAAAAACCCCGACCGTGAGGTCGGGGCTATATAAACCCAAAGGTTTCGGATAGAGTCGTGATACAACCGGATATTAGATTTAATGCGGTTGGATATCGGATTTAGATGTATTCATACGGGTACGGGTTCATATGCACGGTAGATCTTTTTAAGGATAAGGACTAAATCAATTCAAAATAGCTGGTTAGCAATACATAAAAACTGGATCCTATAAATGCCAGCAATAACGTTGATACCGCAATGGTAGCGCTCATGCTGAAGTCTTCTTTAGTTTCCGGCGTTACTGTAGTGTCTTTTTCTGTTTTCATAATGTTCGTCTTTCTGTGTCTATATGCATCAATTCTATGCCATAATTACTTATTAAAATCCCGTAGCGAATTTTGAACCATTCGGGGAAGATTATGCCTAAGCAAACGCGACCTTTGAGAAGTTGGGGAAAGTTTTAAGGAGAAATTTACCGGCGCTTTCCACATTGCTGGCTGTTATAGAACGACCTCATCGAACTAACACCACCACGCCTCGTTCCAAAATCGACTGGCCCTTGTAGTCAGTGGCAGTCACCATCCAAACATATGTTCCCGCCTCTTGGAGTGTTCCTGAAATTCTTCCATCCCAACCCTTGGCTGCTTGTGTGGTGCTGAATACCATTTGTCCCCACTTATTATATACGCTGAAACGATCCAATTTTTGAATGCCCGCGAGTATTGGCTTCAGTACATCGTTGTGACCATCTGCGTTTGGAGTAAAAGCGTTCGGGACAAATACCTGAGGATTCGATTTAAAAATTTTTACAGTAACAAACGCAGAGTCTGCACAGCCCGCCGCATTCAACACGAGTACGCGATAGCGGATTATATCAGACTCATTATTATATACGCCCACAGGATTATAAATTGAAGTCGAGGTTAATCCGATGGATGGAAACCACAGGTAGTGAATTCCGCCACTTGCTGAAAATTGTAAAGGCTGTCCAATAACCACAGAAGTATCATGACCAGCATCTGCTTTTATCTTGGGCAACACAGTAACCGTCACACTATCCTGTGCAGGTTTGGGGCATCCCTTATTATCAAACACCGTGAGCACATATGTTGTAGTTGATCGAGGTCGAGCAAGCGGATTCGAGGTGTTTGCGTTGTCAAGACTGCCAGCTGGCAACCAGTGAACAATATTTCCATCAGTGAAGCCATTTAAACGTACTGGATCGCCAAAGCAAATCATTGTATCAGCGCCTGCGTTCGCAATTGGATAAGGGATTGTGTTGACGTTGATTCCATCGTGTGCAACACAACTACCGATGCGTGCCATTACCTCGTAGAGTGTTGCGTGATGCGTAATGCATATTGGATCTTTTGCATGCGGATCCACAAAAGAGCTCGCGGGAGTCCACGAATACTGAAAACCGTTTGATGCCACATTTAATTGGATTCGATCATCCTGACAAATCGTTGTATCATTCATTGCGGTCAAGTCCACATGATCCGTCACCTGAACGGTCACAGAATCTTTATTAATGCAACCATTATCATCCAGCAGAACATAGTACGTTGTTGAAGCAACTGGTGATACAGTTGGGGAAGGTGTATTCTGGTCGATGATATTTTGCGCTGGCGACCAACTAAATATTCCGCTGCCAGAAGCTTGTAGTTGCACTACATCGGGTTTGCAAATGAGTGTATCACGAAAGAGTAAATGAATTGGTGGTTTGTCAAAAATTGGAATTGTTTGCACTATTGTGTCTCTACAGCCTTTGGTATCAGTCACTATGAGATAAACATCTTTTGAACCCATCGCCGGATAAGTATAAGTTGGACTCGGAAGAGATGATGTATCGTTGTTGGTGGCAAATTCACCAAAGTCCCACGACCATGAATTTACTGTTCCGTATCTGCTTGTTGTTTTATCTACGAACAACGTTGGTTTCGAAAAACATACTCCCTTGTAATCAAAAGCAGGCATAAAGCCGGGGTATACTTTAACTGTTGACCGCGCGGAATCGGAACATTGCTCGTCCTTGTTAATATAAAGTTTTACGAAGTAAGTCCCCGTATCTGCAAACGTGTAGGTAGGCGTTGCTTCCGTGGACGTGAACAAGATATTTCCATTGGTGTTGGTGAATTGCCAGGAGTAAGTGTGAATTAACGGACTCGTCGATTGATTAGAGGCGGTTAACGTATTCGAGTTACGACAGAGCATGAACGTTGAAGGAAGACTGGCAGCAGCGATTGTGCAGGCGGCGATGTTTATTTGCAGATCTTTTCTTTGCGTAGCTATTATAATTCCGTTGCGCACTTCGCTTACACAAACCGTGACTACATAAATTCCCGCCGGCGGAGCTACTCCTGTTATCAGGCCGGTGTGCGAATCAATTTTTACCTGATCACCCAATGGCGAAGTGGCGCTAAAATTAGGACCGTATGGAACTGAAGCATATGGAGGAGGAGGAGCAGCACTCCCTTGCGAACTGGTACCACTTTGGTAAGCATCGCAAAAACTATATTGCAGTTGATCACCATCTGCATCTTCTGCGGCAAAACTATAGGTCATCGAATTTCCAGCGCATACAACAACGAGATCGCTTCCAACAAAATGTGCAGAGTGGTTGATCGGGTTATTGGGAGATGCCGATGTGCCTGGGATTTCTGCAGTATAGGTTGCACCTATTAGTCCATAGCCATCAGTGAGATTGCTGATTCCGGCAATCCGATAGTTTACCTGGCTTGCAAGTACGTATCCATCAGCAGAAGGCGGAAGTGAAATATTGAATTCATATAATCCTACATCATAACAAACAAACGGAGGATTACTGATACATGGACTAGTTGTATTCAAACTTATTTCCTGCTGGCTTAGCAATGGGACGGTTACATCCGATACGCGATTTCCTGAACCCTTATTAAAAATCGAAACAATGGTTGGATTTAAGAATTGTCTTCCGCTATTGCATCGCATGAAAAGCTTAAGTGTGACCTTGTAGAGGTATTCGTTATTTGCAACACCAAGAAACCTATAATACATTTCCCCGCCGGTGATATGATCTGCCTTTCCTTCAATTGCAAGGAGGATAATGACGAATAATATAACCAACCTTTTCATTATTCAAGGAATGAAGGCTTCTCAATTTTCGGCCTGCGTTAAGAGCCGATCAACGTATTGATTTCGATCTTTCAGAATAAAAGGATGGGATTCACAATTTAATCATTTAAAAATTTATGCTGGCATTACGATTCAGTTAGGTCACTAAGGCCCGCTGCGCGGGCTCACAAAGGGGCACGAAGGTCACAAAGAAAAAGAATGCTGCCTTCTTATGAAGTCATAGACGCGCAAATTCGGGAGACCTAAGGACACCATGGCTCCGCTACGCGGAGCCGGGTTACGTGCAATAAGATTCTTCGATTCCTTCCATAATTAAATTTGCAGACATGTATTCAAGACAACAGGCGTCTCAGCTCAAACAGGAATTCTGGACGGCGTTTGGCCAATATATGGCGCCCGTTACGTCTTCCGAAAACGAATCGGTCAACTGGATAAATTATCGAACAGGTCAAAAGAATATTTTCTTCCGGATGCATGCCGATAATCGGCAAACTTACATAGGTATTGAACTTACACACCAAGATCCAACTGCACGTCAATTCTATTTTACGCAATTAAAGAAATGGAAAAATCTTTTGGAAGAATTCACTGGTGAAGCATGGACCTGGCAAGCGGAAGCATCCGATGAGCAGGAAAAGCGAATAAGTCGGATTTTCATTCACATGAATGGAGTGAGTGTCATGAATAAATCTGATTGGCCGAAAATCATATCATTTCTTAAACCGAGAATCATTGCATTAGATGCATTCTGGACCCAGATTAAAGAAGCTTTGAAGTCCTGATGCGGCTTTCAGGCGCTGGGAAGCAGACCGCAAACGTCCGCATTTAAGGTTTGAGGTTTGAAGTTTGAGGTTTGAAGTTGTACGTGCGAGCTTTCATAGTGAAGAGGAAACTTTAAGTTACCTTAGTCGTAATTAAACATCAATCATGTATATCCCAACGACCTCTGTTATAAGCTCTCGTGTGCATTGCGTATTATTAATGTTCACCATCTTGTCTATTGCGGCATGCTCCGGATCCAAAAGTGCGAGCAATACTTTTCGTTCCCCTACTTATGTGAAAAAAAATTATCAGCAATTAGTAGTATATGCAAGGATCGAACAAGATGGATATCGCCAGAGGCTCGAGAATGCCATCGTGAGTGTTTTGGAACAGCACGGGTATCATGCAATACCGGCGTATAAGAATTTTGATGTCGTTTATAAAACAGACAGCGTGAAATTCATGAACAGGATTAATGAATTAAAAGTGGACGGCGTAGTAGCAGTGGCCTACCTTGGTAAGCAAACTACGGTTCAAGATTCATATAGATACAATGGTGGCATGTATAATTATTTTTCGTCGGGTGCAGCGCCGTTTGATCTTGAAACGTCGGCACAGCAAACAGGATACTTCCGCCTGGATTTTTATAATCTCGATTCGCGCGCGAGTCAATACAATACTGTAGTGCCAATTCGATTATCCAGTGGGATCGAAGGAGCAGTGAAGCAGTTCTCGGAGGAAACTTACACTGCTTTAAAGGGTGATCGCATTATTTAAGAGTACAGGGCACAAGGCGAAAGAAAGATCCATTATCCAAGAGCCAAGACTCAAGAATAAAATACCCGAGAAATCAAATAAAAATAGTTATGAGATCATTACTCGTTTGTTGTTTGTGCATTTGCACATTGATTTGTGTATCTCAGCAAACACAGAAACCACCACTTCATGGAAAGAATTGGATGGCCATTACAGGAAAGCCGTTAGCCGCAGAAGCAGGAGCAATGGTTTTTCAAAAAGGTGGTAATGCAGTTGACGCGGCTTGTGCGATGCTTGCTGCTACTTGTACCATGTGGGATGTGTTGAGTTGGGGAGGAGAAACGCAGGCTTTGATCTATAATCCGAAAACAGGAAAAGTAATTGCAATAAATGCATTGGGCATTGCACCAACTGGAGCAACCGTTTCATTTTTTAAGAACAAGGGCTTGAATTTTCCACCAGAGTATGGCCCGCTTGCAGCAGTAACACCGGGAACGCCTGGCGGCTTATGCACTATGCTTGCTGAATATGGTACCATGAGTTTGAAAGATGTGTTAGCGCCTGCAATGCAATTAGCAGACGGATATCCGATAGAGGCGCAAACTGCGAACAGTTTTGAACGCAATAAGAAAATGATTAAGGAGTGGCCTTATTCGAAAGCAGTTTTCTTTCCGCACGAAGGAAAAGAGCGTGAAGCACCTGAAGCAGGCGAGATTTTCAAACAAACTGATTTGATGCAAACCTTGCAGAAGATGGTGGATGCAGAACAAGACGCTTTGAAAAAAGGAAAGAACAGGAAGGAAGCCATCTATGCGGCGTACGATAGATTTTACAAAGGTGATATTGCGAAGGAATTTGTTCGCGGTTGCCAGGAACAGGGAGGATTGATCACGATGGAAGATCTGGCAAAATGGAAAGTGATACAGGAAGAGCCACTCAAAACAAATTACAAGGGGATTGATGTTTATAAGCTACAACAATGGACGCAAGGTCCCGCCATGTTGCAAGCGCTAAACATCCTGGAAAATTTTGATCTCAAGAGTATGGGATATAATTCTGCCAGGTATATACACACGATTTATCAGGCCATGAACCTCGCTTTCGCTGATCGTGATTTTTATTATGGTGATCCTTATTTCGCGCCCACAGAGCCGATCAAGGGATTACTCTCAAAAGAATATGCGAAGGAAAGAGCTAAACTAATTCGTTCAGATAGGAATGATCCCAAGGCCGGGCCTGGAGATCCTTATCCATATGAAGGGAAAACAAATCCTTACTTACAATTTCTGCAGCAAAGAGGATTTGCATTCAACCAATCGCCCATTGATGAGAATTATCTTGACATGCTTCGTCGCGGTACCACATCAGTAGAGGCTGCAGATAAAGAAGGATGGGTAGTTTCTATCACACCAAGCGGTGGATGGACACCAGCTTGCATTGCTGGTCGTACGGGAGTGGGAATGAGTCAACGGATGCAAAGTTTTGTATTGGATTCAACCATCAATCCTTTCAATGTAGTTGAACCCGGCAAACGTCCTAGAGTAACGTTAACGCCTACACTGGCAATGAAGGATGGAAAGCCGTTCATGGCCTTTGCGGTGCAAGGGGGCGATACGCAGGATCAAAATCTCTTGCAATGTTTTTTGAATGTAGTGGAATTTGGAATGACGATTCAGGAAGCAGTAGAAGCTCCAAACATTAATACGAATCAGCTCTGGCTTTCTCTTGGCGGAACAAATATCGACGATAGAAAACCGAAGCCCGGTTCCATCATCGTGAATTCTGCAACTCCGGATTGGATTAAAAAAGAGTTGCGACAAATGGGATACACATTGAGTTTTGAAGACAGAACCTCGGGTCCCATCAATGCAATTTATTTTGATTGGAAGCACGGAAGTTTTTGGGGAGGAAGTTCGAATCATGGGGAAGATTATGGGATAGGGTGGTAAGGTTTACAGTTTACAGTTTACGGTTTGAGGTTAGAGGTCCCGACGCGGCAAAGCCGGTCGGGATGCAGTCCGCAAGCGTCTGCATTAGAAGTTTGAGGTTTCGCCGTCGGCTTGATCAAAAATATCCGTGCAGATTTTTTACGCTGCCAGTTCTGTTGTGGAATTCTATCATCGGTAAAAGCTTAATGAAATTTTTATTTACTATACTCGTAATCGCTGCTTGTGGCAACACTGCAATAAATAAAGGGCCGGTTAATGACAAGTGGATCCAATTATTCAATGGCAAAAACCTTGACGGCTGGAAAATGAAAATTACCGGATACCCGCTTGGTGAAAATTTTGGAAATACTTTTCGTGTTGAGAATGGAGTCATGAAAGTTTCTTACGACCAGTATAAGGCCTTTGATGAAAAATTCGGTCACATTTTTTACAATCAAAAATTCTCCTATTACTTATTGGCTGTTGAATACCGCTTCACGGGCGACCAGGCAAAAGGTGGTCCCGGTTGGGCATATCGAAACAGTGGCGCAATGCTTCATTGCCAGGATCCCGCGACTATGGGATTAAAACAAGATTTTCCAATCTCGATCGAGGTTCAACTATTGGGCGGCAACGGTAAGGATGCAAGATCAACAGCCAATCTCTGTACGCCGGGAACCAATGTGGTGATGAATGGAAAATTATTTACAGACCATTGCATTAATTCACGATCAAAGACCTATCACGGTGATCAATGGGTGAGGGTTGAGGTATTGGTGTTGGGCGATTCATTGATCAGGCACATGATAGATGGGGAAACTGTTCTCGAATATCAAAAACCGCAAATTGGCGGTGGTAACGTTTCAAATTATGAACCGTCTGCAAAGCAGGATGGTAAATTATTGAAAGAAGGATACATCTCTCTCCAAAGTGAAAGTCACCCTGTTGAATTTCGAAAAGTTGAACTTGTCAATCTGGAGAAATATGCGAAGGATAAAAATAAACTGGCGCAAGTGATTCAGCATTTGCATGCGAAATAATGCTAGATCATGATTTCATTCCTTAGCAGCTCCGTGAAGTATTGAAGGTGTTCGATTTTCTTATTTGACTTGAGACTTGCCGCAGACCATTTCCTGATTAACCCGCGATTATTTATTTTCTTCATGGTAAGACTTCCATTTAGGAGGTAAGGTTTTATCGTCCATTTAGGCAACACCGCAATTCCAATGTTTGCTTTCACCATTTCAATTACCGCCTCTGTTAGTTGTACATATATCGCTTTGCGAACGTTCACGCCCGCAGGTTCCAGAATATCCTTATATACAGTACTGCTTTCAAATTTCGACGAATGTGTAACTAATACCTGGTTTTCAAAATGTCTTGGATGAATAATCGGATATTGTGCAAGTGCATGTTTGGGCGAAGCGAGCAAGACTAGTTCATCCTTAAACAGGTCCACATATTCTACATGATTATCTTTTTCAGGTCGAAACACGAGTGCTACATCCACTTTACCATTTTTCAGAAGTTTTAAAGGCTCATCGATGTTTTCTGTGTTTATCTGAATGTCAATATTCGGATACTCCAGGCTAAATTTTTTGAGGAGGGTGGGCAACCAATGATAACAGGTATAACATTCGGTACAAATACGCAACTGCCCAATATCACCTAATGAATATTTCTTCAACTCTAAGTCAATATTTTCAACCAGCGGAAGAATTTTCCTCGCTGCTGCCAAAACAATATTACCTGCAGGAGTGATCACGAGCTTTTTGTTTACTCGATGAAAAGCCGGAGTGCCCATTTGTGACTCAATTTCCTTTAGTTGATGACTGAGCGCGGATTGTGTGAGATACAATTTTTTGGCCGCCTCTGATAAACTGCCTTCGGTAGCAACGGTTTCAATCAATAGAAGGTGTTTGATGTCCATCATATGGGCCGAGGGTTACTGATAGTAATGTAATCGATTTTCATTACAAAAGAAGAGTGAAAACGTATCAGCGGTAACTGCAGTCCATTAATAATTTTCATTTAAAGCATGAGAAATACTCATTGATTTTTCTTTGGGAAGTTTTGTTGCGGTAATAATTTTGAAGATCTCTTATAGAGAGTTTTTGATTTCCGGGAGTGGTTTTTACTACTCCTTTTTTCTTAGTGTTTTGGAGGGGTAGATATTTAAACTCGCGAAAGGCTTACTCACGAAAAAAGATTTAAAAGCTAAGCTGCATTTGAGAGTAGATTGGTTTCTGCTTCATTACCGGTAAATCGACCAGCTCACCTGCGTCAACCTGGTAAACTGCCGATTCTTCGTAACGCGAGGCCACTATGATTTTAGTTGTGCCTGCATGTGGATTAAAGAGATCCGCTACAACCGATGGACAATTGTTGTTTTGAGAAAGATGGGAAAGAAAGAGATGACTCATGAAGCTT
>Ga0157378_10000921_pt1 | contig 27060 bp, 23 predicted proteins | sample M65metaG_FD_115309 | JGI IMG/M metagenome (GOLD analysis project Ga0157378, IMG submission 115309) | Miscanthus rhizosphere microbial communities from Kellogg Biological Station, Michigan, USA - M6-5 metaG | ecosystem: Host-associated > Plants > Roots > Rhizosphere > Soil | place: USA: Michigan... | reverse complement strand
TGAGATCCTTATGTAGCGCCGAATGTCATGAAGTTGACTAAGTACTCCAACCGCAACCATCGCGATCGCAATGCCTCCGATAATCTTCAAAAAGCGAATCCCCCATGCATGTTCACACTTCTTCATTCGTTGTTCCATTTTCTTCCCCCGTTTCATAGTTACTAAGCGATAGCCTCGAGTGATACTGCGAGATGCTTTGCCACCAGCGATTCCACGATCTTCATTGCGGCGGGTACGGCGTCTGCTACTGAATGACTCAATCCCATCAATCCTTCCTCGGGCCCAAACGTTTCAGGTTCACAACCAACCAGAAGAATTGTCTTGAACTGTCCACCCATTGTTTTCACCATTCTCAAAACCTTCAATGGATTCATTCCGTGCGTCTCGACAACGGCGTCACTACCGAGTGGTTCTAGTTCATTAAGGTCCGGCTCAATCGTATACAAAGTCCCCGGCGCATCTCCTCGGGGCGTAGCATCTACAAAGATCGTTACGTCGCACCCGTCTAACAGTGTGTAAGCAAGATCGAACCCGCGAATTCCGAAGTCGACAACGCGTACGTTGTCTGGCCACGTACGCTGGCTCAGCCGCTTCACCTCCTCATAAACGATCGCATCACCACCGAGAAAAATATTTCCTATTCCAGCAATGAGTATAGACGGTGGCGACATCAGGCTTCTTCGCCTTCGCTTGTTTGCGACAAAGGCTCAACCTCTTCCATAGAAAAAAAGAAGCGATGCCCGGGTTGACGTAATATTCCGAAGTCGCGTCCCGGATCATCATCAACTACGACTGCCAAATGAGTGTTGCCTTCGTAGTCTTCTTCAATCGCTTCTATCACCGCCGTTTTGCCCGAAAGCGCCATATCAAAGACATCGCCACGGGCACGTGGTTTCAGACGCACGCGATCGCCTTGTTTGAACTGTTTGCCGCTGATACTCACGACGTTGAGGATTGTCCTGTCCTCTAAGAGCTGCCATTCCAATTCATTCATAAGCTGCCAATCGTTAATTGTGAACTCCTTGCTGGGACCGTATGCGACCTGCTCTGCGACCACTTACGTTGCTAAATCGCCGTAAGCACGCGGGGACGCCGCGCTCCAGCACTACGCCTTCTTCATTACGCCATGCAAGCTCATCATCTCTTCCGCAGACAACGACTCAGTTCTTTCCAGCATCTGTCTGGCGAGCACATCGGCGCCTCTCATTTCGCGCTTCTCATCATCAGTCAACGACATAATCCGAAGCGTTAGAATCTCGTCGATTTCAGTCCCATCAAAAAGATCTCCCGCACTTTCAGGTGCAATCTGCGGATAATCGTAAAGAATGATTGGAGATGAGAGCATGAATTCATGATCACCTTCCTCTCCAACCAACACCGGGTAGGTTCCAGTGTTAGTGCATTCGTGTGCAGCTGACTTGTATTCATCTGGCGGATCGAGAAGCGAAACAAAGGCGCCATTGTCTACTTCGAGAATCGTGTGCGTGGAAACGAAAGAGTGGAGCAAAGCCTCATCGCGACTTCGTTCTGAAGCATTCTCGAAGGACGTGAGGTTGCGAATCTCGGTGGACAGTTTCACCAATTGTTTTTTCGGAGCTTCGTCCCGGGAGACGCTGTCCAAAACAAGCGTCGTGGAGATCTCGATTTCGCCCACAATCGCGTCTTGCGTTCGCAGAATCAAACCACGATTCTTCCCAGATTCAGTTGGCATCAACGGTTCAGTTGTCTTGCTTGAAGGAAAGTCGAACTTCTGACGCTGCGACAGACCCAGATCATTGAGCTTGATTCGGGGTATGACAACTTCACGATCTACCGCCTCCTGCCAGGGCTGAAGTATTCGGCCGTTGAACTCGAACGCGGGCACGACTCGGAAATGCAAAGATCCCTCGTTAAAATGTCCGGCGTTGGCACGAAAACTCCGACAGTCTTCAATTTCCTCCGCCAGCTCCCGCAACATGAGATGAAGGAAACGAATCTTCACCTCAAGCGTTGACGAAGAATCAATCTCGACCAGGCACTCGGTGAGCATCGACGAACTTTCAGAGCCGCCTTGCGCGACCGCATAAGCCTCGGGACTCAGAACACCGAAATTCCAACGTTGCTGGTTCTTCACGGAGGACGGTCGGTACGGGTAAAGAATGTAACCCTCATAAAGCACCGCGTCCGCGATCCTCTCAATCGAGCGAGTATTGTTTATCCGCCTCGTCGCACTGCTCACGACGGCAAACCTCCTTCGAGCACTAATTCTTTCTCATTGATCTCTACGGGTTCCGGAATAATCCTTTCCAGCGTTTGGTCCCAGGTTGGAATTGAGTTTTCGGCTTTGTAGCGAGCAAGCTTTTCGAACACGTCGCGACGCAGACACAACCACGCGGTGTTCGGGTAGTAGTGATCCATCATCTCCCGCCAGGTGGAAACAGAGAGTTTGAAATGTGCCTCTTTGTCCCAGGAGATTTGCTCAACCTGTAGACCAACCTCGGTTCTTTCAAAGAACACAGTCCCACTGAACATGAGCATCAACGGCACGACACCATCTTCGAGGCCGGCAAAATACTTTGTAGCTGCGATGTTGAAATCGAATGTGCATGGGACCGGCAGATCAATAATCGTTTCGCTCTGAAATGGCGGAACCATTGCGCTGGCGTGCGTCCAGAGCATCGACCGTAAAGTTCGCCCCCAGCGTTCTGGTTCACCGAAGAGCTCGAGGAGCTGTGCTTGCTCGTTAGCCGTGTACTTACGTTTGGTTGGCTCAATTTGAATCTGGCAACGTAAAGCGATCGACTGTATTCGTTCGGACTCATTATCGTTGCGAATCCTTAACTTGAACGACAGTAAGGGCGACGCGGCAAATGAAACCGCTGCGGCACTTTCAACTGAAAAGTCCAAATTAGGCATGCGCAACCTTTGTTACGTGACGCGATCGTTTCTTTAGCTCAGCAAAGAAACCATTAATCGCCTCCCAAACCTCCGTACCTCCGCCCAAGCCTTTCCACTTGGTTCGAATCAAACCCACGAGCCTGTAACACTCATCGATTGGCACGATGAAATAATCGGACGATTCGCCTACCCGGTTTACCAGTAACGCCTCGACATCTGGCTGCATGTCTTTCAAGACGGGGTTGCACTCGACGATCTCCTGCCATGATTCGAAATCGAGTAGTGATTCAGTCGCACCCGCTGGGCTTGGATAGAACACGATCACTTTGCCGTCGACGCTGCTTTGAAAGAAGAAGGCCATGTTGATAGGAATGGTCAGGCCTTCCCATTGTGCTTGTGTCATTTGAAACTCAGGCAGATGCTGCACGTGTGCAGGAACACGCCGGAACTTCGTTTCAGCTGCGTCACTAAAAAGAATGGCGCAAGGCTTACAGGCACAAATCAACTTGCGTGTCGCCGGCTCGACTAAATGCGAATGGTCCCGGCCCAACTCTACGCTGCACATGTCGCAACGCTCCAATGACATTGATCTGGAGCGCACAAATCGCCGCAGCAAATCAGGCATTGCCAATTGTTGATTGCCGATTGCCGATTGCTGATTTGATTGAGTTTTGTTTTTTGTGTTTGCCTTAGCTTCCATAATAAAAAGATCCCAGAAATCAATCGGCAATCGGCAATTGGCAATCGGCAATCTTGTATGTCTTCGCTATCTGCACAAAACCAGTTGTTGACGTTGTGCCGAGAGTTCCTTCAGCTTCAATCGAGACAACGTCAGGTGCAGCTGCATAAATTGCCGCTTCAATCGCATGTGTCAGCGTTTCTGTTGACGATGGACAACTCTTACAACTCCCCTGTAAACGCAATCGGACCACACCGTCATGTATCTCCAACAACTCGACGTTGCCGCCATGCGACTCGAGATGAGGTCTCACCTTTACCAATGCCTCGACTACGCGTTGCTCGAGAGGTAAAGGATGCAATCCGTATAAAAGCAAAAGATTGCTAACCAACTCGTCGCCAGAGAATTTGTCGAAAATCGAGTAATCGTTCTGGCCGTCGGCCACAATCTCCATCAAACGGTCGAGCGCTTCGCCATGAAAGTCCATAAGTGACTGAACCAGAGCGACAGCGCTATCACGCAGCTTGCTATCCGGCCACTCTTCTATCGTGCGAATTAACTCTTCAATTTGTGCAATCGATTCCGACAACCTTTCCTCCCAACTTACAGGTAGGGAAGGGGACCCTGTCCCCGCTAGGAAAGAGTCACTGCTGCAGAGGGGACAGGGTCCCTTCCCTACCTGAAAATATTCGGTTCTCTCTTTACTTCATCATTCCAAACATTGGCGAATGATGGGTCTCCAAAACCTTGCCGTTGCCGAGGTACATATGAACACCGCAAGGTAAACACGGATCGAAACTTCTAACAGCACGCATGATGTCGATACCTTTGAACTTATCGGGACCGTTCTCTTCGAAGATTGGTGTGTTCTGGACCGCATCTTCGTATGGCCCCGGAGTCCCGTAGATGTCCCGAGGATTTGCGTTCCAGGGTGTCGGTGGATACGGATGATAGTTGGCGATCTTTCTGTCTCGGATCACCACGTGATGCGAAAGCACTCCTCTAACAGCCTCGTGAAATCCGCAACCGATGGCCTCGTCAGGCACTTTGAATTCCGACCAGGTCTGCGTCCGACCAGCGTGTAACTCTGCTAATGCCTGTTCCGCAAAATACAATGCACAGGCTGCGGCGTAGGCCTGGAAGTAAGTGCGTGCGCGATCACGCTCGATAGCGTTGCTCCACTTCGGTATCTTCCATTCAAACTCAACCTCAGGTTTCATTGCAGTCTTGGGCATGTAGATCTTCACACTGCTACCGGTCGCCTTCACGTAACCGATATCCACTTTTCCTGCGAGTGCGGTTGCCCAGAAGCGAGCGATGGGACCACCTCCTGTATCGAGGGCGAGGTACTTGTTATCGCTCTGTTCGCCTTCGTGATACCAACGTGGCGACATTACCCACGTGTACTTGCCATCGAATTCTCTCTTCTGTGGACGCGGAATCGTTGTCTGATTCCACGGATGACGCTTGTCCACGGGATTTCCCAACGGGTCTGTGCTGACAAACGTTTCTCCCTCCTGCCAGTCATCGTAGTAAGAACTGCCCAACAGGATTCGAATTCCCAGGTTGATGTCGACTAGATTGGTCGTAACGAGCTTGCCATCAACGACCACACCAGGCGTCACATACATCGCGTTGCCCCAATCATTCATGGTCTTGTAGTCGTAGTCACAGACGGATGGATCCTGGAATGATCCCCAGCAACCGAGCAGAATCCGGCGCTGACCAACCTTCTCGTAGCCAGGCATTGCCTGGTAAATAAAATCGAATAAGTCATCGTGCAGTGGCACAACCTTCTTCATGAATTCGCAGTAGCGCATCAAGCGAACTATGTAGTCAGTGAAGAGTTGAATCGTCGGCACGGTACCAACTCCACCTGGATACAACGTCGAGGGATGCACATGTCTACCTTCCATCAAACAAAACATCTCGCGCGTGTACCGGCTGACATGCAAAGTCTCACGATAGAACTCACCACTGAACGGGTTCAACGCCGTCATAATGTCTGCGATGGTCCTGTACCCATGGTCAGCAGCGTGCGGCGCTTCGGTAGTCTTCGCCTTTTCCCAAACGGTAGGATTTGTCTCTTTGACCATCTGTTCACAAAAATCAACACCAACCAGGTTGTCCTGGAAGATGTTGTGGTCAAACATGTATTCGGCCGCTTCGCCGAGATTCACAATCCACTCCGCCATCGCCGGTGGCCTCACATTGAAAGCCATGTTTTGGGCATAGGTGGCGCAGGTGGCGTGGTTGTCGCCGCAAATGCCGCAAATTCGACTGGTGATGAAGTGTGCGTCTCGCGGATCCTTGCCTTTCATGAAAATGCTATAGCCACGAAAGATCGACGACGTGCTGTAGCACTCAGCAACCTCACGATTTGCAAAATCGATCTTGGTGTAAATCCCAAGGCTCCCGACGATTCGTGTAATCGGATCCCAGTTCATGTCAACGAGAGTCCTGGGCTTTGTCGGAGTATGTGTAACTGTTTGAGTACTCATGACGCTCGCTCCTTTATCTGCTGCCTGGGCGAGTTGTAGCCCGTCGTCAGCTCAGGACGGTTATGCCTCCACTTTGGTTCTTTGTTTACCGTGGCCTGGGTTAGACTGCGAAGCTTTCGAACTACAACACCGTAAACACCAACCGCCCTCGAAGAGATCTTCGATCCGGGTGGCGCGTCCATAAAGGGCATGAACTTATCCGGAAACCCAGGCATTGTGCAGCCGATGCAAATGCCGCCAACGTTTGGACACCCGCCAAGTCCCGCCATCCATCCACGTTTTGGAACATTGCAATTGACGACTGGTCCCCAACAACCAAGTTTGACAAGACATGTTGGAGAACCGTATTCGGAGGCGAACTGACCTTCTTCGTAATAACTGCCTCGGTCACATCCGTCATGGACAGTTTTTCCAAACAGCCATGTCGGCCTTCCTTCATCGTCGAGAGGAATCATTGGAGCAAGACCAGCTGCGACGTAGAGCAGGTACAACACAGTCTCCATAAAGTTGTCCGGCTGCACCGGACAACCTGGCACGTTTACGATTGGAATCCCTGCGCCTGATTTCCAGTCCCAACCCAGATAATCAGCGAGTCCCATGCAACCAGTTGGATTCCCAGCCATCGCGTGAATGCCACCGTATGTTGCACAAGTTCCGATCGCCACGACTGCCAAAGCTTTTGGCGCCAGGCGGTCTATCCATTCCGTCGTCTTGATCGGTTGGCCCGTGATTGGATCGGAACCCATCGCAGCCCAATAGCCATCACCACTCAGGTTTTCATTTGGTATTGAACCTTCAACAACAAGAACAAACGGATCGATGAGTCCTTGTTCAGCCTGATAGAAGTACTTCATGAAGTCGTCGCCAACTTCGTAAGCAAGAACCGGATTATGTAGGTGGACATTTGGAAGTCCCGGTATTGCTCCCATTACCACATCTTCAACGCTTGGCTGTGTCGCAGCAGTAATCGAAACCGAATCGCCGTCACAACCAAGTCCTGCCGTTATCCACACGATGTGAATGTCTTTGACCGCCGGTGGTCGCTGCGTGACACGACCATACGGGGCAGTTTCTGCTGCCATAGATCTACTCCTCTCTCAATGGATGCGCCGTAAATAAGAGATCGCTCCTGGGCGGAAGCGTAATAATGGAATCTGACTGATGCACAGTCCTATTAGTCCTTCAGCGGGCGCTGGCGTTTTAATGGGTGAATTAGGGACGGGACCTTGGGAAGACTAATGCTCTAACAACAGACAATCCCGCCTGCCAGGCACGCAATTGCGTCTTTGTTTCGCAGGGGGTAAAACTGCCCACCGTAGGGAGCGGCGGGATTATCTTTGGGGATGCTTGCAGTCTAGTCGCATCTCTAAGTAGTTAGAACTCGAATCTTCCGTATTTTTGTGGAGTTTTCATGTTGAGAGAAAATAGACTTGATATGTACCACACAACAACTCTGCTGCTGCTGTTATCAACTTCTTTCCTTGCATTTGCGCCATCTGCGAGGTGCGTTGTGCAAACGCCGGCGGGAGCTTTTCATCAAGCCAAAGTAGTTTTTGTCGGAAAGGTATTCTTTCTGGATGATCCCGGCTTGCCTCCTGCTGGAGAAAAAGATGTGGTCTTTGACCTGACGCGACGAGTCAAGGTGAAACTTGCAGTCGAGCACGTCTACCGCGGGAAGAAAACAGACGAGATTGAGATTGCAACGAGAATGGGCGGACTCGAATGGGGATATGAGTTCAAAGTTGGAGAGAAGTATCTCGTTTACGCACAGACAGACAAAACCAACGAGAACGAGTTTGTTGTTGAAGGCTGCGGACGAACCCAATCATTGGCTGAAGCGAAAGAAGATCTAAAGTTTCTGGAGACTCAACGAGACAAAGACGGGCCATAGCCAGCAGCCTGCGACCAATGTCAGTACTACCTGCGGTAGCGGGCGGGTGCCGACGGATTTCGGTTGATACGTTCTACAAAGCAGGCTCGCACCCACCCGCTATCGCGAGGTGGTACTGACCAAAACATTCCTACCAAATCGGGCATCTTCGTCGCAAAAGGTGTGTGACTTTTTGTGCAACTACGTGAGAATCTTTTGAATCTTAAAGTCGATGATTTGATGCGAACAAATTCCTGACCATTGATTTGATTCGCAACACCTGAACCCCCGATTAATGAGTTCGATTTTTCAACGAGCATAGGTGGAGAATTTAAGATGAGTATTATTAGAAAGACGACCCCAACCCTTATCGCCATCGTAGCGCTAATCGCTGCGTTCTCTTCTTTTTCATTTGCGAAGTCACACGACAGTCGATTTCCGAACATTTCGATCGATAATTTCGGTCAAATGGACGAGCGCTTTTATCGCGGGTCCAGGCCCAACCCCGAGGACCTCAAAGCGCTTGCGGCACTCGGAATCAATACAGTTATCGACTTGACCGACAATTCCATGCAGAAAGAAAAACCAGCAGTTGAAGCTGCAGGAATGCGCTACATAAACATCCCGATTGTGGACAAAGCGTATCCATCAGTCGAACAGGCAAATGCGTTTCTGAAGACCGTTAACGATCCCGCGACCGGTAAGTTTTATGTTCACTGCGCAGGCGGAAGGCACCGCACCGGAATCATGGGAGCCGTGTACAGGTTTAATCACGATCACTGGAACTTTGATCAAGCTTACGCTGAAATGAAGGAGTATGACTTCTACACGAGCAACGGCCACGGAAAACAGCTTGATTTCATTCAGGACTACTGGCGCGATTTTCAAGCGAAACAAGTCGCTGCTAAATAGCAACAAATTAAATCAAATGCAAAAAGGGCCGCGTTACTGCGGCCCTTTTCACTTGCGGAGCACTTCTCGATCACGACGCGCTGATAAAAACTTTAGACTTGAAGTTGTCTATTGCCGTAACATCCCGCCAGTACTAACGCCGATGGCTTGCTTCGAACCGGTACAGAGATCCGTTGCAGGGCTCCAGTCCGTTTTTGAGAACCGATCACACTGCTAGTCCAGAATAAAGAAAAGGTGAATGATGATCAATCAGACACTTTCGCGTCGCAGTTTTTCGCGCCTAATGGGATTGAGCGCTGCTTATGCCGCATCCGGCTCATTTCCTCTTGCCAACTCGACTAGAGCAACTTCGCCCTCGTCAACGCTAGTGCGCCTGAGTTCGAACGAAAACCCGTACGGGCCTTCACCCGCCGCCTTAAGAGCGATGAGGGATAGTTTTCATCTCGCCTGGCGATATCCGGACGAGTACGCCGATCTGTTGACCGAGGAGTTGGCAACGCTAAACAGCGTGCCAGCGGAGCAGATTCTTCTCGGCGACGGCTCAGGAGAGATTTTGAAACTTTCCGCAGCTGCCTTTACTGGAAACGATAAAAAGATTGTTATCGGCAATCCAACGTTCGAAGCGGTTGCACGACACGCCGGGGTGGCCAATGCTGAGGTCGTTAAAATCGATCTCACCTCAGACTACAGGCACGACTTGAACCGGATGCTCGCGGCTACGAATGGCGCCGGTCTTGTCTACATTTGCAATCCAAACAATCCAACAGCCAGCATTACTCCCAGCACCGAAGTCTCAAGCTTCCTTACGAAGGTTTCGCCGACCACGATGGTCCTGGTTGACGAGGCATATCACCATTATGTCGAGACTAAAGAGTATGAAAGTGTAATCCCGCTAGTGAAGAACCATCCAAACCTGATCGTGGCGCGCACTTTTTCAAAGATCTACGGCATGGCCGGACTGCGTTGTGGCTACTGTGTAACACAACCCAACAACATCAAGCTGATGAAGGTTCATCAAATATTTGACAGCGTGAATATCATGGCGATCGTGGCCGCGCTCGCGAGCGTGAAGGATCCGGCGCACGTAGCTCAGGGGCGCAAACTAAACACCGAGGTTAAAAGACTGGTTTGTTCGGAACTCGATTCACTAGGCTATCGCTACATCCCGTCGCACGCGAACTTCATGATGATCGATCTTTCGTCGAAGTGTGGTCCTTCCAGCAATTGCTCACACGCCGCGACTCCTACAGTCCCATCAATCATTGCAGCATTGTCTAAGCGAGGAGTAGAAGTTGGGCGGCCCTTCCCTGCTCTTCCAAGTTTCCTGCGCGTCACGATCGGCACGAGTTCAGAAATGAAATCCTTCTTGAATGCCTTCGGAGCAGTGATGGGATGAGATGTCCGATATGCTTCACCTTGTCGGAACCACCGTCGATATTTTACTCGCTCTTTCCGATATCGCGTGTTAATGCAGCAAGTCGCAATCGATCCAGTTTTTCGAGTGGCAAGACACAGAATAAACCGATGCGATGAGCAAGGATCTGCGCTGCTTGTTTGAACTGGCGCACCTTCTCTTCGTCACTGCCCTCGGCTAGAGCCGGATCAGGAACGCCCCAGTGAGCGATGATCGGTTGGCCCGGCCAAACAGGACAAGACTCGCGCGCGTTGTCGCAGACAGTAATCACAAAATCAAATTCTACGTCGCCGAACTCTTCCCATGATTTACTACGGGCTGCACTGGCATCGATGTGGTATGCGTCCCTTAGAACCTCGATGGCAAATGGATTTACTTTGCCGGTCGGAAATGAGCCCGCGCTTTGGACGTCAAAACGATGTCCACCCGCACGCTTGAGCAAGTACTCGCCAAAGATGCTGCGCGCAGAATTACCTGTGCACAGGAACAGTACTTTGTAAGGCTGTGCGTTCGCTTCCATCTTTACCACTCTCCTGCGAAACCAGAAGAACATCTGAATCTTGCGACAACGGTGGAGTCAACCATCGGAATAGCGCAGTCGCCGCAAATGCACCGAGAAGTTGCGCGCCAATGAAGCCTGGCACATCGATTGGGCGAATGCCGGCGAACGTATCGCTCATCGAACGTGCCAGCGTGACTGCAGGATTAGCAAATGATGTGGAAGCAGTGAACCAATAGGCAGCGGTTATGTATGCGGCTACTGCGAACGGAACCGCTGCTGATCTTGAACGTGTGCATCCCCAGATAACGGCCAACAGGCCGAACGTGGCGATTGACTCGCTCAAAAGCTGAGCAGAACCTGCTCGTGCATGGTGCGAAACGAAAAACACCGGCAACCCAAACATGGTGTTAGCACAAGCCACTCCACCGAGTGCTCCCGCGACTTGGGCTGCTATATATAAAGGACTCTCCCGCCACGCGATCCCCTTCAGCCATGCGTCTGTGAGCGTTACGACCGGGTTGAAGTGAGCGCCCGAGATTGGAGCAAAGGCCAGAATCAAGGCGGCGAGTGCGGAGCCTGTTGCAATCGTGTTTGCCAGGAGCGCGATCGCAACGTTGCCCCCGGCCAGACGCTCACCCATAATTCCGGAACCGACAACTGCTGCCAATAACAGGCTCGTGCCGACGGCTTCAGCAACAAGACGCTTCACTAAGCTCTGGTTCATGTGTGATCCCAACGGGCTTTGGCGCGCAACACGCTGTAGGTGAAACTACTCGAGGACTACTTACTATCTCAGCGTCTGAAACCTTCTCACCGCATTCACAGGGAGCCGTTTCGCCCAGATTGTCCTCCAGCACGGCGAACACTTCCCATTCGTTACCATCGGGATCGCGCACCCAGGTCTTGTCTTGCAATGCATAGCAACAGTTAGTCTGCATTTCATCGCGCGTAAGAAGTCCGGCTCGCTCCCAGTGCCGGCGCATTGCCAAAACATCATCAGTAGCGGCTACCTGAATCCCCAGATGTGATAAGGCACCGCGCTCGCCAAACGAATGTTCATTCAGCGTGAGATTAAGCGGTGGGTTCTGCACGTTAAACTTCGCATATCCCGTTCGCACCTTAGACGGCTCAATCCCAAGCATCTTCTTGTAAAACTCAATACTGCGGTCAACGTTATGAACGTTCAAAGCCAGATGGGCTTTCAAAGCTTTCACTTGTTTCTCGTTTGTCATCCTTACTCCTTCACTCGATCACCTATATCTGCATAAGCAAATATGCCAGGCAGTATGCTCGCGGGTATGACATCTGTCAAGCCATATATAGTCTGACATGCTAAAATGCTTTTCAGTTATGGGTAAGAAGGCAACAAGCTTCGATAGAGAGGCGTTCTTTAGCGCTCTCGCTGACCGCACACGACTGCGTCTATTAAACCTAATGCGCAGCGATGAGGTGTGTGTCTGCTTCTTCGTCGAAATTCTTAAGACCAACCAGCCCAAAATCAGCCGCCACCTGGCATATTTGCGACGGGCTGGCATTGTCGGCGCACGACGTGACGGTAGCTGGATGCATTACCGTATCGTCGAGCCACCAGACCCTGACGCCGCGCGAGTTTTGAAAGACGTGATGACCTGGCTTGAAAATGATAAAGAGATGCAGCGCGATCGCGAGCGACTTGTCAGGGTTTGTTGCGCCCCTCAGCTTCCTATAAGTATTCAGGGAGCACCTCGTCCTGCAAGTCTCGTCTCGTGATCTCCGAATCTACTGAATTAGTTTTGATTCTTGCTTTAGGTGACTAAATCAGTCTCTATCTGATTTCGGTCAGACCGAGCTATGCATTGGAAAAGCAGGCGCACAAGAGTGTAGCCTGGTGCCAAGCGACACCAGGCTACGCCGATCAATAAACGCGAGGTTTTAGCTCGGAAGAAGAAGCCTTTTGCCTGCACAATTGCAACGCGAACTTATGCGGGAGCAAGCGAACTCTTCATTGCAAACTCAATGAGCTCAGCGCTGCTCCGTATGTGCAAGTGCTCCATCATGGAATACTTGTGAAAAGCAACGGTGCGTGGGGATACGTTAAGCACAAATGCAACTTCTTTCATCGAACGACCCTCGGCCAGAAGTTGAAGTACTTCCTTCTGTCGCAGAGTCAAATGATATTTGCTCTTTCTTTGTTTGAAGTTCCGCACAAATGAACCACTCATACCCTCCGTCATCAGGGGAGTGACGTAGTAACCACCACGCACGACTTCGCGTATCGCCTGGAGCAGTTCCTTTGCCGCTGAATTCTTGAGCACATATGCTGAAGCGCCTAACCTAAAGGCCTCTCCTGCAATGTCAGGATCCTGATTCATTGTTAGATAAACCAGTTTCACCAACGGCATCGTCTGCTTGAGCCGTTCACCAGCGTTTAAGCCGTTCATTTTGGGCATGCCGACGTCGAGAACTATCACGTTTGGCTTGAGCTCGGCTGCACCTTCTACTAGCGAGATACCATCGCTGAATGTGCCGACCACATCGAATTCTGGTTCAATCAGATTCTTTAGTGCATCTAGAACAAGCGTGTGATCATCTGCAAGAATTATTCGGGGACGAGTCATAATTCCTCCATTGACTTTAAGGGTTTCGTTAAATCGGGTTCATTAGTCGATTACGAGTGGGAGAGACCTCTTCGTGTCGTCGCTCCGAAAGAACTCATCAATCTTCAGTCTCGGAGTTCAGGGGAACCAAAACATCAATACGAGTACCTCGCAGCGGTTGCGAACAAATCTTGATTTCACCGCCAACAATACGCAGACGTTCTTTCATACTGATGAAGCCGAGGCCCTTTTCCATCAGGTCTGATTTTGTGTCGAAACCACATCCGTTATCGGATACCGAAAGGCGAATAGCGTGGTTGGTTTTTGTCAGGACCACCTGAGCGGATTCCGCACCGCTGTGCTTCACGCAATTGCGCAAGACTTCCTGGGCAATCCTGAAAATGCAGAGTGCGGCTTCTTTTGGAATGTCGGCCGGGAAACCGCTCTGATGAAAGTGAGCTCGAGGCTTACCACTAGGCGTCACGGGCAGCTCGTCACATAAGCTCTTAACTGCGGCCGCTAATCCGAGATGGTCTAACTTCGCAGGATGGAGCTTATACGACAGCCTGTGAATATCACTTGAAATCTCCTGAGCCTGCGACTGCAGTTTCTGAATACTCTTACGAACGCCAGCAGGCAGATGATTACCTTGATTCAGCTGTTCTAGTTCAATCGACATCACCGCCATACGCTGATTCAAATCATCATGTAATTCCCGTGCTACTCGTTTACGCTCTTCTTCCTGAGCAGCGATCAGTCGCCTGCTGAGATGTTTCAAAGACTCTTCGGCACGTTTGCGCTCCGATACATCGATCAAGAAGCCGTGCATTCTGGTTGGCACGCCGTTGTCGGCAGTGACACTTACAAGGTTCTGAACCCAAAGCACCCGTCCATCAGCAGCAAGCATTCGAAAAGTGAGATCGAAGTGCTCCTTAACCTGAGTTTCATTCAAGTAGGCAGTAATCACTCGCTGCCGATCATCAGGATGAATATGCGAAGCAAGGAAATTTGGTTCACGCCAGGCATTTGCCGGATAACCAAACATCTTGAACGCTTGCTCACTTACATTCGTAAAACGCTGATTCAGAACCTCTGCTTCCCAGGTTAGAATTCTCGTAGTCTCCAAGAGCTGCGTTAAGCGTTTTTCACTGCGCTTAGCATCCTCTTGAGCAACCGGCATATCCTCATGGGTGATGAGCACCCTGAAAGTCGCGCCCGGCAGGTTTAGTTTTGCCGCATGCATGACGAAGGGTCGCTGTTCATTGGAGGCGCGACAGTAATACTGTCGATGAAATTCCCTTTCCTCACCAAATAGGATGGCCTGCAGATCATCTTTTAGACTGATCTCAGGGCCCTTGTTTTCCGAGTTGGTAAGTCTTTTGCAACTTTCAAAATAGTAAGGCGCCATCTCCAGCCATTTGGCGCTAATAGCAGTTGCCTGTTGAACCAGGCGCCAAGCTTTACTGGCGTAGAGAATGTTTCCTGCCTCGTCGAGAACTGCAACGTTCGAAACACAAGCATCCACAATAGCCTTAAGAAAATTATCTGATTCGTTGGGTCTTGCGAACTCGACGGATTTCGCCGGCTCATCGGTCAGAATTGAAATGATTGAAGGGGACAAGTTGTCTGCCGACTTCGACCGCCATTTGGGTCGGGCGGAGAGCATTCTGGTTTGGGACTTAATTAACATACTGTTCGTCCGTTTGTTTGGTGGGCTTCAGATTCTTCCCTACGCCCACCTGCGGTGTTGTGGTTATTGCTTCCGGTTTGTATTAACACTTCAAAAATGTTCAAACCTACAATCGCGCGAGAATAGAATTGCTTTTTAGAATCGCTTGGACGGTGAACCAAAGACACGACTCCCTCAACATCGGCCGCACTTCCGAACGTTTGTTTCCTGCCAAAATGGTTCGGCTACGAGTTGAGCTGACCTTGGTAGACTTCTCTACTGCAATTAGCGTTCACCAATAAATCATCGTCAACATGAAAAGAATGTTCGTCCTTTGTTATGAGGAATTTAGGGTTCCTACAGGCTGGTTGTGGCGGGGGATCTCGGTTTATGTTGCCACTGTATTTCGCGGGATCCGCGTTACTCCGCAGTGAGGAAAAATCAGCTCTCTACTCATATCTCAGTAGTATTTCGGAGGCCGCCATCTCCGACATTCGTTGCGCGTCGCCGCTGTATTCCGAGCTTTAGCATTCGTGTTCGAAGAGTACTCGGATTCAAATCCAGAATCTTCGCCGCACCATATTGGCCTTCAATTCTCCAGCCGGTGTTTTCTAACGTGCGAACAATGTAATCATGTTCGAGTTCTTCGAGTGTTTGCAACGAAGAAGTGTCTTCTTCTCTGACCGGTTCAAAACGATCTACTAGTTGCAAAACACTTCCCGGTGTATGTATGACTGCTCGCTCAATAACGTTGGCAAGTTCTCTCACATTTCCTGGCCATGAATGAGCTTGCAACATCTGCATGGCGCGAGGGGAAATTTCAGAGATGGTCTTGCCTGCCTTTTTTGCGAAACGGCCTACAAAATGCTCGACAAGGAGGGGAATATCTTCCTTCCTTTGACGTAGTGAAGGCACGTTTATGGGATACACATTCAGGCGGTACCAGAGATCTTCTCGGAATTCTCCCATCTCAACTTCTTGTTTGAGATTGCGGTTCGTTGCTGCGATCACCCGGACGTCGACTTTTATGGTCTTGGTGCCACCCAACCTCTCAAACTCGTTCTCCTGTATTACTCGCAGGAGCTTCACCTGCAGCTCAAGTGGAAGCTCGCCAATCTCATCGAGAAAGATCGTGCCGCCGTTTGCTAATTCGAAGCGACCTAATTTTCGATTAGTCGCTCCTGTAAAAGCCCCTTTCTCATGGCCAAACAATTCGCTCTCGATCAAACTCGGCGCCAATGCTCCACAGTTGACCTTGATAAGAGGTCGATCCTTACGCAGACTCTCGGCATGAATCGCGCGAGCGATAAGTTCCTTGCCGGCACCTGTTTCGCCGGTTATTAGAACAATGGAATCGGTGCGAGCTACCTGTGTAACTTTGAAAAGGACGTACTTAATCGCACTGCTCTGGCCCACGATCTCACCGGTCGTGTTGTCCGACAGCAACTCCTCCTGGAGATAGATGTTCTCAGCCTCCAATTGATTTTTTAGCCGTTTCAATTCTTCGTGCGCTTTCTGCAAAGCTACTTCGGATTCTTTTCGCTCGGTAATGTCCACTGCTGAACCGATATACCCCAGGAACACTCCCTCAGCGGAAAACCGTGGTTTACCCGCGGCATAGATCCAGCGGTACTGCCCGTCATTTCTTCGGTGCCGGAACTCGAGCTCAAAAGGTTTTCGTTGGTCAAAGCTGAGAGAGTAGGTTTGCAGACAATGTTCCTGATCCTCAGGATGAACGCCCGCTGACCAGCCATCACCGAGTTCTTCGTCCAGTCTGCGTCCGGTGAAATCAAGCCATTGATTATTAAGATAGGTGGTCGCCTTGCTGTCGTCCGCAATCCAAATCATAACGGGAGCAGTATCAGCCATGTTTCTAAAACGCTCTTCGCTTTCACGTAAAGCCTCTTCAGAATTCTTGATGTCGCTGACGTCCACAGACGATCCTACATAACCGAGAAAAGTTCCGTCGGGAGTGAAGCGCGGCACACCAATAGATTTAAACCAACGGTATTCACCGTCGGCGCGCCTGAAACGAAGTTGATCCTCGAAGTGGACACGCCTGTGAAATGCATGTCTATAGTTGGCGAGATACGCCTCCAGATCGTCTGGGTGGACTGCAGTACACCAATTCATACCGAGCAACTCATCCACAGAACGACCCACAAACTCGATATAACTCCGGTTCACGAACTCACAGCCTTCCAACCCATTAATCCAAATAAGAACGGGTGAACTGTCGGCCAGAATGCGAAAGCGCGCTTCGGTTTCGCGTAACGCTTGTTGAGCTGCAACACGTTCAGTGATATCGCTTGAGGCCACAAGCAAACACTGCTGACCTGCAATGTCCAATCGCTCAGCCGATGACAACAGAACCCGCAAAGAACCTCGCTTCGTCCGGAACTTGGTTTCCAAATTTACGACAGACCCTGCTCTGTTTAATTGATCCACAAAGTAAGCGCGAGCATCGGGTGTTTCCCAGATATTCAGTTCCAGAGAGGTACGACCAATAACTTCTGCGCGGGTATAACCACTCATTTGAAGAAAGCTGTCGTTGACGTCCAAGTATCGTCCACCGTCAAGAGTCGTTAACGACATCGGCTGAGGGTTAGATCTAAAAGCCTTGGCGAAACGCTCTTCACTATTCCGCAATTCATCAACAGAGCGTTTGCGCTCAGTGATATCGCGAATGATTACCGTAAAAAACTGTTGACCATTCAAATCTATGTATGAGATTGACGCTTCAATAGGGAATTCTTCTCCAGAAGCTCTGAGACCGTACAAGTCCCCACGCAGGCCCATCGTGTCCGGGTTGGCCTCTTCGCCAAATAATTGAGTATTGAGGTCGTTCTGGTTACGGAAGCGTTCCGGAAGGAATCGCTCGAGTGGCTGACCTAAAGCGTCCGCTGCCGAACAAAGAAAGAGTCTTTCAGCTGCTGCATTAAAAACGACGACTTTATGGTTCTTGTCGACAGTAATAATGGCATCCATCGCCGACCCGATGATCCTCGCGAGTTGTGCCTCATTTTGGGTGAGAGCAATTTCTGAAAGTTTCCGCGCACTGACATCACGCACCATGCTTAAAATATTGTCACCTGTTCGGACGATGCGAGCTTCAAACCAGCCGTGATTTCCATTGACCTCGAGGTCATACTCCATGATCTGCGGCTCGCCTGTTTCTGCTCTCTTAAAACGTTTGAGAAAACCCTCGGCCAGTTGTGCAGGCAAAACATCGCGCATGTTCTTACCAAGGAAACCATTTGACGGGAGCCCCATGGCCTTGGGGTCTTTAGCGTGGTAATCGAGATAAACCCCGTCACGTGTTTGCAGAAACATTAGGTCTGGAACGGCTTGCAGCAGCGCACGATTTCTCTCTTCGCTTTGCCTTCGTGCCTCCTCAGACAGTTGCTGTTCAGTTATGTCAAGCGTGACTCCGCGAACCCCAACAGTCTTCCCGTCATCAACGATCGGAGCCAGGTGGGCTTCGACGGAGACTGTCCGACCATCACTCGTTAGCCAACGAAATTGAAGAATCCTTTCCTCACCTTGTGAGACGATCCTTTCTAATTCGCTTACAACCATTTCCCGATCCAGTTCATGCACTATCTTGACCCCAAACCCGGATGTGGACATCCATTCATCTACCGTATAGCCCAACATCTTCTTAACGTGATCACTAACAAAAGTTGTCTTGAATTCGCCGGTCGCTGGATCGATCCGAGTTTCCCAAACAACTACAGGAACGTTCGACACTACCTCGTCGAGTCGTTTGTGCTCTGTCTCGGCAAGATGAGCTAAGCGGTGACTTTCTAATTCAGTCTGATGTCTTCGATTCCTGTTGATCAATAAGCTAATGATTAAAAATACCTGCACAAGAAAAGCTGCCACTGCGGCCAGCACGTACCACTTATAGGTAGCCCATAGCGTGGGTGATTGGAACTCTACGATGGCGTTTGCTGGTAGTTTCCGCTGAGGCAACCTCCATCGTTGAAGTTGTCTGAAGTCAAAACGCGGGACGGTAGGAACAGTTTGAGGTGCAATGTTCTCAGGTTTCTCTCCTGCCATAATGCGAAGAGCCACCTGGCCGGTAGTCCTTCCGAGTAATTCAAAATCTAATAAAGCACCTCCTACGATCCCGGCTCCCATGTAGGTCTCCGAGATTCCATAGATAGGCGCGCTCGAAGTCGGAGCAACGAATGAAAGCGCCTCTGGTCCTGAGAAACTATTGCCCATCCTGTCGGCAAAGAATGAAAGATAAATGACAACAGTGTGTGGCGGTAAAGCCGCGATGTTGCCTCTCAATTCCTCAATGGTCAGGTCGCTAAGATAGGTAAATCGCAAGCGATCTTCATACTCGTGAAATGCAATGTGGGCCTCCTCGAGTAGGAATTTGTCCTGCGGAGAATTACCTGACACGACGACAATACTTCGCGTATCGGGCTGGAGATCAAGCAACATCTCAACGTCCTTACTTAGTTCCAGGTTTGCCCAGACCCCCGTTACTCTAGGCCACAAGCTGCGAGCTATTTCTTCGCGCTGATCGTGAAAGTAGTAGACTTTTGGAACCTGTGAGAAAACCTCCGACTCATGATCCAATAGGAATTTCAGGGCGGGTGCACCCAATGTCAGAACCAAAGAAATGTGCTCTCCCTCATACTTCCGCTGAAGATAACTCACCATTTCGGTCTCGTACTTCGAGTTGGGAATTCGAATGTTCTCCTGAAATTCATAGAAGAATTCGACACGGTCCTTTGAACCTGATCGGATCGTCGACGTGATGTTCTGCAGAATTATTGAAACAGCGGGGTGACTGGGATCATAACCAGTGAGAATCAGAACGCGCTTCGTTTGCGTTTGGCCATAGCTAGTCGGGGTAAACAGTGCAAAGCAGCCAAGTAACAGGAATGAGCTCAGGATGAGAAGAAGCCGTCTGCGAGATGAACGCTTGGTTCTGCGAAACACCGTCAGAAAATGATTGCCTGAAAGAGTGGCAGACACCCGGGGAGAATGTAGGGGTCCCATGACAAAACTCTCAATAGTTTTAGGTGGACGCCTCTCGACATCCTTTGAAGATTTTAGAGAAACGCCTTAAGGAGGAGGAGTTTGACTAAGGTATCGGGGCTCGAACGAGTGATGACAAGTGTAACATCTAACGTCGGGTCATACATTATTTTTTCCTCCCTCATCTTGAGTGCCGCATGTGACAAATACTGACTTTGAAAGCGCGGGCCGCGAACCCGACTGATTAGCAATGTCCCTGACAAAACTAGTTGCCGAGATCGCGGCCGCCACGCGGGGGTAAGTCACCTTCGCCTGGAGAATAGCCCCTTACTCTCCTCAGCGTCTGCGACCGCCACCCCTGAATCCACCGCCTCCTCTAAAGCCTCCCCCACGATAACTACCTGCGCCCATTCCGCTGCGGTTGTAATTTCCGTAGTCGCGGGTGCGTCTTGCTCCATTCGCGCGAGCTGCTCTATCGCGATCGAGACTTGATCTTGTCGATCGATCCATCTGAGTCGACCTTGAAGTCGACTGACCGGCGCGGTCACCGCGAGCAGCATTGTCTCGCGTCTGTCGCTCAGTCTGCCTTGCGCGGTCATTCAACATGCTGTCTCGTGCAGCATTGTTTTGCGTAGGTCTGTTAGGCGAATTCCAACTACCGTTGTCCCATTTCTGCCAGTTACCACCCTGGTCGCGCCGGTAAACATTTCCATCTCGTCCCGCATAAACATTGTCGCCCCTTGCGCCGACAAAGCCGCCACCCTCCGGGCCACGACGCGAGATCATTCCGCCCTGGGAACCACGCGTAACACGAGTTGTGTTTCCCGCACTGTTGGTGAATCGCTTTGTACTAGCCCAGTTGTCTCCACGCTGTACCTGTGTCGAGCCCCAACTACCATAGACACCGGAACCCTGTCTGGTCTGGGCGTAAGTTCCTGTGCGTGGGTTATAAGCTTGTGCCGCGCCACGCGCTCCATAAGGTCCATAAGCGAATGCGCCACGAGCATACGTTCCTGTCGCAGGGTTATATCGTGCGCCAAAACCAACGCCGCCGTATGGTCCATAGATCCTTCCTGCAGTCCCGTAGATACCTGTGTACGGGTTGTACCAGGCGCCGTATCCGTATGTGCGGAAGTACGGGTAATAGATCGGGTAGTAGCCGCCGTACCAGTAATATGGTGGGTAGTACCAACCAGTTCCCCAAACGGCACAACCCCAGCCGATCATCAGGCCCGTATACCCTGCGTACGCTGCATATGTCACGTAGTCAGGAGTGCTGTCCTGAACGGTTACGTAAGTCACACTATGAGCCGGAGAGCTGGGCGGAATCTCATAGATCTCTGCAGGAACTGAAGTGCACAAAGTCCACGGACCGGTCGCAGTGTTTGACGTAAACCACACGCCCTGAAAACACATGTAGTACGCACTACCGGCCTTGATAATTTCCTTGTCCGTATTCGTCGCACGATAAAGTTTAGTACCCGCAATCGCTTCAAACTGCGGTTCACCTTGATAGACGACATCAGGGGCCTTGACCTCGTTCTTATTCACCCGCGCATATTGCGGCACCTGCGCCAGGAGAACCGCTTCAGCCGCTTGCTGTGTCCCCGGTACTGAAGCAAGCACGCGCGAGCGTGGATGTTCCAAAGAGATTAGCTTGAAGTCTTCAGGTAGATCTGGCGTCGCGAAGCTCCAATTTCCATTTAGGTTTGGCGCTTTGAACCATCGACCCGCCACCAGGTAAAACACAGGACCATCTTTCCCAAGCCTAAACAGGTCGCTTTCAGTGTTGCTGATCCATAGTAATCCTGTATTAGGAACCGGAACGTATTTGGGTTCACCTTGTATATCGATCAACTCAGCAGGTGTAGAGGTGACGTAGACGTATGGGACTTGGCCCGCCGGCTTTCCCGGCAGACTTGCACGGACATCCTTCCAATTATCGTCGTCTGGCAGTTTTGTAAAACTATCCGGGAGTCGACCCGCCGACGACCACGGTCCCTTGGCGCTCGTAGACTTTAGCCACGTTGTGTCGTTGCGCAGGTAGTACATTCCAGTCGGTTCATGCTTGAAAACGTCCCAGTTAGTATTAACTGCGAATTTAAGCTCGTTGTCCTTAATTGGACTCCAGATTGGATCACCGTCAAAACTCACAAGGATGGATGGAGTGTTGGTTATGAATATCGTTGGCGGGTCACTCTTAAGGCCATCGACGTTTTTCGGGTTGATGGTGCTTTTGTCGACGTATGCGAGTACGCGATCGAGTGCAATCAGGCGATCTTCATCGGGAATATTCTTTTCAAGTTCGGTTATGACTTCTTGAGTTTGATCCTTTGAGAGTGTAGGAAAGTTTGTTTCTGTAATCTTTAGCTCAGAAAACCTAACCAATCGTTTCTCGATCGAGACTTCTGTGTCGGTCTCTAGCTTGACTGTTCCTAATTCGGGTTTCTCCTTTCCCTTGGCAACATAAGAAACTGCTGCAAAACCTATAGCGTGCTTTTGTCCATCCCAGCTGGCAATCTGGGGCTGGAAGACCACCATCTGCGCCTCGCTCGGTAGGCTGTACCCGCGTGGCCATCCGCGATCGGCAGCCGGTTGCGACGATTGGGACACACTCTGCGGCGCTTGCGGGTACGAACCGAAACCAGGATTGGTCTTCACACCGCTTAGCGAGCGCGGCGGTACCAGCAACGAAAAACTAACAAGGAAGCTACAGAATGTGATGATTGTCAGCTGCATAAGAGATCTCACCTTTTCCTCGACGCTCTCTAAAGACGAATGCCCTGTCCTACAGATATAACGCCGGTTGAGGGTTGATTTTAATGAACCGCGAACTCTACGTAACTGTTAGTTTTGACAGGCAAACGGCAATGCCACACGTGGGAACGCAGTGCCCTGAACTAGAGCCCACGCGCTATTGGTTACACATCGTTGAGCGTTCTAAAGCTGTAAAAAACACTGAACGCTTGTGAGAGTCAGGAACGATCGCAGCGGAATATTGAGCGAGCGTGAAGTGACTAGTCGTTAAACTCTAACTGATTATTGAGACGGCTGACTTCTCAAAATTAGCTTCTTTGCCACCCCCACCCATGCCCTGTAAATCACCTTCTTCAGCAAGATTGAAATCATCCGCATCCAAAAAACTACGTTTCGACGATTCGCTCAAAAGCAAAAGTTGTTGGCGTAGTAGCGGCGCACGACGATCAGGTAAGGTCTCAATTAGGTTTTCCAACATCGCCCTCAGCCGGCGCATGATCTGAATGCTGTCGCGACCATACTGGCGAATCTCAGTGACCGCCAAATGAACAAAGTCCTCCCAGTTGGGCGTGCGATACATGAGGCGTAGATTCCCTTTTCTATCGACTTCACGGCCTTCAGCCAAACGTCGGCTGCCAACATCTCGCAAGAGATGATGAATTTGGTCGATAGACAGTACTGCTGTTGTCGGGTCGTTGATAGCGGGTGAAAGTGCTTTAGAAGCTATGTCTACAATAATCCGGAACGCAAACATTGGGTCTTGATCAAGATTGCGTTCCTGGCTGATCGCGACCGCACTATGCAGGCTGTCATCTCGAATATTCTCGCCGCCGTAAAAGATGCGGAACAGCGGATCACCGGACGCCACGTAGTCGCCTACCTGTGGTACCAGCTCCAACAGGCAGTTTGAACGCTCAGCCAATGAGACAAGGCCTTTCAAATCGAACGACAAGACTACTCCATCTACCTTATTGACAACTACTCGTCCCCGCTCATCCTTAAAGTCATCAGCAGGCTCAAGGGTGTTTGAAATTTTGTCGTCGAGCCTCAATGGGTAAACACTTCGAATGACTTCTCTACCGGCGAAAGCAACAACTTGAAGAGCGGAACTTGGTCTAACAGTTTTACCGATGCTGTCGATGAAATAGAGAAAAAGCGCAAGGTTGACCAGGAATCCGTAGGCCGCAAGGTAGCTAGTCAAAAATGGGACACTATTCTCAATTCGAACGAGCGCTGCCACTGAAAACGTGAATGTAAAAACAAATGCCGACAAACAAAGCTTCCTGGCATTATTGCGGTAGACCAATGCAATTACCCTCGGAGTGAGTTGAGCACTGGCCAGTTGCACAACAAGGAGGACTGCCGACGAACCAACGACAACCAATGTAAATAACGCGGCAGCCACGGTGCTCATCACCACGCGTGCAGTATCCTGGCTGAGATTCATTCTCCAACCGAAAGCTGTCTCAATTCGGGTGAGCATAGCCGCAACAACCAATGCCACAATTATGCTTAGCGAAGGAAAGATCCATAACGAGTTATGGATATAGAGTTTGAGACGATAGCGCTCAAGCCATTGCATCGTGAATATCTCACCATCGCTATAACGAAGTTGGACCGTGATGCGCTTGTTACAGGTACTACTGTAGAGACACCTGATATCAGAGGTACTGTTATTTTTGACAGGACACAGAACGGGGCCTTTGTCTTACTGGTCTTTTGAGATTTCAAGTGGCCCTGTCAGTATTGACAGTATCAATTGCCACTAAGGTTTTTAGGATTGGTAACTGACGTTAGCGGGTAGGATGCAGGATAAACAAACAACTCGCGCAACGTTTGGATGTGTGCGATTGCGGTCATCCTAAGAAGGACGGCATTAATGCACACTCCTGATGGGTCGGGAAAACAGGAGGTCTCGACCCATCTTTTTTATTCGTTGGTTGTCAGGGCTCCCGGACCACTGAAGGGACCAGCGCCAGGTTGAGGTAGTGCAACTGCTGCTGCTAATTCTTCCTCAGTCGCGTGGACTCATGCGCCTCAACTGCCAGTGCTATTTCGACGCTGAATTCGGATTTGAATAATTGCATTCATTACCGCGAAGAGGAACGCGGTGGACAATCCACATAATAAGACTCCAGCGATGCCCTCAATCCCACCGAGCAATCGCCATCGCTGCGGCAGCAAGACGTCTCCATAACCGATGGTAGTGTAACTACTCAACGAAAAATAGACAGCGGACTCAAAATCGGCGAACCATCCTCTACTGTAGTAAAAAATCCCCCAGAGGGTGATGTCAACCAAATGCAAGATCATCATCATCGAAAACAGAAAGAGTAACAAAATTCCAAAACCTACCATTGGCACTGTTTCCTCCATATAATCGCGCCGATGCAACAACCATTCAGCTATTACCAGCATTTCCGTTACGTGAAGTAACAGGCAAAAAAACGCAATCATCACTGCCACTAAGAGTTCGATGGACATCCGTTCCAGACCTGCTCCGCTAACGATCTCGGCGGTTAGTATTCGCGAATACCTTCTGTGACCGCACTGTCAATTCTGCCAGTATTGGCACCCTTCTCACCGTCCTAAAATCCGACTCCGATAGTCATCAGGTCAAAACCCATTCCACGCCCTAAGGACGGGAGGAGAAATGAAAATCCTGTACAGACCCAGTATGAGCGTTCAGTTGGTTGGGCCGATCATTATGATCGCCTCATTAATCAGCCTGGGATGCAAAAGCAAAAATGCACACGACACCGCGGCTGCGCCTCCGCCTCCTTCGGTGGTCGTTGCCTCGGTTGACCAAAAAACCGTTCCTATCTATAGCGAATTCGTCGGCCAAACACGGGCAGATGACACGGTTGAACTACGTGCGCGCGTCGAGGGAATTCTGCAGAAGGTCTACTTCAAAGAAGGCACGCACATTAAAAAGGGCCAACTCCTATTCACCATAGACAAGCGTCCGTTTGAGGCGTCACTGCAATCAGCTAAAGCACTAGCCGCCAAAGCCGTTTCAGACCTCGCCGAGGCCAGGCAACGAACTGATGTACTTCAAGCTCAGGCTCAGTTGGCAGACGCTAAGGCGGTTTTGACACGGGCTGATCAGGACGTGGCGCGTCTTGTTCCTCTCGCAAAAGAAAAGGCGGTTACAGAACAAGACCTCGACGCGGCAATCGCTAACCAAAAGTCAGCAAAAGCACAGGTAGAATCGCGACAGGCTAATTTGACGAATCTTGAAGCCGCAGTGAAGTACACGATCGAGCGTGCTCAAGCCGAGGTCAATGGCACCAAAGCAAAAGTCGACCAGGCCGAACTCGAGCTAAGTTATTGCGACATCTATTCCCCCATTACTGGAATAATCGGATTCCTTCAAGTTGATGAAGGTAACCTTGTGGGACGCGGCGACGCGACACTCCTGGCCACCGTCTCAGCATCCGATCCTCTACTCGTTGATTTCAGCGTAAGCGAAATTGACTACCTGAAACTGACAGAGCCTGAAAAGGAAAGCGCTCGAAGGGGAACGTTGCGTTTCGATTTGCTTTTATCCGACGAAAGCGTTCATCCGTACCAGGGTCAATTCAAGGTTTTAGATCGCGTCGTCGATCCGACAACCGGCACGATGAAGGTCGAAGCGGTATTTCCCAATCCCGGCAGTTATCTAAGGCCCGGACAGTTTGCCCGAGTACGAGTCGCAGTTGCGGAACGAGAGAATGCGATCTTGATTCCACAACGTGCAGTTCAGGAACTTCAAGGCGCAAAGACTGTCATGGTGGTTGATGCACAGAACAAAGTTTCGGTGCGCACTATCAAGGTCGGTGACAAGGCTGACAAAGATATTGTCGTGCTCGAAGGGCTTAACGCGGGTGAACGTGTAATCGTCGAGGGGATGCAAAAAGTAAGGCCCGGCGGTGCAGTCAATCCTTCGGTCGTTGGTGAATCTTCTAGTAAGACTCAAGGGGGCTGATGAGTCATGTCTAACTTCTTTATCAGACGCCCGATTGTTGCCATCGTGATTTCAATCATGACGCTTCTGATTGGCGTCGTTGTAATTCGTGGACTCTCGATTGAGCAATATCCGTTTCTTGCGCCTCCAAATATTCGTGTAACTGCTACCTATCCTGGCGCCTCAGCAGAAGCTGTCGAACAATCAGTAGCGACTCCGATCGAGCAGGAAGTCAACGGCGTCGACCGCATGATCTACATGAAGTCGTCGAATACCAGCGACGGCCGCATGCTGCTCGATGTCAACTTCGAAGTCGGAACTGATCAGGACACCGCCAATGTTCTCACTCAGAACCGGGT